>Ga0209382_10007989_pt1 | contig 13383 bp, 9 predicted proteins | sample SoiMetdeltSBSDD5_FD_187599 | JGI IMG/M metagenome (GOLD analysis project Ga0209382, IMG submission 187599) | Bulk soil microbial communities from a Populus tree surrounding site in Tennessee, USA - Soil MetaG P. deltoides SBSDD5 (SPAdes) (version 2) | ecosystem: Environmental > Terrestrial >... | reverse complement strand
CCGCCGTGGTGACTTCGGCGATGTTGCGGACCTGGGCCGTCAGGCTCCCCGACATCATGTTCACGCTGTCGGTCAGGTCTTTCCAGGTCCCGCCGACGCCGCGCACGTCGGCCTGGCCGCCCAGCCGTCCCTCCGTACCCACTTCGCGGGCGACACGGGTCACCTCCGAGGCGAAGGCGTTGAGCTGATCGACCATCGTGTTGATCGTGTTCTTCAGCTCCAGGATCTCGCCCCGCACGTCCACCGTGATCTTCTTCGACAGGTCACCGTTCGCGACCGCCGTGGTGACCTCGGCGATGTTGCGGACCTGAGCCGTCAGGCTTCCCGACATGAAGTTCACGCTGTCGGTCAGGTCTTTCCAGGTGCCGCCAACCCCCTGGACGTCGGCCTGCCCGCCCAGGCGGCCTTCCGTGCCCACCTCGCGGGCGACGCGGGTCACCTCGGAGGCGAAGGCGTTGAGCTGATCGACCATCGTGTTGATGGTTTTCTTCAATTCCAGGATCTCGCCCCGCACGTCCACCGTGATCTTCTTCGACAGGTCGCCGTTCGCGACCGCCGTGGTGACTTCGGCGATGTTGCGGACCTGGGCCGTCAGGCTCCCCGACATCATGTTCACGCTGTCGGTCAGGTCTTTCCAGGTCCCGCCGACGCCGCGCACGTCGGCCTGGCCGCCCAGCCGACCCTCGGTGCCCACCTCGCGCGCCACACGGGTCACCTCCGAGGCGAAGGCGTTGAGCTGGTCGACCATCGTGTTGATGGTGTTCTTCAACTCCAGGATCTCGCCCCGCACGTCGACCGTGATCTTCTTCGAGAGGTCGCCATTGGCGACGGCCGTGGTGACCTCGGCGATGTTCCGGACCTGCGAGGTCAGGTTGCCAGCCATGAAGTTCACCGAGTCGGTCAAGTCCTTCCAGGTGCCGCCGACGCCCTGGACCTGGGCCTGCCCGCCGAGCCGTCCCTCGGTGCCGACCTCGCGCGCGACACGGGTCACCTCGGAGGCGAAGGCGTTGAGCTGGTCGACCATCGTGTTGATGGTGTTCTTCAGCTCCAGGATCTCGCCGCGCACGTCGACCGTGATCTTCTTCGAGAGGTCGCCGTTCGCCACGGCCGTCGTCACGTCGGCGATGTTGCGGACCTGGGCCGTCAGGTTGCCGGCCATCGAGTTCACGCTGTCGGTCAGGTCTTTCCAGGTGCCGGCCACACCGGGCACCTGCGCCTGGCCGCCCAGCTTCCCCTCGGTGCCGACCTCGCGTGCGACGCGGGTCACCTCGGAGGCGAAGGTGTCCAGCTGGTCGACCATCGTGTTGACGATCTTGCTCGACTTCAGCAGCTCGCCCTTGAGGGCCCGTCCGTCGATGTCGAGCGTCATCCGCTGCGACAGGTCGCCTCTAGCGACCGAGCCCAGCACGCGCGACATCTCGGCCGTCGGCTGGGTCAGGTCGGTCACCAGCGCGTTGACGGCGTCGATGTAGCCGGCCCACCCGCCACTGACCGGGCCAATCGAGGCGCGCTGGCCGATCCGCCCGTCCCGCCCGACGACGTTGGCGATCCGTCTGAGCTCGGCGGCCGTGCGGGCGTTCTGATCGACGATGTCGTTGAACGCCTCGGCGATCTCGCCCGCCAGCCCGGTCCGGTCAGACGGGAGCCGAACAGAGAAGTCGCCCTTGCGCACGGCTCGTAACGCCGCGAGGAGCTGACGCTCATTCAAGGTGTCGGACGGGGCAGACTCAGTCGCAGTCCCAGCCATTACATGCTCCCCCCAGGGCTAAGACCGGATGCCTGGCGGCGCACGAATCGCTGAATCGGGTCAGCGGCACCCGATCAGGCCCCAGAAGCACGCCACGGCTCGGCTGGCAGCGGCGTATTGCAAAAAGCGTGCCAGAGGCCGCTCGGCGGAGGTCCACCAATGCCGCGACAGGTAACAGCACGACACAGCCTTCCGGGATCTGAGATCGCGCCAGCGCGACACATTGCAGCCACCAGCGGCGTAGCTCAGCCCACAACCGCCAGGGCGTCGTCTCATGTATGAGCCGCAGGGGCGGGACAGCGTTGTCTCGCCCAGGATCTTGGTCACCCTGTCGTGGCCGCGAGGCGCCCTGCAACTCTCGGGCCGCTCCCGATGGCCTTGCACTTAGCTCCGGCGGCGCGAGCGACTGGGATGTATTCGCGCGAGCAGGTCTGACACGGTCAACTCAAAGCCCGGCAGCACGTCGGTGATGTCTACAGCATCGCCCTCGCGGAGCGGCCCGATCTCGCCATCGGCGCGAAAGACGTGGACGCCAAGCCGCTCAGGATCGACAAGCACCACCACGCGAACGCCGTGCCCAACCAGCTCTCGGCATCGTTCCAGGAGGCTACGAAGGGTCTGTCCCGGGGAAGCGACCTCAACCGCGAGATCGGGCGGAGTCGTGAAGTAGAATGGCAACCTGCCGTTCTCGTCCTCTGGAACACTGTCCCAACTGTAGACTACGACGTCCGGAACATAGGTGTCCTCGCCGAGGATCACCCGGGTTTCTGTGAACGCCTGCGCAATCTCGTGAAGCTCAGCGTGGTTGTAAACCTGGGCTCCGAACCAGAGTTGAATTGATCCATGCGGACCTGAAGGCGGCATCTTCTGGCTCACCACCCCGTTGCGCAGCTCGCGGGCTGGCTTGATCTCAGGGAGCTCGAGGAATTCGGCGAGCGTCATTCGCCGCGGCGTGACCGCCATGCTGTGCCTCCGGCTCCGACTTCTCCACCAATCATAGCGTGCCACCGTCCGGCATCGCGCGCTAGCCTATTTCGCAATTATCCGGTAGATCCGGTGGGCGTTCGCGTCGCCGCTGAACGTCACCACGTACACCTCGCCGGCCTCGTCCTCGCCGAACGAGCTGATCTGAAGCGGCTGCTGCAGCTGCTCCGTCATCTGCCAGGCGCCGCCTTCCTGTGGGTCCAGCGACCAGATCTTGCCCGTGCAGAAGTCCCCGAAGAAGTAGAGACCGTGGAGGCTCGGGTAGGCCGGGCCCCGGTAGACGTAGCCGCCGGTCACCGAGCAGCCGCCGCTACGACCGTACTCCGCCACCGGCTGGTCGTATGGCCCCGGATCGCACCGCGTGCCGGACGGGTAGCAGTGCAGTCCTTCCATGATCGGCCAGCCGAAGTTCAGGCCGCCGGCGCTGCCGCCCGGCACACGGTGGATCTCCTCGTAGGCGTTCTGGCCGACGTCGCCGATCCAGAGGTCGCCGTTCGCCCGGTCGAAGCTGTATCGCCAGGGGTTGCGCATCCCGATCGCCCAGATCTCCGGCAGGTACGCCGCGTTGCCGACGTACGGGTTGTCGGTCGGGATCCCGTACGGCTCGCCGTTGTCCACGTCCAGCCGCAGCATCTTGCCGAGCAGCGCCTGCCGATTCTGGCCGTTCTGGTACCGGTCGCCGGAGGCGCCGCCATCCCCTGTCCCGACCCAGAGCTTGCCGTCCGGCCCGAACGCGACCATCCCGCCGTTGTGGTTCGAGGCCGGATCGTCGATCGAGAGCAGCGTCACGCCCGTCGTCGGGTCCGCCCGGTCTGGATCGGCGGACGCCTGGTACCGCTCGACGGTGTTGCGCCCCGCGTTGTCCGTATACCCCACGAAGAAGCGGCCGTTCTCGGCGTAGCGCGGGTGGAACGCCAGCCCGAGCAGCCCCTGCTCGTTCCCGGACGACCTGATCTTCGACGCAATGTCGAGGAACGGCGTACCAAGCACCTGATCGCCCTTCACGATCCGAATCGTGCCGTTCTTCTCGACCACGAACATCCGTCCGCTGCCGTCGCCGGCGTGGGTCAGGTAGAGCGGCTGCCTGAACCCGAACGGCAGCGCCTGAAGGGCGATCCGAGGCACCGGCCCGCCCGCCTGCCTGGAGAGATCACCTTGCGCCGCCGGCTTCCCAGCCGGTGCCGCCTGCTGCACCGCCGCGACCGGCTGCGACTCGGGGCCGCCGTGGCGCGAAGAAGCCTCGTCCGCGGCCGGCTTCGCGGCGGCGCGCTCATCTGGTGGCTGACTCACCGTCTTGGGGGACGCGGCGCTGGCGGGCTGGCAGGCCAGAAGCAGGCAGGTCAGCGCTCCGGCCAGGAGCAGCCGTCCTCGATTCGCCATCGGGTCGTCCTCCAGTGCCCGGTGGGGCGGGCGCGCCGGCCAGCGAGTCAGGCCCAGGCCGCGACGCCGTGTGTCGGAGTCTTGCACGCACGGTGCCGAGCCGGTCAACGATTTCTCCGCCTGGGATGACCTCCCGTCGGCTGGCGAGTGCGGCCTGTGGCATCATCAGTCGGCGGGGAGGCAGCCATGCGCAGATTCTCGCTAGCGACCGTCGAGCGGCCAGGACCGCGGCAGGAGCCCGGCAGCGGACGCGAGGTCGCCGCCCTCGTCGTCGATGGGCGTCTCTACCCGCTCGACAGCCTGGCGCCCGCTCGCGCCGATCTCCAGCACGGCCTGTTCGACCTGCTCCAGCGCTGGGACGCCGTCTACCCGGAGCTCCAGCAACTCGCCGAGCGCATCGATGCTCACATAGCCGGCCTTGCCCCGGACGATCGCTCGATCCGCGTCCTGACTCCGATCCGGTTCCCGCGCGCGGTCTTCTGCACCGTCTTCAACTACTACGACTTCGCCGCCGAGGCCGGCGTCCAGCCGCCGAACAAGAGTGAAGCCCGACCGTACGTCTGCATCAAGCTGCCCCACGGCGTGATCGGCCCGAACGAGACGATCGTGTTGCCGTCCACCAGCCGCCAGGTCGATTGGGAGGTCGAGCTTGGCGCGGTGATCGGCCGCCCGTGCCGCAACGTCTTCGTGAAGGACGCTCTCGACTTCGTGGCCGGCTACACGATCGTCAACGACGTCTCGGCCCGCGACATCATCACCCGGCCGGACTGGCCGAACTTCTCCTCCGACTGGCTGATGAGCAAGAACTTCGACACCGGCTCGCCGATCGGGCCGTACGTCCTCCCGAGCCAGTTCGTCCCGGATCCCCAGCAGGTCAGGCTCAAACTGACGCGCAACGGCGTCGTCCAGCAGGACGGCACCACCGCCACGATGATCTTCAGCCTGGCCGAGCAGATCGCCCACATCAGCCAGACGATGACCCTGATGCCCGGCGACGTTATCGCCACGGGCACCCCGGCCGGCGTCGGTTGGAAGCGCAACATCTGGCTGGAGCCCGGGGACGTCCTGGAGCTGGAGTTGCCGGACCTGCCGGAGGTCGGGGTCCTGCGCAACGCCGTGATCGGCCCGCTGACGATGGCCGCGCCAGGCACCGGGGCCGTGTTCGCGTGAATCGTCGGGTCGCCACCCTCGCGCTCCTCGTCTTCGTCGCCACGTTTGGCGTCTTCTACGAGCGCGCCGCCCGCGTCGGCTACAACACCGATGAGGGCCAGGCGATCTGGCCCTCCCAGTACTTCCAGCTCGTGTTCCTGGAGGGCAAACTCTCCGGGCCCGCCTGGGAGCCGAACTACTGGACACTGACCCAGGTGCCCGTCTACCGGTACATCATCGGGGCCGGAATCTGGCTCGGCGGCGCTCCGTTCATGGAGCTCGACCTGGACCACCGGCGCGACGAGGTCAGCGGCCCGGATCGCGCGAAGTACTTCGATCCTGCCACCTATCGCGACGAGCGCAAACTGGCCGAGCAACGACGGGTGCCGCGCCCCTCGCCGGAGACGCTCTGGGCCGGCCGCCTCCCGATGGTCCTCCTTGGGGCCGGCACCGCCGCGCTGCTGTTCGTGGTCGCGGCCGAGCTGGCCGGTATCGTTGCGGGCCTGGTCGCCACCGTCGCCTTCACGGCGGCACCGTTCGTGCTGACCCTGTTGCCGCGCGCTCACACCGAGGCGCCGTTCCTCTTCTTCCTGGTGCTGGGCCTCTGGCTGAGCATGCGCGCGGCCCGGGCCTCTTCTGCCTCCCCTCTCCCTCGCAAGGGGGAGGGGTCGGGGGTGGGGGCCACCTACGGCGTCCTGGCAGGCCTCGCCGTCGGGCTGAGCGCCGGCTCCAAGCTGACCGGTGTCCTGGCGCTGGCCGCCCTTGGCGCCTTCGCAATCGGCGCCCTGGTCCTGGCGCTGCTGGCGCGCCGCCGGGCCGTCGCCGAGGAGATCGGAGCGCCGGCCGTGCTAGAGCGTTCCTGGCGGTGGAGCGCCCTGGCCGCCGTCGTCGGGCTGGTCGTGTTCCTGGCCGTCAACCCGCTGCTCTGGCCCGATCCGGTCGGCCGCACCCGGGCGATGCTGGCGTTCCGTCAGCAGGAGATGTTCGGGCAGCGCACCCTCAACGAGGAGCTGGCTGTCCCCGAGGGCATCGCCACGCGGCTGGTGTTCATGCTGCGCCGATCGGCGTTTGACGAGCCGTGGGCGGCCCGGCGACTCGGTGTGCCGATCGAGGGCGTGCTGATGGCGATCGGCGTTGGCGTGGTCGCGGCGCGGATCTGGCAGCAGCGGCGTGCCGGCGCGCTGGTTGGCCCGGAAGCCGTCCTCGGGACCTGGCTGCTGGTGATGATCGCGGGTACGGCCCCGAACCTCGGGATTGACTGGGACCGCTATTACCTGCCGATCGTCGCGCTCGGGCTGATCTTCGCCGGCGCCGGTACGGCCGCGCTCGTCGACGGCGCCCGGCGGATCGTCAGCAGCCGGCGGGCGCCGAGAACCACCGCCGCCGCTCCGCCGCCCATCCCCACCGCCAGCAGCGGATCGGCCGGGTAGCGGTAGCGCGGCAGCGCACCCGAGAGGAACGCCGTCAGCAGCAGCAGCCACAGCCCGAGCCCGATAGGCAGCCAGGCCAGGCGCCAGTCCCGCACCACCGTCGCCGCGATCATCCCGATCCCCAGCAGCCCGAGCATCAGCGGCGCCCAGCGGAACGGCTGGAACAGGTTGGCGGCGGCCTGAGCCCGGCGGAACTCGTTCGCCTGCGCCGTCGAAGCGTTCAGCGCCAGGTGCCGGATCCGCTCGTTCCAGAAATCGTACTTGTCGTGGACGTTCGGGAAGCGCACCACGCCGCCGGACTTTCCCTGTCCGCCGAGCGTCTGTTCCGTGCCGACCAGCAGCTCGCCGAACAGCGCGAGCGACGTCTGGACGTACCGCTCCGGCTGGCGGGCGAACAGTTCGACCGCGACGTCACGCAGAATGGCGTCCGCCTCGGCCTCGGAGTAGCCGAAGCGCCGCTGGAGCAGGACGGCGATGTCGCTCGGCAGCTCGTCCTCGAAGACTCGGTTGTAGGCGACCCGCCGGGCCTGGGTCCGCGTCGGGTCGGCCACGTCCGAGGGCCGGCCGATCTCGCGGCTGATCAGGTTCGGCGTCTCGCGCGAGCCGCGCCAGAACAGCGCCTCGCCGAGCCCAGACGCGCCGAGGCTGCCGGCCTGCGTCCAGCTGACGACCATCCAGGGCAGCGCCAGCACCAGGAACCCGGCCAGCATCGCCCCCGAGAGGCGCGCCGTCAGCCTGACCTGGCGATGCCAGAGCAGTGCCGCCAGCAGCACGACCGGCACCAGGAGCTGCACCGAGGCCCGGGTCAGGCTCGCCAGCGCCAGCAGCAGCCCGCCGAGCGCGTACAGACGCCACGACGCCCGCTGCGCCGCCACCACCAGCGCGAGCGACGCCGCGCACAACAGGAACGTCGCCAGCGTCTCGCCCATCACGTACCGCTCGTAGACGATCAACGTGCCGTTGACGGCGACCAGCAGCCCGGCCGCGAACCCGGCGACCCGGCCAATCGCCTCGCCGCCGGCCCCGCCGAACGCCACGCGACCCAGCCAGTACGTCAGCACGACGGTTCCCAGACCCAGCAGGTGCTGGAGGAACGCCAGGCCGTGCGGGTCTTCGCCCATCAGGACGATGCTGAGCGCGACGAACAGCGGATAGAGCGGCGGGCGCTTCAGGATCGGCGCGAACCCGAAACCGTGCGCCAGCTCATACCCTGGCACCAGATACGTCTGGCTGTCCCCGCCGACGAACAGCGGCGGCGCGCGGAACGCGAACGCCAGCCGGGCCGCCGCGCCGATCGCTAGCAAAAGCAGCAGGCAGGTCAGGTCCGGGTGTCGCCTGATCCAGTCGGAGACCGCCGTCGGGCGCATCAGCCGGGAGCCTCGCATCGGTTCACCACGCTCATTCGAGGCGGGCGCGGCGCATCCCCCGCGCGATCGAGCCCCATCGCCCAAGCCGGCGCATCAGCCTGTACGAGCGGCTCCCCTTCAGGTCGGCGAGGATCGCCCGCAGCGCCTCGTACTCGCCCAGCATGCGTGCGCGCTCGTCCTGTTCCTCGGCCGCCGCCAGCCGCGCCCTCTGCTCGCGTGCCGGTTCGACCAGCGATCCTCGGATCACCAGTGGCTGCCCGACTCGAGGTGATGAGGACATCCTGCTCAGCTACGCTCCGCTGTGCTGCGCCGTTCGTAGGTCTGCACGCCTGAGGCCGGCGAGGGTTGACTGACGCCGGGCCTATGATGACATGCAACGCCTGGTACGGCGCTACTCTACAGAACACCTGACCGTACAACGAATCAGCCCGACGTGTGGCGTCAGTAGGTCAGCACGCCGAGACGGTACAGCTTGTGGTACACCTTGTGCCGCCGGATGTACGGCTCCAGGCGCTGCCTGATCTCGGCGTGCGAGATCGGGCGGCCGGCTTCGCGCTCGCGGATCCGGAGGATCTCCTCCGCGCCGAGGCCCGTCAGCTCGGTGGCCGTCTTTTGACTGCCGTGCACCCGAAACGCCGCCAGGAAACGCGGCAGCCGGACGAACCTGGCGCCGGCGTCGCGGAACCGCAGCAGCAGGTCCCAGTCCACCGCGAAGCGGAACGACTCGTCCAGCGCGCCGCCCACCCTATCCCAGATCGACCGTCGCCAGAACAGCGTCTCCTGGGGCACGTAGTCCGTCCACGAGAGCACGTCGTCCTGGTGGCGCGGCAGCACCCAGCGGCCGACCTCGGCGTGGTCGGCGTCGATCACCACGCGGTGCCCGTAGACGACGTCCACCTCGGGATGGGCGGTGAGGTAGGCGGCGACGTACTGTAGGGTGCCCGGCAACAGGATGTCGTCGCCGTTCAGGTACGCCATCAGCTCGCCCGTCGAGCTCTGGAACCCGCGATTGATCGCCTGGGCCATGCCGGAGTCTGGCTCCGAGCGGACCTGCGCGAGCCGATCGCCGTACCGCTCGACGACGGCGAGCGTGTCGTCCGTCGAGCCGCCGTCCTGAATGAAGTACTCCAGCGCCGGGTACTCCTGATCGAGGACGCTCTCCAGGGTGAACGGGATGAACGGTGCGCCATTGAACGTCGGCGTGACGATCGAGATAGTGGGCGGCGCGGGCAGCGGCGCCGCCCGAAGGTAGTGCTCCGGGACGTAGAACGGCACTGGCGGGTACTGGTACAGCACGCCGAGCTGCTGGGTGACCCACTGCCACGGTCCCTCGTCGTGCGCCGCCTGGCAGTACGCCTCGATCGCCAGCTCTTGCTCTTCGAGCACCTCCAGCCGCGCCAGGACCGTCCCCTGGTCAACCAGCCGGCCCAGCTCCTCGATCCTCCGCAGCTGCTGCTCGGCGTCTCGGGCCAGACCCTGCGCCCGGTCGATCAGCGCCGTCTGCGCCGCCGAGGCCGTCGCGAACAACGAGAACGAGAGCCCCGGAAACACCGAGTCGTGGATGAACGCCACGGCGCCCCGGTCGCCGGGCCGGGTCTGGACGTCGTTGACGTGAAGGGTCGCGAACTGCTCGTGCCGCTTCACGACGACGAGGTTGGCGTAGCGGCGGTCGGCCATGAAGCTGGCCGCCTCGTGGATCTGGTACGCGGCCGGACCGATCTGATCGGCCAGATCGTGGGCGTACTCGATCACGACCGCGGCGCTGAAGAGCTGACTCATGCCGTGCAGGACGGCGAAGTCGCTCCAGGACGCGTTCACCTTCACCAGCCCGACCTCAGCCGGGACCGTTCCTTCAGCAACGAGGGCGTCGAGCGTCCGACACGCGACGGGGATCTCGTGGACGATCCGCCTACCCGATTCCTCCAGGGGCGGGACCAGCGTCCAGACCGTCTCGTCTCTGGTATGCGCCTGCCGTTGGACGCCGAGGAGCGATGCCGGCTCGTCCCGCGCGCCGATCGCGATCTCGAAGATTCGTACGGCCGGCGTCTCGGCGAACGCCGCCCTGAGCGCCGCCGCGTGCTCCGGGAACGGCTCGAACGCGTACACCGCCTCGGCGCCCGCGTCGAGAAGGGCCTGGACCCGGTGGGGATCGGCCGCGCCAACCTGGATGGCGACCTTGTTCTCCAGGCTGCCGATGATCGTGGTCAGGAGCGAAGCCTCCGGACCGTGGTCGGAGTACACCGTTGCGTCACGCCCGATCATCGACTGTTCCCCCATCACTGGCTCCGCCCGCTCTGGACGACGGGCCGCGGCCAGCGGGTCTATTGTTGCATGATCGCCGTACGCACGGACCGGTCCGTGCTCTCGCACGTCGGGAGTCGGTATCCTTGCCCGGCCGGCTCGAAACGACCGTAGAACGGAGGAGGATGGCGTGGCGCTCACGAAAGCTAGCCGGCCGGTTGTGCGCGGCTCGCTCGTCGGCTGGGACTACGAGCAGCAGGCGCAGCGAGCGGTCGCCGAGGAAGAGGGCGAGATCGCGCGGATGCAGGCGGAGCTTGGAGCGCAAAGTCAGCAGCTTCAGCTCGCCCAGGTGACGCTGGCGCATGACCAGGAGCGCCAGTCACTGCTGCTGAGCGTCCAGGAAGGGGTGACCAACCTGGAGGTACTGGCCCGCGACCGAGGAGAGCTCCTCGCCAGAGTGATGGAGCAGGCCGAGCAGCTCGGACAGTCGAGGTCGGAGCTCGAAACGCTCCGCCGGAAGTCGGCCATCGCCACCGGCGTCATGGTCGATATCCTGGGCAGCCGAGGGTACGCGCTGATGCGGCTGTTCGGCCGCTGGCGGGCGATCGAGCGTGGCATCCAGCGTGCCCTGCGCGAAGGGTAACTGTCAGGCACGGGAGTTCGTATAATCCGGCTGGCGCCAGGCTCCCTGGGAGATACCATCACATCGGCGCGGCGTCCGGCGATGACCGACTGGACCCGCGCGGAGAACACTCACAAGCATGGAGTGGCTCAAACTGCCCACCCTGGGCTTCGGCACGACGGCGAGCACTGCTCGTGGCGCTCGGCGAGGATTGGTGGGCAGCGTGGGCACGGCCCACATCACTCCTGGCAGGTGACGAAGACTTGGATTTGACGAAGCGACGAGGCGTGCGGCAGCGCGAGTCGGGGAACGTGAGATCGCCGTCCACGGCCTCGAACGGACGATCGAGACCGTCGACCATCGGTCGGTGGCAGTGCTTCGCAACAGACGGGATCGGTCGCCCCGCGTGGCGGCGCGCATGAGGCCAGCAGTACGCCTGCCCGGCGAGACCAACCATCAGGGAGGCTCGACCACGACGGAGCCGATCGTCGATCCGCCGGTCGAGCTGGTCAGCCCCTCCCTCCAGACGTCAGGGCTCGACCCCGATGGCTGGGTCGCCGATGCGTCGTCGTACGATTTGGTTCGGCCGGAGCTGCCGTCCATCGCCGTCATCGGCGTGATGGTGCCCCTGATCGCCGATCCGACGTTCACCACCGAGCTCTCCGTCCTGGTCGACGGCGAGGAGGTCGTCAGCAGGACGTGCAAGGTCGGGCGGTTCAAGCTGCGGGTGCCGGTGCCACCTGGCCAGGATCAGTGGAGGATCGAGCTGCACTTCTCGGACGTCCAACGGCTCCCGGCCCCGGACGACCGGACGGTCGCGGCGCAGGTCAGACTGCTCGGGTTCGAGGCGCCGGAGTCGCTGCTGCCGCACGAGCCGACGGCGTCGATAACGCCGGCGGCCCCCGAGCCGGCGAAGCCGGCGCCCGCCGCGACCCCTCCTTTCCTTCCTGCGTCAGGGCAAGCCGCCCCGGCCGTCCGCGCCCCGCTTCCGCCTCCACCCGAACGGATCTTTTCGAGCGAGACGGTCATCCGCCCTTCGGCGATCCCGTTCAACGTCCAGCTTCGCGAGATGTGGCAGTACCGGCACCTGTTCAAGGCGCTGGTCTGGCGAAACGTCCGGATCGAGTTCGACGCGATGCGGCTGGGATCGCTCTGGGCCGTCTCGCGGCCGCTCCTGTTCGCGGCGGTGTTCGGCTTCTTCCGCCACCTCTCCGGCGCGAACACCTACGTAGACGTCCCGTACGTCCCGTACGTGTACAGCGGGCTCCTGCTCTGGACCTACTTCTCGGATGCCGCCACCAACGCCGCCAGCGCTGTGCGGATGGATGTCGCGTTGCTCAGCAAGATTTACTACCCGCGTCTCCTGACACCGCTCGTGCCGACCATCTCCAACCTGGTGACGCTGCTGATCGGCATTGTGCCGCTCTTCATCATCATGGCCTGGACGGAGGTCCACCCCGGCTGGAGCATCCTCTTCCTGCCGATCGTGATCTTGCCGTGCATCATCTTCGCGCTGGGGCTCGGGCTGCTGGTCTCAGCGCTCTCGATCGAGGATCGTGACTGGGAGCGGGTGCTGGCGTTCGGGCTCACCATCGGGCTCTGGATCGCGCCGGTGATCTACTCGCCGGAGATGATCCCTGACGGCATCCGCGAGATCTATCACCTCAATCCGATGTCCGGTGCGCTGCTCGGGTTCCGCGCCGTCCTCTTCGACAGCCTGCCGTTCCCGGCCTGGGAGTGGACCTACTCACTGGTCAGCTCCTGCGCCGTCTTCGCCCTCGGCGTCCGCGTCTTCCGCCGGACCGAGCTGCGGCTCATCGACCGCCTATGACCGCCCCAGACATGCCCGTCATGATCAGCGTCCGGGGCATCTCCAAGCAGTACGCCCGAGGCCACGAGGGCGGACGGTCGTTCCACGGTGGCCTCTCCTCGCTGCTGCGGCTGCTGCGCCACGAGACGATCGGCCCGCCAGCGGTCAAGAGCGACACGTTCTGGGCGCTCGACAACGTCTCCTTCGACATCCACTACGGCGAGCGCGTCGGTTTGATCGGCCGGAACGGCGCCGGCAAGTCGACCCTGGTCAAGATCCTCTCGCGGGTCGTCTACCCGACCTGCGGCGAGGCCCGGCTGCGAGGCCGCCTCGTCTCGCTGCTGGAGGTCGGGACCGGTTTCAACGGCGACCTGACCGGCCGCGAGAACGTCTACATGAACGCCTCGATCCACGGGCTCAGCCGCTCGGAGATCAACGCCCGCTTCGACGAGATCGTCGAGTTCTCGGGCGTCCAGAGCTTCCTCGATACACCGGTCAAGCGGTACTCCAGCGGCATGCAGATGCGGCTGGCGTTCGCGGTGGCGGCCCACCTGGACCCGGATATCCTGATCCTGGACGAGGTCTTGACGGTCGGCGACCTGGACTTCCAGCAGAAGTGCCTGGAGCGCGTGCAGCTCCTCGTGTCCGAGGGG
>Ga0209382_10007987_pt1 | contig 13385 bp, 8 predicted proteins | sample SoiMetdeltSBSDD5_FD_187599 | JGI IMG/M metagenome (GOLD analysis project Ga0209382, IMG submission 187599) | Bulk soil microbial communities from a Populus tree surrounding site in Tennessee, USA - Soil MetaG P. deltoides SBSDD5 (SPAdes) (version 2) | ecosystem: Environmental > Terrestrial >... | reverse complement strand
GACATCGTCCTCATGCACGACGCGCGGAACCGCCACAATCGTCCCGACGAGCTGCTGCAGGTGCTGCCGCGGCTGCTTGCAGAGCTGAACGAACGCCGCCTGAGCACGACTGCGCTGGCCGCCTGAGGCCAGGGCCGGCGTTCGGCCCGCCCATTTCACTGGTGCCTCGACCGTCCCGCGTTCGACAGCGGCCCTGCTCGCGTCATCGACCTGTGCACGGCCATCGGTCGGCCCGGAAGCGCGCCGAAGCGTTCTGCCGGCGCGACGATTCCTGCGCCTCCAACTGCGCCTCGCACACGTATCAGGTGTCGATGACGAAGCGGATGGAGGCGTGGGAATGGCCTCTCACGACCCTCCTGGCTCGAGGAGGCAGGTCATGACATACGCGTGGCAGACCTATCAGATGCGGCTCGCGGAGCTGTTGGAGAACCGGCCGGTGCCTGCTCCGAGCTGGAGCCGTGGCCGCCGTGCGCTCGTGTCGCGCAGCGAGATCCCGCCCGCCGGCGATGGCCCGGATCAACCGGTCGCGCCGCGCGTGCGGCTGCCGGGCATCTGGCACCCCGAGAGCGGACCGCTCACGGTCCGCGCTCAATGAAGTCAACGATTGACTCACGAGCACACGCATGCCACGCGTGGACAAATGCGCTGTGCGCGATGCCGGTCGCACGACGGCGGCCGGGCAGGAGTGGTTCCTGGCCGCCGACGCCGTGCCGCCCCTCGCGGCGCACATCATCGTGTCGCGGACCTGGTATGCACATCACGGCATCCATGCAGGCGCGGGCAGAGTGGTGCACTACCGTGGTTTGTCACGGGGCTGGCGGGCTGGACCGGTGGAGGAGGTCGCTTGCCGAGTTCTCGCGCGGACGCCGCATCCGGGTTCGCTCTCACGATGGCGGCTATTCGATCGAGACCGTGGTCGCCCGGGCGCGGTCACGACTCGGGGAGGACGGCTATCGCCTCTTGTCGAACAACTGCGAGCACTTCTGCGAGTGGTGCGTGCACGGCAGGAACCGCAGTCTCCAGATCGAGCAGTGGCTCGCACGACCGCGGCGCATGCTGCTCGCCACGCTGCGATTCCTGGCGCCCGGTGGCAGGCCTGCCGCCGGCATTTGCGAAGTGACATCGCTCGCCTAGGGCGAGTGAACCGGAATGGCGAGCGACTCACCGAGATCCGCGGAACCCGCGACCTGACCGGTGGGAGAAGACCCTGGCTGACGCTCGATCATGCGGCGAACCCTCGGCGGCTCCGGGCCGCTGTGCAGGGCACGCAGGCGTTGCGGCACCACTGCGTCGTCCTGCGTCATGCGGTTGGTGTGGCGGAGGTAGTCCAGCCAGGTCGGCGTCTCGTAGCGCTCGAACCAGACCTGCGGGTCCGCGAGATCGCGCAGCAGGCGCCAGTTGAGCGCTCCGTCACGGCGCCGGATGCGGCGCCGTTCGGCCATCGCTGCAAGGAATTCGAGGATGTCTTCGGGACGGATGATGTATTCGATCGTGATCACGACCGGGCCGCTGCGCGGCTCGATGGGCACAGCGGTGTCCGGCTCGTTCCACTGGCGCAGCGGATCAAGGTTGAGTCGGTCTGCCTGTGACACCGGCAGCCAGTGTCCAAGCGCCGCGCAGATCAGCATCACGCTCGCGGCGCCAAGCAGCGCCGTCGTGGTGCCTTCGTTTGCTGCGACGACGCCCCAGAGCCAGCTGCCGGCGGCGATCCCGCTGAATACGACCATCTGGTAGATCGACAAGGCACGCGCGACGACCCAGCGAGGGGCGGACATCTGCACCGCAACGTTGAAGGTCGACAGTGCCAGCACCCAGCCCGCACCGGCGAACAACATCATCGCCATGATGATCGCGAGGTTACTGCTGACACCGGATACCGCGGCCGCGATGGCAAAACTCAAGGACGCGGTGCGGACGATCGCTTCCGTCGACAACAGCCGGCGCAATTGCGCGCTACCCAGGGCACCTGCCACGGCGCCTGCTCCAAACGCTCCGAGCAGGAGGCCGAACGTCAGCGGTCCGCCGCCGACCGAATGCCGGGCGACCAGCGGCATCAATGCCAGGATCGCACTCGCGCCCACACCAAATGCAGCACATCGCACCAGGACCGCATGAATCGCGGGAGACATGGCAACGTAGCGGAGACCCGCCGCAACTGCGACTCCGAGCGTTTCACGCGGTAGCAGTCTTGGGTTCGCAGGCGGCCGCCAGCGCGTGAGCACCACGATCAGCGGCAGATAGGTGGCCGCGTTCACCGCAAACGTCGCGGCGGCTCCAACCGTTGCGACGATCATGCCGCCGATTGCCGGGCCCACGCTGCGAGCGATGTTGAACCCCATGCTGTTGAGCAGGACGGCGCTCGGTACTTCCGTCCGCGGCAGCATGTCTCCGACGGATGCCTGCCACGGCGGAGCGATGAAAGCCATGCCGCATCCGATCAGGAACGTGAAGAGCAGCAGCAACCAGGGCGTGATCAGGCCCAGCCAGGCGCACACAGCCAGTGCAACCGACACGGTCAGCATGAAGAGCTGCGCACCGATCATCATGCTGCGACGGTCGACGTTGTCCGCGATAGCGCCGGCCGCGAGCGCCAGCAGCACGATCGGCAGCGCAACCGATGCCTGCACCAGCGCGACCATGGTCGCCGACTCGGAGATCGACAGCATCATCCAGGAGGCGCCGACGGACTGGATCACCGCGCCGATGTTGGAAAGCGTGCTGGCGCCCCAGACCGCCCGGAATACCGGGTGGCGCAAGGGCGACAGCGCAGAGATGCGCTGCGGCGCGTTCATGGATTCCGCATCGACTCCAGCCATCGCTCGCGACTCTGCGCAGACGGAATGATCAAAGGCATGATGGCGTAGCCTGCGAGTGCTAGCCAGAGCACCGCCGTGTACCCCAGGTCTACGGCGAGCAGGGTCGCAAGCACCGGGCTCACGACGGACGCGCAGCCGTTGATCCCCCACGCCCAAGGTACGAGCGGAGCCTCGAGCTCGCGCAGCGCGAGCGGGAACGGCATGCCCATGAAAAAAGCGAGCGGGGCGATGAGAACCGTCGAGAGCCCGATCTTGGCGGCGAGCGGCCAATGGTCGAACCGGGCAAGCAGTGGATCAAAGGCGAACGCAAGCAACGTACCGAGGCCGACGATGCCGGCGACCGCGAGTGCGAGATGCCGCCGGATCGAGCCGGCGTGCGGCAATCGCGACGTCCACAGGCTGCCCGCGCCCGCGGCCGTCAGGAAGGTCGCGAGCACGACGGCCAGCGCAACGGTCGGGTGGTGGACGAAGCGCAGCAGTTTCTGCAGAAACGTCACCTCGACGAACAGAAACGCGAGCCCGATGCCGGCGAAGTATGCGAACACGCGCCCGGCGCCGCGGGTCGTCTCCGCGCGCCGCCGCAACACGGCGAGAGGCGCGAGTATCAGCAGGCCGCCGGCCAGCGTCGCCTGCACAAGCGTGGCTGCGAGCACGGGGTACCCTGCTTCGAGCAGCGCCATGCCGCCGCGGTCCCGTGTCCGCCACGCCTCTGCGAACGATGACCAACGAAAGAAATTCCTGAAGAACGGCCGATCGTCGGTCGGGGGCCGGATGTCGAAGGCGTAGCGCTCGATGTACTGCTCGCGTTTTCGACCGAGCAATGCGGCGGCACCGTCGTAGAACCACGGTTCGTTGAGCTGGTTGTAGACGTTGGCCAGGGAGCGCGGCATCCCGGCGAACCACGCGACGTCGAACGCCCGGGTCTCGCAGAAGCGGCGCATGCGCGCGATCTCGTCCGCGGTGACCGCGCCGTTCTTGACGAGCAGAGTTACCGTCTGCCAGCTGCGGATCATCAGCAGGCGCGACGCGGGATCGGCGACCCCGTGAGCCTCCAGCGCCGCGATGGCGGTTGCCAGCAGCTTGAGCCCGTCGCGCGGGGGCACCTGGACATCACGGGTAAGGGAGAGATAACCGCCGGGGTTCAAGCGTGACAGGTAGAGCTCGAATGCGTCGACCGTGTGCACGTAGTCCTCGTTGAGTCCCCCGAGACCGCCGGCGACGCCGCCTGTGGGCGAGATCTGTATGAGGTCGTAGCGCCGCCCGTGCGAGGCGAGCATGCCGCGCACGTCGCCGACCACGAGCTCTACGCCGGGGCCCGCAAGCAGGCCGCCGGTGTACTCGGCGAACTCGTCGCGCATCAGCGCCGCGACCTGGGGATTGAGCTCGACCGCCTCGATGCGGCCGACGCCGTGCTCGCGCGCACGGAGGACTTCGAGACCGCCACCCGCACCCACGACGAGCACGGATCCGGGCGAGGCAACCTGGTAGGCCAGGGCGCCGGTGCTGTCGCGGAGGAACTCACGGCGGGATCGATCGTCGGTCGCGGCCGTGATCGCCTCCATCGCATCGCCATCCGTGAAGAGGCCCAGCTGGGGCGGCGGCTCGTTCACGGCCATCAGGCTCAAGCCCGGCGCGTGCCGTAACGGAACGCGGGGGCTCTCGATCACGTCGATGCGGCCGAGCGGACTCGAGCGCGTCTCGATTATTCGTGTCGCCGGGACGCGGAGCGCCTGGCTCAACGCCTTGTACTCACCCGGCTTCGCACGCAACCAGTGACCGGGCACTGAGGCGAGGACGAGCAGGAGGACAGCCGCGGCGGCGAACACAGCGCGCCGGCGCGATCTCAGCTCCACCAGCGCCACGATCGCCGCGAGCGGACCCGTGCAGGCGAGCAGCTTGAGCGCGAGCTCGGTCGGCACCTGGTACAGGAGCCCGAGGATCAGCACGCTGCCGATGCCTGCACCGGCGAGGTCGGCCGCGTACACCTGCCCGGCGCGCGTGCGCCATGCGAGCAACGCGAGCGCGATGGCGTTGCCCGCGCAGAAGAAGGGCAGGGCAAGCACGAGATACGCACACGCGAGCCACACGGGCTGCCATTGATCCCACAGCAGTTGCTCAGCCTGAAACGGCAGCGCAGATGCGGCCATTGGGGCGGCAACTGCCAGAACGCCGAACGCCAGGAGATTCACCACATACGCGTCCGCGAACCGATCGAGCAGCCAGCGGCGCGCGAGCGTCACGAAGGTACCGCTGGCGCCGAACCCGAGCAGCGCCAGGCTGATCATCATGGTGGCGAAGTGATGCCAGTGAACGACCGCGAAGTAGCGGGTCAGCAGCACCTCGTTTGCTAGCGCGGCGCCGGAGACGAGGGCGACAGACCAGCCCGGCAGCCGGTCACTCATTTTCGCGGGGGTGGTCGCCCGTCAGTGGTACGAAGCGAACGGGCAGGATCTGCCGGGTCGTGACCCGGCCGTCATTGCCCTTGGTTACCAGGACGAGCTCCTGGGCGGTAAATCGCGTACCGATCGGCAGGATCATGCGCCCGCCGGGTTTCAACTGCTTGAGCAGCGGTGGCGGGATGTGCGATGCGACCGCGGTCACGACGATCGCGTCGAATGGCGCGTGCTGCTCCCAGCCGTAGTAGCCATCGCCCAGTCGCACTTCGACGTTGCGGTATCCGAGTCGGGCGAGACGCTCGCGCGCTTCAATCCCGAGGGCCTCGATGATCTCGACCGTGTAGACCTGTTCGCAGACATGGCCGAGGATGGCCGCCTGGTATCCCGAGCCCGTGCCGATCTCGAGCGCGCGGCAACCCGCGCCCGGGTCGATCAGGTCGGTCATGATCGCGACGATGTAGGGTTGCGAGATCGTCTGGCCGTGCCCGATCGGCAGCGGCCGGTTTTCATAGGCGAACTGGCGATCATCGCTCTGTACGAATTCGTGGCGCGGGACAGTCGCGAGCGCGCGCATTACGCGCTCATCGAGCGCGCGCCGGTTCAGGTAAGCCGCTGTGTCGCGGACGTCCTGCTCGATTTCGCGCAGCAGCGCCATGCGCTCGGCCTCGTATGGATCGGCCGTCCGGGCAACCGCGGCTGTCGCCGCCAGCAGGAGCAGCGCCGCAAGCCACCCCCGCGAGGTCGCGCCGACCTCATTCATCCGCCGAGTGTACGCCGGGGCCGGCGAAGTGCGATCCGGCGAACGCTTTACCGGGCGTTATCGACGTAGGTCTCGAGATTCGCCGCGCGCTTCGCGTCCAACGAGGCCAGGCGGCGCTGCACCTGCACCGCGTCCTCGGTCTTGCCGAGGTCGACGAGCACGATGCCGAGATCGAGCAGGTAGGCGGCGTTGTCGGGTTGGGCCGCGACCGCCGCCTGGAGGTGCGGCAAGGCATCTTCGTGCCGGTCGAGCCCTTGGTACGACCGGCCCAGCCAGTTACTGGCCGCGTGATCGTCGGGGTGCAGCCGGAGCAGTTGCTCGAACGCCGGGATGGCGTCTTCGAACTCGTAGTTGAGGTAATGGGCGTGGCCGAGACCACCTCGGCACTCCGCGTCGTCGGGGCTCAACTGGGCGCAGCGCCGGTAGGCTCCGGCGGCCTCGTCGTACTGCTCGAGGGCAAGGTATGCGGAACCGAGCGTCCGATGTGCCGCCGTCATGTCGGGCGCGAGACGCAGAGCCTCGCCACAGGCTGTGATCGCCTGCTGGTACTTCGACATCGCAAGCTCAAGGTCGCAGAGATGCAGGCGATAGGATGCGTCGTCGGGTTCGAGGCGGATCGCGGCCTCGGCTGCGGCTATGGCCTCCGGATACTGCTTCAATCTGCCGAGCGAGACTCCGAGCGCGTCGCTGGCGACATGATTGGCAGGATTGAGCCGGAAGGACTCGCGAAACGCCCGCGCGGCGTCTTCGTCCCGCCCCAGGTCCTGGAAGGCCAGCCCTGAGTTGTAGTGCACGGCCGCATCGCCCGGACGGAGAGCGAGCGCCTGCTGGTAGGCCTGGATCGCGTCTTCGTGCCGGCCCAGGGCGTAGTAGGTAATTCCGAGGCCGTTATAGCCGCGAACGCTCGGGTGTCGGGCAATCGACTTCCGGAACGATTCGATCGCCCGGCCGTAGTCCTTGACCGCGCGGAACTTCTCCGCAACGACGGCCTCCTCGAGTGCGGAGCTCAGCTCGGGCGACTGGGCTTGCGGCTCCGCCGCAAGCGCCGCCGGCGTCGTGGGTGACGCCGGTGGCGCCGGCGGGTCGGGCTGCGGTGGATCGGCCGCCTGCACGAGGCCCCAAAGGCACAGCAGGGCGACGATCACCGGTCCGCGAAAGCGCGCTTCGGGCTTCATGCATCCGCCATGATGCCCGTCGACGCCGCGGGCCTTTCGGCCATGTTACGCCACGCGGAAGACTCGTCGTAACTCAGCCCACCGCCAACTCGCGTGGCGGACTCAAGGGCTGAGCACGCTGCACCGCGGCTTTCATGTCCGCATTGGCGATCGCCTGACGGGCTTCGTCGTCGAGGCCCTGCGCCTTGAGCGCGCGGGCCGTGACCCGCCAGTTGAACGGGCTGGTGCGTTTGAGCTCTGTCCGCTCGGCGGCAAGCGCCCTGGCCAGCGTATTTCGACCGGCCCGCAGTGCCGCCTCGAGCAGCGTCACGTGCAGCAGGTCGCGCTGCGCATGGCTGCCGCCAAAGAGGTGTGCACGGGGGCGGACCGGTGTCAGCAGCTCGATCGTCGCGGCGTAGTCCTGTCGGCCGAAGGCCGCGATCGCGCGCGCCAGCGGCAGCCCGACTTCGCGTGACATCATCCCGTTCGTCCCCGACTCCTGTGCGGCTCGCTCGAGGCTGGCGATCATGTTGTCGACGCGTGCCCATTCTTCGGCGCCGACGAACGCCATCACCGCATGAGCATCGTTGAACGCGTAGAAACGGTCCTCGGCCAGTGGCTGCCAGCATGCGGCCAGCGACTTCCAGCGCGAACCGACGTCGACGCCGCGCAGCGTGAGGCGCCAGAGCAGCGCCGATGCGTCGAGCATTTCCAGCGCGACCGAAGTCTCGGCGGGGCGGATGCGAGTGTCGAAGATCTCGAGCGCCCGGTCATGCTCGGCGAGCTCGAGATAATGCAGCGCAAGGTGCCACCAGTTGTGATAGGCGAGACCGTTGTTGACCGACCAGTCCGGTGCGCGCGTGCTGAGGAAGTCCATTCCGTCGCGGATGCGACCCTGCATCTCCATCACGTGCGCCACCGCATGAACCGCCCACGGATCGCGGCGGTTCGCATCCAGCGCCTTGCGACCCGCATCCTCGGCCCGGTCGTAGAGTCCCGTCTCCTCGAGGCCAAAGGCGTGCATGCCGAGTACATAGCCGTAGCCGGGCACGGTCGCACTCCAGTGCGGGAGCACCTGCGCCACCCGGTCGCGGAGCATGGTCGACTGCCCCAGGAAGAAATCGCCGACGTGCGATACCTGCAGCGCGAGCAGGTCGCGCGGATGGTCGATGATGATCGCGCCGTAGGCGCGCATGCCACCCGCGAGGTCGCCCTCCATCCAGCGTCGCGCGGCCGCGGCGTGGGCCCGTTCGCGCTCGGTCGCGCCGTTGCCGAGCGCTTCGACGGCTTCGACGCTCTCGCGAACCATCGACAGCGCACCGCGCTCGGTTGACATCACGCCCAGCGCCGCGCGCAGGCAGTGACCAATCGCGAAGTCCGGCTCCTGCTCGAGCGCGCCGTTGATGGCCGCGAGAGGATCCATGAAGTACGAGACCGTGAGGTCCATCGCCTCCTCGAAGCGATCGACGGATTCCGGGTTGCGGCTCGAGACCTCGAGGCCGCGGCGATCCTTCAGTTTCATGTAGTTCTCCAGTGAGAATTGGCTCGGACGGGAGACAGGCTACGCACGAGGCGTCAACGACTCGTCTCGACAGGCGTGAAAAAAGCGTGAAAATCACCCCTCCGGTCCGACGGACCGGTATCTGAGCCTGGGGCCGGCGTGACGGAACTGCACATAGAACTGCTGGGGGGCTTGAGAATCCGCACGGCGGCCGGCCGGGAAATACGCCTGGTGTCCCGCAAGGCGCAGGCACTGCTCGGCTGCCTGGCACTGGAACCCGGCGTCCCGCACTCGAGGGATGTGCTGGCAGGGCTCCTCTGGGAGGACTCGGATCCCGAGCTCGCGCGCGCAAGCCTGCGTCAGGCGCTCACCAGCCTGCGGCGCAGCTTGCCTCCGTCCTGCGCCGCGGCACTGCAGGGCGATACCGGAACGGTTGCACTCGATGCCACGCTCGCCGGCAGTGACGTAGCGCAGTTTCGCACGCTGATCCGCGACGGTTCACCGGGAGCGCTCGCTCGGGCGGTGGAACGACACGCGGGCGTGCTGCTCGATGGCCTGGATGCGCGCTCACCCGCATTCGAGCAATGGCTGATCGAACGTCGCGGCGAGCTGCGGCGGCTGCTGCTCGGTGCGGCGGAACGGATGGCGGCTCAATGCACAGCAGTCGGCGATGACCCAGGCGCGATCGCGGCCCTCGAGCGGCTCGTGGCCACCGAGCCGTCGAACGAGCGCGCACAACGCGACTTGATGGAGGCGCTGGCGCGCCAGGGTCGCTACACCGACGCGCTGCGCCAGTACCGCGCCTGTCGCGAGGCACTGCGGCGCGATCTCGACGTGGCGCCGGAAGCGGCCACCGAGTCCCTCCACCGGGAGCTCCTGCGACGGCGACGCGCAGCGCCAGCTGACGATGCAGATCTCGATGCGGCGGCTGAGACGCCTGCGGGCGGGTTTGCGACCCCGGATCGAACCGTGAGGGCCCGATCTGGCGGGTCCGATCCGGACGCGGGCGCGACACTGCACGAGGCAGTGATACTCGTCGCACGCATCGGCGCTATGGGGGGCGGTGCCGACGATCCCGAAGCGGCGCGCGGCGCGCTCGCCGCCGCATACACGCGCGTCGCGTCGGCGGTCGAGCGCCACGGCGGCCAGGTCGACCGGCCGACCGAGGGCGAGACACTCGCCGCGTTCGGCCTCGGCACCGTGGCGGGCAATGAAGTCGAACATGCGATCCGCGCGGCAATGGAGCTCGCCGCAGACGGTGAATCACGGCGGACGGGGTGTCAGCGCCTCGCGGTCGGCGTCGCCCAGGGCCAGGTGCTGCCTGCCTCCGGCGCGTCGCCGTTTCCCCTCTCGGGGCGACCCGTGGCGCAGGCGCGCGAGCTCGCGCGAGCGGCAGCTGCGGGCGATGTCGCAGCTGCGGCGGACGTCGCCTCGCAGATTTCCGCGCGCTTCGCGGTGACTGCGCTGGCTGACGGGCCGGTCGGCGCGCATCGCGTCGTCGCGTTACCTGCAACCGAGGCGGGCCCACGGGGCCGGTTCTTCACCGGCCGGCGTGCCGAGCTCGCCATGCTCCTGACCCTGGTCGAGCGCGTCTCCGCTACCGCGCGGGGTCGCGCGGTGATCCTGCGCGGCGATCCGGGCATCGGTAAGTCGTCGTTGATCGACGCGCTCACCGTTGCGACACGTGCGCGCGATGCGCTGGTCTACGCCGTTCAGGTGCTCGACTTCGGGCAGCCGGCGAGCGAGCGCCCGGGACCGGCGCTTGCTGCATGCCTGCTGGGCGTAGCGCCCGAGGCGGCCGAAGCCTCGCGCAATGCGGCGATCGATCGGGCCGTCGCGGGTGGAACGCTCGCCGCCGATGACGAGCTGCTTGCGCGCGATCTGACCGGACTCCTCCCGGCGGAGGGCGCTGCGTCACCACTGTCCGCTATGGATGCGGCGAGCCGCGAACGCGGCCGCGCCCGCGTGCTGCTCCGGCTCATCGAGGCGGCGGCACGGCGCGCGCCTCTCCTGATCGTCATCGAGGATATGCACTGGGCCGATGCTGCGGAAGTCGCGCAGCTCGCAGACCTTGCGGCCGCCGTTGCGAGCCTGCCCGTGCTGCTCGCGCTGTCGACCCGCGTCGAAGGCGATCCGACAGGACCGGGCTGGCGCGCCCGCGCCCGCGGTTGCCCGGTGAGCACGCTCGACCTCGCGCCGCTCGCCGATGACGAAGCGCGCGATCTCGCCGCGCGTTACGGGAGTCTGCCTGCAGAGGTGCTGGAGGAGTGCCTGGAGAAGGCCGCCGGCCACCCGCTTTTTCTCGACCAGCTCCTCCGGGCTGCGCAGACCGGTCAGACGACTCTGCCTGGATCGGTCCGCGGTCTCCTGCTGGCCCGGATCGGCCGCCTCCCCGCGGAGCTGCAGCGTGGTCTGCACGCCGCCGCGGTGCTTGGCTCGCGGTTTTCGCTCGGCGCCCTGCGGCATGTGCTCGCGGAGCCGGGCTACGGGACGGGCGGGCTCGAGCACGCCGGGCTCCTCGCCACCGAGGGAGACGAGTGCCGGTTCTCGCACTCGCTGATCCGCGACGCCGTGTACGAGTCTCTGCTGCGCTCGACGCGGCGTGAGCTCCATCGTCGCTCGGCGGCCTGGTTCCAGGGGCGCTCTCCGGGGCTCGAGGCCGATCACCTCGCCGCGGCCGAGGATCCCTCGGCACCCGCGGCGTACCTGCGCGCAGCGATCGAGGAGGAGCGTGCGTCCCGACTCGATCGGGCGCTCGCCCATGCCCAGCGCGCACGCGAGCTAGCGCGCGCGGCGCCCGATCTCTGTGCGGCGTTCGCCAGGATAGGCGGGATCTGCCTGACGCGCGGTCGCACCGACGATGCAATCGCCGCGTTCCGCGAGAGCGTCGACCTTGCATCGTCGACCGGCGAGCGGGCACGCGGCTGGCTCGGTCTGGCGGCGAGCCTGCGCATCGTAGACCGTTACGACGAAGCACTCGGCGCGCTCGAACACGCCGAGCAGTCCGCGGCGGCCGAGAACGATCCGCGACTGATGGCGCAACTGTGGACGCTGCGCGGCAACCTGCACTTTCCGCGCGGGGAGCTGGATGCATGCCTGAGCGCGCACGGCCGCGCGCTCGAGTATGCCCAGGAGGCGGCGGTTCCCGAGGACATTGCGCGCGCGCTCGGCGGTCTCGGCGATGCCCACTACCAGCGCGGCCGGATGTACGCCGCGCATGCCGAGTTCAGCCGCTGCGTGTCGCTCTGCGAGGAGCACGGCCTTGCGGGCCTGCGGTTGAGTTACCTGCCGATGGTGGCCACGACGGAAGCCTATCTCGGTAACTTCGACTCCGCGCTCGAGGTCAGCGGGCGGAGCGAAGCGGCGGCCGCGCAGGCCGGCGACCTGCGCACGCAGCTCCTTTCACAGTCGCTGCGCGCCATGGTCGAGATCTACCGCGCGAACTACCGGCAGGCGCTCGACGCGGGCGAGCGCGGCGTCGCGCTCGCCCGCGAGATCGGCGCACGGCGCTTCGAAGCCGAGGCCCTGGTCCTGCGCGGGCTCGCGGCGCGGGGCCTGGGCGAGCACGCGCTCGTGCACGAGTCTCTCGTCGCTGGCGTCGCAATCGCGCGCGAGGGCGCGCGCACCTATTGCGGGCCGTGGGCGCTCGCGGCGCTGGCGCTTGCGATCGACGACCCGGCCCGCAGCCGCGTGCTGCTCGACGAGGGTGAGCACTGGCTCGCCGAGGGCTGCGTGAGTCACAACTATCTCGAGTTCTACCGACACGCCGTCGAGGTGAGCCTGAGGTCCAGCGACTGGAGCCGGGCGGAGCGTTACGCGGACGCGCTCGATCAGTACACGAGCGAGGAACGGTTGCCATGGGCCGACCTCGTCATCGCGTGCGGGCGGGCGATGGCGCGTATCGGCCGATCGGGGTCGGAGCTCCCGCTACGCGCGGATCGGGACGCGTTACTGGACGAAGCACGACGGATGCAGTTCAACGAAGTCGCGGCGCTGCTCGCGGCGGGGTCGTGCCGGTGACGACGCCGATCGAGTTCGGCGGACGCGTCGTGATGGTCGGCTGCGGCAGCATCGGTCAGGCCATCCTGCCGCTGCTTCGCCGGCACCTGACCCTTGCGGCCGACGGTCTGATCGTGCTGGCCGCCGACGAGGTGGGTCGCGGGGTCTCGCAGGAGCACGGTGCGCAGTTCTTCTATGCGCACCTGAAGCCGCGCAGCTTTCGCAGGATCCTCGCTCGTCACCTGCGACGCGGCGACCTGCTGCTCAACCTGTCGGTCGATGTGTCGAGCCTCGATCTGCTCACCTACGCGGCTGAAAGAGGAGCGCTCTATGTCGACACCTCGATCGAGCCTTGGCCGGGGGTGTTCGACAATCCGATGCTCGACCTGCGCCAGCGCAGCAACTTCACCACGCGTCGGCGCGCACTGCAGCTCGCCGCGGAGCTCGGCCGCAACTCGCCGACCGCCGTGGTCGATCACGGCGCCAACCCTGGGCTCGTGTCTCACTTCGTCAAGCGCGCGCTGCTCGAGCTCGATCGCACGCTGCGCAAGGGCTCGGGCCGGCCGGCCAGCCGCGAGGACTGGGCGACGCTCGCGCGCGATCTTGGGGTGACCCTGATCCAGATCTCGGAGCGCGACACGCAGGTGAGCGACCGCCCGAAACGCCCCGGCGAGTTCGTCAACACCTGGTCGATCGACGGATTCATGGACGAGGCCATGCAGCCCTCGGAGATCTCCTTCGGCACGGCCGAGAGGCAGC
>Ga0209382_10007986_pt1 | contig 13385 bp, 11 predicted proteins | sample SoiMetdeltSBSDD5_FD_187599 | JGI IMG/M metagenome (GOLD analysis project Ga0209382, IMG submission 187599) | Bulk soil microbial communities from a Populus tree surrounding site in Tennessee, USA - Soil MetaG P. deltoides SBSDD5 (SPAdes) (version 2) | ecosystem: Environmental > Terrestrial >... | reverse complement strand
CTGGCGCACCTCGCCCGATTCGGCATCCTCATCGCCCGCACCGACCCGGAGGTCCCCAAGCACCGCGGCATCTCGTACTTCGTCTGCCCGATGGACGCGCCGGGCATCACGATCCGGCCCATCGTGGAGATGACCGGCGCCCACACCTTCAACGAGGTCTTCCTGGACGAGGTGCGCCTGCCGGCGGAGAACCTGGTCGGCCGGGAGGGCCAGGGGTGGGACCTGGCCAAGGTCACGCTGGCCAACGAGCGGGTGTCGCTGTCCTCCGGTGGTGCCCTGTGGGGGCAGGGGCCGACGGTCGACGAGCTGGTCGACCTGGTCCGGAACCGGGGTGGAGTCACCGATCCGGTGCTGCGGAGCCGGGTGACCCAGCTCCACATCGATGGCGAGGTACTGCGGCTGACCCGGCTGCGGGCCCTGAGCGCCCGGATCCGGGGCGAGACTCCCGGCCCGGAGGCGTCGGTGGGCAAGGTGATGGCCGACGAGCTGGGTCAGCGGATGTTCGGGCTGGCCAAGGACCTCGCCGGGTCGGGGGCCATGCTGACCGACGCCGGTCCTCTGGGCGAGTCGGCCGGGCTGTGGCACCACGGCTTCCTGTTCGCGATGGCGCTGACCATCGGCGGTGGCACCGGTGAGGTGCAGCGCAACATCATCGCCGAGCGGGCGCTCGGCCTGCCCCACGAGCCCGATGTGGAGGCCGGCCAGACCTGGGCCCAGACCCGCCGCTCGCTTCCTTCCGGACGTCTTTGATGCCGAACGGCCCCTAGGGGGCCAAAGATCTTCAAAGACCGCGGAGGGTCAGGCGGCGGCGATGGGGACCGAGTCCGCCTCCTCGACCCCGGCGTCCCGCCCCGTCTTGAACTCGAAGGGCGGCGTGGCCGGCAGGCGACGGATCTGGCCTGCCACCCACAGGGTGACGCCGGCCACCGCGGCCACCCCCACGCCCAGCCCGGCGCGGGGGCCGAACGTCTGGCTGATCCAGCCCACCAGCGGACCGCCGATCGGTGTCGTGCCCAGGAAGACCGTGGTCAGCAGGGCCAACACCCGCCCCCGCATCGCCGGGTCGGCCCGCATCTGGATCATGGCGTTGGAGCCCGAGATGAGCTGGGCCGACGCGTACCCCACCGGCACCGCGGCCACCAGCGCCATCAGCGTGGTCGGGGCCAGGGTGAGGGCCAGCATCGCCGCCGCCATCGCTCCGCCGTAGGTGACCAGGAACCGGAGGTGCACGGTCTGGCGACGGGCCACGCTCAGCGCTCCGATCACCGCCCCGAAGCTCATGGCCGAGAACAGCAGCGTGAAGGTGCCCGCCTCGCCGCCGAGGCTCCGCTTGGCCAGCAGCGGCAGCGTGACCTGGTAGTTGTAGGCCAGCGTGCCCATGACCGCGATGGCCACCAGCGGCAGCCAGAGCTCGGGCGTCCGGCGGGTGTAGGCGAACCCCTCCCGCAGCTGGCCCTTCGAGCGGCCTACCCGGGGCGAGGTCTGGAGCCGAGCCCGGTTCATCCGCAGGAGGGCGCCGATGACCGCGGTGTAGCTGATCGCGTTGGCGATGAAGCACCACTCCACGCCGATCCCGCTGATGATGACCCCGGCCAGCGCCGGGCCGACGACCCGGGACCCGGTCATGATCGCGGTGTTGAGGCCGACCGCATTGGCCAGGTCCTCGCGCTCGACCATGTCGATGACCAGGGCCCGCCGGGTCGGGTTGTCGAGCGCCGTCAGCAGGCCCCAGATCCCGGAGAAGACGTACAGCAGCCCCACGGTGATCCGATCGGTCACGACGAGGACGGCGAGCAGCGACGCCACGACGGCGTAGCTGGTCTGGGTGATCACCATGAACCGGTGGCGGTCGAGCCGGTCGGCCAGGAGGCCGCCCCACGGCCCCAACAGCAGCAGCGGGCCGAACTGGCAGGCGGTGACCAGTCCGAGGGCCACCCCCGAGTCGGTCAGCTGGAGGACGAGCCAGGTGATGGCCACCATCTCCATCCAGGTGCCGATCATGCTGACCAGCTGGCCGACGAAGAACAGCCGGAAGTTGCGGGTGTGCAGGGAGCGGAAGGTGTCGCTGGCCATCAGGTGCATGCGCCGGGTCATCGGGCGGTCACCCGGCGCGTCGCGTCCGGCTCCTCCAGTTCGGGGTGGGAGGCCAGCGCTTCGAGCGCCGGCAGCGCGGCCTCGAGCTGGCGGAGCTGGTCGGGGTCGAGCTGGCCCAGCCGCTCGGCCAGCCAGGCGTTCCGCCGCTGGCGGCTGTGCTCGAGGCGGCGTTCGCCCTCGACGGTGATCCGCACCCGGGTCACCCGCCGATCGAGCTGGTCGACGTGCCGGGTGACCAGGCCGTCCTCCTCCAGGCGGTCGACGATCCGCGTGATGGTCGGGGGCGTGACCTGCTCGATGCGGGCCAGGCGGCCCAGGGTGAGCGGGCCGTGGATGGCGATCGAGGACAGGACCGACTGCTGCGACGGCGAGAGGCCCGTGCCGGCTTGCTGGCGGAGCAGCCGGGCGAGGCGGGCCGTGCTCAGGCGCAGCCGGGCGGGGAGGTCCTGCGGATCGGGTTGGTCGTCGGGCGGGCTGGAGGGGACGGACATCATTTTGCTCAACTAATTAGGCAAGCAAAGTATTCCCGGGGATTCGCGGCACCGTCCATGGTTTTGGCAGGATCGGGGGCCATGGCCAAGGGTGCGATCGCGAGGGAGTTCCGCCGGAACGAGGTCGTGCGGGCGCTCGACGATCTCCCCGGCGTGCCCCAAGGCACCCGGGGGAAGGTGCTGTTGGTCGACGGTTTCACCTGGACCCGCTACCGGGTCTCGTTCGAGAACGGGTACGACCTGGGCACGATCGACGGCGTCCATCTGGCCCGAGCCAAGGAGTACGAGGCGGCGCTGGTCCAGCGGGCCACGGCGGTCGAGGAAGAATCGGCCCCGACGAGCGAAGCCGACAGCAGCGAGAGCGAGGTGCCGTCCGGGGGCGAAGACGCCGTCGTGAACGGCGTCACCATCCCCGCCCACCTGCTCGAGCGGTCGAGGCGGGCCCGCGAGCGCCTGGCCGCCGCGTCCAGCGCCTGACCGGTCGGTGACCCAGCCCCCTGGCCGGCGACGAGTGCGAGCCACCCCAGTAACCTGCTCGCAGTCTGACTGCAAGAACCTCCGGCGACTGGTCGGTCACCGCGCGGGCGAGAAGGGAACGCGATGAAGCTCGGAATGCCACTCAGCTACGCCGGAGGCTTCAAGCAGGCCGCCGAGCAGGTCACCGCCCTGGAGCGCGCCGGCCTGGACATGGTGTGGGTCGCCGAGGCCTACGGCTACGACGCCCCGAGCTTCATGGGCTACCTGGCGGCCGTGACCGACCGGGTCCAGATCGGCGCCGGGATCCTGCCCCTCTACACCCGGACGCCCACCCTCTTGGCCATGACGGCAGCGGGCATCGACGCGCTGTCCGACGGCCGGTGCGTGCTCGGCCTCGGGGCGTCCGGGCCGCAGGTCATCGAGGGGTGGCACGGCGTGCCCTACACCGCGCCGATCGGCCGGACCCGCGAGATCATCGACATCTGCCGGGCCGTCTGGCGCCGGGAGCGGATCACCTACGACGGCCGCCACTACCAGCTGCCCCTCCCACCGGAGCAGGGGACCGGCCTCGGCAAGCCGCTCAAGCTGATCACCCGACCCGTGCGCGACCGCATCCCGATCTACGTGGCCTCGCTGGGCCCGAAGAACGTGCAGATGACGGCCGAGGTGGCCGACGGCTGGCTGCCGTTCCTGTTCCTGCCCGAACGGGCGGCCGACGTCTGGGGCGACGACCTGGCCGCGGGGACCGCCAAGCGGTCGCCGGACCTCGGGCCGCTGGAGGTCGTCGCGGCGGCGATGGTCGCCGTCGGCGACGACGCCGCCGGGTTCCGGGACTACGCCCGACCGATGCTGGCCCTGTACATCGGCGGGATGGGGGCCCGCGGCCGGAACTTCTACAACGACGTCGCCTGCCGCTACGGCTTCGAGGCCGAGGCCAAGGAGATCCAGGACCTCTACCTCGACGGCCAGAAGGACGAGGCGGCCCGGGCCGTCCCCGCCGAGCTGCTGGAGGCGGCGACGATCTGTGGTCCGGAGGGCTACGTCCGCGACCGGCTCGCTGCCCACGAGGCGGCCGGCGTCACCATGCTGAGCGCCACCATCATCGGGCCCGACGTCCCGGCGGTGGCGGGCCAGCTCAAGGAGTGGATGGCGGACTGAGCAGCTAAGAAGGGGGCCATGACCCCCGTCGACGCGCCCACCTTCGAGACCCGCGATCCCCGTACCGGGGAGACCATCGCCCTGGTGCCCGAGCACGGTCCCGCCGAGGTCGAGGCCGCCGTCGACCGGGCCCGGGCGGCCTACGCCAGCTGGAGCGCCCTCGACTTCGCCGCCCGGCTGGAGCACGTCCTGGCCGTCCGGGACCTGATGATCGACCGGACCGACGAGATCGTGGACGTCGTCTGCCGGGAGACGGGCAAGCTGGAGGCCGAGGCCGTCAGCAGCGAGCTGCTGGCCACCTGCGAGCTCATCGAGTTCTACCGCCGCCACGGCGACAAGGCGCTGCGCCCGGAGCGGATCCCCGCCGGACCGCTCATGCCCCACAAGAAGGCGTGGCGCACCTACGAGCCCATGGGCGTGGTCGGGGTCATCTCGCCCTGGAACTACCCGGTGACCCTGGTCATGTCCCCGGTGGTCTCGGCGCTGCTGGCGGGCAACACCGTGGTGCTGAAGCCGTCGGAGGTGACGCCGCTGGTCGGCCTGGCGGTGGGGCGGCTGTTCGCCGAGGTCGGTGCGCACCCCGACATCGTGCAGGTGGTCACCGGCGGGGGTGCGACCGGCGAGGCTCTGGTCCGCTCGGGAGTCCAGAAGATCGCCTTCACCGGCTCGGTCCGCACGGGGAAGCTGATCATGCAGGGCGCGGCCGAGACCCTCACCCCGGTCCTGCTGGAGCTGGGGGGCAAGGATCCGCTGATCGTCTGCGAGGACGCCGACCTCGAGCGCGCCGCCAGCGGCACGGTGTGGGGCGCCTTCATGAACTCCGGCCAGACCTGCATCTCCGTCGAGCGGGCCTACGTCCACCAGGCGGTCTACGACCGCTTCGTCGACCTGGTGGCCGACAGGACCCGCGCGCTGCGCCACGGCTCCGGGGCCGGCCACGACGTCGGCTCCATGAGCTTCGAGCGCCAGCTGGACATCGTCGAACGGCAGGTCGACGACGCCCTGGCCAAGGGGGCAAAGGCGCTGACCGGCGGCCGGCGGGTCGAGGGCCGGCCAGGTCTCTGGTACGAGCCGACCGTGCTGGTCGACGTGGACCACACCATGGACGTGATGCGCGACGAGACGTTCGGTCCGGTCCTGCCGATCATGGCGGTCGCCGACGACGACGAGGCCGTGCGGCTGGCCAACGACTCGCGCTACGGCCTCAACAGCTCGGTGTGGACGGCCGACGCCGATCGTGCGGCCCGCATCACCGACGCGCTGGAGGCGGGCAACGTCTGCGTCAACGACTGCATCGTGAACTACGCCGTCGCCGGGCTGCCGTTCGGGGGCGTCAAGGAGTCGGGCATCGGCCACACCCACGGGGTCGAGGGGCTGCGGGCCTTCTGCAACGTGAAGTCGGTGCTGGCCAACCGGTTCACTCCGCCGCGCGAGATCCTGTGGTACCCGACGCCGCGCTGGCTGGGCCCGGCCCTCAAGTGGCTGGTGCGGGTGCGGTACCGGCGGGGCCTCGCCGCGAAGCTCCGCCGTTCCTGACGCTGCTGCCTACCGCGGGGCGGGCAGATATCTGACTAAGGTCAGAGATGTGGAAGCGGCGATGGTCCACCAGGTCCGCCAGTTCAACCGCACGGTCACCCAGCGGGTCGGTGCCCTCGACGACCACTACCTGGCCCGTGACCGTTCGCTCGGGGAGGCCCGGGTGCTGTGGGAGATCGGCGAGCAGGGCTGCGACGTCCGAGCGTTGCGGAGCCGGCTCCAGCTGGACTCGGGCTACCTCAGCCGCCTGCTGCGCTCCCTGGAGGCCGACGGTCTGGTCGACGTCGCGGTGGCGGCCAGCGGGCGGGACAAACGGGTCCGGCGGGCCACGCTGACGGCCCGGGGGCGGGCCGAGTGCCGGCTCCTCGACCGGCGCAGCGACGAGCTGGCCCGGTCGTTCCTCAGTCCCCTGACCGACCCGCAGCGCCGGCGGCTGGTCTCCGCCATGGAGGACGTCGAACGGCTGCTCACCGCGGCCCTGGTCGAGATCGAGGTGGTCGACCCCGGCCACCGGCACGCCCGCCACTGCCTGCAGTCCTACTTCGCCGAGCTGGACCGGCGGTTCGACGCCGGCTTCGACCCGGCTCGGGCCCGGCTGTCCCAGCTCGACGACATGCGGCCTCCGGCTGGGCTGTTCTGCGTCGCGACCCTGCGCGGTGAGCCCATCGGCTGTGGTGGGCTCTGCTTCCACGCCGGCCACCCGACCGAGCTCAAGCGGATGTGGGTCGACCCGACCGCTCGGGGCCTGGGCGTCGGCCGCCGGCTGCTCGATGCGCTCGAGACCCGGGCCGCGGCGGCCGGCGGCGACACCATCCGGCTGGACACCAACGCGGCGCTCACCGAGGCCATCGCCATGTACCGCTCGGCCGGGTACCGGGAGGTCGAGCCCTTCAACGACGAGACCTACGCCCACCACTGGTTCGAGAAGCGCCTGCCCCCGCCCGAGCCGTCGGAGCCCTCAGGGCCGCCGGCCTAGTTCCACGGTCCGGTCGACGTCCACGGCCGCGAGGAAGGCGCGGTCGTGGGTGACCAGCAGCAGCGTGCCGGGCCAGGTCTGCAGGGCCTGCTCCAGCTGCTCGATGGCGGCGATGTCGAGGTGGTTGGTCGGTTCGTCCAGCACCAGGCAGTTGACCCCCTGCCCCATGAGCGTGGCCAGGACGGCTCGGGTCCGCTCGCCGGGTGACAGGGTTACGGCCGGGCGGAGCACGTGGTCGGCGGCCAGGCCGAACTTGGCCAGCAGGCTGCGGGCCTCCTGGCGGCGCAGCCCGGTCGCCGCCTCGAACGCGCCGACCAGCGTCGCACCTCCGAGGAGCTGGGATCGCGCCTGGTCGAGCCGGCCGACGACGACGCTCGCCCCCAGCCAGTGCCGTCCCGAGGTCAGGGACAGCCGGCCGAGCAGGGCCTCCAGCAGGGTGGTCTTGCCGCTCCCGTTGGGCCCCAGGATCGCGACCCGGTCGGCCCATCCGATCTCGAGGTCGATCGGGCCCAACCGGAACCCGCCCCGCTCGACCACCGCGCCGTCGAGACGGGCGACGACATCACCGCTGCGGGGCGCAGCCGCGATGTCGAGCTGGAGCTGCCATCCCTCCCACGGCTTGTCGACCTCCCCCAGCCGGTCCAGGGCCTTCTCCGTGATCCGCACCCGGCTGGCCTGCTTCTCCGTGCGGTTGATGCGGAAGTCGCGCTGCGCCTTGTCGTTGTCCCGGGGTTGCTTCTGCTCCCGGCTGACGCCCGCCACCGCCCACTGGCGCTGCCGCTGGGCGCGGTCCTCCAGGCCCCGGCGGGTGCGTTGGTAGAGCTCGTAGGCCTCCTCCGCGTGGCGCCGCGCCGTCGCCTTCTGGTCCAGGAAGGCCGTCCACCCGCCGTTGTACGTGCTGGCGTCGTGCCGGTGCTCGTCGATCTCCAGGACCGAGGTGATGGTCCGGGCCAGGAACTCCCGATCGTGGGACACGATCACCATGGCCGCCGCGGCCCGCGCCACGAAGGCCTCGAGCTGGTCGAGGCCGTCGAAGTCCAGATCGTTGGTCGGTTCGTCGAGCAGCAGCACGTCGTGCCGGGACAGCAGGATGCCGGCCAGCGAGACCCGGGCCGCCTGCCCACCCGACAACGTCGTCATGCTCTGGTCGAGCAGCTCGGGGGGCACGCCGAGATCGGCGCACACCTGCTCGGCCCGGGTGTCGAGGTCGGCACCACCGAGCCGCAGCCAGGTCTCCAGCGCGCCGGAGTAGCGGTCGTCGGCCCCGGGCTCGCCCGCGGCGAGGGCGCGGGCCGCGGCGTCGAGGTCGGCCGAGGCCGGCTGCACGCCGGTACGGCGGGCCAGCGCCTGGCGGACGCTCTCGCCGGGCCGGCGCTCCGGCTCCTGGGGGAGGTACGCGACGGTCGCTGCCGGCGGCGCGAGCTTGACCGTGCCCGCGTCGGCGATGACCAGGCCAGCCAGGACCTTCAGCAGCGTCGTCTTGCCGGTGCCGTTGGGCGCGACGACGCCGATCCGGTCGCCCGGGCCGACCGCGAGGTCGACGCGGTGGAGCACCGTGGTCGGTCCGAAGGACACGGTGATGCCGCGGGCGACGAGTGAGACGAGCAGATCGGGCACAGAACCTCCAAGCGAGCCAGGTGCTCCGGGCGGAGCGGTACAGAGGCGTCACGAGGTTCAGCCGGCCACGGCTCCCGACTCTACCGGCGCCCTCTGACCCGAGCGATGAGTTTCCGCGGCGGGCCCGGTCCTACCCTCAGGTTTGACGGGAGGTCGCGTCATGAGTGCGTTGAAGAGGCAGTTCACCGCCAAGCTGCAGAAGAGCCCGAACCAGGGCGGCTGGACCTATGTGGTCTGGCCGGAATCGGTCGAGTGCTTCGGCACCAGGGGGCTGGTGAAGGTCCGGGGGACGGTCGACGGCCATCCCTTCCGGAGCTCGTTCATGGCCATGGGTGACGGCACCCACAAGCTGCCGATCAAGTCCGAGGTGCGCAAGGTCATCGCCAAGGAGGCCGGCGACACGGTGACCGTCGACCTGGAGGAGCGGCTCGACCGCTGACGCCGAGCAGGATCGGCCCGAGTCGGCCCGCGTCGGCCCACGGCACGGGATACGTTGCCCACCCATGGTGGACACCAGCGCCTACGAGACAACCTTCAACCTCGTCGACACCGACGGCGACGGGCTCATCTCGGCCGACGAGATGCGGTCGGTCATGACTGCCCTGGGCGAGGAGATGACGGCCGAGCGGGCCGAGACGGTGGTCCAGCGAATCGACACCGACGGCGACGGTCGCATCTCGCTGGAGGAGTTCGCCACCTTCATGGACAGCGGCGGAACACCCTGAGCCCGGCGGCGGCTCGAGCCGGGCCCGCCCGCCCGGCTAGGCGCGGAGCTTGGCGAGGACGGCCTCGGCCTCGTCCACGAAGCGCTGGACCAGATCGCCCGCCGGGATCAGCCCGTCGATGGCGCCCACGCCCTGGCCGGCGGGGAAGAACTCGATCGACGGGTCCACGCCCTCGCTGCTCTCGTCGCCGCCGAGGTGGTTGGCGCCGTCCTGCATCGAGACCAGCACCTGCGTCGGGAAGGGCTGCAGCTCCCGCTCGCCGGTCTCGAAGTCCTGGGTGTACTGGTTGGCGACCACGCGGCAGGTCTTGCCGGTGTAGGCCCGGGTGACGACCGTCCCGTCCTCGCCCGTCGACAGCAGGGTCTCCTTGTAGCCCTGGACGCTGCGGGCCTCCGGCGTGGCGATGAAGCGGGTGCCGACCCACACGCCATCGGCGCCCAGCGTCAGTGCCGCGGCCAGCCCTCGGCCGTCGAAGATGCCCCCGGCGGCGATCACCGGGACCCGCTCGCCGACCGCGTCCACGACCTGCGGAACCAGCGCCATCGTGGCGACGGTGCCGGTGTGGCCCCCGGCTTCGGTGCCTTGGGCGACGACGATGTCGCAGCCCGCGGCCACCGCGTTGATGGCGTGCCGGACCTTGCCGCACATGTTGATCACGACGACCCCGTGCTCGTGGCACAGCTCGATGGCGTCGCGAGGCACGCCGAGCCCGGCGACGAAGGCCGTGGCGCCGCCCCGGATGATGTCCTCGACCTTGGCGGTGAGGTTCCCGGGCGCCGCGGTCAGCAGGTCCACGCCGAACGGGCGATCCGTGGCCGCCCGCACTGCTGCGATCTCCCGGTTCATCTCGTCGTGGGCCATGGTCGAGGCCCCGAGGCAGCCGAACCCGCCCGCCGCGGAGACCGCCGTGACCAGGCGGTGGTACGACACGCCCCCCATGCCGGCCAGCATCACCGGATGCGCGATCTGCAGGGCGTCGGTCAGGCGGGTCCGCAACATGGCTCGATCCTGACCGTGACTTGACCGCGCGGTCAAGTGTGGTCGGAGACCGGAGCCGACCGTGCGCCCGCCCGACGCGCACCGTGCGTGGGCGGCGTCGGGCGGGCAGGTCCCCCTCCCCGGTCGACCTCGGCTCCGGCCGCAACCTCAGCGGGCGCGCCGGAGTGGTGCTGACGCTCGTCGTCGAGTCGCCCGTGCCGGTTCGCCACCGCTCAGCGTGCCGAACCCGGTTCCGAGAGTAGACGGGATCGCCGGGCTTCGCCGAGGGTGGCGAGCTCGCTGCGGTAAGCACCGGGCGTGGACATCACCTGGCGGCGCCACCGGTGGGGCGTGACCAGGATGGCCCGGGGGTAGTCCTCGAACAGCCACCGGGCGAAGTGGTGGCGGGTCCACGCCGACGCGCCCGCGATGCGCAGGGCGGCCCGGGTGCTCTTCCGGTGCCGGAGGGCCCGGGCCAGCAGCTTCGACATCCGATGGTCCGCGACCAGGGCCCGCTCGACCGAGCGCCGGTAGCGGTCGGTCACGTCGCTGGCCGTGCGGCCCGCCGGGTCCAGGATGGCCTCCGCTGCCATCCGACCGGTCAGCAGGGCCTGCCCGATGCCTTCGCCGGTCATGGGATCGGTCGCCGCCGCCGCATCGCCGACGAACAGCGTGCGGCGGCCGGTCAGCACCGCCCGGTCGATCTGGGCCGGGATCGGCCAGGCCCGGTGGGCCGACTCGGGCCGGGCGTCCGGGCCGAGGACCTCGCGGATGTGGGGTCGGTCGAACAGCCCCCGCCAGATCGCCGCCATGTCCTGCACCCGCCGGACCTTGCCGCCGTCCCGCTCGATCCCGAACCCCACGTTCGCCTGGTTGCCGGGCAGGGGGAAGGACCACACGTATCCCGGCAGCAGGTCGGGCTCGAACCAGACGAACAGGTCACGGCTGGCTCGGGGCCCCACGCCGGTGAAGTACTGCCGGAAGGCGTGGAACTCGCCCCGGTATCCGGGAACCGCGAGGCCGAGGTGCTTGCGCACCGGCGACCAGACGCCGTCTGCGGCCACCAGCCAGGACGCGGTGATCGTGCCCAGGCCGTCGGCCTCGATCTCGACCCGGTCGGGATGCTCGCGGACGGCGGAGCAGGCGTGCCCGTCGAGCACCTCGGCTCCCGCGGCCCGAGCCCGGTCGAGCAGGGCGGTGTCGAGGTCGGCCCGCCGCGCGACGGCGGCGTAGGTCCCGCGCGAGCGGGGCAGGGGGAAGGTGGTCTCCCGTCCGGAGGGCGAGCGGACGACGACGTCGTCCACCCGTTGCCAGGAGGCGACGGCGGCGGGTTCGAGGCCCAGCTCCTCCAGCAGGCGCAGGGCGCCGGCGGTGAGCCCGTCGCCGCAAGTCTTGTCCCGCGGGAAGCGGGCCTTGTCCAGTACGACGACCGAGCGTCCGGCGCGGGCCAGGCTGATCGCCGCCGCGGAGCCGGCCGGCCCACCCCCGACCACGACGACCTCGGCAGCGTGCGTCACGTCGGGCATCAGGACGACGATACGGTCGTTCTGCAGCTTCTAGGGCGCCGTGGTGGTCGTGGACGAGATCGGCTGGCCCTCGCAGTTCAGGTTCTCGCCGGGCCGGTAGGTCGACCGGAAGGTGTCGTTGTCGGTCTCCCCGTTCGGGTAGGTGCGGGTGCGGGTGGTGGTCACCACCGTGCACTGGCCCTGCGGCGACTCGCTGATGCCGGTCTGCTCGGCCGTGGCGTAGGGCGTGGAGTACATGGTCACCGTCAGGCTGCTGCCCGTGTAGGAGGTCCAGATCATCACCCCGTAGGGCGTGTTGTTCTGGATCACCACGTCCGGGTGGGGGTAGCCCAAGGTGGCCTCACGCCCCCGCGGATAGCGGGGGAACCACTCGCTGTGGGACTGGTACTCGAGGATGTCCAGGCCCGCGAAGTAGGCCGCGTTGAACAGCGTGGTCCCGAACTGGGAGACCCCGCCGCCCACCTCGGGGACGTGCACCCCGTTGCGGATCGCGCCCGCCTCCACGAACCCGTTGGCTTCGGTCCGCCGGCCCACGTGGTCGTTGACCGAGAAGGTGCCACCGGGCGGGATCACGGCGCCCCGCACCAGGTCGGCGATGCGGTGGATGTTGGTGACCCGAACCTCGCCGGCGTTGTGGTAGGTGGTGAACCCGGCTGCCGGTCCATCGATCGCGGCGCCGTTCCGCCAGCCGCGGTTGCCCCCGATGGCCTGCGTGATCCCCCAGGCCTGGACCTCTTCGGTCGAGAACTCCGGCTCGGCGGCCTGGGCTTCCAGCGCGACCGACGTCTCGCCGTGGTTCATCGCGTCCCAGACGCGGACGTCGGCGTCGTCGTTCCTCAGGGCGATGCCGTTCCGGCCCGGGACCACCACCGGCTGCCCGTTCTCCAGGGTGACGCTGGCGTTCTGCGGTTCGACCAGTGCGGCCACCATCTGGCCGACGGTGTCCTTGACGGCCTGACCGTTGAACATCAGATCGAGGCCGCTGTCGGTGACGGTCGGGGTGATCCAGCTCCGCAGCTGCTCCGTCGACAGGGGCAGGTTCGCGGTGTCGACCTGGACGGTGAACCCTTGCGCGGTCATGCCGTTGGCCCGGTCGGCCAGAGCCTGGGCGTCCTCCACGGTGAACCGCGGTTCGATCGGCGTCTGCTCGACGTCGAGGACGATCGGATCGTCGGCCGACATGCTCTCTGCGGCCACCGCGGCGTCGGGTAGGGCGTCGACGACCTCGTCCGCGTCGATCCCCAGCCCCGCCCGGCCCTCCTGCGGGACGAAGTTGCCGTTCTCGAGCCGGATGGTGGGCTCGGAGGCGGCCGTGAGGTCGGCTCCCTGGGGCGCCTGCAGGGTCGCGACGGTCTGGAGCTCGTTGACCATGTAGCGGACCGGTACCTCCCGGGAGCTGAAGAACGAGGCCAGCCAGTGGAAGGGGCGGACGAAGAAGGAGTCGCCGCGGCCCTCGTCGAGCGCGGCCTGGATCGTGGCGTCCTCGTCGACGGTGAGGCCCAGGTCGCCGGCGATCGTGGAGTAGGTCCGCTCCTCGGTCTGACCGGCGGACGCGCCGCCCTGTGCCGTGGGCACCTGCATGCGGATGGTCACGGGGTGGACGGCCAGATCTTCGGCCAAGGCCGAGATGACCTCGGGCAGGGCATCCTCGCCCTTGCCGCTGATGTCTTGCCCCGCGAGGTCGACGTTGCGCAGGACCTGGCCGGAGAGCACGGTCGTGTCCACGGCCCAGGCCACGATCAACAGGACCAGCAGCACGACCGGGACCGCTGCCACCAGCGCGTAGAGCCGCTGGCGCTGGGTGCCC
>Ga0209382_10007980_pt1 | contig 13395 bp, 18 predicted proteins | sample SoiMetdeltSBSDD5_FD_187599 | JGI IMG/M metagenome (GOLD analysis project Ga0209382, IMG submission 187599) | Bulk soil microbial communities from a Populus tree surrounding site in Tennessee, USA - Soil MetaG P. deltoides SBSDD5 (SPAdes) (version 2) | ecosystem: Environmental > Terrestrial >... | reverse complement strand
GGTCAGAAACGACGCGATCGACATGAAGTTCCTGCTGGCAGGAACGGACTTCGTTCCGCGACTGCGACTGCTGCGCGAACGTGTGCGAAAGCGACACCCGACGAGGTCATGAAGCTCGTTCAGCGGGTAGCGAAGAGCGCAGTTCCTTGCCATTAGCGGGCCCAACACCAAGGGGAACTGGCGCGCGGCGCTATCAGGTCGGCATTCGGTCCAGAATAGGGGTGATAATCTGCTATAATTATGGACATGAAGCGGATTTCCATCCAGGACCTCAAGGCCAGTTTGTCCGCCGTTGTCGCGGAAGCCGAGTCCGGCAGCACCATCCTGATTACGCGTCACAACGAGCCTGTGGCGCAGCTCTGCCCTCCGCTGCCGACCAAGGTGCATTCAGGCCGTTCGAACGGCGCCGCGCGCCTCCGATCCGCCGTGAAACGTGCCACCAAAGGACGGTATCTTTCCGTCCTGATGGAAGATCGCGGCGAACGGTGACGCCCGCCGCAGAACGGCCGCGACGCCGCCTGTACGTCGACACGTCGGCCTACTTGTGTATCCTGCTCGGCGAAGACGAGTCCGAACGTCTGTCGGATGAGACTGAGGGAGCAGAATTGCTGTCCAGCGTGTTGCTCGTTCTCGAGGCACGCCGCACGCTGATCCGACTTGCACGGGATGGCACGTTGAAGCCGGACCAGTACAGGCAGTGCATGGAGCACCTGGCCGAAGATACGGCCGCTTTCGCTCTGCGGGACCTAACGCTGGACTTGTGCGCCTCGAATCTCATGCCCGCCATTTCCACGCCGCGCTCACTCGACCTCGCGCACCTTCGAACGGCACTGTGGTTTAATGCGTCCGAGCGTCTTCACCGGTTCCTGACGCTGGACGCGTCGCAGAGGCAGGCAGCGAGCGAGCTTGGATTGCCTGTGTAGCGTCAGTTTTCTGGAGCGACCTTACGCAGACGAGGCGCACGTGGCTGAGTGGATATACGCGCAGAACGACCCTTCGGAGGAGCTGGCCGAGCTTCACTACTTCTCTTTCAAGAAGCGCGAACGCGACGGCGAGGTCGAGTTTGTGATCACCGTGAAGGAGTTCGCCGTCAGGAACGCAACGCAGATGCGGTTCTACGCGCAGGCGGACAAGGAGATCAACCAACGAACCGCGCCGTTCCGTCCGTTCGGCTGGGGTGAGTCACTGCTCATCGCCCTCACCGAATGCACGCGCGCCATCCGCCAGTATCCTTACGAGCCTGAATAGGGTCGCGGCCTCACTCCCCCAACATCTTGTCGATCCGCGGCAGCACCGCGTCGTACATCTCGATCAACCGTGGCTCGTCCAGCACCACGTCGTCGTAGTAGAGGGCGACGACTCTGAAGAAGGCATCGAGATCCTCAGCAGGCGGGCGTAAATACATCGCCTGCAGGACAGAGCGTGACAGCCCGGCGTAGTCATCCTGCGAGCTATAGATTCGCGACAGATCGAAGGCCAGGCCACGATCGATATAGGTGAGCGATTGCGTCGCGAGCGCCAGATCCCAAGCGGTGTGCTCGAACGTCACCGGCTGGATGCCTTTCAGCTCGACGGTCAATGACTTCCGAGCGGTCGCATCGGCCGCCAGGTACGCCTTGATTCGCGTGCGCATGTCGGCGTGGTAGGCTCTCACGCTCTCGACGGCTGCACGATTCGTCGCAATCTCAGAACGGAACCGGCGCAGCGCCTCGCGCCCCATCGCGCGCTCCTCCGCACCTTGGCGCCACTGCTCGCCCGCCAAGCCAAGAAACACACCCGCACTGATTAGCACGATCTCCAGCAAGATCTTGCCAATTCCTCGGCCTTGTCGCGTTGTCGACGGCGCGACCGTCGCCTCAGCAGGTGCGTTGTTCACGGAGTTCGCGGCTCGAAAGTGATGCCGCAAACGTTAGCACGGGAAAGCGGCGGCGGTCTGAGACCCATCCCGGAAATCAGCAACCTGCGGTAACATATTTCCTCCACTCCCCCAGCGCTCCCGGCGTCCCGCTGGAGCTACTCCATGACAGCGAGCCGTCTCTTCGCATGTGCGCTGATGTGTGCGGCGACCGCGCTTCCTGCATCGGCTGATGTCACACTGCGGATGAAAGCGAGCGGGCAGCAGTTAGTCGGCACCGACGCTGAAGCCACGGAGTACCGCAAAGGCCGGAAGCTACGAACGGATTCGACCGCCAATGGCATGTCCATGTCGACAATCATCGATCTGGACGCCGGCCGGATGGTGATGCTGTGGCACCACAGCAAGAGCGCGACCGTGATCGAGCGGAAGGACCTCTCCGAATTGTTCTCGCGAGACAGCTCCCCCGCGGAACGACCCACGATCACACCAACGAGCCAGTCGCGTCAGATCGCCGGTTGGACGTGCATCGTTCATAACGTCACCGGCTCGTATAGCACGAAGCAGATGGACATGGTGCCGCCCACCTTGGTGACGCAAGGAACGGTCTGTCTCGTCAAGAATGCGCCGGGTCTGGCGGATTACGCTACGTTCTATAAGGCCGCCGGCGGAAACGCCTCCCTCTACGATCCAACCCTCGGGGTTCCCTTCGCCATGGAGATGACCCTCAGCTTCAAGGGAGACGACCCAGCGTCGGGTACGATGGAATGGGGAACGTACCGCACTGAGGTCACCTCCGTCTCGACGGATCCGATCCCGGATTCGATGTTTGAAATCCCAGCCGACTACACGGTAACCAAGCGGTAACTGATCCAGCTGCCCCCTTAGTCCGGCACGCGTTGGGCTGCGGATGCAATGATGGATTCGAGGACAGCAGGTTCGGCCGGCTTGGTCACGTGACGATCGAAGCCGGCTAAATAGGCGCGACGCTGATCCTCTTCCTGTCCCCACCCGGTCAACGCGACGAGCAAGACGCGTCGACCGAGCGCCGCGCGAATGTGCCGCGCCGCTTCGTATCCGTCCAGTCGCGGCATACCGATGTCGAGCAAGGCGACCTGTGGCTCGAATTCACGGGCAATCTCGACGGCCTGCACGCCGTCCGCCGCGACGCGAACATCATGGCCCATGTATCCGATCATCAAGCGCATCATTTCAGCGGCATCGGGAATGTCCTCGGCGACCAGCACACGGCACTGCCCGACCGGCGGCGCAGCCTCGACGCGTGGCTGTTCCTCGTTCGCGACCCCCGCCAGCGGCAGTCGGACGATGAAGGTCGCTCCGGTGCCGGGGCCGCCGGTCTTGGCAAGAATTTCGCCGCGATGTAGTTCGACGAGACGCTTCGTGAGGGCGAGGCCAATGCCAAGCCCGCTCCGGGCGCGGCCCGCCCCGTGATCGATCTGCACGAACATATCGAAAATGCTCGGCACAAGCTGCGGATCGATACCAATTCCCGTATCGGTCACGGTGACCTCGGCGTGGTTGCCCACGGTTGAAGCCGAGACGAAGATGCGACCGCCGCGATCGGTGTACTTGACCGCGTTGTTGAGAACATTCGCGAAGGCCTGCGCGAGCCGCGTGAAATCGGCATACAACCACAGGGGGAATGGCGGTAGCTCCACGGCAAGGACGTGACCGGCGGCATTACTCAGAGGCTCGACGGCCTCAATGGCGCTGCGAACGACGTTTCGCAGATCGATCCAGTCGTGCCGGAGCTCGATTTTGTTGCGGGTGATGCGCGACACGTCGAGGAGATCGTCGGTCAATCGGACGAGCTGTTGAATTTGACGCTCCATGATCGCCAGCGCCTGGTCGGTCAATGCCGAGTCGTGCCGGGCGCGCCGCATCAGTTCAAGGGCGTTGCGGATCGGCGCCAGTGGATTGCGCAGTTCATGCGACAACGTCGCCAGGAATTCGTCCTTGCGCCGGTCCGCGTCGCGCAGCACATCTTCAACCTCTTTGCGCGCGGTCATGTCGACGCACACGCTCACGCATCCGCACACATTCCCGTGCCGATCGAACAGCGGCTCGACGTCGTTCTGGACGTAGATGACCGAGCCATCCGGACGGACGATCTCGATGTCGTTCGTGACGTGCGTTCGATGTCGCGCCGCGTACTGCATGGGCAGGTCGTTCGGCGGGATGTCGCGGCCATCGCGCTGGATCCGATAGAGGGGCTGCTCGCCAGGCGGAGGCGTCAGCGAAATATTCCTGTTTGATGGAACGCGGAGCAGACGCGTGAGCGCATCGTTCGCGGAGATGAATTGGCAGGCCGCGTCATGTGCGACGGCGATGGGAACGGGCGCGCGCGAAACGAGATCGGCGAGTCCACGAAGCCGTGACCTCAACTCATCAGGAGTAGCGTCCTCCGGCGGTTCAAACAAGGTGGCCAGGCTGGACATGCGGCACCCCGGAACGATCAGGAATTATCCGCCAAAAGTCCGCCGGCGTTCAGAGAGATTGTGGGTTGCTGCGGGTGTGCGCTTACCGCCCAGTCGCGGTCGTTGCCGGATCAACGACGGTTCACTAAATCAGACCTGAGTGCAAAACGGCGACAGCTCTTACCGGCCGCGCGCGGCGCGTTCGACGTACTCTCGCGCGGCCGCGCGGTCCGACTCGATTGCTGGCACGCCCCAGACGCCTCGAGCAGGAATGCCGGTGGCTGCATCGGTTCCCAGAATGAGGCGCCATCTGACACGGTCCGGACGATAGAATATGCTCCACTTCCAACCGGCGTACGCGGACAGATCGGCGCGGAGCGCGACCCACTCTGCCTGCACGCCTGGTGTAAGCACGACATCGGAGATCGTCTCGTAGATACGATCGTCGCTGATGCCAATTCGGAAACGGAGCGGCTGGGGCGGCGGACCGCCCTCGGATGCGTCGATCAAGATCCGCGCGGTGAGCACGCCGCGACGGGGCATGGGCAGCGTATACACGAGCCGGCTGGGTGCAAGCGTACGAATCGCCGGATACGCGCGTCCTGGCCCGGGAAAATCGATGACCTCGAACGCTGCCCGGGCCGGGCGTGCTTCGGCGGAGGGTAGCTCGCGAATCAGGTCGACGATCCGCAACGGCGTGCGATCCCGCGGCGCGCACGACGCGGTCGCCAGCAAGACCAGGATCGAGGCGAGCGTTTTGGGATGCGACATTCGCCCTGAGAATGACGACGACGAATCCGCGGACACGATGGATCTGCCGGGCTGCCGCGCTGGCGATTGCGGCGCTCGTCGTGTCGTCGGTCGCGCGATTCTACCATCCGCGTTACGGCTTCACGGCGCTCATCGCGTTCGCGAACAACCCGGAGTATCAGCTGCCGGCGCTACAGTCCCTTCCGCATCTCCCCAACCCGCCGTGGGCCAGCTACGACGGTCAGTTCTACGCGCAACTCGCGCTGGACCCCCTTCTCCGGGATTCGGCGATCGATCGCGTGCTCGACGCGCCGATCTATCGCGCGCGGCGGATCCTCTTCAGTTGGACGGCGTGGGCGCTCGGCCTCGGCCGTCCCGCGTGGATCCTCACCGCTTACGCGTTACAGAACGTACTCTTCTGGCTGCTGCTTGCGATCCTGCTGGCGCGCTGGCTGCCACCCGATACTCCGCGCGGCCTCGCATTCTGGACGGCATGCCTTCTCTCACACGGCATGCTGATGTCGATCCGGCTCGCGCTGCTTGACGGCCCCAGCGTGTTCGTGATTGCGCTCGCGGTCGTCGCGGCCGAACGCGGACGAATGTTCACGAGTGCGCTCGTCGCCGGCATCGCCGGCCTGGGTAAAGAAACCAATCTCCTCTCTGCGTCCGCGCTCCCGACACCTGACCGGCGGCGCGGTTGGCTGGCTTTCGCCGCCGCCCTCGTCGTTGTCGCGCTGCCGCTGCTGATCTGGCAGGACTATCTACACTCGATCTACCGATCGACCAGTCCGATGACGGCGGCACCCATCCAGTTGCCGCTCGTCGGATACGTGCAGAAATGGCAGACGACGCTCGCCGACATTTGGAGCATAGGCATCGCGACGCCGGCGGTCTACGGGTTGGCGGCCTTGATCAGCGTGACCGTACAGTGCGCGTATCTGCTGTATTCGCGACAGTTCGCGACTCCGTGGTGGCGCGTCGCGGCAGCGTATGGGTGCCTGATCCTGATCCTCGATCGGGCCGTGTGGGAAGGCTATCCCAGCGCCGTGACGCGCGTCACGCTCCCGCTCGTCTTCGGCTTCAACATCGTGCTCGCACGCGACGTCCGGCCGCAGTCATGGGTGTGGTTCGTCCTCGGCAACGTGCATCTGATTCCCGCCGCCACCGTGCTGCCGCTCCTCGGCGCTGCCCGCTGACTGCTATCGGCTGGTTTTCACGTTGAGGCTCACCGCCGTCCCGTCAGCCGCGTATCGTCAGTTGGCAGTCAGTGTAGCTGTAAGACCGCTGACGTTGTCGCGATACCTCCACGTGCCGGCGATCGTCGGCACGAAGCGGAAGCGGCCGCCGCGAGCGAGCACGCCGCTATCGAACGCGGCTCCACCTTCAGGAATCGACGTCGCCGTGATGGTGTAGGAATCAACCGACGCCCATTCCACTGCCGTACCGATTGGCACGGTGACCGCATTAATAGTTCGGGCACATCGACAGGGTCCATAGAAACCCGCGTACGCGCCGGCAGACTGAGGAGACAGAAAATCGACGACGACGCTCGTCGCGTTTGCTGTAAACGTTACGGGTGGAAGCGCCGCGCCCTCGACCCGCGCCGTCACGGAAATGGGGCCGATGTCATACGGCTCCAGCACGACTTGGGCAATGCCATTCGTATCCGTGAACGACAACGCGCGTATCGAACCTGGAGCGTCCTTTCCGTTGAGGCCACCGGCGCCCGAAATCTCGAAGGCTACCGGCGCTTCGCGAATGCCGCTGCCGCTCACGTCCGTGACACGGACGACGAGTGGTTGAGCCAGGCGCTCGCCCGCCTTCCCTTCTTGGTCGTTGCCCGACACGATCGCAATCGTGGCGGCGCGCCCTGTCGGCGTCGACGGTGTGAGCAGTTTGGATTCAGGGTCGCTGGAACAGGCCGCGAGGATCAGAGCCGCTGCCGGGACGTAACTGGCAAGTCGCATGGCTCATCCTTATGCGGCTTCGCTTCGTCAGATGAACATCCGACGCGGAGGGAAAGCGTCCTCTCAGTGAGGCCGCAAAGCACCTTATACACCCGGGCGTTTCGCTACGCAATGCAGACTGACGTGGCGTCAGCGGACGCCGAGGCGCTTTCGCCATTCGGCGTGAAACGCCTCAGGTCGCACGTTCACCGTGCTGAGCGCCTGGTCCGGGGTGTGGCCGTTGCCAACCAACTGGATGAATACGGGAAGGTTCGGTCCGAGACGCTCGCACAAGATCTCGGCCGCCACTGCGCTTTCCGCATAGGCAACAAGCGCCTCGGCGCCGTCCAGGTGATCGAACCCGTCGCTGAGATCCTCGAGCGCAAAGACTTCGCTCGTGCGGGCGAGTGCTCTCTTGACCCATGTGCGATCGGATGAATCCAGGATGCTGGCCAGCCCCTCGTTGATCCACGTCGGAACGTTGCGCGGCGCAAGATGGGCAATCATCGCGTGCACGAGTTCGTGCCGGACGACGCGATCCAGCGCGAGAGGCGTACGGAGCGCGCCGCTCACCGGCAGGCGGATCCGGCCATCGTATCCGCCTCCAGCCCACGCCGGGGCCCGCGTGATGTCTTGGAACTGTTTGTTCGTATAGAGAATGACGGTCAGCGTCTCAGATGGATAGCTATTCAACTGCTTCCCGATCGTCCAGTAGGCTGACTCGAGCACGCTCGCGACGCGGTCGCCGATGGCCTGCTGTTTCGTGCCCTCGTAGAGCACACGAAACCGGACGGTCGTACGCTGGTCCAGCCCGGTATGCACCGCCGATTCCTTCCGCCATTGTTCGAGCTGCCGGCGAATGCGAGGGTCGTTCGGTGCGAGCGCTGCGGCCTTCTCCATCGAGCGGATCGCGAGATCGAGATCGCTGTTCGCATATGCGACCGTACCGAGCAGCGCGGCGGCCTGAACGAACGACGGATTGTATTCGAGCGCGCGCTTCAAGGCCGACGTCGCATCATCGTACCGCCCGAGCGAATAAGCAGCCCAGCCGGCGCCGAAGTGAAGCAGCGGATTGCGGGGACTACGGTCCAGCCCCTCCCGGAACAGGCTCGCAGCCTTGGCTGCATCGCCGCGCTCGAGCGCCTTCCACGCTTCCGGCATGGGCAGCTCGGGTTGCTGGGACGAAGCGACTTCCGCGCCGATGGTGACAAGGAGAATTGCGCCGCAGATAAGAGTCGATCGCCGGCGCAGGGACAACATGGACACCTTCAGCCGGCAAAGGACATTCCTTTCCGAATGAACAGGATCGCTGCTGATTTGCGGCCTCCCTTGCCACTGACGGATTACATTTGTCGCGCGAACTCTCGAAATTGTGAGTGGCCGGGATCCCTATCTCCCGGCGGCATCTTTCTGCACCAACGTGTAGTCGTCATTCCAGGAGAGTGCGCGCCGAGTACCCTCATCCGAGTAGTAGAGATCGACGTTCATCTGCCTTGAGGTGATGACGACCCGTCCGAGATAACGGGCGTGTATCTCGGGACCCTCGATAACACCCTCGATTCGCGGGAGTTCTAACGTGAAGGTCTCCGTCTGTGTCGAGGCGAGGACGAGGGAGACGGGGTCGTGCACGAGCGGGAATCTGCGACCCTTCAGCTCGACCCGATAGACATTCCCATCCCTGACAAAGTAAGCACGCTCATCGTTCGTTTCCGCGTATCGCGTCCAGCAGGCCGCGGCGAGGATCATCAGCCCTAACGCGACGAACAGAATCCTTCTCATCTGGAAACCAGGCCCAGTTCGAGGCTGCAGCCGTTTTCTCTACAGGTTGCCACCACGCCCCGTGACAGGCGTGGTCAGTGTCGATCCCTTCTTCGCAAAGATCATCGCGAGCAGCTGTGCGGGCTCGGTCTGGCTCGGGTTGCCGGACTCTTCGTGCACCGAGCCTGGTGGCTCGAAGAACATCTCGCCGACTTTGTAGGTCTTCGCCGGACCCTGGCCTGAAATCTTTGTCATGACTTCGCCTTTGAGCACGTACGCGAGTACGAAGCCCGCGTGCCGATGCGCCGAGCCCACGCGTCCGGGAGGGTAATCCACATGGCTGATGGTCACCTCCCAGTCGTCCATGGAGAGATTCGGTAGATCGAACTTGATCGGCGCGCGCGGGGGAGCGGCAGGCGTTTGCGCCTCCGAGCCACGTATGGAGGCAATCAGCTCTGCAAATAAGGCGAACGCGGCGATGGCGTCCCGACGGGTGATCGTCATGAGGACCTCACGGAAAAAGCTGAGCCTACGCTTGAGGCATGAATTGTGTGCGGAATCCGCGCACTCACACAAACGCGAGTGTACGGTTGGCTTCCCGATTCCGTTATGCATTCTAAGGAGTTTTTCCTCTGCAACTCCTCACAGGTGTCAGCGATGGAGGCAAGTATGTCCAACGCTAGAACGTTTTCTCTGCTGATCGCCGCCGCCCTTGCCTGCTGGTGGGTCGCGGCGGCCGCAATGGAAGCGCAAGCTCCCATGGAGAAGCTGGCTCAAAGCGCAGCTCAACGCCCTTTCAAGCTCGATGTTCGTCCACTCGCGCCAAGCGCGCCGCTCGGTGGCAAAGTCTCACTCGAAATCCTGTTGCTCGATGCCGCCAACCGGCAAGTGGCCTGGAAGCAGAAGTCCGAACTTTACGTGGACGTAACCGTGACCGGTCCTTCGAAAAAGTCCAGGACCTACAAGGTGTCGATCAAGCCAGGCGACAAAGCCGGGTCACTCACCTTTGAACCTTCAGAAGCCGGCGTGCTGTCGTTGAGGGCACGCGAGGTCAACGACAACCTTCTTCCAGGCGGCAATTCCGTGCTGGTCCGGAAACCCATCGCTTTCCGGCCGGTTCCGAGAGCCGAACCTGTGGGTCTGCTGAAAGCCTCGTTCCACGTCGGAGAACCGCGGCCACTCCCAGCAATGGAATTGACGGAACAAGAGCCACAAACGCCATCGCTGTTACTCGAGGATTCGACCGGACGAGAGATTCTCTCGGACGGCAAGGATTCCGCGAGAATCCAGGTCTACTTCGTTGATCCAAAAGGCGGAGCTGCCCCCTCTGATATCAAGGTGTGGCTCAAGTGGTCGAACGGAGCGCTGACACCTCAGCCCCTTGTGATAAAGAAGGGAGAATTCGTGGCCGAGGCGAAGTGGATCTCGCGATCGCCCTTGGAAGCCACGGTGTCTGTGGCTACTACCGGGCCGAAGTATCCAGTCGAAGGTGCACGTGAACTCAAGGTGACGTTTTCGCCGCCAATTCACGCGATCGGCTTCTTGAATCCCAATCCGCTCAGCCTCTCGCTCATCGATTACGCGCCTATCAATGTGGCGTTCTTCACGCTCGCCGACGATGGCAAGACCCTCAAACCCGTCAACACCAGCAAGCTCAGACGCGTGACCGTGACGCCCTCAAATGCACTTCTGCGCCTGAACACACTCTCTGGCGACGTGAAGGAAAATGAGTCGAGCATTCCCTTCTATGTGTTGCCTGCCTGGTACGGGGTTTCTGCGCTGCACGTCTCCACGCCAGACTACGAAACGCAAGTACTCGATGTTCAGGTCTCGGTGCTGCTCGTTTTGCTCCTATGCCTGAGCGGCGGCGTGCTCGGCGGCCTCGCCGCGACGGAATCGCTCAAAGGCTCACGCCTGTGGCGAGTGTTCATTGGCGTGATCGGTGCGATTGGGCTCGTGTGGTTCAGCGTGTATGCCGTGCTGCCTCAAACTATCTCCATAATCGCGCACAACCTGGTGAGTGTCTTGGTCGTCGGGATCATCGGCGGTTACGGTGGAACTCGAGTGCTCGATTTCCTCGGTAAGAAGTTCGGTTATCTCTAGTGGGTGGCGTCACCTTATACTCACATCAGCTCCCCTCACAAGGCGTGGTGATGGCTATGGCTATGGATCGGGACGCCGCTTCGCTTGCGACCGGGATCGTGGTGGCGGCTGTGACCGGTGTGCCGTCCTCGTTGTTCCTGATGGGAGCGACCTGGTCGAGCATCCACGGCGGCATGTCCGGAATGGCGTTCGCCGTGGTGACCCTGATCGCCATAGCAGTTCCAGCGGCTAGTGCATTCTTCGCCGGCCGCGCGGTCTACCAACGGTGGCCGCAGCGCGGATCGACAGACGCGACGGATTCGTCATCATCGATGTCGATTCGTGTGAACTGCCCCCAGTGTGGGTGCTCCATGAAGCATCGTCCCGATTACTCGGCTACCACGCTGTATACCGTTGTCGAGTGCCCTATTCACGGACCGTTTCATTTCGGCCCCAATACGGCACTGACGCTTGGACGTCCGTCGCAACGCTAAACTAAGCCACGAAGGTTTCGGCACGACGGATTCGGCACGAACGGTTCGGCCGTGCAAAGTCAAGGCAACGGAGAGTTGAGCCATCGGCTCATGGCCCGGCGACGTCTCCATCGTGCATGGGCAAAGTACAGAATCCCCCACCACACCGCGAAATTCAGGAGATGAACGGCGATATTTCCTGGCGTTGGGATGTTTTCGGTAGAGGGCCCCAGTTCAAAGATGAACGCCAGCATGAATCCTGGGAACGACAGCAGCTGAAGGTAGGGAACCACGGGGGAGATCACCGTAATGACGGCAGCCCAGACCGCGGTCTTGACATATGGTTTCATCGGCATTCTCACTGAGATCAGCGTACTGTCTCGCTGCGCTTTTGGCGGTGTGCGTTGGTTGCTCGCCCCCGGAATCTCCGTACGAAACAGAGGTACTGCCGGCGAGTGGCCCAGTCGCGCGAGCTAAGCGTTTGTCGCCGCCGCTGGACCAGAGAGCTGGAAAGACGGTGTCCATCCATCTCGCCGAAGGCACGAAGCTTCGCGACGTCCTCGACCTCAAGCTGTTTGACCCGTTGGTACCTGGCATAACCTGCAAGGAAGCATCCATCACCCTCGGCGTCAGCGGCCAGTACGTGGAGTCATGCACCTTTGAACTGGCATCCGCGCAGATATACGTGGCTTACGAATCCGGCGGCAGCTCTCTCGGAACTTTCCACCGAAGAACCCTCTATGCGTACCCAAGGCCGCCGAACAATGACGCGAACACGATCGTTTCCAAATACCTGCAGCCGTATCGGGCCGTGGCGGCGCCAGGTGTCGTTCTCGAGCTGATTGTGGCCGAGCACGGAGACAACGAGCGCGCATGGGTGCTCGTTGACGGCGACTTCGTCAAGAGCATCAATTGGTGGTCTCCGGCGAGTCGTCGCCCGCCGGATCGGCCGGCACAGTAGATCGAGTCGCCGCATTTTCACTGGCCGTTCCGTTAAACCACGTAGCCGCGCCTGAAGAGGAGCGCAAACGCCACGACCGCCACAAAGGGTGGGGCGATATAGAGCCAGGCTGTCCGCACCTTGTCTAGTCGTTCAAGGTTCAAGAGGTCGTACCACACGACGTCAAGCGACAAGACGTACCACCAAGCTCCAAAGCTCACCAGATAGACAAGCGTGCTTCCTCCAATGAGAATGAGCCAGTTCCCGCGGGAACTGGACCAGCCGAACGCGATGGCGATTGCCCATACTGTCGCGATGACGAGAACGACGAATTCGAGACCATGCATAGCGAGAACTCAATTCCCCACAACTGTGGCCCTTCGCCTCACCGCGCGGGGCGTAGAATGCCATCGTGCTGAAGACTCTTCAAGCGTGGTGGAATTCCCGCAGGAGGAGACCTCTCGACGAAGTCCTCGCCGTGGAGTTCGATGATGCCGAAGTCCGCGTCCGTGTTCTTGAGGATCTTCAACCTGAGTGGAATCAGACGTTTCAGTGGAGCCATATCACTCGGGTTTGTTTCGAAGACGGCGGAATGCTTGCCTCTGACGTCGTGTACGTCTCGCTGAACGATCGCCAACAGCCGGCGGTTGTCCTAACAGAGGCTCGTGGTGGACACGAATTCTTCGGTGCCTTGTGCGATCGTGGCTACTTCCCTGAACACGTCTGGCGTCGTGCGCTCGGCGACACGAGCCGAGGCCTGCACTGCTGGCCGCCCGCAGACGACCCAACGTCGTAAGCGAATCATGGACACGGACAACTCTCGACCGCTTGAAGAAATAGCAGACACGTGGATTGCGTATCATCTCTGGCGAGCGGCTCAGCCGCGGCGCGAGCATCCTACAGATCTAGAGCGGAAGGAAGAAGACGCTCAGGCGGAGCAGCACGGGCGCTGGGCGTGGGAAGCTGTACATGACCTCGTCCACCAGGAGCCTGAGAAGGCCTGGTTAATGATCCAGCGATTGGTGGACGTTGCACCCGATGACATGACACTGGCCAACGTCGCAGCCGGCCCACTCGAGGATCTACTCGGCCTTCACTCCTACGCGTTCATCGACCGTGTCGAAAACCAGGCACGAATGGACGCCAAGTTCCG
>Ga0209382_10007979_pt1 | contig 13395 bp, 8 predicted proteins | sample SoiMetdeltSBSDD5_FD_187599 | JGI IMG/M metagenome (GOLD analysis project Ga0209382, IMG submission 187599) | Bulk soil microbial communities from a Populus tree surrounding site in Tennessee, USA - Soil MetaG P. deltoides SBSDD5 (SPAdes) (version 2) | ecosystem: Environmental > Terrestrial >... | reverse complement strand
ACAATCAGAGCCTCCCGCCAACCGGTCCAGATTTTTGAGAGCCTGACCTAGAAGAGGCGATCCGTCGGACGGAGACTCGGGCGAGGGTGGCGGCGTTTGAAGATGGCCAGTTGTTGTCTGAGAGCGAGATTCTCCAGAGCCAGGTCACGATGCCGACTGAAGGTGGAGAAGAACGCCGAGATGCAGGCAATTAAACCACTCATTACCTCGCCGACTATATCGGGAGCCAGCCGGGAAATCCAATGTTTTCTGCAGATTCGGACATTGGGCGATGGACAGCCTGCGGCTTGCCTATCTTACTTTGTCTTGGGAAGAAGTGGTACCTCGCACCAACGCTTGCCAAAGACTCTCGACCCATGCAAAATGACCGAGTAGGACTTCAGACGATAAGATGGGTTCAAATCCCACAAAAAATACCAGCGTATTTCCATCGGTAATATTCCATCAACTGAGCCAGCGATCGCTAAAACGAAGTGGGACAGACTCTAGTCTGTCCGCCTTCAATTCGTACAAGGGACAGATTTAAGTCTGTCCCATCAAAAAACGTGTCTGGCTCTTCTTTACCATTCGTCAATTATCAGATCGACGGCGCGTATGACGAAATGTTCGCGGCGGCGGGCGTTCCGCGTCCGCAGTACGACGCGCTTTTCCGGCGCCTGTTGGAGTTGCAGCCGTCCGAACTGAAGCAGCGGCAACAGACCGCCGACATCGGGTTCCTCAACCAGGGAATCACCTTCACTGTTTACGGCCACGACGAAGGCACGGAGAAGATTTTTCCTTACGACCTGCTGCCGCGCATCATCACCTCTGGCGAATGGGCCACGATCGAGAAAGGGCTGACGCAGCGCATCACGGCGCTCAACCTCTTCCTCAAAGACATCTATCATGATGGAAAAATCCTGAACGACGGCGTCATCCCGCGCGAGATGGTTTACAGTTGCAAGCATTATCGCCGGGAGATGCGGGGGGTTCGCGTGCGGCGCGATATTTACGTATCCGTCGTAGGCACGGATCTGGTGCGCCTCGGCGACGGGCAGTTCGCCGTGCTCGAAGACAACCTGCGCGTGCCGAGCGGCGTGTCGTACATGCTAGCCAACCGGCAGGTGATGAAGAAGGTCCTGCCGGGACTCTTCGGCAGTTACAACGTGCGGCCCATCGACCATTACGGACAGGAGTTGCTCTCGACGCTGCGCGCGCTCGCGCCTTCGGCGCGCCGCGATCCTACGATCGTCCTGCTGACTCCGGGAGTCTTCAATTCGGCTTATTACGAACACACCTTCCTGGCGCGCCAGATGGGCGTCGAGTTGGTCGAAGGGCGCGACCTTCTTGTTCATGACAACATCGTTTATATGCGGACGACCGCCGGGTTGCGGCGTGTCGACGTGATATATCGGCGCGTCGACGACGACTTCCTCGACCCGCTGGCCTTCAGGCGCGACTCGACCCTAGGCGTCCCGGGGTTGTTCAACGCATACCGCGCGGGCAACGTCGCCATGGCGAACGCGATCGGCACCGGCGTCGCCGACGACAAGGCTCTCTACGCTTACGCTCCGGCTATTATCAAATATTACCTCGCCGAAGACCCGGTCCTGCCTAACGTCGAGACTTTCCTGCTCGACGACGAAAAGCAACGGCGCCACGTCCTGGAAAATTTGCACAAACTGGTGGTCAAAGCCGTGGGCGAGTCCGGGGGTTACGGAATGCTGATCGGCCCGCACAGCGACGCCGAACAGCGCGAAGAGTTCAGGCGCAGGATCCTCTCGGATCCGCGCAACTACATCGCGCAGCCGACGCTGGCGCTGTCACGCGCGCCTTGCTTCATTGACGGCCAGGTCGAAGCGCGCCACGTCGACCTGCGCCCCTACATTCTTTATGGGGAGAGGGTGAAGATAGTGCCCGGCGGCCTGACGCGCGTCGCGCTGCGCCGAGGCTCACTCGTGGTAAATTCGTCGCAGGGCGGAGGGAGTAAGGACACGTGGGTTTTATCTGAATAAGTAGTGGGCAGTGGATAGTGGATAGTGGGCAGTCGAATTTGTCATTCACTGCCCACTATCCACTATCCACTGCCCACCACCCACTGATCACTATGCTATCAAGAGTCGCTGACAGTCTTTACTGGACGAGCCGGTACCTCGAACGCGCCGAGCATACCGCCCGTCTGCTCGATCTGAACCTGAACCTGACGCTCGATCAATCGTCGCAGGTGGCCGAGCAGCGGTGGCGGCTGGTGATGTCAAGCCTTCGATCGATCGAGCCTGACGTAAGTCCGTGCGACGCTTATTGCCTGACCGACCACCTGACTTTCAATACTGACAACAAGGATTCTTTAGTCTCATGCGTCACCGCGGCGCGCGAGAACGCCCGCCAGGTTCGCGAATTGATTAACTCCGAGATGTGGGAGCAATTGAACCGGCTTTACCTGAGAGTCCGCCGCGCCAGGATCGAGGGCGTTTTCGCGCAGCCGCACGAATTTTATCGCGCGGTCGAAGAGGGCTCGCATCTCTTTCAGGGGATCACCGATTCGACAATGTCGCACGGCGAAGGATGGCATTTCATCCAGCTCGGCCGCTACATCGAGCGCGCGAGCGCGACGGCGACGCTGCTCGACATCAACTTGCGCGCATTGCTCGACGGCCCGGGCCAGTCGGCGGGCGGGCAGGATTACATCTCATGGGTCGCGCTGCTCAAATCCTGCACGGCGTTCGAGTCTTATTGCCAGACTTACACCGCCGACCTGCGACCGGAGCGGATCGCAGAGTTTTTGCTGCTCAACCCCCAACTGCCGCGCTCCGTCCGCTTCGCCGCAGAAAGAATCGAAACTTCGCTGCAGGCGGTCGCCCGTCTGACTAACGCGCGTCAAACCGGGCGCGCCGAGCGTCTGGCCGGACGGCTGCGCGCTACGCTCGACTATTCGCAGGTCGACGAGATCATGGCCGATAACGTTCATAATTACCTCGAAAACATCCAGCGCCAGTGCGCGCAAATACATTTCGCGGTTCATCAGCAATACATCGCTTATTCGGTCGAGGCCGCGCTGGCCTCTTAGATTGAAACAAATAAGAGTGGGACAGACTTTAGGCCGGATTTCAATGTGTGTACGGGAAGAACAGCCACGGAGGACCCGTGTCCCCCGTAGTTGTTACCGTACATGCGATTGCAAATCGTTCTAGTCTGCCCGTTGCGTATGTTCTACTCGATCCGCCACGTCACACGTTTCGTTTACACGCCGCCGGTCACCGAAAGTATGACCGAAGTGCGGATGCAGCCGCGCGCCGAAGGCGGCCAGCGGTGTCTGAAGTTCGAGCTTCACACGCAGCCGCGCGCGCGAATACTCGGGTATCGCGACCACATGGGAAACATCGTCCACCATTTCGACATTCCCGGAAAACATTCGCAATTGAAGATCACGGCGGAGTCCACCGTCGAAATCGCGTCGGCGCCTCCTCTGCCCGACTCGCTGGAGGTCGGCGCGTGGGAGGCCATGGACGCGATCAATCGCTCCGCCGCCTACTGGGATTTCCTGGCGCCGAGCCAGTACGCTTTCAAAACGGAGTTGTTGGCCGAATTGTCGCGCGAGTTGCGTATAAAAAGGCGCGGCGACCCACTGAGCCTGTTGCGGGAGATCAACGCGGCGATCTACGAGGGCTTCGATTACAAGCCGCAATCAACCTCCGTCGATTCGCCGATTGACGACGCGCTGCGCATGCGCGTCGGCGTGTGCCAGGACTTTGCGCACATTATGATCGCGCTGGCGCGCGAGCTGAGAATTCCATGCCGTTACGTCAGCGGCTACCTTTTCCACGAAGGCGACAGTCACGACCGGTCGGCCGGCGCGACGCACGCCTGGGTCGAGGCTCACCTGCCGGAACTCGGGTGGGTCGGTTTCGACCCTACCAACAACCTGATCTCGGGCGAACGCCACATCCGCACGGCGGTCGGACGCGATTACGCCGACGTGCCGCCGACGCGCGGAATCTTCAAGGGATTGGCGCAAAGCGAGCTGAGCGTCGGCGTGCAGGTCTCGCCGACCGATGCCCCGCCGCCTGAAGAAGAAATGTCGCCGATGACCACCTGGATCGCGCCTGCCCCGGTTGAAGACGATCAGCAACAGCAGCAACAACAGCAATAAACAAGCTGTGCTTCGCCGAACACGCCAAAGACGCCCCGGACGTCGCAAAGAAAGCCGCCGCGGAGCACACCAGAGAGTGCGCTTTGATGGAGGAGTGCGTCAAAAGCGGCTACGGCATCTACGCCGACGGCAAGTGGTATCCGTTCGACGCTAAAGGCAACGAACTGGCAAAGGCAATGTTCGAGAAGGCCAAAAAGAAGGATAACATCAAAGTGACCGTCGAAGGCATGGAGCACGATGGAAAGATTCTCGTCGAGAAGCTTGTGTACTTGCCGCAAACGAGCGTGACAAAGGCAAAAAAAGGCCCGCTCGCTCCCGCCCCCAAGCGGCGCGCCGCGTAGAATCGGCGCCATCGCCGATGAAGAAAGATCGGGACCACAATCCGACCGTCCCAGCAGAGAACAAGGCGCTTATTACCCCTGTCCCTACCGAAAACTCTATCTGCCTTGTAATGCTTTCACTTAGTCCCTAGTACCCAAAAATTAAGAAAGGCAATTTAACATGTTAAGTATCGTAATACGAGGCTGGATGTAGTTTTCGGGAGGGACAGGGAGTAATCCCGCCTGGCTACTCGGCGACAGGTCAGTTTCGAATTCGAACCGGTGGCCGCCGCATACCAATACGAACACAATCTGGACCACGAGAACATGGACTTCAGGCAGCGCGATCATCGCCACCGGCAGCCCGTTCGCGGACAGCCACAATCGGTCACCGGCTGGGGCTGACCGCGCAAGATCGGACAGTGCAACAACGCCTACATCTTCCCCGGAGTCGGATTGGGCGTGATCGCGTCTGGAGTGCGGCGAATCAGACAAGAGATTTTCGTCGCGGCGGCGCGGGCATTGAGCGAAATGTCGCCTGCGTTGAATGACCGCATGGCGTCGCTCTTCCCCGATTTGAACGCCATCCGCGAAGTCTCGCGCCGCGTCGCAATCACCGTCGGAGTCGATGTGGCGCGGCAATGCGAATCAAACTCACGCTTTTGTCTGAACAAAGCCGGTGATAACAAATTTGTAGCAGAGCGAGTATAAGATGCCACGGGCTTGTCCCGCGGAGTCTCACGCTCGTCGCTGCAGTAGCCGCCAGCGTGAGACTCCGCGGGACAAGCCCGTGGCATCTTCAAGAGAGCCGCTGTTGTTGTAGCCGCCAACGTGAAGATCCACGGCGCAAGGCCGTTGCATCTTCGAGCGGTCGGACTTAATTCTCAAAGACCATAAAAGCCGGGACCATAAAAGCCGGACCAGGCTCATGTGGTCGCTGCGGCAATCGTGAAAACTCTTCGCGCCTGGCTGGTTATTTCCGATGCCATCTGCCGCCGCTAGCCTCAACCGCCCTCCAACATAAATGTAATAGCGTCCGGATGAATAAACAGTTTTGTTTGAATGCATCAAAGTAAGGAGATAACCATCATCCGGTGATTTGCTAGCGGACAAAAGGCTTTGGGGCCGCGCCTCTCGACGGCTACGGTTCCGGCACGTCAGATGCAAAGCCAGTCTTGAAACGAAAAAAAGGAGACCTCGCAGCGCTTGGCGGCTCCTGCGAGGTCTACGTACTCCTAATCACTTTGGAAAATGGAAAGGAGCGGCGCGAATGCTAGCAAAAAACATTTCGCGGGGCAAAAGTTCGCCCCGTGTTTCAAGCCGTCTCGAAAGAAATTCTCTCACGAACAAAGATCTGATTTGCTGCGCATCCCTTCTGCCGGCGCTCGCGTTGCTCTGCGCGCTCGCGACGATCGCTCACGGACAATCATATCAAGGCGGCCTGCGCGGCTCGCTGCATGACAACGCCGGCAATGCGCTTTCGACCGTGACGCTCTCGCTGACCAACGAGTCAACGAGGCTGACGCGCACGACCGCGACGAACGCGAACGGCGAATACGTCTTCGACCGCGTCGATCCGGGCAAATACAAACTCGAAGCCACGTCCGGCGGGTTCAAGAAGCTGGAGCGTTCGGTGGTGATCGAGACGCAGCAGCAGTTGCTGCTCGACCTGGTGATGGTGATCGGCGATGTAACCGAGACCGTCGTCATCACCGACGACGCGCCGTTGATCGAATCGGCCAACGCCTCGGTGGGGCAGGTGATCACCAAACAGTTCCTAAGCGACCTGCCCAACACTGGGCGCAATCCGTTTTCGCTCGCCGCCATCTCGCCGAACTACGTGCCGGCGGGCAATCCGACCTTCAATCGCCAGCAGGATCAGAGCGGTTCTTCGCAGATTTCGCTCGCCGGCGGCCCGGTGCGCGGCAACAACTACCTGCTCGACGGCGTGCCCATCGCCGACATCGGCAACCGAGCCGTGATCATCCCGACCTTCGAGGCGATCCAGGAGTTGAAGATGCAGGTCAATAATTATGACGCCGAGGCGGGGCGCACTGGCGGCGGCGTCTTCAACGTCACCTCGCGTTCCGGCTCGAATCAATTGCACGGTAGCCTCTTCGGCTTCCTGCGCCCGAACCCGCTTCAAGCGAACAACTTCTTCAACAACCGCAGCGGCATCAAACGCCCTGACGCGGATTACGGGCTTTACGGCGGCTCCGTAGGCGGGCCGGTTTACATTCCGAAGGTTTACAACGGCAAGGACAAGACCTTCTTCTGGGTGGCGACGGAAGGTTACCGGATGCAGAGCTTCCTGAGCGAGACTTTCACAGTGCCGACCGCTCTGCAACGCCAGGGGAATTTCTCGCAGACCCCTGCGGTGATCTACGACCCGCTCACTACACGCGCTAGCCCGAACTACAATCCGAGCCTGCCTGTGAGCGGCGCGAACCCGCAGTTCATCCGCGATCCGTTTCCAGGCAATATCATTCCGCTGAACCGGCAAGACCCCGTGGGACGCGCCCTGCTGCAATACTTCCCGTTACCGAACCGGCCCGGCGACGCTTCGGGGCGCGGCAACTTCGCGGCTACGAGCACTCTCAACGACCGCGCCGACCAGCAAACGTTCAAGCTCGATCACAGTTTCGCCAGTTGGTACAAGGCGGCGGCGACCTACCTGCGTTATGGCAGCCGCGAGCCGGTGGCCGATTATTACGGGACCATATCTAATCCCGGCGGCAGTCTGCTCTTCCGCCACGTTGACGCGCTGGCTGTCAACAACATCTTCACGCTCAACGAGACGACGCTGCTGAGCGTGCGCTACGGCTACAACACCTTCGACGATAACGTGGACACGATCAGCGCCGACTTCGACCCGGCGTCCCTGGGCTTCGCGCAAAGCTTCACGCGCGACATCGCGTTCAATAAGTTTCCTGCCATCGGCACGGGCGGCGCTTACGGCCCCTCGCAGGGCTCGCTCGGCTCCGCCGCGCCGAATAAGCGCCGGTGGTATTCGCACAACTTCCTGACGGGCGTTTCAAAATTGGTGGGCCGGCACAGTTTCAAAGCCGGATTTGATTACAGGAAACTCTCGCTGGATTTCAATAACATCGGGCAGGCGAGCGGCAGCTTCAACTTCACGCGCGGCTTCACGCAGATTCCGAACGTGGCGATAGGCGGCAACGAGCTTGCCAGTCTGCTGCTCGGCGCGGCGGACAGCGGCAGTTCACAGCTCGTCACGCCGCTCTCGGTCTACGTGAATTACTACGGCGGTTACGCGCAGGACGACTTCCGCCTGTCGCAAAAACTGACGCTAAATTTCGGCTTGCGCTACGAGTACGAGCAGGGCTTGCAGGAGCGCGACAACCAGATCACGGTCGGCTTTGACCCGATGGTGGCCTCTCCTGTGCAGCCCGCCGGCATGAGCGTGAAAGGCGGTTTGATCTTCGCGGGCGTGAACGGCGCGCCGACGCAGCAGACGCGCCCGCAGAAGACCAAATTCGGGCCGCGCTTCGGCTTCGCTTATCAGTACAACGAGAAGACGACGGTCCGAGGCGGATACGGCATCCTGTGGGCGCCGGCCATCTTCAACCTCGGCCCGACCGTGGATGGTTACGGCGCGCTCGGTTTTGCGGCGTTGACAACTATGGTCACTTCATTGGACAACGGATTGACACCTGCGAATTACCTGTCGAACCCTTTTCCCAACGGCTTGCTGCGGCCGACGGGCAGCTCACTCGGGCTCTTGACGCAGGTCGGACAGACCGTGTCGTTTGTTGATCAGAACCGCAAGGCCGCGTACATGCAGCAATATTCGCTCGACATCCAACGCGAATTGCCGGGCAGTATCGCGTTGACGATAGGTTACGTCGGCAGTCGCGGAACGAGCCTGCAACTCGGCGGCGTCAACAACGGCGGCATCAACCTCAACCAACTGGCGCCGCAGTTCATGTCGCGCACGGATTTGCAGACGCGCGTGGCCAACCCGTTCTTTGGTACGCCGGCCGGCGTGGGCATTTTGAGTTCGGCGACCGTCACGCGGGCGCAATTGCTGCGCCCCTTCCCGCAATTCGGCGACGTGATCATGCTCGGCGCGAGTGGCGGCAATTCGTTCTACAACGCGCTGACGGTCAAGGCGCAGAAGCGTTTGTCGAAAGGCTTCTCACTGCTCGCCGCTTACACCTTCAGCAAGCTGCTCGACAACATCACGGGCAACGGCAATTTCTTCGCGCCTGACAACACCTCGAACGTGATTGACGCTTACGGCCGCAGCCGCGATTACTCGCTCTCGTCGGTGGACACGCCTCATCGCTTCACGCTGAGCGGGACCTACGAATTGCCGTTCGGCCGCGGACGGATGCTGCTTGCGAGGGCCGACGGCGTCATCGACCGCATCGCCAGCGGATGGCAGTTGAACGCCATTGTGACCTATCAGAGCGGCTTCCCGCTTTCGATCACGCAGCAGGTCAACAACACGAACGCCTTCAGTTTGGGGCAGCGTCCGAACATTGCGCTCGGCGTTGACCATGCGACGCCGGGATCGATAGGTGAGCGGATTGACAGCGGTTATTTGAACCCGGCGGCGTTCACGACAGCGGCGCCCAACACGTTCGGCAACGCGCCGCGCACGATCGGTGTTCGGTCACCAAGCGCGCAGCAGTTCGATCTATCCATGATCAAGAACACTCGTATTTTCGAGGGCTTCAACGCCCAGTTCAGGATCGAGGCGGTCAATGGGTTCAACACGCCGATCTTCCGGGCGCCCAACACGCAGGTCGGCAACTCGAACTTCGGGCGCATCTCGTCCCAGGCCAACTTCGCGCGCATCGTGCAATTGAGCCTGCGGTTGATGTGGTGAGATATGGGATTCGCAGCGATGATTGAGATGGCCAAGAGCGCAAATCGCTCGCCGGAATCGGAGAGTGTCGCCTCCGACCGGCGCAAGCCGGGGACGCTTCAGCGGTGGCGCGGCGATTTCTTCGGCGGGACGGTCGCAGCGTTGATCGCGGTGCCTTACGGGATGGCCTTGGCGATGGCGATGGGGCTGCGCCCCGAAGCGGGTTTGTACACTTCGATCATCGGCGGCGCGATCTCGGGAATGATCTCGAACGCGCCGCTGGCGACGCCCGGTCTGTCCGCCACAGTGATACCGGTGTTGGCCGTGTTGGTCAGGACGCACGGAGTGGGCGCGGCGATGGCGGCCGGCGTGTTGAGCGGGCTGATCATGATCATGATCGGCGCGCTGCGCATCGGCAGGTTCTTTAGCTATCTGCCGCAACCCGTGATCGCCGCGTTCACGAGTGGTCTGGGCGTGATCATCGTCTCGACGCAGATTAAAGCGGTCTTCGGCGTCGAACCGGCGCCCGCCGGTTTCGACCTGGGCGTGGTTGACGATTTCTGGGCCGTAATCAAAGCCTGCGGGCAGAGCGATTATCACACTCTGTCAGTGGCCGTTCTCGTCATCGGTCTGATGTTTATTCTGCCGCGTTGGAAGAAAAGCGTCCCGGCGCCGCTCGTCGCGGTGATCGTCGCCTCGCTGGCTGTCCATGCGCCCCATGCGTTTGGAGGGACGTTCGGGTGGCGACTGCCGTCGGTCGGCGCGCTGCCCGACGGCTTCCCGCAGCCGAGCCTGGCGGCGGTGGACTTCTCGGCCTTTTCGACTCTGCTGCGTCCGGCTTTCACGCTGGCCGGGTTGATCACGGTCAATCAAACGCTGACCGTCGCGGTGACCGACCGCTTGAACGAGGCGCGCCGGCGGGCGCCGTTCGACCAAGGGTTGATCGCTCAGGGCGTGGCCAACATGGTATGCCCGTTCTTCGGCGCGCCGCCGGGAGTGGCGATGCTGGCGCGTGCCGTGGCCAGCGTCCGCGCCGGCGCAGTCACGCGATGGTCAACGCTCGCGCACAGTCTCGCCCTGCTACTGTTTCTGTTTCCGCTGCGCGATCTCGTAAGCCGGATTCCGCTTGCGGCGCTGGGAGCGGTGACCGTAGCCGTGGGATTGCAGTTGATCGACTGGAAGCGATTCCGCGAACTGCCGAGTACGAACCGGTCCGAGGCCGCGCTCTTTCTTCTCACATTCTGTTTGATCGTTTCCAGCGATCTGATCGTCGGCGTGGGCGCCGGCGCTTTCATCGCATTGCTGCTTTTCGTCAAGCGCGAGTCGCAAGCGACGCGGCTCGAACCGATTGTTCCTGACCCAGCAGAGAAGGAACCCTCAGCCATTGACCCTTTATACAAACCACGAAGAAACGAAGAGTGCGAAGAGGATAGAGGATCGAGGATCGCATCGAATATCGGTCCTCGATCCTCGGTCCTCGACCCTCGACTCTCTTCGCACTCTTCGTTTCTTCGTGGTTTGTATCAATCTTCGCTGTCCCGATTCGGCGGGCGAGAACGCCTGCGCTCGCGGTGGCGGCGATCAACCTCAAACAGTCTTCAAGCTCCGGAGGAAAATAACCATGACCAGTCCACAACTCTCCGACCGACGTAACGGCGCGTCGCCCGTCTCCCGCCGGGCGTTCAACCGCATGGTCGCGCTGTTGGCGGCGGGCGCGACGTTGCCTTTTTACAACGAGAACGCGCTTGCGCAACTTTCCAAGACCGGCCCGATCCCACCCGACGCGGTGAAGATCAACGCCAACGAGAATCCATTGGGCCCCTGTCCCGAAGCCGCCGAGGCCATCGCCAAGGTGATCGCCAAGGGCGGGCGCTATATGTACGAAGAGACCGACGCCTTCGTTAACACGCTGGCCGAACAGGAGGGACTTGACGCCGATTACATCCTGCCCTTCGCCGGCTCGAGCGACCCTTTGCACCGCGCTGTGCTGGCGTTCACGTCAAAGGAAAAGCCGCTCGTGGTGTCCGACCCGGGTTACGAAGCGGGAGGACGCGCCGCGCAGTTCATCGGCGCGAAAGTGGTCAAGGTCCTGCTGACGCAAGGCTACGCCCACGACGTCAAAGCGATGGTCAAAGCGGCGCACGACCGTAAAGCGGGTTTGATTTACGTCTGCAACCCGAACAACCCGACCGGCACGGTCACGCCGCGCGCCGACATCGAATGGTTGATCGCCAACAAGCCTGAAGAGACCGTCCTGCTGCTCGACGAGGCGTACATCCACCTCACCGACGAGCCGATGTGTTCCGACCTGGTGGCGATGGACAAGGACGTGATCATCCTGCGTACCTTCTCGAAACTTTACGGGATGGCCGGCCTGCGAGCCGGGGCGGCGATGGGGCGGCCCGACCTGATCGGCAAGCTGAGGAGCTTCGGCGCGGGCGCGCTGCCGCTGACCGGAATGGTGGGCGCGGCGGCCAGCTTGAAAGTCAAGAACCTCGTCTCCGAGCGGCGCAAGATCGTCAAGGACGTCCGCGAAGACGTCTTCGCCTTCTTGCAGAAGAACAACATCACATTCGTGCCGTCGGTGAGCAATTGCTTCATGCTTGACGCCAAAACACCGGCGCGGCGGCTGGTCGAGGCGATGAAGAAGGAGAAGGTCTATATCGGACGCGTCTGGCCCGCATGGCCGACTTACGCGCGCGTCAGCGTCGGGACGAAAGAAGAAATGGCCAAGTTCAAGACCGCGCTGCTGAAGGTGATGAACAACCTGCAAGCCTAGCGGCGCGCGACTCGCGGTAGCCGTGGGAAACAGATAAAAATGCTGGGATGGATTTATCCAACGGCTGCCGCATGTCCGAGCTAGGAATCAACTACAAAGGTCACAAAAGGAACACAAAGTTCACAAAAGGACTGAAGGCGTGAGCGGCTGCGTTTTTTCGAGGCATTAACAAGCAACACTTGTGGCGGCGGGCGCCGGGAAATCTACTGCCGTATCGCGGGAGAATATCTAGTGTTCAGCGCAACGCTGTTCGAGAACAAGCCCGAATAGAAAAGCCGGGCAACGAGCAAGTCAAACACTTGATTGGCGCAGGCGAAGAACGGGAAGTTCCGGGCCGTCTCTACTCTCTCACGCTTATTCAGTCAGTCGCGCAGACAGAGGAGAAGCGCGAGGAGGATACAGGGTTGAGGGCTACCTATTGCCCCCTGGGCAAGCCGGAGCAATTGCGGCTGGTGGCACTAGGAGCAAGTTCGCGCGTGAATGGCTGTCGGTGTTTTGGGAAGAAGTGCGCGGTACCCGTACGTCTACCGCCTGAGCGGCTACTACTACAGTTGTAGATAGAAGAATGGGGTAATATCACGATCAAATCGAGTGGAGATCGTGATGAAAACGAAACGAAGTGAGAGTGAACTTGCCATCGAGCAAGCCCAGTTATGGGCCAATGAGTCGGAAGAAATTGCAGAACTGATCGGCGGGCGTTTCCCATGCTCCGAACTGAGAGAGCGGGCCATGACTTATCTGCGTGGCTTGCTCAGCCCGGTGGAGCGAAAGAATGGCTGGCAGCTCGCAGAGGAGGCAGGAGACGAAACTCCTTATGCCACGCAGCATCTCCTTGGACGCGCGGTGTGGAGTGCAGATGAAGTTCGAGATAACTTGCGTGATTATGTGGTGAAGTATCTGGGCGACGAAGACGCAGTAGTGGTGGTCGATGAGACCGGCTTTTTGAAGAACGGGACCAAGAGCGCAGGCGTTCAGCGGCAATACTCTGGTACGGCGGGACGAGTTGAGAACTGCCGCATTACGCGAGCAAATGCCGAGCGCCTCTGACCGATTTCGCGTCGGCTTCGGCAAACACGCCCACGCGCTCACCACGGTCAGCCGGCGCGTCTCGATCAAGTGGTCTAAACACACTTCTTGATCTCTCAGATTGTGGGGATGGTTCCGCCGTCAATGACGTATTCGCTTCCTGTAATCGAAGACGCCCGGTCGGAAACGAGGAACGCCACCAACTCGGCGACCTCCTCGGGCCGGTTCGGGCGTCCGAGCGGAATCCCGCCCAGAGATTTCATCAAACTCTGACGCGCGGCGTCCGTGCCAGTTCCCCCCTCGATCG
>Ga0209382_10007974_pt1 | contig 13401 bp, 5 predicted proteins | sample SoiMetdeltSBSDD5_FD_187599 | JGI IMG/M metagenome (GOLD analysis project Ga0209382, IMG submission 187599) | Bulk soil microbial communities from a Populus tree surrounding site in Tennessee, USA - Soil MetaG P. deltoides SBSDD5 (SPAdes) (version 2) | ecosystem: Environmental > Terrestrial >... | reverse complement strand
CGGCGTGTCGGATGGCACCGGGGTGTTGGTGGGGGTATTCGTGATGACCGGCGTATTCGTTGGGGTGTTGGTGATGACCGGTGTATTGGTCGGGGTGCAGGTCGCCGCCTGGCTCGGCACCGGGATGAAAGCCTGCAGACTATTGTTGCTTTCGTTGTTTTCCGCAATCACGTTGGTCGAGTCCGCCACGGCGGTCGAATTCCCGGTGAGCGTATTGAAGAGCAGCGTGGTGGAGGCGCCAGCGGCCAGCCCGCTGACGTTTTGGGTAAACGTCGTATTGAGCGAGACGACAAACGCGCCGGCGGCGACCGAGCCAGTGTTGGCAACCGTGACGTTGGTGCCGAGCTGGTTTTGACAGGCGCTGCCGATGATCGCCATGGAAATGTTCGTAATCGTCAAATCCGGCAAGACATTCGGCGTATTGGTGGGCGTGTTCGACGGCGGCGGGGTATTGGTTGGCGTATTCGACGCCACCAGCGTATTCGTCGGCGTGTTGGTCGGGCCACCCCCACCCGGCTCGGCGCCCCAGACCAGCGTCCCACTCTGATAAAGCGTGACCTTGCTGTTGTCCGCAAAGGCCGCGTTGGCCGCATACGACCAGTCATCGGCTTCGTTGTAGGCGCTCCAGTCGTTCTTGTTGAAGCGCGGTTGGATTTCGCCGCTGTTGCCCCCGGCGGCGATGGAACCCGCGCCGACGGTGAAGCCGACTTCCAGGTAGAAATCCGCGCCCGTGACGGGTGTGATTTGCACAAAACTAAACGTGACATTGCCGCAACCGACCTGGGCGTAGTCGCAGTTGATGGTTTGCGGCTGGGCGGTGTCGCGGGTGTACCAGTAGCGCGCCTTGAGCGAACTGAGCGCAACACTGGTGGTGCCGGTATTGTGGATACGCAGGTGCGGTTTGATTTCGCCGTCGGTGACGCTAGCGCTGGCTTGCTTGTGCTGCACTTTGAGCGCGCAGTTAACACACGGCGTGAAGGTCGGCGTGGGCGGCGGAGGCGTGTTCGTCCGCGTCGGCGTCGGCGTGGCGGTGCAGGTCGGGCACGCAGTCGGCGTGGCGCGCGGGTTGGCGATCAACTCTGATTGCACCGCATAGTAAGCGGGCTTGGCGTTGTAGTTGTCATCGAAGATCAGCGGCGCACCCTGCCCCGGAAAGACACTCGGCACCCAGGAGTATTTATCCGGGATGCCCCACACTTGCAGCGCCTTGCACATCGGCTGCGCCAAGCAACGATTCATGACGTTGCCGTAAATCGTCGCCTGCGTCTGCAGATCGGCGGCGGAGAGCGGCGTGGGGAAGCGCACATCCATCTCGGTGATGTACACCTCCACGCCCAGCGCAGCAAAGCGCGCCATGTTACTGGCGAAGCTGTTGTAATCCATCCCGCCGTTGGTCAGATGCATCTGCAACCCAACGCCGTCAATCGGGATGCCCCGGCTCTTGAAATCCGCGACCATGTTGTACATGGCGGTGGATTTGCTGTTGACCGTTTCCACGTTGTAGTCGTTGTAGATGAGCTTCGTGAGCGGATCGGCGGCGCGGGCGCGCACGAAAGCCAGCTCAATGTACGAGTTGCCGATGACGTTCTGGAAGGGGGTCGAACGGCGGGTGCCATCTTCATTGAAGGCTTCGTTGACCACATCCCAGGCGTAAATCTGACCGTCCGTCCAGTGATTCATCACGCTGTCAATGTGGTTGTACATCACGTTGGTCAGGTTCGCAGCTCCCGAAATACCACTGACCCACCCGGGAAGTTGGCTGTGCCAGACGAGTGTATGCCCATGGATTTTCATGGTGTTGGTCTGGGCAAAGGTGACATGCTGATCCGCCTGAGAAAAGGTGAAGTTGTTCTGGGAGGGTTCGGTGGCATCCCACTTCATGGCGTTTTCAGGCGTCAGGAAGTTGAACTCGGTCTTGGCCACGTCCTGGTAGGCGACGGCGTCGGACATACTCCAGAAATCATTCCGGGACGCGTAGCCGATGAGGAACGGCCCAGCCAACGTGCGTAGGCGTTGGCCGGTGGGCGCGGCCAGGACGGGCAGATTCAGCGCGCCCAAGACCAGTACGACAGCAATGAGGATGGGTACTATTCGAGCGAGTTTGGTGTTCATAAAAGTTTCTCCTTTTTTATAGGAACTGGAAGGGCCTAGGAACTGAAGGAACTTGGGGGAACTGAGGGAACTTTAGTTCCTTCTGTTCCTTGAGTTCCTTCAGTTCCTTCTCTCTTACGGCTGCGGTGTGGGTGCCACCGAACAGCCAGTTCCATTCTGCCAATTCTGAATGCTGAGCGTGATGGTGTTGACTTTGTTGCCGGTAACCGTCACGAACATCGCATTATTGGAATCTTTGGCGACGGTGAAGTTGTTGATCTGCGCGCCGTTGCCATTGAGGACCTGCGTGTCGTTAATGCAGTTGGTGACGGTTTCGTTACGTCCGCCGTACCACTTGACCGTGTTGCTCACCGTCGAGTCGCCGGGATTCATCACCGAGAACATACCGCCGCGCGTGAAGGTCGCATTGACGTACTTGAAGCACGTGCCGGTCATCGAGACCGAGTACGAACCGCCGCCGGTAATCACGGTCGGGGTTGAACACGGGTTGCCGCCCGGAACCGGGGTGTTGGTGATGGTCGGCGTCGGCGGTATGGGTGTGTTCGTCGGCGTGTTTGATGGGATAGGTGTGTTCGTGCGCGTCGGCGTCGGGCCGATGGCCGTGTTGGTCGGCGTGTTTGACGGGAGAGGCGTATTGGTGCGTGTCGGCGTCGGGCCGATGGCCGTGTTGGTGGGTGTGTTCGATGGGACAGGCGTGTTCGTGCGCGTCGACGTCGGGCCGATGGCCGTGTTGGTCGGTGTGTTCGATGCGATGGGCGTGTTGGTGCGCGTCGGCGTCGGGCCACCGGAGGGGAACACCAGTTGGGGATGGTTATTGCGGAAGGTGGTCGTGGCCGGAGACAATTGGGCCATGCCGCCGTTGCTATCCACCCCATTGGAGGTCCAAGGCATCACGCCTTGCCAGCCGTTCAGATACGCGTTCTCGTAATCTTGGGTCAGCGTATGGCCGGTCGAACCGTTGGCCGGGGTCTCACCGATCATGGTCAGCTTGCCCAGGTCTTCACCGTAATACTGCACCGGGGTCTTGTAGAATGGAATGCCTCCAAAATACGGATCTTGCCAGGGGTAGTAGTGCGAAGAATAAAAGTCCATGTACACTTCGGGGTCATTCACAAAGGTCTTCAGGACACTGTCGGCCAGCTTGTTGCCCTGGCAGCCGGAGCAGGCCGTGGCGTTGTACTTGGGCATGCCCATGCCCACCGTCACCAGGATCGGGCTGTTCTCGTGAATGGCCCGGGACGCCCGAGCCCAGTACGACTGCAGCCGCGACCACGGGAACTGGCCGACCTCTTGGTTCTCGACCACCCAATCCGGTTCGTTGATCAGGTCAATTGACCACAAGTAGGGGTTGGTCTCGTAGCGATTGACGAACGGAATGAGATAACTGTTCACATAGGAGTCAATATTCGGATCGCTGTTGAGCCAATTGCGCCATCGCGTGTAGGTGGAGTAGGTATTCTTGAAATGGTCGAACGAGATCAGCGTCGCCATGATGTAGATCTGGTTCTGTTGGGCAATCTGGAAGAAGCTGTCCAGGTCCTGCCAGTGTTTGGCGGTGGCGCCGGTGACCACGCCGTTCGCGTCAATGTTGATGCCCACCTCGCCGCTGCACGTAATCCAAACGCGGATGGAATTGACGCCGTTGTTGTGCAGCTCCTGGAAATGCGTATTCCACCAGGCGGCGTCGTAGTTGCCGCCGAAATCGTTCCACGCGTGCCAGGGGGTGTTGGCGCCGTTCATCCAGATGCGCTGGCCGCCGGCAAAGAATTCCTTATTGGAAATCGTAATCCGGTCACCCATCGCGGCGCGCGGCCGGCCCTCCGTAGCAGCGCGGGTCGGAGTCACGCTCAGGAAAGGCAAGGCAACGGCGGCGACCATGATGACCAACAAGTAAAATTGCTTCGGTAATAGAGAAAGTCTTTTTATCATTTTTTCCTCTCAATCCTCATTTATAGGAACTGAAGGAACTTCAGGCAGTGGCCTGTGAAACGGGATGCGTGAATTTCACGAGTCACATATCCCGTCTCACGAATCACTTTGTTCCCTCAGTTCCTTTTCTCACGAAGCGATCCTTCGTCTTTCGTCTTTCGTCTTTCGTCTTTCGTCTTTCGTCTTTCGTCCGTCCCCCGTCTTTTTACGGCTGCGGCGTTGGCTGAACCGAGCAGCCGCTCCCGTTCTGCCAATTCTGAACGCTCAAAGTGATGGTGTTGACCTTGTTGCCGGTGACCGTCACGAACATCGCGCTATTGGAATCTTTGGCGACGGTGAAGTTGTTGATCTGCGCGCCATTGCCGTTGAGCGTCTGCGTGTCGTTAATGCAGTTGGTGACGGTTTCGTTGCGGCCGCCGTACCACTTGACGGTGTTGCTGACTGTTGAGTCGCCGGGGTTCATCACCGAGAACATCCCCCCGCGCACGAAACCGGAGTTGACGTACTTGAAGCAGGTGCCCGCCGTCGAAACCGAGTACGATCCGCCGCCGGTGATGACCGTTGGGCTGGCGCACGGGTTACCGCCGGGAACCGGCGTATTCGTCGGTGTATTTGTTGGGCCGATGGGTGTGTTGGTCGGCGTATTCGTCGGGCCAATCGGCGTGTTGGTGCGCGTCGGCGAGCCGGGGAAAGGCGTAACCGTCGGCGTCGGGGTATTCGTCGGAACAGCCGTATTCGTGCGGGTCGGCGTGGGACCGATGGGCGTGTTGGTGCGCGTCGGCGTCGGGCCAACCGGCGTGTTGGTCGGCGTGTTGGTCGCGCCGCCTCCCAAACCGGATTGCAGCGCATAGTAAGCGGGCTTGGCGTTGTAGTTGTCGTCGAAGATCAACGCCCCACCCTGCCCCTGAAAGACACTCGGAACCCAGGAGTATTTATCCGGGATGCCCCACACTTGCAGCGCCTTGCACATCGGCTGCGCCTTGCAGCGGGCCAACACATTGCTGTAAATCGTGGCCTGCGTCTGCAAGTCGGTCTGCGAGAGCGGCGTGGGGAAGCGCACGTCCATCTCGGTGATGTAGACCTCGACCCCGAGCGCGGCAAAGCGCGCCATATTACTGGCCAGACTGTTGTAATCTAGACCGCCATTGGTCAGATGCATCTGCAACCCAACGCCGTCAATCGGAATGCCCCGATTCTTGAAATCCGCGACCATGTTGTACATGGCGGTGGATTTGCTATTGACCGTTTCCACGTTGTAGTCGTTGTAGATGAGTTTCGTGAGCGGGTCGGCCGCGCGGGCGCGCTGGAACGCCAATTCAATGTATGAGTTGCCAATGACGTTCTGGAAAGGGGATGAGCGACGGGTGCCATCTTCGTTGAAAGCTTCGTTGACGACATCCCACGCGTAAATCTGACCGTCCGTCCAGTGGTTCATCACCTTATCAATGTGGTTGTACATCACGTTGGTCAGGTTGGTCGCTCCCGAAATACCACTGACCCACCCCGGCAGTTGGCTGTGCCAGACGAGCGTATGCCCGTGGATTTTCATCGTGTTAGTTTGAGCAAAGGAGACATGCTGATCCGCTTGGGAAAAGGTGAAGACGTTCTGCTGTGGTTCAGTGGCGTCCCACTTCATCGCGTTTTCCGGCGTGAGGAAGTTGAACTCCGTCCGCGCCACATCTTGATATTGAGCCGCATCCGACATGCTCCAGAAATCATTCCGGGAGGCGTAGCCGATGAGGAACGACCCGGCCAACGTGCGCAGGCGTTGGCCGGTGGGGGCAGCCTGAGCGGGGAGATTCAACGCGCCCAAGACCAAGCCAATTAAGATAATGACGGGAATGATTTGAAATAGCTTAGAGACTTGTGTGCGTTTCAGGTTCATGGAAAGTTCTCCAATCAAGAATAAATTCTGTTACAGAGTTTCTGTAGTTCCGGGAACTGAAGGAACTTCAGGCAGTGATCCGTGAAACGTGATTCGTGAATTTCACGAGTCACGTCTCACGAATCACTTTGTTCCTTCAGTTCCCTTTTTTCTTCCGTCGTTCGTCTTTAGTCCTTCGTCTTCTTACGGTCGCGGCGTTGGCGGCGCCGAGCAGCCGGTGCCATTCTGCCAGTTCTGGATGCTCATCTGAACAGTGTTGACCTTGTTCGCCGTGATCGTCACGTACATTGCGTTGGCCGAGTCCCGGGCCACGGTGAAGTTGTTGATCTGCGCGCCGTTGCCATTGAGCGTCTGTGTGTCGTTGATGCAGTTGGTGACACTTTCATTTCGCCCGCCATACCATTTGACGGTGTTGATGACCGTCGAATCGCCGGGGTTCATCACCGACCACATCGCCCCGCGCGTAAACGCGGAGTTCACATACTTGAAGCAGTTGTCGCCGGTGACCAAGTTGAACGAGCCGCCGCCGGTGATCGTCGTGCACGACCCGCCGGAGGTCGGCGTGTTGGTGCGGGTCGGCGTCGGGCCAACGGCTGTGTTGGTCGGCGTATTGCTGGGGAGAGGTGTGTTCGTCCGCGTCGGCGTCGGGCCGATGGCCGTGTTGGTTGGCGTGTTCGACGGGACGGGGGTGTTGGTGCGGGTCGGCGTCGGGCCGATGGCCGTGTTGGTTGGCGTATTGCTGGGAACAGGTGTATTCGTGCGCGTCGGCGTCGGGCCAATGGCCGTGTTGGTCGGCGTGTTCGACGCAACCGGCGTGTTGGTGCGGGTCGGCGTCGGTCCCACGCCTGCATCCCAGAGCCTATGGACCAGGGTCATCTTCCGCGAGTCGAGGGCGCCCCAGGTGCCCCAGCCCGACTCGTTCGTCCCGGCGCGGTAGGGCGTGCTGTACAGACCGCCCGTATCCCCCGATTCCGGATTGATGGACCAGTAGATGGTGTCTGTGATGCCCACCGACAGCAGGTAGTCTACAAAGGCGTTCTGCCACTGCTGGTCGAAAGTGTCGTTGTTGAGGTAGCCAAAGCGGTTCTGGTCGCGCATGCTGGCGGTGCCGTGCGGCCAATCCATGTTGCCGCCGAACTCCCCAACCACCACCGCATACCCCAGCGCCTTCAGGTAGCCGAAGTGCTCTTGCCACCCCTGGCGCAGGTACGTTGCGTTGATCACTAGGCCGCAGTGCGCGTCGCCCACCGCATCCCCTTCCAGCCCCGCACAGCCCGTCTGGGCCTGATTCACAAACTGCTTGCCCACAAACACCGACGGGCCGTACGCATGCGGCGAGAACACCAGCCGGTCATGCGGGATGGCCGGCGGATTGGCGCCGGCTTCAAACAGGTTCTCGCCCCAGTTCGGGTCAATCCCCGACGAGCCGTGTGGCGACTGGGTGATGGTCGTCGGCGAGCCGTCCTGGTTGCCGGCCGTGGCCGAGATGCCCTGGACGAAGACCAGGATGTTGGGGTTGGTCGCGTTGATCCGGGTATAAGCCTGCTCCGAGAGCGACTTCCACTCGGCCCAGGTGTAGTCCCACGGCTCGTTGAAGATGTCGATGCCGATGACGTTGTTCAGCCCCAGCGACGCGGAGAACCCGGCCAACAGTTGCAGGTCGTTCAACCAGGTCGTGGTGTTGTAAGCCTGGATACGCGTGACGCTCGGCGGGTTGTTGGTCGCCGCGCAGGAGGAGTCTTCGCGCTTGAAGTCGTAGTTGTCGCGGGTGGCGTCCACGTACGGCGGGCGGGCGTCCAGCCGGCCCTTGCGCCAATCCACGTAGTTGGAGCAGGAGTGGATGTCCCACAGGACCGAGATGCCGGCCGCGTCCAATTTCTTGGCGATGGTCTCCAGCGCCAAGCGCGAGTTGGCGATGCGCACCGACGGATCGTTCTTCAAGAAGTCCTTGCCTTGCGGGTCGGTGGCATCGAAGGTCTGGTGCGACACCGGCAGGCGGACGACGTTGATGCCCATCGCCACAAACTCGGCGATGTCCTGGTCGTAGGTGCGGCCGCTGGGCGCCCAGAAGACGTTGCCCATGTATTGCTCCATCGGCGCGCCACGGGGGTTGACCGGGTCACTGGCCGGCTCGTAGCGGCCTTGCAGTCCGAACCACGAACCGCCCTTGACCCGGAAGATCGCGCCATTCTTGGTGATGTTGCCGCTGGCATCCACCCGGAACACCGCCGGGGCGGCTTGGGCCACCGGGGTCAGGAAGATGCCCTGCATGGAGAGCACGAGTGAGGTGATGAGCGCCACGACCACCAGGGCCGTGGGGTGATGTTTCATGTTAGAAAGGTAGCGTTGCATCAGAGCCTCCGTTTATTTTTCAAAGTGTGATTGGAGCCTGCATTTAGCAAGCTCCCCAGCCCGCGTCCGCGCGGGCGTTGGCAAGGCATTCCACCCGCGCGGACGCGGGCTGGGAGCAATTAGACTGCCGGGTAAAGAATTGCTGGATTAGGAATAACTCTCTCCTTTCAATTGGGGAACTTAGGAAACTGGAAGGGCCTGGGAAATGAAGGAACTTGGGGGAACTGAAGGAAATCAACGTCGCTTTCCAATTTCCTTCAGTTCCTTTTCACAGTTCCTTCAAATCCTTTGGTTCCCTAGTTCTTCATTTCCTTTAGTTCCCATTTTTTCTTCCGTCCTTCGTCTTTCGCCCTTCGTCGCTCTTACGGACTGGGCGTGGGCGGAACCGAGCAGCCGGTTCCGTTCTGCCAGTTCTGAATACTCATCGAGACGGTGTTGACTTTGTTGCCGGTGACGGTCACATACATCACATTGTTCGCATCTTTGGCGACGGTGAAGTTATTGATCTGCGCGCCGTTGCCATTGAGCGTCTGCGTGTCGTTGAGGCAGTTGGTTGTGTTCTCATTGCGACCGCCGTACCACTTGACGACATTACTGACCGTCGAGTCGGAGCCGTTCATGACCGACCACATCGCGCCCCGGCTGAACGCCGCATTGACGTACTTGAAGCAAGTTCCCGCCGTCGAGATGGAATACGAGCCGCCGCCGGTAATGACGGTCGGGCTGGCGCACGGGTTGCCGCCCGGCACCGGCGTGTTGGTGGGTGTATTCGTCACCACGGGCGTGTTCGTCGGCGTATTCGTCGGAAGCGGGGTATTCGTCGGTGTGTTGGTTGGACACACGCATGTCGTATTGGTCGGCGTTGGAGTCACGACCGGTGTATTGGTTGGTGTATTCGAGGCTACGGGTGTGTTCGTTGGAGTATTCGACGCTACCGGCGTGTTGGTGGGCGTGTTCGACGCTACCGGCGTGTTGGTGGGCGTGTTCGACGCGATGGGTGTGTTCGTCGGCGTGTTGGTCGCCACCGGCGTATTGGTCGGGGTATTCGTCACCACCGGGGTATTCGTCCGGGTGGGGGTGGGCTGCGGTGTTCCACCGCCACCATCCAACGGGAACAGGTAAGGAGCGAGATACCCATGCTTGGTCGTGTTGACGGTGATCCAGTCATCCAGCAGGATGCCGCCCGTGTCGCCGGAGTTCGGGTTCAGGCACCAGAAGGTGAAGTTCATCCCGTTGGCTCCCGTGCCGATGTAGCTCATGAGCGCGGACAGCCATTGACCATCCTTGGGATCATTCAACAGCGAGCCAAACTCGCCGACCATGATCGGGGCGACATTGTTCTTGTGGAGATAGCCCCACCACTGGTCCCAGAGCGCGGGCATGTTGTTGGGGAAGTTCGGATCGCTGAACCAGGTCTGGTTGAAGACGCCGTTGTCGTATTCGTGCGGGGAATAGACCACGCGATTGGGAACGTTCAGCGTTACGGGGAACGCCGCCGCGCCGGTGAGCATGCCGCCCCACCAGGTGCATTGCGCGCCCTGACTTGGTTCGGTGACGCCGCCCGGTCCGTAGCAATCCACGCCTTCGACGACGATCAGCCAATTGGGATTGGCCGCGAGGATAGCATTCCCGGCGCGCTGGGCCGCTAAACGCCAGTCGTTGGCCATCGTGCCGCAGCCCCAACAGGCGCTGGCGCTGGGATTGCCCTGGATATGATGCGGCTCGTTGTGCAGGTCCGCGCCGACGACGGCGGTGTTCCCGGCGTAGCGCTGTGCGAGCATTTGCCAATCCGCAATCCAGCGCGCTTCCGAATATTGCGCGGTGTACCACAGCGGCGATTGAGCGCCGGAGTCCGGGCGATGCCGATCCAAGATAAAGCGCAAGCCGAGCGAGCCGCCATAGTTGATGATCTCATCCATGATTTGAATGGGCGGCTTGGGGGGTGAGTTCGGCCCGTTGGTCATGAGCGGCAAGTTCATGCCCTGTGGCCACGCGGGCGTCGGGGCATTGGAAATGCTGTTGGCGACGCTACCGGCATCAAAGAGTTGCGTCGAATAGGGCAAGCGGATGGTGTTGTAGCCTAAGTTCTTGATCTGATTGAGCACATCGCGGTAATCGCGGCTCCACAGACCGTGGAGAACGTAGTTGCCGGTCTCGAAGCCGAACCAGTTGAGGCCGGTGATGTGTACCTGCTGATTATTCGCATCCAAAATCTTGTTGCCGCTCGTGTGCCAGTAGCCAGTCCCGGCCGCCAGCACTGCGGCCTCGCCGGCAGCGCCCGCCGAACGCGGAGCGATGAGTAATCCGGCGGCGCTGATGAGAACCATCAAAGCGACACCGAACAGTAGAACCGGGTGAATTTGTTTTCGTTTGGACGTTGTAAGCATCACTCTCTCCTTGTTGTGTAAAGAACTAAGGAACTTGGGGAACTGAAGGAAATCAACGTCGCTTCTCAATTTCCTTTATTTCCCTCAGTTCCTTTTCTTAAGCACACGTCGGCTCAGTCCCACTAATTCCATAGCGCGTCCGCTCGGCCTCGGTGAGATCACGCACCAAATGCGAACAGGCCCAACGCACGAACGCGTGATAATCCGTCTCCCACAATCGCGCGGTTTTATCCTGGCTGCCGGTCAGCACATACTTGCCATCCGGCGAGAAGGCCACGCTCGTCACACTATGGGTGTGGCCGGTGAGGACTCGCACTTCCTGGCCGGTGGCGATCTGCCACAGCCGCGCGGTGCCATCCAAACTGCCGGTCAACACCGACTGACCATCCGGCGAAAAAGCGACACTGGTTATGCCTTGCGCATGACCGGTAAACGAAAGGATTTCCTTCCCGGTCGTCGCCTCCCATAAACGGGCCGTCGTGTCTTGACTGCCCGTCAACGCGTAGTGGCTATCCGGTGAGAACGCCACACTACTCACCGCCTGGGTATGGCCGGCGAAGGCGCGCTCTTGCTCCCCGGTGGCGGCATCCCAGAGCAGCACCGTCGCGTCGCGACTGCTGCTGGTCAACACATACTTGCCATCCCGCGAGAGAGCCGCGCTGGCGATGCTCGTCGTCTGACCGGTGAACGTGCGGAGAGTCTGGCCGGTGGCCACGTCCCACAACCGAGCCGTCGTATCGCCACTGCCCGTCAGGATGGACTTACCATCGGCTGCGAAGGCGACGCTATTGACCGGGTTGATATGACCGGCGAAGGTGCGCACGGTCCGGCCAGTGGCGACCTCCCACAACTGAGCCGTTGTATCTTCACTCCCAGTCAGCACGGACTGACCATCCGGCGCAAAGGCGACACTTAGTACATCGTTGGCATGTCCGGTGAACGTCTGGACGGTTTGACTCGTCGCCAGACTCCACAGCCTTGCCGTCATGTCCTGGCTGCCCGTGAGCATGGATTGGCTATCCGGCGCGAAGGCCACACTCGTTACCGCTTCGGCATGACCGGCGAGGATATGCGGGTCCGGCGTGGTCGCCACCGCCCACAACCGCGCGGTCGCATCCCGGCTGCCCGTGAGCACAAACTGACCATCCGGTGAAAAAGCAGCGCTCAACACATAACCAGTATGCCCGGTGAAGAGGCGCGTCTCCACGCCAAACTGCGCGTCCCACACTCGGACGGTTTCATCACTGCTGCCGGTCAGAACGTATTTACCATCCGGGGAGAAGGCCACGCTATTAATGCTGTGGGTATGACCGGCGAACACGCGGACTTCTTGTCCGGTCGCGGCGTCCCACAGTCGCGCGGTGTTATCGCCGCTGCCGGTCAGAACGTATTTACCATCCGGCGAGAAGGCCACGCTTTGCACATAGAAAGCATGCCCGCTGAAAGCGCGGACTTCTTGTCCGGTCGCGGCGTCCCACAGTCGCGCGGTTTTATCGTCGCTGCCGGTCAAGAGATAGTTGCCATCCGGGGAGAAAGCGACTCCAAACACCGGGCCGGTATGACCGGTGAGGGAACGCACTTCCTGACCGGTCGTGGCGTCCCACAGTTTGGCGGTGTTGTCCGCGCTGCCGGTCAAGACAAACTTACCGTCCGGCGAGAAGGCGACACTCGTTAGCGCGTCCTGATGACCGGCGAAAGTGCGGATGACTTGTCCGGTGGAAATATCCCAGAGTTGAACGGTGGTGTCGTAATAGCCGGTGAGCGCATACTTACCATCCGGAGAAAACGCAACACTGGTGACAAAGCTGCCGTCCGCCGCTTTGAAGATGCGCGGTTCTTCTCCAGCTTTCTGGAGACTCCACAACCGCGCGGTGCCATCCAAACTACCGGTGAGCACCGAAAGGCCATCCGGCGCAAAGGCGACGCTCAAGATGTAGCTGGTATGACCGGTGAATTGAATGCGCCCCGCCAGGCGCGGCAAAGCGGCGACGAGCGCCGCCTCGGCTTGAGGGGAATAAGACGATTGCAAACCACGAACGGCGAGCAGCGCTGCCGTTTCGACATTTCCCGAAGAAGATTCTAAAAGGGCATTCGCGGCCGCCGCGAGCCGGCGGCTCTCCGCGCGCGCGAGGTCGGCCTGGATCAGGCCCAGACTTTGCGCGGAGGCAGTGCTGGCGAGTTGCGCCTGATGCGCCTGCGCGTTGGCCTGCAGGCTGAAAACGATCGCCGCCGTGGCCGTCCCGAGCGCCAGCACCAACGCACCGGTGAGATAAAGCATTCGGCGCCGCAACTGGACGGCGTGCTGCTTGAGGAGTTCGAGTTCATTCACATTCACTTCGATGATCTCACTTTTACCTCAGAGCTCTTTCACTAAGTGCCGGGAACTGAGGGAACCGGAAGAGCCTGGGAACTTAGGGGAACTAAAGGAACTGGGGGGAACTAAGTTCAGTTCCTTTAGTTCCCCGAATTACCAGCTCCAAAGACTTTCATCTCTCCAAGTTCCTTCAGTTCCTTCTTCTTTCCCCCTGCGTTCCTTGAGTTCCTAGAATTACCGGAACTCAAGGAACCACAGGGACTGCTTCGTTACTTACGGGATGGGCGGGAAAGCGTTCGCCACGAGTTGCTGGAACTGCGCCTCGAACCAGCGCCCGGAGACCGGCGCGTTCGGCAGCGCGTTCGTGTTCATGTTCTGGTTCAACGAGTTGCCCATGTAAGTCGGGTCGCACATCCGGTCAA
>Ga0209382_10007973_pt1 | contig 13401 bp, 11 predicted proteins | sample SoiMetdeltSBSDD5_FD_187599 | JGI IMG/M metagenome (GOLD analysis project Ga0209382, IMG submission 187599) | Bulk soil microbial communities from a Populus tree surrounding site in Tennessee, USA - Soil MetaG P. deltoides SBSDD5 (SPAdes) (version 2) | ecosystem: Environmental > Terrestrial >... | reverse complement strand
ACGCCGTCGAAGTCCCGGTAGTCCGTGTAGCTCATCTCGTAGTCCATGTCGCCATACACGGGATTGGGAAACCACGTGCCGACCAGCTCGACGAGATTGCGGTCGTCGATGGTGCCGACGATCTTGTACTTCCCGAGAAAGGTGAAGGACACCATCGTGACCCAGCGGCCGAACTGCGAGAGGCCGAAGTCGGACGCGCCGATGTATTGAATGCGAATCGCTTTGGCGTCCTTGCTGGCGAGCGCCTCCTTCAGGAAGCCGTGCGGCGTGATCGCCAATTCGAGCTGCCGCAGCTCGTTGACGGGGACGCCATCGAGATAGGGGCGGGTCACGGCAACCGGCATACCATCGCGCACATCCCACGCATGGGAGCCGCTGACGATCGCGGTGACTCGCTGCTCGGACATCGGGACCCGACCGAACGTCGGAAAGTTCCCCTGGCGTCTCGTGTAGTCTTCACGCGACCACTTGGCGTCGAAATCGATCGACCGCGTATAGTTGGCGACCTCGAACTGCGGCCAGTTGCCCTCGACCGAGTACTGTTGGCCGATCAGCGAGGAGGAACCAGCGCCAGCGATCTCGATGGTCTTCAAGCTCTCGCCGCCCATCGCCTTGAGCGAGGCGAGCAGCGCGGCTCGTGCGTCGACCTCCTGCGCCGCGGCGGGTGCGACCGACAGCACACACAGGGCGGCGAGCATCCAAAGCCTTCGTACCATACCGTCCTCCCCCGCAAACACTGCATGAACGCTTACGAGATCCTCAAGAGCTTCATCAAGTTGCCGCTCAAGATCGCCGTCTTATCCGCGTCGCCCAGGAACGATGCATTCAGCACGAGATCCACTGTGACCGGCCAGTTGAACGGCACGTCCGTGCCGTAGACAACCTGGCTGACGCCCATCTCCGCGACCAGGTGCCGAAGGCCTTCGTCGGAGAACACCATGGTGTCCACCATCACCTGGCTTCTCATGATCTCGCTCGGCTTGCGCGTGTTGGCGCAGTTGGCGTTGGCGCGGACGACGCAGGCGGCTTCGGTCCTGCCGAGATATGACGGCAGATAGCCGCCCGCGTGGGCGCCGCACACACGAAGCCCCGGGAACTTGTCGAACGTGCCGTCAAAGATCAATCGCGTGAGGAAATAGGTCGTCTCGAGCGGGTTGCCGATGATGTTGCCGAGATCGCCGCGGCCGCGCAGTGCGCCGTCCTTGATGATGTTGTCCGCGCCGCCGGGATGCATGACCACGGGCACACCGAGCTCGGCGGCCTTGGCCCAGAACGGGTCGTACTTCGGCAGCGAGAGGTCTTCGCCATTCACGTGGCCCCCGATTGACGCGCCTCGCAAGCCGAGACGTTTGACGCCGTCCTCGAGCTGCTGCGCCGCCAGATCAGGATGCTGCAGCGCTACCGACGCCATCGCGACGAAGCGATCGGGATGCGCCGAGACCCATTTGGCGAGTCCCTCGTTCTGCGCCTGCACGATCCGCTGCGCGAGATCGCGATCGGCCTCGTACCACCAGAAGCCGTTGATGGTGAGCGCCTGCACGTCGACGCCGGTCTTGTCCATCAGCGCCAGACGCTGTGGTCCCAGGACCTGGTTGCCGCCGCCACCTGCCGCCTTGGCGAGCGGCGTGTTCTTGACAACCTCCGCCGCTTCGGGGATGACGCAGTGGCAGTGGATGTCAACGACCTTCACGCGCCGCCCGCCGATCGTGACCTGACGCCGCGCCTCCTGGGCGCTTACGGCATGGAACGGGGGAGCGAGGACCAATGCTCCGGCCGCGCCAGCAACCGTCCGACAGAACGCTCGTCTGTTGGTCATGGTCGTCTCCCTTGATGGCCCGCCTTCGCCTGTCGGCTTCGGCGCGGCAAGCGCCCGCCGTCGCCTGTCGGCTTCGGCGCGGCAAGCGCCCGCCGTCGCCTGTTGGCTTCGGCGTGGCAGGCACTGTGCTCCCAGTCGAGGACGCCGTCAAGTGCGCCGCGATCCTCCTTGACATTTACCCTCCGCAGTTCTACTCGTATGTCCTCTCATTCGCGCAAAGGCGGAGGAATCATGCGCAAGACTTCAGTGAGCGTTGGTGCAACAGTCGCGCTGTTGTCTCTCCTGGTCATCGGGTACCTCCACACGCCGGTGGGTGGACAGACGGCTGCCACGAGCGTGGCAGCGGTCCCGAGCGAGAAGGGTGGGCAGGACGTCTTCGGCGCCTACAACGTGGCGCAGTGGCCTAAGCCGCTGACCTCGATCAAAGGGCATGAGAACTGGACGTGGGGCGCCGGGCAGTATGTCTTCGCCGAGAGCCCGAATCGGGTCTTTGTTCTCCAGCGCGGCGAGCTGCCGGTGGTCAAGCGGCCGCAGCAGGCGATCAAGCTTCCACAGATCGGGCCGAGCATCGAGTTCCCGATGTTCCGGCTGCCGATGCGTGATGCGACGACGGCGAGCCCACCGGGTGCTCTCTTCGGGCCGGACGGTAAGACGCCTGGCAACGATCTCGATGCCGGTATGCCGGGCGTCGACTATCGCTGGGAGCACATTGTGACCGTCTTCGACGCGCAGGGGAATCTCATCGAGGATTGGACGCAGTGGGACAAGATGTTCCGGCGTCCCCACGCGGTGTACATCAGCCCTTACGATCCGCAGAAGAACGTCTGGATCGTCGACGACTACCGGCACGCGATCTTCAAGTTCTCCAACGACGGGAAGAAGCTGCTGCAGACAATCGGCGAGCCGAACGTGCCCGGCGCCGACGACAAGCACTTTTATCGGCCGACGTTCATGGCCTGGCTCCCCGACGGCACGTTCTTCGTTGCCGACGGCTACCAGAACACTCGCGTCGTGAAGTTCGACAAGGACGGCAAGTACCTCATGACATGGGGGCAGCGCGGCGAAGCGGGCCAGGGAAAGCTCGAAACGCGTCCTGGCTACTTCAACAACGTGCACGGTATCGCCGTCGATCCGCAGACACGGCGTGTCTTCGTCAACGATCGCAACAACGGACGCGTGCAGGTGTTCGACGAGAACGGGAAGTTCCACGACGAGTGGAGCTTTGGCCAGCGGCCGATCTCGGACGTCCACATGTTCATCATCACGAGCGATCGGTTCCTGTGGGCCGCCGATCGGGGCACGTCGAAGCTCGTCAAGTACAGTCTCGACGGCAAGTTCCTCTACTCGTGGGGTGTATGGGGTGATTTTCCCGGCGCCTTCTGGGGCGTGCACGGGATGAGCGTGGATCAGGAAGGTAACGTCTATACGGCGGCGGTGGACAGCGGTGGCGCGCAGAAGTTCACGCCGCGGGCCGGCGCGAATCCGGCGTTCTTGCTCGGCAAGCAAGTCAACCCTGGCTGGAAGTGAGGATCGCGTGGCCACTGCTCTCAGGCGTTCTGCACCGGCGCTGGCGCTGACGCAGAACCAACGGCGAGGTTTTCTGGCGGCGTGGGGCGGCTGGGCGCTCGATGGCATGGATGCATCCATCTACGCGCTGGTGCTGGTGCCGGCGCTCACGGAGCTGCTTCCGCGATCGGGCGTTGCCGTGTCGCCAGCGAACATCGGCTATTACGGCAGCATCCTGCAGGCGATGTTCCTGCTCGGCTGGGGTCTTTCGATGGTCTGGGGACCCATCAGCGATCGCATCGGCCGCGTGCGCGGGCTGATGCTGACGATTCTGTGCTACTCGCTGTTCACGTTTCTGTGCGGAGTCGTCACCAACATCTGGCAGCTTGCGCTCCTGCGCGTGCTCGTGGGGATCGGCATCGGGGGAGAGCAGCCGGTCGGCGCGGCGTATCTGGCGGAGGAGCTGTCCGAGAGCCAGCGGAAGATCGGCGCCGGTCTGATGCACACCGGTTACTACTTCGGTTTCTTCTTCGCGTCGGTGGCCAATTACTTCATCGGCGCGAATTTCGGATGGAGGTGGATGTTCATCTTCGGCGGTCTGCCGGCGCTGCTCATCGGCTTCATCCGGTACGGCGTACGCGAATCGGCGAAGTGGCACGAGCGCTTTGGCGACAACGTCCGCGCGCGCCCGACGATGCGGGAGTCCTTCGCGGCAATCTTCTCGCCCACCTATCGGCGCCACACGCTGGTGATGTCCGGACTGTTCCTGACGTCGATCATCGGGCTGTGGGCGGGCTCGATCTACGTGCCCACGGCCGTCACGCAGGTTGCCACGCGCGCCGGCTCGAGCGCTGCGGATGCCGCGCGGCTGGCGTCGTACGGTGGGATGGTGCTCTCGATCGGCACAATCCTGGGATGCATCGCTGCGCCGTTCATCGCCGAACGCCTCGGCCGGCGCCGGGCGATGGCGTTCTTCTTCGCGACGATGGGGATTAGCATCGTCGTTACGTTCGGTTACGTGTTCTACCTGCCGGCATCGGCGTTCAACTGGCTGTTCGTCTGCATCCTGTTCCTGGGCATCGGCGGCGCGAACTTCGCGATGTACACGCTGTGGCTGCCCGAGCAGTACAACACCGCCTGCCGCGCGAGCGCGATCGCGTTCATCAGCTCGGTCGGCCGTTTCGTCGGCGTGGCGATGGTGTTCATCCTTGCCGACGGCATTCGTTCGTACGGCAGCCTCGGGGTGCCGGTGGCCGTGACCGCGCTGGCGTTTGTTTTCGGGTTGTTGATTCTGCCGCTCAGCGAAGAGACGCGCGGCAGGACGCTGCCTGCGTAGCGATGAGATCGTTGAATAGCGGGGACAAATCCGCTAGCATCGCCGGGAAGACAGAGCGAACCGTGCAGATCATCAAGGCTTCCTTCGCCGTGTGTGCGTTCGCCTCGCTGGTTGCTGTCGCCGTGACCGCTGCGATTGCCGCACAGAATCAACCGGCCCGCGGCGGCGCTGCTGCTCAGGAGCAGGCGCCACCGCCGCCTGCTCCCCAGCCCAAACACCCATCGGGGACGCTGGTCATCTGGGGCGACGTGGTGAACTTCAATCCTCCGACGACGCCGAATCAGTGCAATCCACAAAGCCGTTTCAAGCGCGGCGAGCGCATCGGCTTCCGAATGACGGCGATCGACGGCGGCACGGGCGAGACCGAGAACACGGCGATCCTCACCGCGCACATCACGTACGCAGGCAAGACGGTTGATGTGCCGATGCGATGGAGAGGCAACGTGCCGTACCCGAAGGACCAGTACCTGCGTGCGCCGAACGAGATGTGGACCGGCGGCTGGGTCGTACCTGATGACGCGCCGATTGGCACGATCAGCTACACGGTGACTGCGACGGACCGCTTCGGACGCAAAGCGACGTATCGGCCGTTTGCCGCGATCCCGTCTCAGCTTGCTATCGTCAATTGATCCGAGCGTGCCGATGCAGCGATCACTGTCGTTCGTTGTCGCGGTGATCAGCGCGCTGGCGCTTTCGGCGTCGTGTTCTCGCACGACGGCGTCTCCGTCAGAGACCGACGCCGCTTCATCCTCGACGGCCCAGCCCTCAGTTCAAACGTTGAGCATCACGCACGACGCGACCACCGTTGGATCTGAGGTGCGTGCGACGGCTAGCGGACTGCCCGCGGGCAAGACCGTCGAGCTGACGTGGAAGACTGTCTCGGGCGGCTGGGTGGTCGAGGACTACTACCACTTCAAAGGGAAGAAGTACGAGGAGTCCACGCTGTCCCTCGGACGTTTCCCCGTTGATTCGAGCGGCCGCCTCGACGCGCGCTTCACGATCCCCGAAGACTACGGCGGCGTGCACGACGTGATCGCGCTCATCGACGGCAAAAGCTTCGCGCAAGGCGGTATCGAGGTCACCCAAAGCTTCGAGATGACGCCAACATCCGGTCCTGTCGGCACGCCCATCGAGCTCAGGGTGAAGGGGCTCGGATGGCGAACGATGGAGAGCACCTGGGTGGTGAACTGGGACAACAACCTCCTCGGCTTCGTTTCGGCTGCGGGCTCGAAGGGATCCGCTGTCGCGCGCTTTCGCGCCGCAGGGCCCACTGGCACGCACATCGTCAAGCTGCTGACCGGCTATCAGGGGCAAGGCTACTTGAACCACGAGCAGTCGCCCATTCCGCATCTTCCGCGTCCGCAGTTCACGTTCCACACGACGCCAGGTCGCGCCGCGGTGCCCGCGGTATACGCCGAGCGCTATCAGCCGTACGCGACGCCCAGCCCGGAGGTGCAGGTCGCGAACGCGAAGCTGGCGCTCTCGCCGACGCAGGGGCCGGTCGGCACAAAGACGAAGCTGCGCGGTGAAGGGTTCCCCGGTGGATCCACGTTGCAACTCGTGTGGCAGACCTACGTCGGCAGTCGCGTCAGCGGCAATGGCTTCATGCCTGAGGAGCGAATCATCGGCGAGCTCGCGGTCGATCGCGATGGCCGCATCGACAAGGACGTGACGATCCCGGAGGATCTCGGCGGCCTGCACGGGCTGGCGCTCCGCGAGGGCAGCAACACGCTCGGACGCACGTTCTTCGCCATCGAAACGAGCATCGTCAGCATCTCGCCGCAGTCAGGACCCGTCGGCACGCCGGTGACGATTCACCTGAAGGGCGTCGGCTGGACGGAGTACGACAACATCTACATCGCGACATACGACAACGCCTACATGGGCTATGCGTGCGGCTTCAACAGCCAGGGCGACGTCGTGATCAACTTCACGGCGAGCGGTGCGCCCGGCGTACACATCATCGATCTCTATCCGGGGATCTATCAGGGGCCGCCGACGGAGCCGCAGCTGTTGTATCGCCAGCCGCAGTTGACGTACGCCGACGATCATCCGGGCAACAAGATTCCCGCATTACGCTTCACCTTCGAAGTCACGGAACAGGCGCCACGTGCACCAGAGCGTCCGCGCGCCGTCGTCTCGTCGCATTAATTGCCGAAACGTCCTCCGGTCGGCGTCGTCGGTCTTGGAATCATGGGATCGGCGATAGCCAGCCACCTCATTGACGCCGGTCACGCGGTGGTGGGGTTCGATGTGCGGGCGAGCCGGGGGCGTGCGCTCCTGGGCGCCGAAGCGCCTGGCGCGAAGGCGGCTCGCCATGCTGGAGTCATCGCGGCCGCAACTTGCCGTGAGGTCGGCCAGCAGGCCTCCATCGTCATCACCTCGCTGCCATCTGCCGACGCGCTCATGCTAACGGTGGCGGAGCTTGGCAAGGGGCCAGGGCGTCCGCGCATCGTGATCGAGACGAGCACGCTGCCAATCGAGGTGAAGGAGCGAGCGCGATCGCGTCTCGACGCGCGTGGAGTGGTCCTTCTCGATTGCCCGATCAGCGGCACAGGCGCGCAGGCCCGCGCCCGCGACATCGTGGTCTACGCCAGCGGTTCTCGCGCGGCGTACCGTCGCGTGGCTCCGGTGCTCAGCCTGATGGCGCGCGCGCACTATTTCGTAGGCCCGTTCGGCGCCGGCTCCAGAATGAAGTTCGTGGCCAATTTGCTCGTCGCCATTCACAACGTGGCGGCTGCGGAAGCACTGGTGCTCGGTATGAAAGCCGGTCTTGATGGCGAACAGGTGCTGAGGCTCGTGGGAGAAGGGGCGGGGAACTCCCGGATTCTCCAGCTCCGAGGCCCGATGATGGTGAAGGGACGCTACCGGCCGCCGACGATGACGCTGGCGAACTTCGAGAAGGATCTCGCGATCATCGCCGCCTTCGCGCGCAAGGTCGGTGCTCGAACCCCGCTCTTCTCGGCCGCCGCGCCGATCTATGCGGCCGCGACGAGAGAGAACCCGTCGCTCGACACAGCGGCCGTTTTCGCCGTGTTGGAGAAGATGGCCGAATAGAAGATCCGTCGAAGCCGATGGGGTGTAGTATTTCGCAGAATTTCGGGAGGCATGGCGTGACAAGCAAACGCACTCGCAATCTCGGCATCCTCGTGAGCCTGGCCGCCGGTCTGCTGCTGACCGGGCGCCTGTCCGCGCATCACGGAGCGGCGGGGCTGTACGACACGACGAAGTCCGTCATGATGAAGGGGACGATCACCAAGTTCGAGTGGACCAATCCCCACAACCAGATCTATTTCGACGTCAAAGACGACAAAGGCAACGTCGTCCATTGGATCGTCGCGACCGAGCCGCCACAGGTCATGCTCGAGCGCGGATGGACGAGGAGATCGCTCAAGGAAGGCGATCAGGTGATGGTGTATGCCTTCATCGCATCGAACGGCGCACCGGTCGGCAATCTTCAGCGAATCGTGTTACCCGACGGCAAAGAGCTCACTGCGAGGTAGCGTCATGCGAAGCCGTGCGCTGATACCAGCCATCGCTCTGATGGCGACGATGATCTTCTCGCTCGTGCTACGCGCGCAGAACACAGCGCCCGCGCGGCCGCCTGCCGGTCCGCCCCCGGGCAACACGTCGAAGGTCGCTGATCTCTCCGGAGACTGGGCGCCCGATCCCAAGCGAGGTGGCATCGGCCAGAGCCTCAGCCTCTCGGACATCAGCGGCAGGCAGCGAGGGAAGGAAGAAGACATTCCTTACCTGCCGTGGGCTCGCGAGAAGACGCTGTCCGAGCGATCGTCGACAGGTCCCGACCTGGGGTTTGCCAACACCACTGATCCGCAGGTCCTGTACTGCGAGCCACCGGGAGTCCCACATATCTACTTGTGGCCGATCAAGACCAAGCTCGTACAGACGCCGGAAGCCGTCTATATCCTGCACGAACTCGGACCGTATTTCCGTGTCGTGTGGCTGAACAGCAAACACCCCGAGGATCCCGATCCGCAGTGGTGGGGACACTCTATCGGGTGGTACGAGAACGACAACACGTTGGTCGTCGACACGATTGGCTTCAACGACAAGACGTGGCTCGATCAGGTTGGCCATCCGCACACCGAGCAACTGCACTTGATCGAACGCTATCGTCGAGTCGACAAGAACACGATGGAGCTCGACATGACGATCGATGATCCCGGTGCGTACACGAAGCCCTGGAACGCGCGCCGCAACTTCATCTTGTCGACGACGGGGTTCCTGCGGTATCAGCAGATCTGCTCGGTGCGCGAGAACCAGCGCTTCTTCGACAATCTCGCGAAGCCGGCGATCAAGAAGTGACATGAAGTGGCCAGCGCTCGTGGTCGCGATTGTCAGTAGCGGAACTGTGCTCGCGCAAACCGAGCTGCCTTCGTTTGAGGCTGCCTCCATCAAACTGAATCGTTCGGGCGCGTCAGGAGTTGGTGCGACGGCTCTCTTTTTTGAGCCAAATGGGCGTTTCAAGGCCGTAAACGAGCCGTTGTGGCGACTGATCGCGGAGGCCCATCGTTCGAATTATCAGCTTCGACGATTTGAGATTGAGGGAATTCCCCGCTCGATGGACAGTGATCGCTTTGACGTGGCCGCCGTGCCGCAGGGCAATCCAAGCTTTAGCGAACAGCGCCAAATGCTCCAGCGGCTTCTTGCGGATCGGTTCAAGCTGGCTGTGCATCGAGAGACTCGTGACATGCCCGTTTACGCTTTGGTGAAGGCCCGCGCCGATGGCCGTCTCGGCGAGCGTCTGAAACCTTCGGATGTGGATTGCTCCAAAGTTCGTGCGGGCGGTCTGCCGCCTGCTGCCAAACCTGGTCAGCCACAACCGTGCATGATGATCTTCGGCTCAGGGCGGCTCGTCTCGTACGGGATGACGATGACTCAACTGGCCGAGATGGGGCTGGCACGATCCGTTCTGCGACCGGTCATCGATCGCACCGAATTAACTGGCGGCTATACGTGGACCCTCGAATGGGCCCCAGATGAGAATTCCGATGCCAATGCTGACCTCCCATCACTTATGACGGCGCTGGTCGAACAACTAGGACTGAAGCTTGAACCTGCGAGAGGATCTGTAGAAGTGCTTGTGATCGACCACGTGGAGCCGCCCACGCCGGACTAAGGCGATGAATTGTTTTTCGTGCGCGCGGGCTCCACGGCCGTGAGGCCGTATGTGAGCGGTCATGCCTAACCTCGACGTTCCCGATTCTGGAGTTGTCCTTGGTCACCTCGTCCAGCTTGAAGGATTCCATACGGTCGAGCCGTGTCGTGATGCTCGAGATGCGTTGATGCAAATAGGAATTGACTCTGAGTCATCTGCCAATCAGGATCCTCCGTACATAACAACTTGAGCACCCGCCTTTCACGCTGAAATCCCAAGCGGGAGGAGGTCCTATGGTACTGAGGATCACACGCGTCGGGAGCGTAGCATTGTTGATGGTGTGCCTCGCCTCGGCCGCATCTGGGCAGGCGGGTAGCGCAGGTATCAATGGTGTTGTTTTCGATCAAGGAAAAGCGGTGCTGCCCGGCGCCGCGGTGACTGCCACGAACGAAGCGACCGGTCTTACTCGCGAGGCTATAACTGGGGCTGACGGGCGGTACATCATCACCACACTAGTACCAGGACGCTACACGGTCCGGGTGGAATTCCAGGGTTTTCAAACGCAGTCCCGGGAACAGCTCGTCGTGGCCGTGGGTCAGGAATTGACCGTCGATTTCACGCTAAGCCTTCAGGGCGTTGCCGAAGCGGTCACGGTGACCGGTGAATCGCCCATCGTCGAGATCACGACGAGCCGCGTTGGCACCAATATCGCCCCGCAGGAAATCGACAGCTTGCCGAGTGCGGGGCGAAGCTCGCTCTCGCTGATGCAGCTCGTGCCAGGCCTCACGCCGAGCCTTGCGCCAGGCACGTTCGAAGGTGGCCAGTTCAATGCCAACGGGCGCGACACTGGCAGCAATCTCTTCATGGTCGACGGTGTGTACAACAACGACGAGCGAAACGGAGGCTCGCAAGGAGACCAGGCGCGCATCTCGCTCGACACGATGGCCGAGTTTCAGGTCCTGACCCACCAGTACACCGCCGAGTTCGGCGGGTCGTCAGGCGTTATCGTGAATGCCGTCACGAAATCAGGTACGAACCGAGTCTCTGGCCGCGGGTTCTACTACTTTCAGGGCGACGCTCTGAATGCGACCGATCCGTTTCTGAAAGCGCGCGGCGAAGAGAATCCGGAAAGCGGGAGTGACGTGTACGGCTTCCAGGTAGGGGGTCCACTCATTCGAAACAAAGCCTTCTATTTTTTCAACCTCGAGCGCACGTTGATCGACCAAGCGGTCCAGCTCGACTTCCCGCCACAGGCGGCGCCGCTCGCGACGGACTTCTCTGACGCGACTTCGATCAAGTCGCTCAATACGTTCATTCGAGGCGACTATCAAGCCGGACCCGGTCACCATTTCAGTTTCCGCTGGTCGCGCGAGGCATCACCAACCATCGGGGAGGCCTGGGAAGAGAACCGCAGCACGCCCGACAACATCTTCATCGAACAGGATGCCGGCGACCATCTCTTCAGCGGCAACTGGACGTCGATCCTCGGAAACCGCGCCACAAATGAGTTCAAGGTGACTCATGTCCGTGAAGACCTGCTGCAGGGAAACACGCAGTACTTCGATGAGGACCTGAACTTCATCGAGCTCAATGGCCGGGATCAGTTCGATATCGGCTCCGATAATCGTCATCCGGACTTTGCATCCGGTCCGAGAGCCACTCACGGAACCGGCAAGGGCCGAACGTACGTCATTGAGGACGCCTACACGTGGGTCAAGAATGGCTGGGGCGGCGACCATACTTTCAAGACTGGCGCAAGCCACACATGGAGCCTGGTGCGGCCGCGGATCCTCGGAGGCAACGACAACGGCACGATCACCTTCCGACACAACCTGCCATACGACCCGGCGTCAGCGTTCACGTACCCTTCGCGGTTTTCGATCAGGCTGGGGGAGATCTACTTCAATCTCGCCGACAACAGAACGATGTGGTTTCTCCAGGACAAGATGCAGATCAACCGGAACCTCACGCTGAATCTCGGTGTTCGGTATGACTACCAGACGCTCACCTCGCAAACGAAGGATGCGTTCGCTCCCCGCCTCGGTTTCGCCTACGATCCCACTGGCGCGGGTAAGACGGTCATCCGAGGCGGTGTAGGCAAGTTCTACGAGTACGCATTTGCCGGGGTGGAGGAAAATCTCGTGTCGCAGGCCGTGATCGGTCCGGCTTTCACCTTCGATACAGGTGAGGATCGGTCGGCCGATACCGGAAGAATCCCAGTCCATGTGTCCGGTTGCCTCGAACCCAGCGGCAACAACGGACTGGCGGTGATCAGTCCGGCGTGCCGCTCGTACCTGACGAATCTCCGGAACCAGGTCAATGCCGGAGGGTTCATAAACACGGAACCAACCGTCGACGGCGACCGACGCCTCGGGTATCTCTGGTCGTTCAGCATCGGCGTCAAGCACGAGGTGATGCGGAATCTTGCTGTGTCCGCAGACTATGTCGGCAATCGAGGGCGCAATCAGACGGGCCTCATTGACATCAACGAGGGACCGCCCGGACCCAACGGCATCGTGACTCGGCTCGGGGTCAATGTGTTCGATCCCACCGGCGAGCTGATTCCGCCGGAGGCGCGCAACGCGACGTATCAGCGCGTGCTGCAGTACCAGACGCTCGACTCCCTCAACACCGATTACGACTCGATGGAGCTCGCGCTCGAGAAACGGTACTCAGACCGGTGGAGCGGCCGGTTCGCCTATACGCTTGCTCGCGCGCGCGACGTTGCATCCGGTGCGGCGACCGGTGGCGCGGTCACGGTCGGCAAACGGTTCTCGAACGATCTCAACCCGCGCGAGGACTACGCCCGCACGAATTTCGACAATCGCCATGCGGTGGCGTTGGGGTTCAACGCGTCGCCCTGGCGCGGACTTGGAGCGGGCGCGGTGTTTCGGTACTACTCGGGCTATCCCATCAACGAAATCATCGGCACCGATGTCAACGGCGACCGTGACAATTTCGACCGGCCCGTGAGAGGCGTCCATGATCTGGCCCGTCCAATCCTGTCGCCGGTGGACAGCAACGGGCGCGCCATTCGAAATGGGATCGATGGCGAGAGGCAGGTCCTACTCGATCTGCGGTTCCAGTATATCTTCGACATGCCACGCAGCCAGACGATTGGCTTCTTCTGGGAGATCTATAACGCGACCAATCAAATCAACTATCAGAACCCAACCGGAAACCGCCAGAGTTCGCAGTTCATGATTCCTGTCGTGGCCGGCGATATGCGGACGATGCAGCTCGGCTTGCGCTACACCTTCTAGCAAGACTCACAAGAGATCAGAAGATCAGGAGCTCATCTCTTGATCTCCTGATCTCTCATGCGAGCGACGAACCGGCCGCCGACTCGAGCAGCGACCAGCACTTTGCCCCGATCTGCTTCTTCCACGTCGCGTAAAAGCCCGAAAGCTGACGACGGAACGGTGCCGCGTCGACGTCGTTGAAGGCCAGGCCGCGCTTGACGAGCGTGGCGCGGACGCCTGTGTTCGCGCGCTCCTGATCCTGCCGCTGCAGCCGCACGTACGTCGCGACGTTGCGTTCGATCACGGCCTTCATGTCGCCCGGCACCTTCTGCCACGTCGCGAGATGCGCGAGTTGATTGAAGCCGGACCACATGTGATCGGT
>Ga0209382_10007972_pt1 | contig 13401 bp, 13 predicted proteins | sample SoiMetdeltSBSDD5_FD_187599 | JGI IMG/M metagenome (GOLD analysis project Ga0209382, IMG submission 187599) | Bulk soil microbial communities from a Populus tree surrounding site in Tennessee, USA - Soil MetaG P. deltoides SBSDD5 (SPAdes) (version 2) | ecosystem: Environmental > Terrestrial >... | reverse complement strand
AGGATGCTAGAAGACGCGCATCTGTTGAGTCGCTCGACGTACTAAGCCCTGGCGGATGGCGGCTACGCCGCCATCCGATTCTTAAGGCAGAGTTATTGTTGCTATATCTACTTCAGACATAAATAATTTCAGTCCATTCAACCATCAATAGTAAACAAATGAGCAAACACATTCGCATTCTTGGCATTGTCGGGAGTCTTAGTCGCGTGTCACAGTTTTGGCTTCCTGAGCGCGTCTCTCATAACCCAGCCGAAGGTGATGATCGGCGAGGCAGCCGAGTGAATTGACGCCCAAGAGAACCCGCCGTCGATAAGAGGAAGGATCAACATCGCGACGACGCGGTCAAGGACGTTGCAGACGCATACGCCGGCAATCATCTTCGTAATGCTCGCCGTATTGGTGTTGGCCAGTTCTCTGATGAGAGGTTATAGAATGGCCAGTGCAAAGACGCGCAGTTGATCGCTCTTGACCTGGGCGCCAAACTGCTAGGGCGCAACAGTGTTTGGACCATTGTCGGGCTGGGTGGCGGCCATCACGACTTCCACCACGGCAGCACGCCTTACGGCTCAGTGATGAGCATTCCGTATTGAGGTTCGCGTGTCGAATTGATGGAAGTCATTGCGATGGCCCGCGACGGACGGATTCACGCCGAAACCACCGAATTTCCGTTAGAACAGGCGGTTGAAGTCTATGACAAACTCAAGGCCGGGCAAATCACGGGGCGCGCCGCGCTGGTACCGGATGGCGCATAGCCGTCAGTCCCGATGGCGCCAACGGCCTGCTAATTTAGTCGCCAGATGAACGTCCGGCATGGCCACTAAGAAAGTGGCCGCAGTATGGAGTAATTTCAATATGGAAGCCCAGGATAAGTCATCCAAGCGTCAGGCAAATGTGCAGATATGGAAACTGGCAGCCTATTTCGTCGTCGTCGTGCTGTTCACATACCTCTCCAGACGATTCTTTTTACAACTCGACCTTGAGTCCTGGTCTGCCTTTAAGAAAGTCACTCAACTGATAAACGAGACGGCCAACGTTACGCAAAGGCGGGACGACATCATCGTGACTACCTACTCGCTCACTCTGACGCTGCTCGGAGTTATCCCCGTTGGATGGGTCTATATGATCACCAAAGATGAAGAAGGGTACGATCAATCTCTGGTGCAAACCCTGATCGTATTAGGGCTGACCGTTTGCGGCGTGATGATGATGCTCCAAGACAATCTGGCGCGGGCGTTCGGTTTTCTGGGGGTTGTTAGCGCCGTGCGCTACCGCAATACCCTGAAGGATCCAAAAGACGCCGTCTATGTTTTTGTTGCGCTTGGAATCGGAATGGGATGCGGGCTGGGCGTGTACCACATCGCCGCCTGGCTTTCGTTGTACCTGTGTCTTGTGTTTCTGATGATGTGGAAACTGAAGATTGGTCAATCCAGAGCGGCCAGCGTGAAGAACGAGAATTCAGAAACCAAGCTAAAGAAGAACAAGTCGAAGAAACACGACCAAGGGACTGACATCGACGGCGTTCTAGCGCTGCTTTCAGATGAAACCCGACAGGCGGTCAAGGAGGAATTGCTTACGAGGCGCGCAGAAACTACTGATGGAAAAATAGATAAAGCCCCATAACCCGTCAAACGTCGACTATATTTCATCCGCGTTGCTCTATCTGATCGCGGCGTGGGGCAATCGTCCGGGGCATTGTCGAGATTATTACCGCGATACAGTTACGCAAGGATATCAACAACGATTGGATGCTGATCCTCGGCGGCATTCTCTCAATTCTCTTCGGCGTGGCGCTTATCGCTAATCCAGCGGCGGGGGCGCATAGCTCGATAGAAGTTGTTCGTACTTGACCGCTCGAATAAGGCGAGGAGGATGAATATGACAAATCCGATGCCTGCCATTTTCTTCGGGCACGGCAACCCGATGAACGCATTGACGCACAATACCTGGACGGACGGCTGGGCTGCTATTGGAAAAGAGATTCCGCGCCCTCGTGCCGTACTCTGCGTTTCCGCGCACTGGTATCTTCCGGCTACTTTGGTGACCGCAATGCCTTCCCCACGGACCATTCACGATTTCGGCGGCTTCCCGCGAGAACTGTACGAAATCAAATATCCCGCGCCCGGAGACCCGGAGCTGGCGCGTCGCGTCGAGAGTTTGCTCGCGCCGCTCTCGGTCGGCCTGGACAATCGGTGGGGCCTTGATCACGGCGCCTGGTCGGTGCTCTGTCACGTCTTCCCTGAAGCCGATATCCCGGTCGTGCAACTCAGCATTGATGAGACGCAACCGGCTAAGTTCCACTACGAAACCGCGAAGCGTCTCGCGCCTTTGCGTGGCGAAGGTGTGCTCATCATGGGAAGCGGCAATCTTGTACACAACCTGCACGCCTATGCATGGGGTCGCCAACAGGTCGAGCCACTCGATTGGGCCGTGCGCTTCGAGGAGCAGGCGCGAGAACTGCTGCTCGCCGGCGACCACGATCCACTCATTGCCTACGAGACGCTGGGACATGACGCCATCTTGTCAGCGCCCACACCTGACCACTATCTGCCTCTTCTCTATGTAATCGCCCAGCAGAGAGAAGGCGAGCAGGTCAGCTTTCCGGTCGAAGGGGTGGACGGGGGATCAGTCTCGATGCTCTCCGTCCAGATAGGATAGTCAGAATTTTTCCGGGGATACGATGGGAAAAGAAGCGCTCAAAACTGATCACAGAAAGGATCATCCGACCGAGGCGGAAATTGACAGAACCCTCGCAGAATCGTTCCCGGCGAGCGATCCTCCGGGCTGGACCTTAGGGCTGGAACAAACTGGCGTCCCTACAGATCAGCGGCAATCGGAAGGGGCGTCTACCTCGCTTGAGACCGTCATTGTCACGCGTGTGCGAGACCTTATTGGCGGCTTCAAAGTCCGCCGCGCGCTTCCTTCTTCACGACGACGCATGGTCGGCCCCTTCATTTTCTTGGACCAGATGGGGCCTGAGATGTTGCGAGCAAATACCGGCCTCGACGTAGCGCCTCATCCACACATCGGCCTCGCCACTGTGACGTACCTTTTCGAAGGCGAGCTCCTGCATCGCGACAGTCTCGGCATTGTTCAGCCGATCCGCCCCGGTGAGGTCAACTGGATGACCGCAGGAAAAGGTATTGTGCATTCCGAACGCACTCCGCAAGAGATGCGGGAGACGGGATCAAAACTTTTCGGCATTCAGTCATGGGTCGCCCTGCCGCAACGCGACGAGGAAACTGATCCCGCTTTCGCCCATCACGGAGCGGATGAGCTGCCGGTCATTGAGGGCGAGGGCAAGCGCGTGCGCCTTATCAGCGGCTCACTTTACGGCGCGCGCTCGCCGGTCCAGACGCTCTCGGAGATGTTCTACGCAGATGCCACGATTGAGAAGGGAGCACGCCTTTCTGTGCCAGCCGAGCACGAGGAACGCGCCGCCTACATCGTCGAAGGATCAGTCGAGCTTTCAGGTGATGGCGGAAGTTTCGACGCCGGGCAACTTCTGGTCTTCAAGCCGGGTGAGGAGATCACGCTTCAAGCGCCTGAATCGTCTCCCGCCCGGGTAATGCTGCTCGGCGGAGAGCCGATGGACGAAAAGCGTCATATCTTCTGGAACTTCGTCTCTAGTTCAAAGGAGCGGATCGAGCAGGCGAAGGAGGATTGGAAGGCCGGTCGGTTTACGCCAGTGCCGGACGAGACAGAGTTCATTCCGCTGCCGGAGTCGGAACCTGCCGTAGTGCGATATCCATAGGCCGAATCGCATGGAGGGGAATATTATCAATCACAGGAGGCAGGCAGGATGCTGACATTTAATCGTAAGGTAGTCGTGGCCGTTCTATGGCCTCTATTGATAGGCTTCTCTTTGGGAGTTTTCGGGCAGGAAGATATCAGCGCGATCAAGTTCTCGCTCAGGTCTATTGACGGCGGGAATGTTACCGACGCCGACGTACGCGGCAAGGTGGTTGTATTCATTACCACCTCGCGCCGGCTGCCGGTTAGAGCCGGGCATGTCGCCAGCTTTCGCAATCTGATGCGCGACTACAGCTCGCGCGGAGTTGATTTTTACCTGGTCAGCACGGATTCGGAATCGCGCAAATCGAAGCGCTATGTTTCGGACGAGCAGTTGCGTCAGTTCACCCGCGAGATTGACCTGCCTCTGAAAGCGCTGCGCGACCCGGGAGGAGCGACAATGCGTAAATACGGCAGGGATTTAATCCCCTTGATCGTCGTGCTCGATAAGCAGGGCCGCGTGGACGGGAAACCTATCGAGGGATACGGCCAACGCTCTGCCGCCTTAATTCTGCGACCGCAGCTTGCGCGCCTTACAAGGTAATTTACGATCAGCGTACGTCTTTTACTTAGGGTTCATGGCCGAAGAAGCGAAGGCGGGGAGCGCATCAATCTAGTCATTGCAGCCTTTTCAATACCCCCTTCATCCGCAGAAGAGCCCCGCCGGATTGAGTGCTGTTGGCATAGACGAGTAACGATTCGACGACGGCTTGGGCGTCTCCAGGATCATCAATGGTCCCACCACCCTGTTCGTCGGGTAAGAAATAAATTCGCCGCTTTTCTTTGATGTAGGCTCCATATCTCCCCTATATATGTCTCAGTTCCAAATCCTTAATCGGCGCCCTGATTAATCCTTGCGTCGCCAATTCTCCGCAGCTTGCTCCGGGGAGGTCATTTTTCAAATGATAACACGACCGGAGAGTCGCCATTTCACTTGCCCGCTGTTCGAGGCGCTCGATCCTTAATGACCCGGCCCGCGCTGATGAATGAAATCCCCTGCTGGGAAGCCGTGCTGATCATGACGGCCTCGACCACAGGCTCCGTCACTTCGACACTAGCGCCCCACTCAACAATGAAGTTAGCGCCTACCCCACCACTCGTATCGTCCTCCGCCACAACAAAGTCAGTCGAAGCCATGGGAGCCAAGCGGAGCGGAGCGCTCACATACTCCTTGATCAGCACGCCATTCGTATCGTAATAGCGCGCCGAGTTGATGCGAATCGGGTTTTGCGGATCCGTATTCCGGATGCTGAGTGTGGCGGCCAGGTTAATCACCCGGCTTTTATCCCGAATGTAGATGTGCGAATAGATCGGAACGTAGATCGTCTGACCTACGACCAATTTTCCAGCTTCTTCTGTAGAGATTGTGGACTGCGTGCTCACAGGCGCGGGTTGAGACACAGCTTGCCGCTCCGCCTGCCGCGACGCGCAGGAGGCCAAGGCTAGAATATACAGCATTACCACAACAAGCTTTAACATTTGGATTCTATGTAGAATGATGGGAGGCTTGCCTGTCGCCACCGCCGGACATCGCCAAAACTTTTTGAGCCGCATTGAGTTGCTCCTCATTGCCAATCACGCCCACCAGGTCATTGGCTCGTAAAATGGAGCCCGGCTCGGGGTTTGTGATCAGCTCCCGGTCGCGCATTATGGCGACAACCGATGCGCCGGCTATCGCACGCAAGTTTGCCTTAGCCAGCGATTGTCCCACCATCGGGTTGCCGGTCTCCAACCGCAACCATGTGATTCCGATGTTATCGCTGGCGCTCAACAGGTCCTGTAACAGTTGCCGTTCCTGCTCCGTGTTGATACTCGAATCGTAATGATCACCGCGCACGACATCCGCGTATTCCTGTACTTTGCTTATGGGGAAACCGAGGTGCAGCAGCGTCCGGCGCACAATTTGTAAGCCGCCCTCGAGTTCCGGATGAATCACTTGTTGCGCGCCCAGTGAGGCCAGGCGCTTCACCCCCGGGTCGGTCGCCGCACGGGCAATTATCGGCAGGTCGTGAGCCTCATTGCGCGCCGCAGTGACGATGACGCCCGTCGTCGCTTCTTCAGGAATCGTCACCACGAGCAGGCGCGCGCGCCTCAACCCGGCATGCGCCAGCACTTCTGAGTTGCCCGCGTCACCGTACAGCGTAGGCACACCCTGCGCATCCAGTTCTTCGACCCGCAAGGCATCCGAATCAATCACCAGGCGAGGAACATTGAGCTGGGTCAGGACATTGACTATATGATGCCCCACTCGTCCGTACCCAATAATCACCACGTGATCAGAAAGAGGTTCCGCCGCCGGGGCGGGAGACGGCCCATGACGGTCCATCCACCTCCAAACGGTCGGGAACTTTTTCAGCCCTTTCTCGACGATGCTGATTGAGCGGAACATGAGCGGATTGGCCGTGATGGATAGTAATGCTCCGGCGAGTATCAATGAGTATTGGTCTTGATCGAGAAGCCCCAAAGACAAACCCGCCTTACCCAGGATAAAGGAAAACTCTCCGATCTGGCTGAGGCCTGCCGCAACTACCAGAAAGGTCCGGGCCGGTCGCCGGATCAGGAATCCCAGAAGCACAGTAATGATATATTTGCCTAGCACGATCAATGCAGTCAGCGCTAAAACCGCCCAGATGTTGCTTGCCAGGTACCGCAGGTTGACCAGCATCCCGACCGAGACGAAGAACAGCACGGAGAATGCTTCGCGGAATGGCAACAGGTCAGCGCTCGCCTGATGGCTGAGGGAAGATTCACCGACGACCACTCCGGCGATGAAAGCCCCCAGCGCCAGCGAAACGCCGAACAATTCCGCCGCTCCCAAAGCCGTCCCTAAAGAGATGGCCAGCACCGCCAGGATGAACAGCTCGCGCGATCCGGTGCGGGCGACGCCGAGCAATATCCAGGGGATCAGTTTTTTACCAATAAATAACAGAATCCCGACGAAGGCCGTCGCTTTGAGCAATGTCAATCCGAGCGTGACCCAATCAATTCCCCCCGCCCCCGCGGCCATCCCCGGCATGAGAATCAGGATCAAGATGGTCGCCAGGTCTTCGAACACCAACCATCCGATCGCGGCCTGGCCATGAGACGTGTTGAGCAGGCCGTTATCCATCAACCCTCTGATCAAGACAACCGTGCTGGCCACCGAGATGGCCAGTCCCAACACAAGACTCGCCGATTTAGACCAACCCCAGGTTTGGGTCAGCCAGTAGCCTAGCACGGTCGCAATAATCGTCTGGCCGAGCGCGCCCGGAATCGCAATATCTCTTACTTTCCAGAGATCGCCGAGAGAAAAATGCAGGCCGACGCCGAACATCAAAAAGATCACTCCCAGTTCGGCCAACTGACTGACGGTGCCGACATCCCCCACATAGCCGGGCGTGAAGGGGCCAATGGCGATCCCCGCCAGCATATATCCGACAATGGATGGAAGGCCAACATACCTGGCGATCACCCCGCCAACGAACGCCAGGACCAGTGCGACTGCGATATTAATAAGCAAAGGTAATTCGTGCATGCGATCCCCGCTGGATCCGAAAGAGGACCAGCCGTCCACATTAGGTCTTCTGTCCGGCGCCGTTTTTCTGTCGGCTTCGGATAATCTCGACTGAACATGGCGCGTACGCGGCGACTCCCTGCGCCACCGAGCCGAGAAGAAAACGCTTGAAGCCGCCCAGCCCGCTTTTGGTTAATCAGCATCTCTCCTTTGTTAGTTCGTCAATTCGTCCGGCAGTTGATAAGGAGCTGTCTGATTCATCTTTCATTCCTCTCGCCGGTCTTGAGGGCGGCGCAGCTTGTAGCCTTTGTAGAGGAGTGAGACGGCAATCCAGAGGAAAACGACGATGACCGGATAAGCCAACATGCGCGGGAATTTGGCGAAGAGAATCGCTAATGCCAGTAGCGCCGCGCCGACCGTCAGCATGATGCGTGACTCGACGGGTTCGAGCACGCGCCGGTTCGTGAACGCCGCGCCGACGGCGTTGCCGATGCGAATCGCCCCGGCCGCCGCGCGCCCGCCGCTGCCCCCGCCGCTCGTCATTACGGGATGAGGGTGGCGCGGCTCGCCCGGCGCGCGCACTTTCTGTTTCGCATCCAATACCACCTCCGTCGCATTCCCCAAATCCTGGAGATACATCCCTTCCATCTCTTGCGCGAAAGATTCGTCCTCGACCACGACATCCAACTCGCAGTTGCCCAGCCAGCTCGCAACATTGAGGTTAGTTGAACCGACGCGCGCCCACTTGGAGTCGGCGACGGCGGTCTTTGCGTGCAGCATCGTACCATTCCACTCGAACACGCGCACACCCGCTTCGAGCAAGGGACGATACCCCGCTCTCGACAAAGGTCTGAGCAGAGGAATGTCAGTTCCGTTCGGGACAAGCAGGCGCACGTCAACGCCGTCCTTCGCCGCCGCGCGCAATCCTTGCACGTATGCGGTCGTCCCGGCGTAGTAGGCGTCTGTCAGCCACAAACGATTCTTCGCCAGCGCGGCGACAAGTAGATCCAAGCGGAACAGCCCTGCGGTCGCAGGCTCGCTCGCCACGACACGCAAGCTCATCTCGCCGGCCAGAACCGGCGTGTCGCGGTTGCTTTGTTCAGTTGCGGGAATCGGCTCGCCCATCATCGCCCAGATTGACGCGAAGGCTTGCTCAATATCAGTCACCGAGGGGCCGCGTACTTCCACGCCAGTATCACGCCACGGCTCGATCCGCTTTTCAGGCACACCAACCCACATTCGCCCGACGCACAGACCAGTGACGAAACCGACCTGTCCGTCAACTGCGAGCATCTTACGGTGGTCGCGTGAGAGCCAGCCGAAGGGTGAATCCAGGCGCGGCGGGTTATAACAACGCACTTCGACGCCGCCGGCGCGCAAACGATTCCAGAAGGCGCGCGACGTCTTACCGAAGCCGCCCATCCAGTCGTAAATCAAACGCACGCGCACGCCCTCCCGCGATTTCTCAATCAGCGCGTCAGCGAACTCGCGCCCCGTGTTGTCTTCATGAATAATGTAGCTCTCGAAGTGGATGTAACGTTTGGCTGCGCCGATGGCTTCGAGCCACGCTGGGTAATTCTCTCTCGCGTCTTTAAGCAACCTGACACGGTTGCCTTCGATCAGTGGCGCGGCGCTGGCGCGCGAGAATGCCTGGTTGGCAAGCGCGCGCACGGACGACCTGGCGTCGCGCTCGCGGGCGTGGAGTTGTGTTGCGAGGCTCATTGTCACGAATACCCATTCGACGATAAATCGGCGGAAGAAGAATGTTCAGTTAGACACAGGTTGTGCCGCATTGAGGCGTAATCTGTGTCCATCTAAGTTTATCTGTGTAAAATGAACGTCGCATTCTTACATGGTTTGATAAAGAAACGGAGACAGATCGAAGGATGATGGATTGGCTAATGGACCCGCAGGTATGGATTGGGCTGCTGACACTGACGGCGCTCGAGATCGTGTTAGGCATTGACAACATCGTCTTTATCTCAATCTTGGCGGGCAAACTGCCGCCGGCGCAGCAACAACGAGCGCGCACAATCGGCCTCGCGCTGGCGATGGGAATGCGCATCCTACTGTTGCTCTCCCTGTCGTGGGTCATCGGTCTGACCGAGCCGCTCTTCAGCCTCTTCGGTCATGGGGTATCGGGACGGGATATAGTGCTTCTGCTCGGCGGCCTCTTCCTGCTCGGCAAATCGACGCATGAAATTCATGGCGCCCTCGAAGGCTCGGAGCAACACCGCACGGCGCGCGCCACGGCGTCGTTTGCAAGCATCCTCATTCAGATTATGTTGCTCGACATCGTTTTCTCTCTCGATTCGGTGATTACGGCGGTTGGAATGGTTGACCAGATCGTCGTGATGATCGCGGCGGTGGTGATCGCCGTCGGCTTTATGATGTTTGCGGCGGGCCCGGTGGGCCGCTTCGTCGAGCGACATCCAACCGTCAAAATGCTCGCGCTCAGTTTTCTCCTGCTAATTGGCACGGTGCTCATCGCCGAGGGTTTCGGACAGCACATCCCAAAGGGCTACATCTATTTCGCGATGGCGTTCTCGGTCTTCGTCGAGATGCTCAACCTTCGCTTGCGTAAGCGTAGCGATCCTCCCGTACATCTCCGCGAGAACCTATGATTGTCCGGGCGAAACCCCTGGAATAGTAAAATTAAAGTCAAGATTAGGAAATAAAAGTTAAGAAGAGAAAATACGGCGAAGAGAGATTCAACAAAAATCGCCATCTTCCAATTGTTATTAAGGAGGATCGTCAATGTCTTCAATCACCGACGTCTTGGCTGGTCTCCAGGCCATTTCCGCATGGCAGGAACGTGTTTACAAGGATATCCATGCGCATCCTGAGCTTAGTTTTCAAGAAACCAGAACCGCCGCACTCGTGGCGTCGAAACTCAAAGAAAGCGGCTACGAAGTGCATGAACAGATTGGCCGTACTGGCGTCGTCGGCATCCTTCGCAACGGTGAGGGGCAGACGGTACTTGCGCGAGCAGACATGGATGCGCTGCCCATCAGCGAAAACACCGGTCTCCCCTACGCCTCGACCTGCACCACGACGGATGCCGCCGGGCATCAGGTCAGTGTCTCGCATGTTTGCGGACATGACGCGCATGTTGCCTGCCTGCTGGGCGCGGCAGAACTGATGGCCAAAGCTCCGCAGTCGTGGCGCGGAACTTTCATTACGTTGTTCCAACCCGCGGAAGAGGTCGCAGGCGGTTCAAAGGCAATGCTGGAAGATGGTCTGAGCAAGCTGATCCCAAAACCGGATGTTGCCTTCGCGCAGCATGTGCTGGCTTACCCAGCCGGAAAAGTCGGCACTGTGACAGGCCCTGTTCTTTCCGCGGGCGATAGCATTCGCATCACGTTATACGGCAAGGGGGCGCATGGCTCGATGCCTCACAACAGCGTTGATCCCGTGTTGCTGGCGGCGCTGGTGGTACTCCGCCTCCAGACGATTGTGTCGCGGGAGACCAAGCCCGGCGAGTTTGCGGTGTTGACGGTCGGTAGCAGCGTGGCCGGCTCCAAAAGTAACATCATCCCGGATCGCGCGGCGCTGCTGGTCAATCTGCGGACTTACGATATGGCCGTACGCCAGCGAATGATTGACAGCATCGAACGCATGGTCAGAGCCGAGTGCGAGGCGTCAGGTTCGCCGCAGCCGCCTGAATTCGAGTACTACGATCAGTATCCGCTCACGGACAACAACCCGGAGGTCACGAAGAAGATCACTGCGGCATTCACCGAACACTTTGGCGCAGAGACAGTGTTTGACCTCGGGCCACAGACGGCCAGCGAGGATTTCAGCGGCATCCCGGACGCCTTCGGGACGCCTTACACCTATTGGGGAGTCGGCTGTACGGATCAGGAAAAATACGAGAGCGCTCGCAAAGCTGGCCGGGTTGAGCAGGACATTCCGGTCAATCATTCAGAATTCTTTGCGCCGGTGATTGAGCCAACGCTGTCAATCGGCACTCAAACGCTGGTGGTGGCGGCTTTGACGTATCTTGGAAAGTGAGAGTCTCGTTCCCATGTCAGAGCTGTTCCTTGGGAGGATTGACAACCTCAATATTCGCTTCGCGGCCGCCATCGCGCTTCTGTTCAACGTCCTGATGGTGATTATTGCTATCATTGCAATCGGGATGGCCCTCCCCAGAGGCGATCGGAGGAAAAGCGCATCGCCAGTCGGCAGCCCAGGCTAAGTGGTAGTGAACCGGCTCTTGGGAAGAGGAGAAATCTTGACGGGTCTGGAATCATTCAAGGAGTATGCGAGGGGCATGTTGCTCGCGTTTGATCTGATCGGCACGTTCGTCTTCGCCCTGAGCGGAGCGATGGCCGGCGTCAGGCAGCGGCTTGATCTGTTCGGCGTGCTGGTGCTGTCCTTTGCCGCCGCCAGCGCAGGCGGCATTATGCGCGACCTGCTCATCGGCGCAGTCCCGCCCGCCGCGATCAAAGACTGGCGTTATCTGGCCGTCTCTCTCCTCGCCGGATTGCTCACCTTCATTTGGTTTCCGCGCATCAAGCAGCGAAACAGGCCGCGCAACCTCATCCTGATTTTCGATGGCGCAGGTCTTGCGCTTTTTGCGGTAGTAGGCGCGCAAAAGGCGCTTGGCTTTGGACTCAATCCGGCAATGGCTGCGCTGCTCGGCATGCTGAGCGGAATCGGCGGCGGCATGCTGCGTGATCTGCTCGTCGCGGAAATTCCCAACGTGCTGCGCTCTGAGTTGTATGCCGTCGCCGCGCTCGCCGGGGCGGCAGTAGTCGTGGCGGGACACTGGCTCAACGCCCCGCCTGCCGCAGCAGTAGGCGTCGGCGCGGCACTCTGCTTCGGCCTTCGGCTCATTGCCATCTGGCGTAGATGGAACCTTCCCGTTGCGCGCCTGCCTGAGCAATCGCACGAATGACGGTCATCCATCTGTCGAAAAGGTGAAGGCAAGTTCGCCGGGAGATGAGTAAGGACTGACGACGTGGAATCCGGCTGTGGGAGCAGAGCATGGAATCACATATTAAGCTCGGCCGCATCTTCGGCGTTAAAATCGGGCTGCATTACACGTGGATCATCATTGCGCTGCTGATCGTGTTCTCACTCGTCTCGCGTTTTCATGAGATGCGCCCGGAATGGGCAACTGGGGTGGTCTGGGCGACAGCCATCATCACTGGCGCGCTTTTCTTCGCCGCCATCATTGCGCACGAACTATCGCACGCTCTGATCGCCAAATTGCGCGGCCTGCCTGTACATTCGATCACGTTGTTTGCTCTCGGCGGCATGGCGCAGATTGAAGCGGACGCGGCAGATGCGAAGACCGAACTCTGGGTGAGTATCGCCGGTCCCGTGGCGAGCGCACTTCTCGGCTTCATCTGTCTGGGCCTGGCGTTGTCACTCGGCTGGACAATGCTGACCGAACCCGGGACCCCATTGATGGCGATGCTCGTTTGGCTCGGTTACATTAACATCATGCTCGCCATCTACAATATGATCCCCGGATTCCCGATGGATGGCGGGCGTGCGCTGCGCGCAGTGATCTGGCGGATCACCGGCGACAGGGCGCGCGCTACATGTATCGCCACACTAATGGGCCAGTTCATTGCCTTCGGCTTCATCGTTCTCGGTCTACATAGCTTCTTACAAGGCGTGGGATTCGGCGGATTGTGGTTCATCCTCATTGGCTGGTTCCTTCTCCAGGCGGCGCGCTCGGCCTACCGGCGATTGGTAATGAATGAGCGATTGCGGGGCGTGCGGGTCTCGGACGTAATGGCGCGTGATTGTCCGGTAGTTGATGGTCGCTCCAATCTTCAAACTTTAGTGTTTGAATACCTGCTGCGCACCGGGGGGCATTGCTTCGTGATCGTCGAGAACGGCGCGGTGGCGGGGCTGATTACACGGGATGAGGTGAGGGCAATCGACGAAGCGCGCTGGCCTTTCACAACTGTTAATGACGTTATAGTCCCAGTTGATCGGCTGCAGACGGTGAGACCTGAGACTCCTGTGACCGAGGCGCTGGATATGATTGAGCGTGCGGGTGTGAGGCAGGCGCTGGTAATGTCCGACGATCGGCTCGAAGGAATTCTCTTGCGCGACCAGTTGCTGCGATCTCTTGCGACCCGCGCCGAACCGGATAAGTG
>Ga0209382_10007971_pt1 | contig 13403 bp, 5 predicted proteins | sample SoiMetdeltSBSDD5_FD_187599 | JGI IMG/M metagenome (GOLD analysis project Ga0209382, IMG submission 187599) | Bulk soil microbial communities from a Populus tree surrounding site in Tennessee, USA - Soil MetaG P. deltoides SBSDD5 (SPAdes) (version 2) | ecosystem: Environmental > Terrestrial >... | reverse complement strand
AGCCGCTCCTCCTGCACTCCTCCCACTACCTCAAAACACAGCGGCGCGTTGTACCCACTGCCACCCCCGTACACTCGACCCACCGCCCATATCCCTGCCTGATTACGGCTCAGGGCGAAACGCCCGGCCGACTCATGGCACTCATGTTCGTCAATCACTGAGGGTCCTGCGTGGCTGGGCGTGCGAGTCCGCAGGCGATGCACGATGGCATCGATGGTTCGGCAATGTTGAAGCTCTTTGCCAGAGATCGATACTCCGAATTTGGACTCGATGGCTCGCAGCAAGCGCCTCGTCGTGAGGGAGTCCAGGCCGTATTCGAGCAGGTCGCGATCCGACTCGATCGCATCACCCGGCAAGGCGAACGCCCGACCTAGGAGCTGTCTGATTTCGGTCTGAACTGATCGTTGCCAGTCGCCGACATCCTCAGGTGCGGATTGCACGGAAGCGGGCTGAGCGTCGCTCAGCTCGGCCGCGCGCTCACCGGCAATACGGCATCGCCCAAACCGATACGTGGGGAGTGGTGTTCTACGCACCTTCGACAGATCATGCAGGGCGTCCCATTGAATCGCTCCACCCTGTGTCCACAGCAATCCTATGCTCCGCAAATCCCGTTGTGAGACGAGCGCCTGTTGAGCCGCCTTGCCCAGGGCGCCAGACATGAGACGATGAAGTGAGCGATGTACACGCAGATCGCCGCATTGGAAGCCCTCATTCTCTGACGAGGCGCACCCATCCGAGGCGCTGCTGAGAAACTCCTGCAATTGTCGCGCCCATTCGTGCAGGCTTGCTGCAACAAAGGCGATTCTGCAATCCATGGCTTCTCGACCAACCTGTAAGGTAAAGGCAATATCTTCAAGCCTTGCGGTCACCTCCTCCTGTACATATGTAAGCATGGCGCCTGCGACCGTCCGCAACTGCACCTCATCCGGTGCGGAAAGCACCAGCAGCTGGGAGCTTGTGAGTTCTTGAGCAGCCGACGCCTCGGTCGGCATGTACTCTTCAACTACAAGGCTGACATTCGAGCCCCCCGCACCGAAGGAATTGATGAGAGCACGCCGTGGGACGCCGTCCGCGCCATGAGGGCTCCACTCCTCAAGGTCACGCTGCAGCTGCAGGGGACTCTCCTCTAACCCGAGTTCCGGATTGAGCGGCGCGAGCACCAGAGTTGGGGCCAATGTGCGGTATCGCAGTTGCATCACCAATTTGCACAGCTGCGCCATGGCAGACGCTGCCTCGGCATGTCCGATGTTTGCCTTTGATGTTCCAATCCGGCATTGGCCTCGGCCGACGCCGTTCTGCGAAAGAATCCTGCTGAGTGCCGTCACTTCTGCCGCATCTGCGAGCGGCGAACCATTTGCTGCGGCCTCGATATAGCTCACTGTTTGCGCAGCCACGCCCGCCTTTGTGAGCGCCAGCTCGATGAGCTCACGTTGCGCGGCGACACTCGGCGTCGCGTATGCGCCGACGCGCCCGGAGTGATTGCAGGCTGTTGACTTGATGACCGCATACACGTGGTCACCGTCGGCTTGAGCTCGTTCGAGCGACTTCAACAACACTGCCCCAACGGCCTCCGCCGGTATGAACCCATCGCCAGCAGTGAAACTGCGGCTCTCGGCGCGGCTCGCAAGGAGCTCTGCTTGGCTCAGGCCGATGTACTTCTGCGGCAGGATGGACAGATTCACGCCGCCCGCAACAGCGGCCTCACACTCCCCGGCAATGAGATCCTTGCACGCCGTGTGAATCGCCATTGCGGCCGATGAGCACATAGTGTCGACTGCAACACTCGGTCCCGTCGCGCCCAGATAGTGGGAAACGCGATTCGCGATCGAGCTGTGCGCACTGAGTGCACCTAGCGCAGTATCGCTACGATTCTGGTTGTACATGGCGCCCACATAGACGCCTACTCGGCCGGCATGCCTTCGCTGCAACGCCTCCCGGGAATAGCCAGCGCTCTCCAGCAAAGTCCAGACCGTCTGCAGAAACAATACGACCTGCGGGCCCAGCGTCTGCGCCTCGCGCGGCGATACCTGAAACCGTAGCGCATCGAGCTGATCGACGTTCTCCAGGAACCCGCCCCATTTGCAATAGGACTTTGAACTCGCCGCTGCAGCGCTGCGATCAGCTTCGAAGAAATCCTGCAGCGACCAGCGCTCGCTCGGAATCTCAGAGATGCAATCCATGCCTGCGCACAGATTGCGCCAGTACTGCTCGATGTCGTGCGCCCGCGGAAACTGTCCCGCGATGCCGACGATTGCAATGTCTTGCACGGACCGGCTCGCCGTCCAAGGCGCCTTGGCTCGAGCATCGCGCATGGTGTCCTTGGTCGAGTCGAAGGATTCCTGTGTGCCCGAAGACGCGCTCTCGCTGTCGGGCCGCGCTGCGCCGAGCGCAGCAACAAGCGCCGGGGCATGCACGTCGACCAGGTGCTGAGCGATCGCGTCAATCGTCCTGAACTCCAGGAACAGCGTACTGCCGACCCGTGGAACCAGAACTCGCAGCTCATTTACGAGCCTCACCGCCAGTATGGAATCCATTCCGTAGGTCTCCAGCGGCGCCCGGACGTCAACCTGTCGCGGCGGAATCTTGAACGTGCGTGCAACCAATTCCCGCACTGCCGCCACCGCTCGCTCGCGGATCGAGCCAGATGTCTGCGCCGCTCGCTCACCCGGGCTTTCGTGCCTTTGCATGTCGCTACCGGCAGGAGATGCGCGCTCGACGACAGTCAACTCCGGTGCTACCTCGATCAACCCGTCGCTGGACGCCAGAATGATTTGCTGGCCCAGTCCGTGCGCTGCGGCCGCCGGAAATTCTATGGAAGCAAAACCCTCCTGCATCAGCAGCCGCTGCCAGGACTTCGAGTCAAGACCCGGCGCTCCAGGCAGGCGCAACACGTCATCACGATAAGCCCACCAGCCATCCAACAGGCCGAAAGTAAGGTGGGTGAACAGCGACGAGTGCGACATCTCATTGAGAAGCAGCACTCCATTGCGCTTCAGAAGAAACTTCGCGTTGCGCACTGCTGCTCGGATGTCAGAGGCAACGTGCAGGGCGTTAGCAGCAATCACGACATCATAAGCACCTGCGCACAGCCCTTGACTCTGCGCGGTGCGCTCGAGATCGAACAATCTATACGACAAACTGGCCGATTCGAATCGGTCTTGGCCGTGAAGCAGAAACGCTCTCGATACATCCGTGTAACAATACTCCGCGATGTGTTCGCGCCGCCCGGACAGACGATGCAGTATTGCCTGCGTCGTAGCGCCAGTACCCGCACCAATTTCAATGATCCGAATTTTCCGCGCCGGATCACTCTTTCGACGCTCATCAATGTAGGCACACAGAGCTTCCGCCAACACGGAATTGAAGTACTCTGCGGCGACGCTACTCGCATAGATCAGCTCAAGCGCCTTCATTGAGCCATTCGCAAAGAGAACGTCGGTAGCCCGGCATTCGCCCTTCAAGACTCGCGGCAGGGCTCGAAGCGCCTCGCCCACCAATGCTGCCTCGGCCGCGAGCGTAGGAAGCATGCTCCACGACAGTTGCTGGGTCTGCCATCTCGACCAAGTCGCGGCTTCATGTCCTGCTTCGACGGGTTCGGCGACTTCGCCGCTCCTGACTGACATCCATCCATGCTCGAGCAGGAACGCGCAGCTCCTCCTGATCCAACGCTCGTAGAATGGACGCACGCCCAGGCGAGCCGCGAGGGGCGCGTCATGGACCGCCGAGTCGCCGTTTGTTAACCCCAGAGTTTGCAGCTGTAAATGCAGCAGCTCCGCGAGTGACGACTCAAATGACCGGCGGGCCGCGCTCTCAATATCAGACATTCGAGGCACCACGACGGCGCCTGCAGCGCGCGACGCCATTCGGGTCACATCCACCGCTGAGGCGAGAGGTGCCTCGATCAGGCGCTGAGCGCTCAACGATCCTGTGAGCGCTGCGTGGTTGATCACCCTCATGAACGCAAGCTGACGCTGTGGGGCGCGCATCAAGGCGTCTAGCGCTCGCATCCCTTCCGCTGCGCCAATCGAGCCAATGCCTGCGCGGCGCAGCTGGTCGCGGTAGGCGGACGAGGCGACAACACCGACCTCGCCCCAGTACCCCCAGTTCATGACTTTCACGCTGAGCGTGCCCTGCTTGGCCCATGCCCTCGCGAAAGCGTCGGCGAAGGTGCACCCGGCCGCATAGTTCGACTGCCCCGGCGCGGTCAGGAAGCTCTGCATTGAAGAGAAGAAGAGCAACAGATCGACCGGCTCGTGCTCGAGAACCTGTGCGAGGCGAACACACGTGTCAACTTTCGCGGTCAACGCTGTCTTGAATTCCGCTTCATTCATTCGCAGCAGCGTTCGGTCGTGCAGCTCAATTGCTGCATGCACGACACCGTTGACCCGCGGGTGCCTGGCCTTGATACTTCGCCAAGCACTTGCAAGCTGCTGAACGTCTCGTGCATCTGCGCGCACATACTCTGGAGCCGGGCCGAGCTGAGATAGTCGGTGCACACTGGCGGCGAGGTGCTCGTCATAGGACCGCCGACCAATCCAGATTACCTGCGCCTGAAAGTTCCTGATGAGGTGCTCGCTCAGCGTCTGACCGAGTCCGCCAGCTCCGCCAATGACGACATACGTTCCACCCTGTCGACACCATATGTTCTCGGGCTCCGGCATCTCACAGCGGAGCAGTTCCTGGCGTTGCCATTCTCCGGCTCGATAGGCCCATGCGCGACCCAGCGCATCTGGCGCCAGCCGCAGTAATTGGACCATCGGCCAGATGGCGGGCATTTCGAGGTCGGCGACGCGGATCCTCCAATGAGGCATCTCCTTTGCCAAAGAGCCCATGAGCCCGTGAACACTCGCGTGAGCTGGATTGGCGTGATCGTCGGCCTGGAGGGCGAGCGCCTTCCAGGTCAGCACGGTCCAACCCAGCGGACGTGTGTCATATCCAGCCGTGAACAATGCCTTGATGAGCTTGAAGCAGGCGATCGAGCCTTCGGCCTGCTGCGTCACGATCTGTTCGAGTCCTTCGTTGGTAAATGGCACACTCTCGGCATGCTTGGCGAACCAGAAAATGTGATCCAGCTCAGGCGCCGCTGCCAGCGCCCGCTCGACCGTTGCGGCGGAGTCGTTGGCGTCCACGCTGAGCAGAGCTGCATGCGGATAGTGGCGCTGTAGCTCTTCAAATTGTGTAGCTGTCGCGCCTACAACGGCGACGCGTGCACATCCGGCGGGCCAGCTCTCGACAAGCGGAGGCTCAAGCACCTGCCAGCGCGGCGCCAAAAGCATCAAGTCTGGCGTCGCGGGCACAGCCGATTCTTGTTCCGAACTAGCCGACCCGGAATCCGCTGGTACTTCGCCCCGCAGCCGTCGCGATCTGAAGCCTGCCAAGCGCACGCACACCCGACCCGATTCATCACAAACATCGATGTCGAAGCCTGAGATGGTCCGGCCGCGCCCCGAGCCGGCAGTTCGAACACAGATCAGCGCACGAGGGGGAGTGGGATGAAAGATCTCGATGCGTTCCAGCGCAAACGGCAGCTGAGGCTCCGCCACTGCATCATGCTCCTGGCCTGCTGGATGCATCACAGTCGCTTGCAGCGCCCCATCGAGCACGCCTGGATGAAGCACGTAACCGCGTGCCGACGCGGCGGAGGATGCCACCAGCGCCTCTGCCAACACACAGTGCCCTGCCTCATCCTCCAGGACGTGGGCACTCTGCAGAACACTGAGTGTCGGACCGTGTTCGATACCGATCCGCCGCAGCGAATTGTAGTGCTCCGCTACGTTCACTACTTGCCGGCAGCGCCGCCGAAGCGCTGCGATATCCACGAAGTGCTCTGAAGCATGATGCAAACGCGCTGCTGCACCTTGCGAGTAAACCATCCGCGCATCTGCGTCTGCACTGCCTCCTCGTGTCTCACCGCTCAACTCATAGCGCCACTGCTCATCGCCAACGCTGCGCAGTTGCACACGCAGATCGATGCCATTGGGCTCGGCCGATAGCGGTCGAGTCCACACCACATCCGAGAGCACGAGAGGCGCGTGATCATGAGCCCCTAGCTTTCGGCACACAGCTGCTCGAGCGAACTCGAGATGCATAACTCCGGGAAGAATGCGGCGTCCCTTTACAATGTGATCATCAAAGAAAAACTCTGCGCCTGTCAGATGAGTAGCGCCTTGTGATGGTTCGCTTACGAATGCACGATCTGCCATGACAGACGCGCCAGAGAGAATGTGATGCACCCAATAGCGCTGCCGCGCGAACGGATACGACGGTAGGCAGACGCGCTTGGCGCCAATTTCCGCGTCCTTATTGAACGATGGATTCCCGTCCTGCAGCCAACGACGTGCCTCATGTGCCAACTCGCCCTCTTCCGGTGCTTCCTCCAGTAGCACACGCGCGGGCGATGAGGCCATAGCGCCCTCATCAGCATCGCTGCCGGCCGCTCGTGGGCGCGTTTCCGAATTGCCCGCTGCGAATGCGCTGAGCAGCGCCGCGAGCTGCTCGCGAGATGCGGCGATGATCGCCAAGCGATGCTCCATCAGCGACCGTCCATTTCGGAGCGTGTGTGCAACATCCGCCAGGTCTAGCGTCGGTGCCTCGCGAAGGAAAGTCCCAAGTTCCGCCGCGCGCTCCTGCAGCTGGTGGCGCGTCTTCGCAGCGAGCACAAATAGTCGCTTCTTCGACTCCGCATGCATCGGTCCTGGCACTCTTGCAGGAGGCTCTTCCAGCACCATGTGCGCATTCGTGCCGCTGAAGCCGAAGGAACTGACGGCTGCGCGCCGCAGTCCTTCACTACCTTCCCAAGGTCGCGCCTCGGTGTTGATGTAGAACGGGCTATCGGCGAGAGGAATGTGTTCGTTGAGGCAGCGGAAGTTTGCGGTCGGCGGCAACACTCGCTCGTGAAAAGCGAGCAACACCTTGATGAAGCCGGCAACTCCGGCTGCCGTAAGCAGATGCCCGATGTTTGTCTTCACCGAACCCAGGGCGCAATAATGCCGCCGCGCCGTGAAATGACGGAATGAGGCAGTGAGCGCCTCAACCTCAATCGGATCGCCGAGCCGCGTACCCGTCCCATGCGCCTCGACCAACGTGATGGTCGCTGGATCGATTCCAAAGCGCTGATAGATGTCTCGTTGTAACTGAATCTGCGAGTTCACACTGGGAGCGGTGATGCCATTGGTTCTGCCGTCCTGATTGACGCCCCAACCTCTGATCACACCGTGCACCACATCGCCATCGCGCGTAGCATCCTGCAATCGCTTGAGCAGCACCACTCCAACACCTTCGCCCGGCACAAACCCGTTGGCGCGCGCGTCGAAGGTGTAGCAGTGGCCATCGGGAGAGAACATCCCTGCTTTGCTGATCGAGACGTGAGGACCAGGCCCGGCAAGCACACACACTCCACCCGCAAGCGCCAGGTCACAGTGCCGTAGAATCAGGCTGTCGCATGCTTGTGCGATGGCCACGAGCGAGGAAGAGCAGGCCGTATCAACTGCGATGCACGGGCCTCGCAGGTTGAGAAAATAGGAGATCCGTGCGGCCAGGATAGACGCCGAGCCTCCCATCAGACCCTGCGCGCTGAGAGCATGGTCCGGTGCGGGCGAATAGTCGCCGGGCGTACAGCCCACGAAGACTCCGCAGCGACTGCCCGATAGTGTGAGAGGATCGATCGCCGCATTCTCGATACAGCGCCAGCATTCCTGCAGGAAGAGTCGCTGCTGCGGGTCCATCAGTTCCGCTTCAGCGGGCGAGATGTTGAAGAACAGCGGATCGAAGCAGTCCGCATCCTCAAGAACACCCATCCACTTGTTGCTCGTCTTGCCCGGCGCCAGCGGATCTGGATCGAAGAAAGTATCAATTGGCCAACGGCTCGCGGGAATCTCAGTGATGCAGTTCTTCGAGCGAACGATGTTGTCCCAGTACGACTCCAATGTTTGCGCCATAGGGAAACGCCCGGCGACGCCCACCACGGCGATTGCTTGATCCGTCGACATCGACGCCCCACCCAGTACTCGATTCTCGTCAGCAATGAGGGCCGCGGACGCGGGCATCGTCATATGCGCAGCGAGCTCTCGAAGTGTCGGATGGTCATACAGCTTGCTGGCCGTGAGCGCGCTGCCGTACTGTTTGTTCAAAGCGCGGATCCATTCGACACCGACAACCGAATCGAGCCCCAGCGCACTGAACTTTTCGTCGATATCGATCGTGCGCGGGTCGATGTACAACATTCGCGCAAGACTCGTCGACAGCTCCCGCGAGAGCTCTTCCGGAGCTCGCTGGCCGCCGCGCGCCTCGGCTAGTGCCTTACTTGCCTGCTCAGGCGTAATCCTTCGTGCCTCAAGCGCCGCAAGAATCTGCATTACGTCCATCGCGACAAGTCCAGATTATTCGCCGAAATGAGCTGCGATCCGATGCTTCACTTCTGGCAAACGGAAGGCAGTCTCGTGCATCAGGAGTTCGCCCTCGATAGCCTTCGCCACGTCGATCCGCAGCTCGCGAACCATATGCTCCTTCAGCATCATGAGAGAGGTTCGTGGCGCCTGCGCGAGATCTGTCGCTAGTTCTACCGCATACGCTGGTACTTCCTGCCGAGGTAGCACCACATACGGCACACCACGTGCTGCGAGTTCGGCGCCGCGGTAGCTGCGACCGGATAGCAGCATCTCCTGAGCGAGAGCGAACCCGAGCTTGCTCGGCAACACGCAAGTGGAGCCCACACCTGGCGTGAAGCCGAGGCGCATGAAGTTCGCCGCGTATACGCTCTCACGACTCAGCACGACACAGTCCGCCAGCAGGCCGAGCACAAGCCCGGCGCCCAGCGCATGCCCCTGCATCGCCGCAATCACCGGTAGCTTGCAGTCGAGCGCGAGGGTGTGCAGCCGCAAGTCAGTGCACTTGGCTCGCCCCTCGGCGATGCTCAGTAGCCCTTGCTGCGTTCCGCCGGATGAGAAGTAGTTCTCATGCCCCGTCAGCACGACGACCTTGTAGCTTTCATCGGCCTCGATAGTGGCGAACGTAATCTGCAGGCTCGAGGCCAGCTCAGTCGTAAACGCATTCTTGTGGAGTCGTTCGTTCATGGTCACTCGCGCCACCCCTGGCCCCGCGGCAGCGACCTCGACCACCGAGTGTGGTGTTGACATCAATCCTCCCATGGCAACAGTCCGTGCCGCACATATCTCGTGATGTTCTGGCGAACATGAGGGTCCGAGAACATCTGCTGATTTGCGAAAACGGCATCGTCTTTCGCGTCAGCAACGGATGAGTCCAGCATTGCGGCGTACTCCTTGTAGCGCGCGAGCCCGCGTTTCGGCAGACGCCGCAGGCGCAAGAGATGTTTGCGAAGCACGATGTCACTATCTGCGGCACACGCATCGACGAGTCCCCACGCGCATGCCTGGCGAGCGTCTATCGACTGCGTTGTGATCGCCATGTAATGCGCTCGCTGACGGCCCACGCGCCGCGCAAGGAAGGGCAGCACGCACGCGGGAAACAGCCCAAATAGCAGTTCCGAGCAACTGAACGTTGCCTTCTCGCTGGCGAGGACCACATCGCACGCTGCTGCAAGTCCGACGCCGCCTGCAGTGGCCTTGCCCTCGACATGCGCGATACTAATGAAAGGACCGCTGCTCAGACGCTGCCAGAACTCATACAGCCGCGCCGCCTCAGGCAGACCAGAAGTCCCCTCATCTGCTGCGCGCGCGGTCGCCGTGAGGTCGGCCCCAATGCAGAACTCGTCAGGCAAGCCCTCGATCACGAGCACGCTCACGGATTGCTCACACGCATCGAGCACAGCTACGCACTCCTTCAGCATCTGCGCCGTAATCGCGTTTCCATGGCCAGGGCGATAAAGCTGAATGAAGCAGACGTGTTCTTCCATTCGCGTTCGCAGAGTCTCCATCGCTATACCCTCCATTCGTAGCGACGGTGGAAGTTGTTGATCTCGACCAGCGCAAGCCCGCGTCTGGATGCGTACCAATCGGCCCCGGCCGTCACGATGCGATCGATCGTCACGTCACGCGTGCCGAACGCCAGCGCTGTACTGGTAGCGATCAGGCTCTCGTACTCTTGCATCGAGAGGCGGTATCGGCCGGCAAGCTGCTCCGCTGCGCCGAACATGCGCTGGATTCGTTGCGCCCCTGGACCCGCTACTCCGCTGAAAAACTCAGCGCAACATCCTGACCCATATGAGAAGCAGCCGATGCGCCGCGGCGAGGAAAACTCCCCGTACTCCAGCAGGCTCGCCAGCGCGAGGAAGAGTGATCCTCCCATGATGTTGCCGACCCGTTCACAGTACTCGAGGCCGGGAGCAACTCTTTTCTCGAAATCGGTCGCTACCTCGGACGGCGTCGCGGCGCAGAATTTGCGCATCATCATTCGATGCGCGCCCTTGACCATGCCGCCGAACGGCGTGTGGAATGCCAGATAGTCGAACGAGCGAAGATAGTCGACATCGGCTACACGCTTCGTGTACTCGATGTACGCCTGCTCGCAGCAGTCAAGATAAGAGAGCAATGAGAGGTCTGCATTTCCAGATTCGCTGTCCGGTACCGGACGGCAGGTATCCATCACTTCATACCCGTAGTAGCCGCTGGCGCCCACATCGAGGCTGAAGACAGCCGGCGTCTCTCCAACCAGCAGGGCGACGCCGCCCGCACCGGCGCTCGGTTCGGCATAGGACCAGTCCTCCGATAGTGCTTCTCCGCCGCCGACTGCGACAAAGCGCGACATGTCTGTTGCGATGACCAGGGCCTTTGCGCCGGGTGAGCACTGGGACAAGAGGAAACCGGCCGCCATCTGCAAGCCGGCCGTCGCCGAATAGCAGGCCTGCTTGATTTCGAATAGGCGGCAATTCCTGCTCAGCCCAAGATAGTGGTGCACATACGTGCTGACTGATTTACCAAAGTCGATACCTGATTCTGTGCACGTGATGAGGAGCTCAATCCGTTGCTTCTGCGCCTCCGAGATCCCATCGATCAGGGGTTTGGCCGCGTTGACGGCGAATGTCACCGGGTCTTCGAACGGCAGTGCCACCGCTTTCTCTTTCATTCGCAGGTTCTGAAAGCGCGTTGGATCGAGCGAACGCGCCTGCGCGAGTTCATCCAGCGGCAGATAGGCGGCGCCTGCGTACGTACCAATTGCCTCGATGCCGACGGCCCTCATCCGACACGCTCCGGTGCCACAGCGCGCTCTGTTGCAGATCTACTCAAACAGATCGCGGTGTTCACTCCACCGAACCCCAGGCTGATGGACAGGGCATTTTCAATACGATGCTCGCGAGCCCTGCCCAGCACCCAGTTCATGTCGCGATCTATTGGATCATCGAGATTGACACACGGGTGCAAGCGTCCTGCACGCATCTGCACCAGCGTTGCGGCGAGCTCCACGGTGCCTGCTGCGCTCAAGCCATGTCCTACGATCGACTTCGTCGTATTTATGTACGCGTGCCGCAAGAATGACTGTGAGAGCGCCTGGAGTTCGGTCTCGTCGCCAATGAGGGACGCTGAGCCGTGCGGATTCACGTAGTCGATATCGGCCGCCGTCAGTCGTGCGTGTTCGAGTGCCGAACGTAGGGCGAGTACCTCCCCGGCCAGACTCGGATTGGGATTCCTGTTTCCATCAAGCGTCGTTGACCACCCCGAGACACGTGCGTATGCATTGCAGCTACGCGTGGAGACGCTCGGACGCTCGATTACCAGGGCTGCGCAACACTCTCCGAAGACAAAGCCATCGCGCTGACGATCGAAGGGACGACAGGCGAGCTGTGGTTGTGCCGCGAAGCGCTCGGAGCCCATAGCCCCGAGGGAGCGCAACGCCTGCAACTCCCAGTAGGACAGGTCCATCAGCGCTCCGAGCGCGATGCATGCATCAAGGCGTCCGCTCTGCACTGCTTCGGCAGCCTCCACGACGGCCGCCTGGCCACTCGCTGAGGCTGCTCCAAGAGTGAATGCGAGGCCGCGAATGCCGAACAGCTGGGTGCACAAGCCGCACAAGTCGCTGTCCATGAACGATAGGCCGTAGATAGGCTTGAGAAACGGCACTCGTTCGGAGTACGCCTCATGCAGCAAGGTTAGTTCGCGCTGCTGATAGTTGGATCCGCCCACGATCAGGCCAATGCGCCGCGGATCCATGTTTTCCAGCGCGGCGTCGTGCCAGGCCTCATCGAGCGCGACCACAGCCGCGAGCGCCGATAGCGAGATGGCACGCGGTAAGCGCGCCGACAAGTCCGACGGGCACTTAATCTCCGCAATCTCTGCGCCGATGAAAGTCGTGCCGCGCTGACGGCCTGCCCTGCGCAGCTCATGAAACCGCGCGCTTCCCTCGAAGAGCGCAGAGGCGAAAGCGGTGCGACCTTGTCCGACGGCGCTCACCACGCCGACGCCCGTCACGAGGGGCCTATCGTCCATCGACTTTGGCCTGCAGCAAGTCCGCCAGCTCGCCAAGGTTTTGTGGGCCGCTGAGTTGGGCGAGCGGGATCGTGAGCGACAGCGCCTCGAGCACCGCGATCAGAACCTCGGCTCGGTCAACTGAATGTAGGCCGAGCTCAGCGAGCCGGTCCTCGCGCCGAAAGGTGTGCGTGCTCAGCGCCGGCGCGAGCTCGCAGGTCGACCGCGCGATCAACTGTAGAATTTCCTCGGATTGCACCCTCATCCCTCCGTTCTTTAGCGAGGCGACCAGCAGGCGGGCTGGCGCTCGCGTGATCTGCGCTGTTTCTATAGAAGTGACGCCGCGCGCGCGGCAGAAATCTCTCCGTGATAGACGCCTTCGAGGATGTCCTCGAGAGACTCTCGCGCGGGCTCTGTTGCTTTGATCGCTGACAATGTGGTCGCAGGGACAGTCAACTGCAAAGCAAGGAACCGGCTGAAGGCACGTATGCTCGGATGGTCATAGAGCCGCGTAGCCGGTAAGGACACGCAGTATTCCTTGCTAATCGATCTGATCCATTCGACCCCGGTGACGGAATCCAGGCCAATATCCTTGAACTGCGCATCCGGATCGATCTCCTTGGGGTTGATGAGCAGCATTGCCGCAAGGCTCGAAGTGAGGCGCTCCTCGAGCGATTGTGGTGTCTCGCGGGCGATCGGCACCTCTGCGCGGGTGTGCTGATCGCCGGTTGCATGCGTTTTCTCGCAGGGGTACTCGCGCAGATCGCGAACATCGGACTCCCAGGATTGCTTGCCGACCGAGGATGTTGGTTGCAGCACGATGCGCGGCTTGGCCGGCGGCTGTGCCGAGATATGCATGACATCTGCCGGCTCTTGCACTGGAGCCGCTTGGTATGTCGAGGCTGAGATGGGTCTCACGTCGATCCAGTAGCGTTCCTTCGCGAATGGATAGGTCGGCAAGGAGATGCGCCGCGGCATGTCCTCCCCGTACAGCCGCTCCCACTGCACGCTCACGCCCTGTACCCA
>Ga0209382_10007970_pt1 | contig 13403 bp, 11 predicted proteins | sample SoiMetdeltSBSDD5_FD_187599 | JGI IMG/M metagenome (GOLD analysis project Ga0209382, IMG submission 187599) | Bulk soil microbial communities from a Populus tree surrounding site in Tennessee, USA - Soil MetaG P. deltoides SBSDD5 (SPAdes) (version 2) | ecosystem: Environmental > Terrestrial >... | reverse complement strand
CCACCGCCGGGATGCCGTACTCGCGCGCCACCACCGCGCCATGGGACATGGCGCCGCCCATCTCCATCACCAGCCCGGCGGCGGTGAGGAACAGCGGCGTCCACCCCGGGTCCGTGGACGGCGCCACCAGGATCTCCCCCGGGTCCAGCTTCGCCCCGGTGGGATCCATCACCACCCGCGCCACCGCGGTGACCCGCCCGGCGGAGGCGGGCGTCCCCACCATCCCCTCGCGGGCGGGGAGCATGGCCTCCACGTCCGTGCCGTCGGAGAGCATCAGCCGGGGGATGTGGCGCCGCCCCTGCTCCCGCTGGTGGACGGCGCGCCGCGCGCGCACCAGCTCGCGCAGGTCCTCCCCGGCCAGCGCGCGCTTCAGCTCCGCCACGTCCAGGAACACCGCGTCCTCCGCGCGCTCCAGCCGCCCGTCCTTCGCCAGCGCCGCGCCCACGTCGAGGATCAGCTCCCGGCCCCTGGCGAGCACCCGCACCAGCCCGAACTTGATCAGCTCCCGCAGCCCCGCCAGCTGCCGCACGCGCTTGAGCACGAAGGCGAGGATCAGCCCCTTCCACTCGCTCGCGCGCTCGGCGCGGTCCACCAGCGACGTCACCGCCGCCTCCGCCTCGCGCGCGCCGCGGCGGAACTGCTCGTCCGGCGGCACCGCGCCCTTGGTCTCGCGCAGTGTCAGGTAGTTGGCCACGCTCCCCAGAAGATGGGCCGGGTCCTCGCGCCAGCGCGGCACCCCGAGGTCGATCTCCGCCACCGCGCGCACGCCGTAGCGCTGGAGGAAGCGGTCCATGGCGGCCAGCACCACCTCGGGCAGCCGCCGCTCGCGGTAGCGGCGCGAGAGCTCCGCCGGGCTGAGCTCTGCGAACGCCCGGCGCGCCTCCGGATCGCTGGCCCGGCCGACCTCCTCCGCCACCCCCCACAGCTCCATGTCCATCTCGGTGGTGGGGTTGTGCGGCAGCGCCCGCAGCACGCTGTCCATCTCCTCCCGCGCGGCGAGCGGGCCGAGGAGCTTCCGCGCCACCCCGATCCCGCCCATGCCGATGCCCGCGGTGGGGGCGACGGTGCCCAGGACCCGGGGCGCGTTGAAGAGCAGCCGGACGAACGCGTCCAGGCGCTCGGCCGGGCCGGCGGAGGCGGGGACGTCGCCCAGGCGCAGGTGGGTCTCGACCTTTCGCCAGGCACGGGCGCGGGCGCGGGCGGGCGCCAGCAGGCCCATGCCCAGCGCGACCGGCACCCGCAGGCGGAACGCCACCTTGCCCAGCGCCCGGGCGAAGGCCAGCCGCGAGGTGCGGCGCGGGGCGAAGCGCGGGTCCTCCAGCAGCGCCTTCACCACCGGCACCGAGCGCGCCTCCATCCGCGCCAGCGCGAACTGGAACAGCTGCCGCCCGAAGTCGCTGCGCACGGCCTCGCTCACGTCGACCCACAGCCGTTCGCCCGCGATCCGCAGCACCGGCGGCCCGTCCAGCGGGTTCGCCGGCGGAAACCCGGCGAAGGTGGCCACCCCGCTGGCCACCAGCTGGAACGCCTGCTGGCCCATCCGGGTGAACGGCCCGAACACGCCCTGCGCCACGTTGATGCTGAAGTACGCGCGCGCCGGCGCGCCGGCCGGCACCGCCGGCACCGGGTAGAGCGTGGTGATGGGCCTGGACTGGAGCAGCAGCGGCTTGCGCGCGCGGTCCAGCGCCCACTCCAGGTCCTGCGGCGACCCGGCGTGCGCCTCCATCTTCTCGCCCAGCTCGCACAGGGCGGCCAGCTCCGGCTCGCTCACGCACGGCTCGGCGGCGCCGCCCTCCACCCGGACCTGCCGGGTGCCGCCGCCCTGGACGGACTCGATGCGCAGCGTCTTGTCCCCCAGCCGGCGGTCCAGCACCTTGCGCCCGTCGCGCGAGAGGACGAAGTGGTCCGGGTTCACCGCCCCGGAGACGATCGCCTCGCCCAGGCCGGGGCTGGCGTCGATCACCAGCTCCGTGCGGCGGCCGGTGACCGGGTTGGCGGTGAACATCACCCCCGCCACCGCCGCGTCCACCATCCGCTGCACCGCCACCGCCAGGTGCACCGAGCCGTGCCGGATGCCGCGCTGGGCGCGGTACACCACCGCCCGCTCGGTGAAGAGCGAGGACCAGCACTCCCGGACCGCGTCCAGCAGCGCGGGCTCGCCCACCACGTTGAGCAGCGTCTCGTGCTGCCCGGCGAACGACGCGTCCGGCAGGTCCTCCGCGGTGGCCGACGAGCGCACCGCCACCGGCGCGTCCCCGCCGATCTCCCGGTACGCCGCCGCGCAGGCCGCGCGCACCGGCTCCGGCACCGGGGCCGCCCGCAGCGCCTCCCGCGCCCGCGCCGCCAGCCGGGACAGCGCCGGCAGGTCCGAGGCCGGCACCCCCTCCAGCTCCGCCAGCACCGAGGCCAGCTCGCTCGCCCCGGCGGCGGCCTGGTAGGCGGCGGTGGTCACGCAGAAGCCGGGCGGCACCGGGAAGCCGGCCCGCGTCATCTCCCCCAGCGACGCCGCCTTGCCGCCGGCGACGGGGAGCGAGTCGCGCGTCAGCTCGCCGAAGGCCAGCACCAGCGGCACGGCGGGCGATCCCGTCGGTTCCATGGCGCGGAGCGGAGCACAGCTGGCCTGGACCGCCACCAGAAATATGAATCCCGGGTGCTCCCGCGTGGGGGACTTCGTTTGCAAGCAGACCGACCCCCGGGTGTAGGCTCTCCCGCCGCTGTGCCGCGCCTCCCCCCTCCGGCGCGCGAACCCGACGGGAGCCCAATGTCGACGACCTTCACGCTGAACGGCGTCCGGAAGACGGTGGACGTTCCGGACGAGATGCCCTTGCTGTGGGTGCTGCGAGACGTGCTCGGGATGACCGGCACCAAGTTCGGATGCGGGATGGCCCAGTGCGGCGCCTGCACGGTGCACCTGGACGGAAACGCGGTCCGCACCTGCATCCTCCCCATCTCCGAGGTGGCGGGGAAGTCGGTGGTCACCATCGAGGGCCTGGGAACGCCGGAGAAGATGCACCCGGTCCAGGCGGCGTGGGTGGCGGAGGGCGTCCCCCAGTGCGGCTACTGCCAGAGCGGGCAGATCATGTCCGCCGCGGCGCTGCTGGCGCACAACAAGAAGCCCTCGGACGAGGACATTAACACCGCCATGGCGGGGAACATCTGCCGGTGCGGGACCTACTCGCGCATCCGCAAAGCCATTCACCGCGCGGCGGAAGGAGGTGGCAAATGAGCGCCCCGGTGGATCGCCAGCCGGTGGAGTCCCAGGAGCAGCAGCCGCAGCTGAGCCGCCGCGGGTTCCTCCAGATGGGGGCCGCGGTCTCGGGCGGGCTGATGGTGAGCATGTGGGTCCCGGAGGTGGCCCGCGGCGAGACCATGACCGCGGACACCTACAAGCCCAACGTCTGGCTGCGCATCGACCGCAGCGGCGCCACCTTCTACTGCTCGCAGGCGGAGATGGGCCAGGGCGTCACCACCTCGCTCCCCACCATCCTCTGCGAGGAGCTGGAGTACGACCCGCGGAAGATCAAGGTGGAGTTCGCGCCCGCGGACCGCGCCTACGACCTGCCGGCGCTGGGGCTGCAGGCCACCGGCGGCAGCACCAGCGTGAAGTTCGCCTGGAACCCGCTGCGCGAGGCGGGGGCCATGGCGCGCGAGAAGCTGCTGGCCGCCGCGGCGAAGAAGCTGAAGGTGAACAAGGCGAACCTGGTGGCCTCCGACGGCGTGGTCAGCCACCCGGCCAGCGGCCGCTCCTTCAAGTACGAGGAGCTGGCGGAGACGGCGGCCTGGGTGCCCACGCCGCAGAAGCCGGCGCTGAAGAAGCCGGAGCAGTACAAGTACGTCGGCAAGCCGATCCAGCGCGAGGACGCGGTGAAGAAGAGCACCGGCACCGCGGGCTTCGGCATCGACGTGGTCGTGCCGGACATGCGCACCGCGGTGGTGGTGCGCGCGCCCTCCTTCGGCGGCTCGGTGAAGTCGTTCGACGGCGCGGCGGCGAAGGCGATGCCGGGCGTGGAGGCGATCGTCCCGCTGGGGTACGGCGTGGGCGTGGTGGCCAGCTCCTACTGGCACGCGCGCCAGGCGGCGGAGAAGCTCACCATCGCCTGGAACGAGCCCAACGCCGCCCTCTCCAGCGAGTCCATCCGCGGCCAGTGGGTCAAGGACATGGAGGGCGGGGGGAAGGAGGCGCACAAGCAGGGCGACGCCAGGGGCGCGCTGGCCTCCGCGGCCAAGAAGCTCCAGGCGGTCTACGAGGCGCCCTACCTGGCGCACGCGCCGATGGAGCCGATGAACTGCACCGCGCACGTCAGCCGGGACCGCTGCGACATCTGGGCCCCCACCCAGTCCGCCGGCATCAGCCAGGCGGTGGCGGTAGAGATCACCGGGCTGCCGCACGACAAGGTGTTCATCCACAGCACCTACCTGGGCGGCGGCTTCGGCCGGCGCGTGGGCGACGACTTCGTCAAGGACGCGGTGCTGCTCTCCAAGGCGGTGGGCAAGCCGGTGAAGGTGGTCTGGTCGCGCGAGGACGACATCCGCAAGGGCATCTTCCGCCCGGCCTCGTACCACGAGATCGCCGGAGGGCTGGACGCGCAGGGGAACGTGGTGGCGGTGTACCACAAGCTCGCCACTCCCTCGGTGCTCGGCCAGGTGCTGGCGCCGTTCGTCACCGCCACCATGCCCAACTGGCTCCCGCTGGGGCTGAAGAAGGGCATGGCCGGGGGCATCGCCGGGTCCATGGCCAACAACGTGGACCCCACGCAGATCGAGGGCGCGGCGGACCCGGGCTACACCTTCCCCAACCACCGGGTGGAGCTCTACCCGCGCGACCCCGGCATCCCGCTGGCGTTCTGGCGGTCGGTGGGCCACTCCTTCAACGCGTTCGTGATGGAGAGCTTCATCGACGAGCTGGCGGCGGCGGCCGGCAAGGACCCGCTGGAGTTCCGGCGCGCGATGCTCAAGGACTCGCCGCGGCACCGCGCCGTGATGGAGCAGGTGGCGGAGAAGGCGGGCTGGGGCAAGCCGCTCCCCAAGGGCGTGTTCCGCGGGATCGCCCAGCACTTCTCCTTCAACAGCTACGCGGCGGCGGTGGCCGAGGTCTCGGTGGAGAAGGACGAGATCCGCGTCCACCGGGTGGTCACCGGGCTGGACTGCGGGCGGATCGTCAACCCGGACATCGTCCGCGCCCAGCTGGAGGGCGCGTGCGTCTACGGGCTCTCCCACGGCCTGAAGCAGAACATCACCATCGACAAGGGCGGCGTGGTGCAGTCCAACTTCCACGACTACGAGGTGCTGCGCATGCACGAGTCGCCGGTCATCGAGACCGTCCTGGTGCAGAGCACCGAGGACCCCAGCGGCGTGGGCGAGCCGGGGGTCCCCTGCATCGCCCCCGCCGTCTCCAACGCGGTGTTCGCCGCCACCGGGAAGCGGCTGCGGAGGATGCCGCTGGCGCTGGCGGACGCCGCCGCCGGCAAGCCGTCCAAGCCGACGTAGGACGGGGCGCGACAATGTAGGTCTGGCCCGGGCTGTGGCTCGCCGGGCACGTCCGGCGAGCCGACGAGCGCGGGGGAGCAGAAGGTCGTGAATGCGGTGGGACGGGCGCGGGCGAGGTACAGTTCGCGTCCGGAATCGGATTGCGCGCCGGGTGCCGAGCGTTCCTGGCGTAATTTCCTGGAGCACTCAAGCGACATGTCGAGACTCGCGAGCCTCCCTCCCGCCTTGGTCCTCATCGCCGCCGGTTGCACCCTGTCGCGCGCCGCGGTCGCGCCCGCGCCGGTGACCGCCTCCGCCGCGGAGATCGCCGACGCGCACGCGCGGGAGGCGGCGGCCGCGGCCGCGGCGGAGGAGGAGGCCGCGGCGCTGGCTCGAGAGGAGGAGATGTCCGGGTCCGACGACGGGACGAACCCGGACGACGACGAGCTGGCCGGGGTGCCCTCCGCCGACGAGGGCGAGTCCCACGACGTGGTGGTGCCGCCGGGGACGCCGGAGATCCGCTACACCGCGGACCTCCCGCCGGAGGTGCTGCAGCGGCTGTGGAAGGAGTCGCCGGAGGCGCTGGGGTCCATCTCCATCGGCTTCACGGACGAGGGCCGGCTGGTGAACGGCGAGCGCTTCCCGGAGGGGGACGGGTGGATGGTGGTGGACCCGGAGCGCTCGTACGCGACGCGGGAGACCATCGACGCGGTGATCGCCGCCGTCCGGCAAGTGCGGTCGCTGTACCCGGAGGCGCCGCCCCTGCGGGTGAACCAGATCAGCGGCCGGGAGGGCGGCTGGCTGCGGCCGCACAAGAGCCACCAGAACGGGCGGGACGTGGACCTGGCCTTCTACTACCCGTCCGCGGAGCCGGTGCGGGTGCGCGCCCGCGAGAAGTACATCGACGTGGCGAAGACCTGGGCGCTGCTGAAGGCGATGGTCACCCTCGCCGACGTGCAGATGGTGCTGCTGGACCGGAGGGTCCAGAAGGTGCTGTACGACCACGCGCTGAAGGCCGGGGAGGACAAGGCCTGGCTGGACTCGCTGTTCGCGTATCCGGACCCGCTGGTGAAGCACGCGCGCAGGCACCGCGACCACCTCCACGTGCGCTTCTTCAGCCCGCGCGCGCAGGAGCTGGGCCGGCGGGTGGCGCCGCTTTTGGCGATGCGGCCGGAGCAGAACATCCGCTTCCACAAGGTGAGGCGGGGCGACACGCTGGGAGGCATCGCCGCGCGCTACGGCAGCTCGGTGGCGCTGCTCCGCAAGGCGAACCGGATCAAGGGGAGCATGCTGCGCCTCTCCCAGGTGCTCCAGGTGCCGCTGCAGGGACCCTGCACCAGGTGCCCGGTGCCGCCGCCGGTGTCCGTCCCGGAGCGACGCCTGCCGCCCCAGCGCCCGGCGGAGCCGGAGAAGTCCGCCTCGCTCGGCGGCGGCGGCGCCCAGGAGGCCGCGGGCGGCGCGTCGCCGTAGGCGGTACGGCGCTGGGCGGAGCACGAGCTTCCCGAGCTCGGGGGCGCGGGTTCGTGGCCCGTCCGCCGCTCAGTGAGAGGAGGCGGGATCCGCTGGGAATTCTCCTCGGTGGATCCGGCCTTCGTCGTCTCGGAGGACGGGGCCCGGGGGACAAGGATGGGACAAACGGAGCCAAATTTTTCGGTGAACCCTGAGAGGACGTGCGCAAGGGCGAAGCTGGGAGGAGACCCAGGCGCGCGAGGAGGCAGCGTGCGCGCCGAACTGCTCGGCGACATGCGTTGATCTCGCCCTGGACTACGAGACGCGCTTCTCGCGGACCTTCTCCAACCACTGTTCGATGACGCTCCGAGCGAGCGTCGTGTGGCCAACGCCTCGCTTCTTGGCGAGGGCTCGAAGGGCGGTCAAGTCATCCTTGGAGAGGCGGAGGGCGATCTGCTCAGTTCGCGTGGGTCGGATCTCGACATCGAGGTCCTCCAGGCCGCCTCCAAACTCCTCGATGCTGTGCTTGCTCCAGAACGCCCGTTCCTCCTGGTCGCTCCGGAACTTTGGGATCTTCCCCTTCTTGGTGCTCATCATCGTCCTCCTTTGCTGCGGCGCCACGCGCGGTAGCTACGTGCTTCGTCCTCGTCAGACAGACGCGCGCTGACGCAAAGGCGCATGGATTCGGAGAAGGACGCCGGCTCTTCCGGCAGCCCCGTCGGTGGGATCACGAAGGCTCCCCCGGCTTCAAGATCGCGCAGCTCGGCTGCGCGGAGGACGCAGGTGAGAAGCTCGCCCTCGACCAGTGGCGCGACCACGAACCACCGCTCGCTCTGGCCGCGCCCACCTCGCCGCACGCGGACCGGTCCGTGCTTGCCGAAGACAGCATCTGCAATGTGGTCCGCATCGATTCCTCGCTCGGCCAGGTGCTCGAGGCTGTCGTCGGTGAAGACCAGCGTCCAGTACAGCTTCGTACCCGGCATACCAGAATGGTATGCATTTCGACATGCAAGTCAAGACCACCGGCCGGGCTCCTCCTGCACGTCGAAGAGCGCTCGCCACCTCGGCCGGATCCCAGATCGCCGTCGAGGTGGACCGCGCTGAAGCCGCTGCCGAAGGCTTACCCCTACGCGCCTCCACTGCCACCGGGAGGGATGTACGGCGCCACGCGGATCTTGAACTCGCCGGTCGTGATGAGGATGTACTGCGGGTTCAGCTCCGACGCAGGCGGGCGAGGGCCCGAGGTGGTCTTGGCAACGCCGGGGCCATGGCCCAGGAAGTCCTCTGCTCCGATGGCGCAGATTGGGTACTTGTGGCTCTCCTTCAACAAGGTGTGGAAGCGGAAGAAGACTCGGTCCGAGCCCTCGCGCACCGTGCCGATGAGCGTTCCTGAAGCGCTGAGGAGGCTCATCAGTCCGCTCGCTCGGACCTCCCCTTCCGCGCGGGCTATGGGGAGATCCCTGGCTATGACCCGGTGGCCGGGCGATCGATCTCCTGCTGAAGACATCGCGCGACTGTGTCGGCTACCCTCCGGCTGTAGGGCGTCCCCCCGGGTAGAACACGAACCGCTTACAGGGGTGGGGCCACCCCACGCCACGGAACCGATCGTCCGCACTCCAGAGCTTGGCATGGCAGGCCGATGCAGCGATGATTTTGGGCCATGACTGATCCGCTCTTCCGCTTCACGGTTCCTCGGCTTCCACATGGGATCGCCATGACAGCCAAGGAAATAGAAAATTTCTTTCTCCAGGAAATCAGGGACACGGACGGCAAATCGAAGAACGCGCTTTGGCAACTTGCCGTGCTTTATAGCGAGACAGATCGCCAGGAAGAAGCCTTTGAATATGTAAGCAAGCTTGCTGCCTTAGCCGAGGCTTCAGATGAGCGTGCTTCGTGCTATCTGGCCATGGGCCAGCTTTACGAACAGGTCGAAGATTTCGCTGGAGCGGCCCGCTACTACCGAGCAGGACTCGCGGAAGAGGCAGAGGATTCGCCCGCGTGGTACTGGATTCACAACAACTTGGGCTACTGCCTCAATCAGCTCGGACAGTTTGGCGAGGCCGCGACATACCTGCGCGCGGCGATTGCCATCGCCTCGGACCGGCCCAACGCCTTCAAGAATCTCGCACTCGCCCTCCAGGGCGAAAAAAAGTACCAGGAGGCTGCGGATTTGTTTGTGCTGGCTACACAAGTCAACGCTACGGACGCACGCTCGCTGAAGCACCTCGAGGAATTGGTGACCGCACACCCAGAGGTCTTGTTGGGCGCGCCAGACCTTGCCAACAAGCTCCAAGCCTGCCGTGAGGCGGTGGCGCACGCTCGAGCGCAACAGCCGGACTTCGATGCCCATCTGAAGGCACTGCGCGAGCAACAGAAGAATCAGAAACCGTCGTAGGGCGAGAGCCACTCCTCCTCAACCATCGCCGGCGCGTCAGGTGTAGCAGCCACCGTCAGGTTCACGTCGGAGTGGCCCATCCACTGGCTGACCACCGCCATCGCCGGGCTGGGCCCGCCTGAGCAACTACGCCGCATCGTCGCCACCGATGATGGTCGCCTGCCAGACGTTGACGATCCGTAACTCATGTACCTCGCCCGGACCTTTATGAGCCCTTCCCCAGGCCCCTCCATCCACACCGGCCCTACAGGCGAACAGCTACCCGAGAAGGCGTTCGACAACGACCACGACGACGGAGTAGAAACAGGCTAATCAACCCGTCCACGGGATCGTATCAGCCTCAATCAACCTCGCGACCTGCACCCCAGCCCATGGTCCCCGCGATCAACTCGCGCAGGCGCTGGGACCAGGCGAGGTGCGTGGGGATGGGAGGATGCCAGAGACAGCCCAAGCCGTGCTCCGGCGCGGGGAGCGCCAGCGTGAAGGTCTTCAGGCGCGTGACGCCGGCCTTCCGCAGGCGCTCCAGGACGCGGTCCAGGGCCTCGCGGGCGCGCGTGCCCAGGCGCTGGCCCGCCTCCCACTCGTCGCTGACGTTGGGGTAGGCGCAGAAGAAGTAGGCGTCCGGGTAGCGCCCGCGGATGCGCATCACGAAGTTGAAGTAGCCCTGCTCGAAGGCTGGGACGTCGGGGTCAGGTCGGTTGAAGTCGTTGTTGCCGATGAAGAGGACGACCGCCTGCGGCGTCCAGCGCGCGAAGTCCCAACGGCTCTCCGGGTCCTCGGGGATGGTGCGCTCGTAGAGTTGTGGAAGCGTGTCGGCGCGGGTGAGATCGTAGTTCCGGGCCACCCCGCGCCCGCTCCAGGCGATGAAGTGCACCTCGGCGCCAAGGTCGCGCCCGGCGATCGCCCCGTAGATCCGGTAGCCGTCCGTCGTCGCCGAGTGATAAGGGCACTCCGGACCCGGGCCGAGGTTGCCCGCCCCCGTGGAGTACGAGTCGCCGACGAGCTCGATGCGGCGGGCCGGGCGGGGAGGTGCCGGCAGGAGGCTCGCCCACCACGGGATCTCCGCGCCCAGGAACTGCGCCCGGCCGACGTTGGGCTCGTTGCGCTTGTAGAGCTCCACCACGTGTTCGCCCGGCTCCAACTCCACGGTCTGCCACCAGTCCGGCGCCGACGCCGCGACGACACCGGCGGGCCGCCCGTCGATCACCAGCTCGAAGTGATCGAGCCCGTAGCGGCCCCCCTCGTGCGGTAGCTCCCCCATGTGCAGCCGCACCACCGGGGCGTTGACGCGCAGCGCGACCGACGTGCCGATGTTCGAGAACGTCGGGCCCGAGGGATCGCCGCGCTCCACCCGCCCCGTGAAGCGGACCCGCGGGTCGTGCGGGCTGATGCGGCCCCAGTGGGAGCAGCCGGAGGCGGCGAGGGTGAGCGCGAAGCAAAGGGCCTGGAGGCGCATCCTGCGATTGTGCCCCGGCCGCGGGAACGGGTGTTAGCTCTCGCGTCATTTGACCGTCTGTGCTCCGCGGTCTTCACGCTTGGCCCTGGGCGCCCCCGTTGCTACGCCACCTGATGAAACAGCACGAGGAGGTGGACGAGCGCGGGGAGCCGCGATCTGGCTCAGCGGGGTGGCTCCGGGCCGGCTCAGAAAGGCATGGTGCCGGGCACTGGCCGGCCGACCCCTCATCCCCGGTGGATCCGTACACACGTTCGAAAACCGCACTCGACCGCACTGCGCCTTAACGAGATGCCTCAGGAACCGGAGAGATACGCAATCGAGATCGTGAAGGCCCACGACCCAGTCTGGGATTACTTTGATCAGGTTATCGGCAAATCTTTGACACTTGAGACGCAGGTCCTCTGGCTCGGCCTGATTCGCGCGAGCCGCCGCCTTCAAGGATGTGGCCGGGTTTGTGGGCAACTGCCTGCACACCGTGCAGCGCCACATACGGGGATGCGCGGGGAATTCGGCAGGGATGTCGAAGAGATGGCGGCGGCATCCGCCGTGCAGGGGGATGGGACATGAGCCGCCCCCCCTTCCTCGCCGCGACCCTCCTCTGCCTCTCTGCCTGCGGCGGAGGCGGTCCCACCCTGGGGACCGCGACGCAGACCACGCTGTTTCTCTCCACCACCTCGATCAGCCAGCAACGGTTGGACGCGTTCGAGGTCGTGCTCGCCTACGACCAGTCGGGTGGCTGCATGTCCCTGTCGGGCGATGCGAAGGCGACGGTGAACGGCCAGGCGGCGCCCGTCCTCGACCGCGGCGGGGACGTGGGCGTGCTCCGGCTCCTCGCCCCCGGCCCCAGCCCCTCCGGGCCGCAGTGCTTCCGGCCCTCCTTCTCCTTCCCGCCGAGCATGGTCGGGAGCGAGGAGACGGAGCTCGTCCTGGAGGACGGGGACGCCCGCGTCACCGCAGTGCTGCGGAACCTCGGCGCCACCCCGGCGGTGACGATGACGCCGCCCGCGGACGGTCACATCCGCCCAGGCTCCACGCTGACTTTCACCTGGGCGCCGGCCAGCGACGAGGTCTCGCAGATGAGCGGCTCGCTGATCTCCCCGATCCCGGTAGGCAACGCGACCACGTTCAGGGACATCGAGGCGACCGCGTTCCAGCAGGGCTACACCATCCCCGCGGACGCGCCGCCGGGACCGGCACTCCTCCAGTTCGGTGGGTCGCGGAGGCCCGAGCTGCTCCGCTGCGAGGGCGTCGACCAGTGCGACCTCAGCTACTTCCTGACGACCGACGAGAGCGCGCTCCCCGTCCTTCAGGCCGTCAGCGTGCAGATCACCATCGAGCCCTGAGCGGTGCCTATGCTGCGGTAGCGCGTCGCAGACGGCCTCAAGCCCCGTCATCCGGGACCGGCACTCCGTGGAGGAATGGGGGTCATCTCAGCGCGCCGGTGGTGACCAACTTCGCCACCAGCGCGAAGTGGAGTGCGGCGGCGGCGATCACCAGCAGGTGGAAGATCTCGTGGTACCCGAAAATGCGTGGCGCCGGGTTCGGACGCCGGAGCGCGTAGACCACCGCGCCGGCCGTGTAGAAAAGACCTCCGGCGACCAGCTGGAGAAGCCCCGAGACGCCGATGGCTTGGTGGAGCGCGCTCAGAAAGGGGATCATCATCCAGCCAAAGGCGATGTAGAGGGACGAGGCCACCCAGCGGGGAGCGCGCGGCCAGAGGACGGCGCGGGTGATCCCCACGGCGGCCGCACCCCAGGCAAGCGAGCGCGCGAGGACTCCCAGGCGGTCCGGGAGCGGCGCGTAGACGGTGTTCGCCGACGCGGCGATGAAGATGAAGATCATGGAGTGATCGAGACGCCGTAGCCAGACGAGCGCTCGCGGGGACCAGGTCGGGCGGTGGTAGAGCGCGGAGATCCCGAAGAGGCCCGTCAGGCTCGCCCCGTAGATCGCGGCCACCGCAGTGGCCCGTGCGCCCTGCGCCAGGGCGAGCAGCCCGGCAGCGCCGGTGACGGCGAAGACCAGGGCAATCTGGTGGGAGACGCCTCGGAGGAGCGGCTTGGAAGGCATGGCGTTCATTCTCAGGAAGACTGGACCCTCGCTGTCATGGAAACGTCAGCGAGCGGCGGCAGCGTCGCGGAGGCGGACATCGTACACCGCCACGCTCGGGCGGCGCACCGAACGCGCGAGCCAGTCCAGCGTGGCGAGGTGGAGTGCGTCGAGCGTCCGCACCGGCACTGGAAACGGCGTGAGCGCACGCTCGAGGACGAGTGGCGTATCGCGCCGGATCCCGGACCGGCGCGCGGACCGCGCAATCCGGACGTGCGCAGTTCGTGCAGATTGCGCGGGTTGCGCAGGCCCGGCGGCCCCGCCTCACTCGTGAGCGGTGAGGGCACGGAACCTGCTGTCGCGTCCCTCCGCAGTTCCCCATCTCTTGAGTTCCTTCCCCGCTCGATGGAGTTGACCGCATGCGCGCAACTGTCGTGACCCTCGTGGTCTTGGTTCTTCTGGTGCTGGGCGCGTGTGGAGGTCCCGTGGAGGCAGTGGATCAATCCAAGGCCTCCACGTCAGTCGCAGGGCTCTGCACGCCTGATGGTGACTGCACTGCGCCACGCCTGTGCATCAGGCCCGGTCGTCAAG
>Ga0209382_10007969_pt1 | contig 13404 bp, 8 predicted proteins | sample SoiMetdeltSBSDD5_FD_187599 | JGI IMG/M metagenome (GOLD analysis project Ga0209382, IMG submission 187599) | Bulk soil microbial communities from a Populus tree surrounding site in Tennessee, USA - Soil MetaG P. deltoides SBSDD5 (SPAdes) (version 2) | ecosystem: Environmental > Terrestrial >... | reverse complement strand
AGCTGCCGCCACACCGGGTGCAGTCGCGCAGCAGGACATCAACCTGGTGAACGGGCGAATCCACACGTTCGACGCACGCAACTCCGTGGCGAGTGCGGTCGCGATTCGGAATGGTCGCATTACCAGCGTTGGCACCTCCAACCCACCGCGGACGCCGAACACGCGCGTCGTCGACCTGCGCGGGCGCACAGTGGTACCGGGGCTCATCGAGCCGCACATCCACGTGGTCAGCCTCGCGAACCGGCCGGGCTATCACACCATCCTCGAGAACACGACGTCCATCCGCGACGTCCAGGAGGCGCTCGCCGCACGACGAAAGACTGTCCCTGAAGGTCAGTGGATCACGTCGATGGGCGGCTGGCATCCGAACCAATGGGCCGAGCATCGACATCCGACGTTGAAGGAGTTGGACGAGGCGGTACCCGATCGTCCGGTGCTGCTGTACGAACGATTCACGGGTCCGGCGGTCACCAACAGTCTCGGCAAGAAGTTCTTCGACGCCGCCGATGCGAGTGCGCCGGCGCATCCGGCGATCAAGAAGATCGCCGTCAGTGACACCGGCGTGATTGCGCCGGCCAACTTTGCCGGCGGTGGCCCGTCGGCGAGCGCGTTGTTCCTGCTGCGCCGCATGCAGACGTTCGACGACAAACGCCGGAGCACGCTCGACGCGATGACCTACTCAGCGAGCGTCGGCCTCACCACGCACCTGGATCAGGTGCTCTTCCCCACGCCTGGCCCGCTGCACCCCGATCAGATTCTCTCCAACCTCGATCACTATCGAATGTACGACGCCTGGATGGCGCTGCACCGCGAGGGCAAGGCGATCAATCGGCTGCAGATGAACTTCCTGCACAACCAGGCCGACCCGGCCTTGCCCGAGCTCAAGGAGCGGCTGCGCAATCAGTTCCAGTATTTCGGCGACGACATGCTGATGACCGGCTCGATCGGCGAGTGGGCCGCGCCGCTCGGAAGCGGCGCCGTCTGGCGCGACGCGCAGCGACTCGTCGCCCAGGCCGGCTGGCACAACGAAAACAGCGTGCAGAACCTCGCCGCCCTCACGCAGGTCGTCGAGGCGTACGAAGCGGTCAACAAAGAGTTCGACATCACCAAGCTGCGGTGGGTCGTTCATCACGTGCCGGAGGTGAACGCCGATCTGCTGACGCGTCTCAAGGTGCTTGGGTGCGGCGTCGAGATGGCGGCGTTTCGATGGGTGACGTCGAATGACCCGAAGGTCGTCACCGGACCGCCCTTCCGCACGATCGTCGATCACGGCGTGCAGGTCGGCATCCACGGCGACGGCGTGCACATCGCGCCGCTCAACCCATGGCTGCACATCTATTACGCAGTCACCGGCATCAACTCGTTCGGCGCGATGGTGAACCCCGGACAGCAGCTGACACGCCAAGAAGCGCTGCGCCTGTTCACACGCAACAACAGCTGGTTCCTGAAGATGGAAGACAAGATCGGCACGATCGAAACCGGCAAGCTCGCCGACCTCGTCGTGCTCGATCGCGACTATTTCGCCGTGCCGGACGTGCAAATCAAGCAGATCCGATCGGTGCTCACAATCGTTGATGGCAAGATCGTGCACGAGGCGCGCACTTCGTAGGTCAAAGGGCAAACGTCAACGGTCAAAGGTCAGGGGAAAGGTGTACGACGAGGTGTAGGTGCGAGGTGTAGGCGTCAGGCGCAAGCTCGAGGTGAATGACCTCGAGCGTTGCCCAGTCGGTAAACCACCACTCGGTTCGCGCTTTCATGAACGGTCACCGATGATGAAATTCGGACGTTTGACCTTTGACCTGACTGCAGGTCACCGCGACGCCGTGTCGCCCACGCCTCGAGGTGCAGCGTTCTTCACGTACCGATCAAGCCAGGTCACCGTCTCCGCGACAACATGCATGTTCGACTCGCGCGCCAGATAGCCGTGCGCTTCGTGTGGAAGCGTCACATACCGCACCGTGGCGCCATTACCCTTCAATGCCGCGTAAAACCGCTCGGACTGAATCGGGAACGTGCCGGAGTTGTCGTCGGCCTCGCCGTGGATCAGCAGGATCGGCTCCTTGATCTTGTTCGCGTACCAGAACGGCGACAGCTTGGCGTAGACGTCGGGAACTTCCCAGAACGTGCGCGTTTCAGCCTGGAAGCCAAACGGCGTCAACGAGCGGTTGTAGGCGCCGCTGCGCGCGATACCGGCGGCAAACAGGTCCGAGTGCGCCAGCAGATTTGCGGTCATGAAGGCGCCATAGCTGTGACCGCCGACCGCGATGCGGTTTCGATCGGCGATACCGAGCTCGACCGCCTTGTCGACCGCGGCCTGCGCACTCGCGACCAGCTGCTCGACGTACTTGTCGTTGGCCGTCTCCCCTGGCCCGACAATCGGCATCGTCGGACCATCGAAGATCGCGTAACCCTGCATCAGCAGCAGAAGGTGCGACGAGCCGGTCACGCTGCTGTAGCGGTTCGGCGAGCCGACAACCTGGCTCGCGGCGTCCGTATCGACGAACTCCTGCGGATAGGCCCAGAGAAGCGTCGGGACCCGTTGTCCCTTCTGATACCCGACCGGAAGGTAGATGGTGCCGCTCAACCCGACGCCGTCGCTCCGCTTGTAGGTGACGAACAACCGATCGGCCATCGCCTTCGTGAGCTGCGGGTGCGGATCGTTGAACTGAGTGACCGCCTGCTCGGTCCGCGCGCGAAGGTCGCGGACGAAATAGTTTGGCGGCTGCGTTCTCGTCTCACGGCGGGTCAGCAGTCGCTCGCCGCTGTCATCGAGAAGACCGACGAGCGATTCGTAACTCGACGTATCGCTGCGGAAGAGCCGCTCGCTGGCGAACGTTCGCAGGTTGAGCCGATCGAGGAACGGCCGATCCCCGTCAGACGAGGCACCAAGGCCGCTCAAATAAATGGCATCTCCAACTTGCAGGATGGTCGGACGTCCCGGACGGAACACGGGGGCACCAGGGTCGCCGTACCGATCCTGTTGTTTGCGGTCCCACAATTTGCGTGGCTCGCCCCAGCGTGCGTTGAGCACCCACGTGCGCGTGGTTCGAGTATCCCGATCGTTCTCCGTGAGCAGGATCGTTCCTGTATCGGTCCAGCTCGCGCCGCCATATCGGTACTGGGTCCTTGCCATTTCGACGGGTTCCCCGACGAACGGCGCCTTCAGCGACATGATCCGATCGCGATGCGGCACCTTGTTCTTCAAGTCGCCGTTGTCCAGCGCTTCGACCCAGATGAGCGTCGAGGGGTCGAGCGGCGCCCACCGGTGCGCTCGCGGTCCCGTGACGACTCCGTTGACCGGCACGGTGTCGCCCATCGGCACATCGCCGACCGCGCGCACCTTTTCGCCGCGTTCGTTCCACACTTCCACGTCACGGGGAAACTGTCCCCACGTCAAGAGGCGTGAGAACGGCCGCTTTACCCTGGAGAGGAGCACGAACCGGCCCTCCGGCGAGACGACGCCGTTGACGATGCCTGGTCTGCCGATCGGCGAGCGTCGTCCGGTCGTGGCGTCGACGAAGGCAAGCTGCGATGTCGCGTAATACTCGAACAGCGCCTCGTCGTGAGCGCTCGTGAGCAGGTCTTGGAACGTCCGGACCGGACCCGACGGGCCGTTGTTCTCTTGAATGTTGGGACCAGCGGGCGCCGCGGGCGCTACGGGTGGGTTGCCACGGTTGGCATCGACGAATGGGCACAACAGTGCCGAGCTGTCGGTCAGCCAGCTGCATCCACTGACAATCGTGTTGAGCGCGCCATCGACCTCGAGCCTCGCGCCAGTTGCCACATCGGCGATGTACAAATCGATGCGCGTCTCACGTGTGTTGGTGTACGCAAGCCGTCTCCCGTCCGGCGAGAAACCAATCAGCGAGATGTGCGCGTCCGCGGGAACCGTAATGCTCCGCTCGGCGCCGGTCGCGATCGTTCGCACGGTCAACCCCGTTCCGATCGCCGCGATCCGTGGGCCGTTGTTCGATGGATCGATGCGCGAACCGGCCAACCCGAGCCATGGCCTTGCGAGCTCACCGATCGATGGCATCGATCGGCGCGGCACCAAGGCGATGACGTCACGCAGCGGACTCACGGCAACGCCAGGCAGCGGTGCCGCATCCATGATGTCGACGATGGCCTGGGGTGGCTTCTGGTAAGTTGGAGCGTTCGACTGGGCGAGCGGAAACGCCGACGTAATAAGAACCAGCGCGGCCAGGACGACCGTTCGGAGCTGCATCACAGACCTCCGCACAAGAGTCTCGGCCGCTATTCTACGCCCGTGCCCTCACAACGTTGATGCGGGGGCCGCCCTGTCCCGAACAGAGATCACACGAGCAACAGTTCACAGGAGAAACGGAGCAACAGAGCACGAACAGAGCTGTTTGCTGTGTGGCGGGCTGCGTGCGGGTGGGGCGCCGCCCGAGGGCGGCGCGCGCCTGCGCGCGGTGGGTGTGAGATAGGCAGGATCACAAGCACCACGCCCCGAACACAAGTGCTTGTGATCCTGCCTATCTCGCATCCACCTAGCCCCACCCGCACGATACGTGGCTAGCAGCGTGTTCCTCTGTCCGATCTCCGTTTCTCTGTTCCTCCTGTGAGACCGTTTCTCCGTAAGCTCCGTGTCAAGCGCGAGCGCGGGCTGAAGCCCACGCTCTACGAACGCGGCTTACCAATCGCAAACACGTGGTCATCGGTGCGGATGAAGATCTGTCCATTCGAGATCGCCGGCGACGCGACCGAGCGCTCGCCGATGTCGTTGCGCGCCAGCACCGTCGGCGTGCGTCCGGCCTGCATCACAATCGTCTCGCCGTTCTCGCTGACGAAGTAGATCTTGCCGTCGCCGGCAACTGGCGACGCCGAGAACACACCTTCGACACGCTGCTGCGAGACCCGCTGCCCGTTCGTCGCATCGACGACCGACACCGCTCCGACGTCGGTCGCCATGTAGATCAATCCGTCGTAGTAGACCAGCGACGAGATGTACGGCGCGCCGGTGGCCGACTCCCAGACGACGTGCGTCTTCGACACATCGCCGCGACCACCTGGCCGAATCGCCATGTACGGGCTGCTGCGATAGCCGCGGCTCATGTAGATCACGCCGTCATGAAACACCGGCATCGGTATCGGGAACCGGTTGGTGCCGCCGGCGTGCCAGAGCAGTGTGCCGGTGCGGGGATCGTAGGCATCGACCCGCTCGCTCGAGTTCACGATCAGCTCTGGACCCGAGGACGAATCGACGACGAGTGGCGTGCTGTAGGACATGCGGCCGCGTCCGCGATCAGCCTTCCATCGCTGCTGGCCGGTGCGTCCATCGAGTGCGAGCAGATACGACGAGGGCTCATGATCGCACAACAGGATGAGCGCATCGCCGAACATCGTCGGCGAGCTGCTGTGGCCCCAGTTGACGTCGAACGGCGAGATCTCCTTGCCGAGATGCCGTTGCCATACGAGCGTGCCGGAGAGATCGAGTGCGACCACCTGGCCGGTTCCGAACCAGGCATACACTCTCTGACCGTCGCTCACCGGACTCGGCGAGGCGAGATTGTGCTTGTCGTGCACGCCCGGCAACTCACCCTGTGCCTCGAGCTGATGCTGCCAGGCGCGCCGCCCGTCAGCACGATGAAACGCTTCGACGACGAACATCGTTCGTCCGTCGCCTGAGGCTCCGCGCGGTCCACCCAACGCGCGCTCTCCTGCCGCCGCGGCATCACCGCCCTGCACCAGTCGAGGATGGTTTCCAGGCTGGCGAAGGCCCGCGCCCACTTGCGACGTCACCACGACCAGATCGCCGACGACAATCGGCGTCGACACGCCGAGCCCGGTGACGGGCGCCTTCCACGCCACGTTGTCCGTCGCGCTCCAGCGCACGGGTAGTCCGCTCTCGGGGCTGGTGCCGCTGCCGGTCGGGCCGCGCCAATGCGGCCAATCCGCCGCGACGAGCACACCGCTCGTCAAGTAAACCAGAACGAATGCGAGTCGTATCCGTGTCATGACTCCCCTTCCGTCGCGATGTCTATACTCGTCCGAGTGGACCGACCTTTACATCGCCGAGGCATTCGCGTGATCACGAAGCACAGCCGGTCCGTGCGCGCCGGCGTCAGGACCTTCCTGCTGACCGGACTGACGCTGCTGTGCGTCCTCAACGCCTCTCCGCATGCGCAGGCCCCGACTGACGCGCCACGGCACTGGCATCAGTGGCGCGGCCCACACGGCACCGGCGTCTCCACGACCGCCGACCCGCCGCTCGAGTGGGGCGAGACGAAGAACATTCGTTGGAAGGTCGAGATCCCAGGACGCGGCTCGTCGACGCCAGTGATCTGGGGCGATCGCCTGTTCGTGACCACGGCGGTCCCCGTCGGCGTGACCGGGTCGGAGCAGCACGCCCCGCGCGGCGGCGCCCGACCGCGGGGGATGCATCGATTCGTCGTGATGGCGCTCGATCGCAAGACCGGCAAAACGATCTGGGAGCGCGTCGCGCGTGAACAGGAGCCGCACGAGGGCTCGCATTTCGATAACGGTACCTGGGCCTCGTCGTCGCCGATCACCGATGGTGAGCGCGTGTTCGCCTACTTCGAGTCGTTCGGTCTGTATGCCTTCGACATGAATGGAAAGCCGTTGTGGGAGAAGGATCTCGGCGACAAGCGGATGCGTCAGGAGTTCGGCGAAGGATCGACGCCGGCCTTGCACGGCAACACTCTCGTGGTGGTCTGGGATCAGATCGGTGGCGAATCATTCGTCGCCGCGCTCGACAAGCGTGACGGCAAAGAGCTCTGGCGCGTGCCGCACAAGGAAATCGACACGTGGGCCACGCCGCTGATCGTGGAGGCCAACGGTCGCGCGCAAGCGATCGTTCCGGCAATGGAACGCGTGCGCAGCTTCGATCTGGCAACGGGCGCCTTGGTGTGGGAGAGCGATGGGCTCACCATGAACGTGATCCCATCGCCCGTGTATGGTGACGGGCTCGCGTTCCTGATGAGCGGGTTTCGCGGCAACGACCTGAAGGCGGTCCGCATCGCCGACGCGAAAGGCAACATCGACGGTACTCCCGCCATTGCCTGGACGCTCGATCGCGACACGCCGTACGTCCCGTCGCCAGTGCTCGTCGACGGCGTGCTCTACTTCCTGAAGACGAACTCAGGCATTCTCTCCGCGCTCGACGCCAAGACCGGAACGCCGCATTACACCAACCAGCGCCTCGACGGCGTGCCCAATGTCTTTGCCTCACCAGTCGCCGCGAAGGGGCGCGTGTACTTCCCCGGCCGCGAGGGAACGACCCTCGTCATCCGGTCTGGACCGAAATTCGAGGTGCTCGCGAAGAACACGCTCGACGACGGGTTCGATGCGTCGCCCGCTCTGGTGGACAGCGAGATGTACCTCCGAGGCTACAAATACTTGTACGCCATCGCACAGCCCTAAAGGCCGGGGGCCTTTAGGCTCGTGGGGGCCGCCTTGAGGCGGCCCTGCCCCCCTGGACCGCTTCGTGCATCTCGACCCGAGCTGTTGGACAATGAAGTCATGTCCAGACGCTCGACTCTCCTCGCGCTGATCGGCTTGATCTCGATGACGTCGTTCCTGGCTGCGGGCGCTCCGCAGCAGGGCCCGCCATCCGCACCGGCTTCGTCTCCGACGTTCACACGTGACGTTGCGCCGATTCTCTACGCGAACTGCGTCACCTGCCATCGACCAGGCGAGATCGCGCCGATGTCCCTCATTACGTACCAAGAGGTGCGCCCGTGGGCGCGGGCCATCAGCAAGCAGGTGCACGACGGCGTGATGCCGCCATGGCATGCCGATGCCCCGGCCGGAACGTTTTCGAACGAGCGACGACTGACCGCTGGTCAGAAGGCCGTGCTCGAATCGTGGGCCGCTGCGGGTGCGCCGGAGGGCGACCCGAAGGAGATGCCCGCACGGCCGTCCTTTGCGGACGGGTGGCGAATGGGCAAACCCGATGTCGTGTTCGAGATGGGCGAGGACTATCCGGTGCCCGCGCGCGGCACGGTGGAGTACGAGCACTTCTACATCCCGACCAATTTCAAGGAGACGAAGTGGCTGAAAGGGATCGAGGCGCGCCCCGGCAATCGCGCGCTGGTCCACCACATCCTCGTCTACTACGAAGCACCGCTCGACGAGCCGCGCGCAACACCCGCGGTGCAGGGGAACCGCGAGGACAGTCGACTGCCAAGAAACGAGCCGCGCGGGCTCCGTCCACCACAGAACAGCGGCCTTCCCACTCGTCTGCTCGCGACCTACGCGCCGGGAACCGAGCCGCAGATCTTTCCGGAGGGCACGGCAGTGCGTCTTCCGCCGGGCGGCATTCTGCATCTGCAGGTGCACTACACCGCCAACGGCACGGCCGGCACCGATCGCAGCAAGGTGGGGATGACGTTCGTCACGGAGCCTCCCGCCGAGGAGATCCGACCGACGCAGTTCGTCAACGGGCGGTTCACGATTCCGGCCGGTGCGACCAACCACGAGGTCTCGACCGACCTGACGTTCCTGGACGACGCGACCGTGTGGGGCGTGTTCCCGCACACGCACGTCCGTGGCAAGCGGTGGAGCTACACGCTGGAATTGCCTGACGGCTCGAAGAAGGCGCTGCTGTCGGTGCCGAAGTACGACTTCAATTGGCAGACGTACTACATGTTCAAAGAGCCAGTGCCAGTTCCGAAGGGCGCACGAATCGTGTCGACGGCGTGGTACGACAACTCCGCCGCGAACCGTTCGAACCCTGACCCCACCATCGACGTGAAATGGGGCGATCAAACATGGGAAGAAATGCAGTACACCGGGATTCTCTACTCCGTGAAGCGGTCACCGGCCGGCGGCAAGTGAACTCGCTAGGCCCCAGGGCCTTCCTTTGTCTCGCGTGCATGCTCGCCTTCGTCGGCGTGCACGCCCAGGAGCAGCAATCGCAGCAGCCGACCTTCCGTAGCGCCGGCGAATCGGTGCGGGTGTTCGTCACGGTCCTGGATCGAGACGGCCGCCTGGTGCCGAACCTCGCCCAAGGCGATTTCGAGATCCGGGACGAGGGCAAGCCGCAGGCGATCACCGTCTTCGACAACACGCCGCAGCCGATCCGGTTGATCACGATGCTCGACGTGTCAGGGAGCATGTACGGCAACCTGCCGCTGCTCCGGCAGGCGACCGACGCGCTGTTCAAGCGGCTGCGGCCGGACGATCAACTGCGCATCGGCTCGTTCGGTCACGAGATCACCATCAGTCCTTCCACGTTCACGAACAATCCCGAGGAGCTCCGCACGGCGCTGCCACGGTCGATCGCCGAGGACGCGCCGACACCGCTGTGGCGTGCGCTCGATGAGGCGACGAGCGGGTTCAAGAATGCGAAAGACGACCGCTCGGTGATCCTCGTGCTGAGTGATGGCCGCGACAGCGGACCGATCGGCTTTCGAGGGAAGTACGTCAGTCAGGCCGAGGTGATCGATCGCGCGCAGGCCGAAGACGTGATGATCTACGGCATCGGCATGCGCAGCCGCGGCGCGCGGCCAACGATGCCAGGGCTGGGCCCTGGCGGACTACAGGCGGCGTTGGCGGCCGACCTGCCGGATCCGGGCCTGGCGAAGGTCGCGCAAGAGACGGGTGGGGGTTACACCGAGATCCGTCCGAGCCAGGATCTCGGCGAGGCGTTCGCTCAGGTCGCCGACGAACTGCACGCGCAATACCTGATCGGTTATGACCCACCCAAACGGGACGGCAAAGTGCACGAGATCGCCGTGCGCGTGAGCAAACCCGGACTGAAGGCGCGGGCGCGCAAGAACTACGTGGCGCCCAAATGAAGAAAGTGGAAAAGTGGAAAAGTGGAAAAGTGGAAAAGTGGAAAAGTGGAAGTGCGCAAGTTGCTAAGTTGACAGAAAAGTAGAACCAGGACGATCGCAGCGAAACAGCTGGTTGTACTTCTCCACTACTTATGAAGTTCTAAACTTTCACTTCTTCCACTTTTCCACTTTTCCACTTTTCCACTTCTTCCACTTTTCCACTTCTTCCACTTTTCCACTTTCTCTAGTCGATCTTGATCCTGCGACGGAACTGTTGGTTCTCGTTGCAGACGAATTCGATCAGCTCCGAATCGGGGAGAAGACGCTGATCGATCCGCACCGTCCACGGTTTGGTGTATGCCTTCGAATCTTCGAGCGTCGTATCGATTTGCAGGCGACCGTAGTTCAGACGGCGGAAGCGCTCAGTGAACTTCGCCTCGCGGCTGTACGGACTCCCGTTGACATCCAGCCAACCATCGAATGGCCCGTCCTCGGCGCCGCGCAAGTTGTTCGTCTCGACCACGAGGTCGTCGCCTTCCCAGTGCCCAACGGAATAGCCGTACCACCAGGGCTGAGGGTCGCCCTGCTTCGGCAGCGGACGGCCATCGAGATAGATGTGACGGATGCCGTAGTTGGCTTCGTACTCGATGATGATCATCTTCGGCGTCTGGACGATCATGCGCGGCTGCGGCTGCTGATGGAATTGCAAGAATCCCATCGGCATGCAGTTGGCGTCGGGATTGTCTTTGGCCTTGTCCACGTCGAAGCGCTGCTTTCTGATCGCGCGCGCCCACTCGGTGTACGGCAGGCCACCCGGGATGTTGCCACCGGCCTCGAAGAAGGTGGCGATCGGCGGCCCATTGGGATCGTATGGAAACGGCTCGGTCGGCGGCTCGAGCTGGATACCGCCGCGACCGGGAGCGAACGCGGCGTTGGTGTCGCCGTTCGAGTTCGCGCCTCCCGGCGCTGGAGCGGCGGCACCGCCCCCCTGAGCCGCAGCGCCGCCCGGCGCCGCACCTTGCGCTCGACCGCCGCCACCAGCCCCTCCGCCACCCTGACCCTGACGGCCACCGCGTCCGCCGCCGCGCGGCGGGCCACTGTTGGCGCGCTGCCACATCCCGGAGAAGTCGGGCTTCCCGTCAGCGGTGCGTGGCGTGGGCGCCGTCATGTTGACGTTGCCGTTCGCATCGCGCGGGACGCCCTTATCGGCGAACTTCGCCCACTGCGCCCCGACTGGAACGGAACAGATTCCGATGAACGCGATCAGGCCCAGCAGGCCGTCAATCATCTTCTTCACAGTCAGCATCTCACCTCGCACGCCTCAGTTCGAGCTATCATCCGCGGCTCATCACCCGTCCGGCGGCGCGGCCGGCTGGGGCGGTTCCTATCCTAATACGACAGCGATCACTGCACCCTTTCTCCCGCACGAGCCCGCGCGATCGGTGGCGTGCCAGGGTCTATAGTCAGAGCGTGGCAAGCCGCGTCGAACCCGAAATCCTCACTGTCGCGGGACGCGAGGTCTCGGTATCGAATCCCCACAAGATCCTCTTCCCGCAAGCGGGATATACGAAGCTGGATCTGGTCCGCTACTACCTCGCGGTGGCCGATGGAGCGCTGCACGCCGCGGGGAACAGACCGAACGTCCTCGTCCGCTATCCGAACGGCATCGGCGGCGAGTTCTTCTATCAGAAGCGCGCGCCCGAGTCGCGGCCGCCGTGGATCGAGGTGGTGGCGCTCAAGTTCCCATCCGGCCGCACGGCGGAAGAAGTCGTGCCGCGTGATGCGGCCGCGCTCGCCTGGATGGCCAACCTCGCGTGTCTCGAGCTGCACCCGCATCCGGTTCGGGACGGGGACCTGGACCATCCGGATGAATTGCGCATCGATCTCGATCCGGTGCCGGGAGTCGAGTGGCCGCAGATTCGCGCGGTCGCCGGCGTCGTGCACGCCACGCTGACCGAGCTCGGGCTCGTCGGCTGGCCGAAGACGTCGGGCTCGCGCGGCATGCACATCTACGTGCGCATCGAGCGTCGCTGGACTTTCCCCGAAGTCCGGCGTGCCGCGTTGGCGTTCGCGCGCGAAGTCGAGCGCCGCGCGCCCGATCTGGCCACGAGCAAGTGGTGGAAGGAAGAGCGGCAAGGAGTCTTCCTCGATTACAACCAGAACGCGAAGGACCGCACGGTAGCCGCGGCCTATTCGGTGCGGCCGCGGCCCGACGCGCGCGTGTCGGCGCCGCTGGCCTGGGACGAGATCGAGAGCTGCGATCCGGCCGACTTCACGATGGCCACCATGCCCCAGCGGTTCGCGACCGTGGGCGATCGACACGCCTCGATGGAGCAGCACGTCTGCTCGCTCGACTCGCTGCTCGAGCTGTCGGCGCGGCACGAACGCGACGGGCTCGGGGACGCGCCATGGCCGCCGCATTATCGAAAGCAGCCTGGCGAGCCGGCGCGCGTTCAGCCGTCACGCCGCCGGGTGCCGAAGCATCCGCTGATCGAGATCGGTCGCGCCGAACGCAAGGATGACGCCCTGGCGGGACTCGATCGATGGCGGGCCCGTCATCCTGAGGCCGCGTCGCATCTGGCGCCGGCCGATGTGCTCGTCGACGCGATGCGAGGACGGTTTCACACGTGGACGCGCGTCCGGGTCAATCTGCAGCACGTGCCGGTGGAGCTGCGGCCCGCGCAGGAAGCCCTCGACCCCGACGAGGACGTCGGCGGCTGGTCTCCCAGCGAGCGCGAGGCGTGGACCGGCCGGCGCTCGAAGAAGGCATAAGATCGTCCGCGTTGACTCTGGAACAGATCATCGGCGCGTACCGCAGCGACGCGCCGCTCGCGCACGCATCGACGATTCCGGCTCGCTGGTACACCGACTCGCGTGTACTCGACCTCGAGCTCGCGACCGTGTTCAGACGATCGTGGCAGGTAGCGGGCCGTCTCGAGCAAGTGCGCGCGCCAGGCGACTACATCGCCTGCGAGCTCCCGGGAGGTACTCCGATTGTCGTCGCGCGCGGCGATGACGATGCGCTGCGGGCGATGTTCAACGTCTGCCGCCATCACGCGGCCGCCGTCGTCACCGACGCGGCCGGTTCGGCGCGTCAGTTCAGGTGCCCGTATCACGGCTGGACGTATGCGCTCGACGGCACACTGAAGGGCACACCCGACTTCACCGGCGTCTGCGAGTTCGATCGGGCGCAGCACGGACTCGTTCCGATCGAGTGTGCCGTCTTCGACCCGTGGATCCTGGTGCGACTCGAATCCAACGGCACTCCACTGACCTCGTACTTCGGTCAGTCATTGTGCGAGGGGCTGCAGGCGCTCGGGCTCGATCGCCTGCGGTGGATGCAACGCCGCCATTTCACCCTCGACTGCAACTGGAAGGTGTTCGTCGACAACTACCTCGATGGCGGCTATCACGTGCCACACCTCCACAAGGGACTCGACAGCGTCCTCGACTACAGCGAGTACCACATCGAGATTGGCGAGCATCATTGCCTGCAGAGCAGCCCGATGGTCGCCGCGGGGGCCGACTCACGTACGGGAGCGGTTCGACAAGGCGACCGAGCGGCGTACTACTGGATCTACCCGAACGTCATGATCAACTGCTACGGCGGCGCGATGGACACCAACCTGGTGATTCCTCGCGG
>Ga0209382_10007967_pt1 | contig 13406 bp, 14 predicted proteins | sample SoiMetdeltSBSDD5_FD_187599 | JGI IMG/M metagenome (GOLD analysis project Ga0209382, IMG submission 187599) | Bulk soil microbial communities from a Populus tree surrounding site in Tennessee, USA - Soil MetaG P. deltoides SBSDD5 (SPAdes) (version 2) | ecosystem: Environmental > Terrestrial >... | reverse complement strand
CCCGGCGACTCGGCCTCACTCGACCGGGCGGTCCGGGCGGCGGTGCTGGAGCCGGACCTCGCGACGCTCGAACGCGGGCTCGATACAAGGGTCGGGCCGCGTGGCGTGAAACTCTCCGGCGGTCAGATCCAGCGGGTGGCAGCGGCGCGGATGTTCGTCCGCGACGCCGAGGTGCTGGTGTTTGACGATCTCTCTTCGGCGCTCGACGCCGAGACGGAGGCTGAGCTGTGGCGGCGCCTGTTCGCGCGCGGCCGTGACGTGACCTGCCTGGTCGTCTCGCATCGCCCGGCGGCACTACGTCGTGCGGACCAGGTGCTGGTGATGGAGGCTGGTCGCATCGTCGACCACGGCAGCCTGGCCGAGCTGCTCGCGCGCTCAGAGCTGGCCGTGGAGTACATTCAACCCATGGCTCGGGCTGAAGAGTGAGAGGGAGGCAAAGATGGATGGTCGGCTGAGGGTGCACGATCCCCGCGGCTACCCGCCGAGGGTGACGGGGAAGCGGCTCGCGGAGCGGCTCGAAGCGCTGGATGGCAAGCGGATCTACCTGGTCGACTGCCTCTTCGACAATTCGGCGGCGTTCATGGAGCAGCTTCGGCGCTGGTTCGCCGAGCACCTGCCGGCTGTCGAGATTCGCACGATCACGCCGCGCGAGAGCTGGGTCGACGATCCGGAGATGCGCGCCCGGGTGGTCGCGGACGGCGACGCGGCGATCCTCGGGGTCGGCTTGTGAAGCACCTGTAGCCCGACGGTCGTCGGGCTCGCGATGGCGCTCGAGGCGAGCGGTGTCCCGACCGTCGCCGTCCACACGCACGTGTTCGAGAAGCTGGCCAGGTCAGTAGCGCGGATGAACGGGATGCCCACGACGCGCCAGACGTTCGTGCCGCAACCGATCGTCGATCGATCGCCGTCCGAGCTACGAGGGTACGTCGAAGGCACCGATCCGGTCTCCGGCCGGCCGTTCATGCAGGAAGTGATCGAAGGTCTGACCAGGCCGCTCGACGGCGAGGACCTGAACGGCGTCTCGTTCGAGCGCTCGACCCCGCGCCTGCTGGAGCCGGACACGGAGGAGAACCTTCAGCAGCTCTTCCTCGACAACCACTGGACCGACTGCCTGCCGATCGTCTTGCCGACCGACGAGCGTGTCGCGCGGATGCTGGCGGGCACGAGCCACTCGCCGGACAAGGTGGTGGGGCGGCTGCGGCCGGCGAACTTCCGCGAATTCTGGGAGCTCACAGTCGAGAAGGTGGCGGTGAACGCGGTGATGGCGGGCGCCCGGCCGGAGTACTTCCCGGTGATCCTGGCGCTGGCCTCAAGCGGCGTCACCGCGCGCTCGAGCAGCACGACCTCGATCGCGACGCTCTCGCTGGTGAACGGGCCGATCCGCCACGAGATCGGCATGAACGCGGGGATCGGCGCACTCGGTCCGTACAACCACGCCAACGCCACGATCGGCCGGGCGTACGGGCTGCTGTCGCAGAACCTCCAGGGCGGCTCGGTGCCCGGCGACACCTACATGGGCACGCTGGGGAACTGGTACGCCACCAGCGCGACGTTCGCCGAGAACGAGGAGCGAAGCCCGTGGGAGCCGTTCCACGTCCAGCACGGGTTCGGAGCACATGAGAGCGCTGTCAGCGTCTTCTTCGGCGGCTGGTACACGCAGGCTGGGTTCGGTCCGCGCGAGACCTGGCAGGAGAAGTTCAAGCACTGCATCGCCGCCGCCGAGCACAACTTCGCGCCGCTGCTGGTGCTCGACCCGATCGTCGCCCGGGGGTTCGTGGAGCGCGGTTTCGAGACGAAGCAGAAGCTGAGCGCGTGGATCTCCGAGCGGTGCCTGCTGCCGGCTCGCGAGTACTGGGACAATCAGTGGACCCAGACGCTGGCCCATCCGCTGGCCGTGGCTGGGGTCGAGCCGTACGCGACGCGGCTGAAGGCCGAGCCGGACGAGCTGATCTCCGTCTTCACGCCCGACGACGTCAAGATCGTGGTGGCCGGCGGGGAAGCGCAGGGCGCCTGGAAGATGTTTGGCGCGTCGTATCGTGGCAAGGCGACGATCTCGGTGGACGCCTGGCGCTGACACTCGGCGGTGTCCGGCGTGCTGGACGGCGGGGGAGCCTCGCTGAGCGTGGAGAGACTTCCTTCAGCCGAGAATGTCGACCACGGGGATCTGCAGGTCCGGGAACGCCAGCGGGCCGATCGACTCGCCTCGGCGGTAGATGCGCGTGGACGCGTAGGCGTCAGGAGTCGGATCGAGATAGCGTGTGATCCGGTTACGGTTCAGATCGACGATCCACAGCTCGGGGATGCCGAACCGGGCGTACAGGGGCGCCTTGGTGCGACGGTCGTACCGTTCTGACGTGTCAGCCACCTCGACGATGAGCAGGATGTCTTCGGGCGTCTCATCCGACTCGGTGTAGAAGTCGGCTCGATACCGGAGCAGGACCAGATCGGGTTCGGGCTCGCCATCGTCGCCGAGCGCAATCGGGCTCTGGATGCGGACGATCGCGCGCCCTCGGACCTGCGGGACGACGGTGGCGGTGAGGCGGTCGACGGCGCCAATGTGTCGGCGACCGATCGGGTTCATTTCGACGATCTCACCATCGATCAGCTCCACGTCCACGTCCGGCTTGAAGACGCCAGCCTCCGCCATCCGGTGATAGTCGTCCCGGGTGAACCGATAGCGCTTGTAGTCGACGGCCATGTCCGGATCTCCGCTGGTGGTGGGTCGCAGCATCCCCGAGCAAGATGATACGGGACGCGTGGGTGTGACATCGTCGTTGCCCTCGCATCAGGACGATGCGCAAGACCCTCCCCTCTGGCCGCTGGATGCTCGGAACGGCTACGCTGCCCGCATCGCGCGGCGACCTGGCAGGCGTCGGCATCAGCCGATGCTCCGCGCGCCGCCAAGGAGGCACCAGCAGATGGCATGGCTCACCGGCGGGCAGGCGCTCGTGCAGTCGCTCCTGCGCGAGGGCGTCGACACGATCTTCGGCATCCCGGGCGTCCAGCTCGACTGGGCGTACAACGCGCTCTACGATGCTGGCGACAAGATCAGGGTGATCCATTGCCGGCACGAGCAGGCGACGGCGTACATGGCGGACGGCTACGCGCGATCGACGGGCAAGGTCGGCGTCTACCTGGTGGTGCCGGGGCCGGGTGTGCTGAATACTACCGCGGCCCTGTCCACGGCGTACGCCTGCAACTCGCAGGTGCTCTGCCTGACCGGCCAGATCCAGTCAGATGCCATCGACGTCGGGCGCGGGCTGCTCCACGAGATCCCGGACCAGATCGGCCTGTTGGGGCACCTGACCAAATGGGCCGGCAGCGCGCTGGCCCCGGCCGAGATTCCCGGCCTGGTCCACGAGGCCTTTCGCCAGATGCGCTCCGGCCGGCCCCGGCCAACGGCGATTGAGATCCCGCCGGACGTGCTGATGGCGCAGCGCGAGGTCGAGCTTCGAGACCCGCTGCCGCCGACGGTCGAGACCGGCGACCCGGCCCTGCTGAAGCAGGCTGCTGAGATCCTGGGGAAGGCCGAGAAGCCGCTGATCATCGCCGGCGGCGGCGTGCTCTCGGCGGCGGCCTGGGAGGAGCTCCGGACGCTGGCCGAGCTGCTCGAAGCGCCGATCGCGATGACGGCCAACGGGATCGGCGCGCTGCCGTCGTCGCACCGGCTGGCCGTGTCGTTCGTCGGGCTGCCGCAACTGCTCGCCGAGGCCGATGCCGTGCTGGCCGTCGGCACGCGACTCGTCGGGCTGCGGAATCGGAAGGTGGAGCCACGGCCAGGCGTGCCGCTGGTCCGGATCGACGCCGACGGCGCCCAGTTCTACCGCACCACGCCGCCGACCCTCGGGATCGTCGCCGACGCGAAGCCGGCCCTCAACTCGCTGATCGACCTGGTGCCGGGCCAGAATCGCTCCCGCCCGGATCGGAGCGCCGAGGTGGCGGCCGTCAAGGCGTGGATCGCGGAGGACATGGGCACCCTCGAGCCGCAGGCGACGTACGGGCGGGCGCTGCGCGAGGAGCTGCCGGATGAGACGATCTTCGTGACCGAGAGCACCCAGGTGGGGTACTGGCTGAGCTTCGGCGGTCTGCCCGTCGAGCAGCCGCGGACGTTCATCGGCTCCGGGTATCAGGGGACGCTCGGCAACGGCTTCCCGACGGCGCTCGGGGCGCAGGTCGGCAACCCGGACCGGCGCGTCGTGTCGATCAACGGCGATGGCGGCTTCATGTTCAACGTCCAGGAGCTGGCGACGGCCGTCCAGCACGAGATCCCGCTGATCACGATCGTGTTCGACGACGGCGCCTACGGGAACGTCCGCCGGATGCAGGAGCAGTTGTACGGGAACAGGACGATCGCCTCCGAGTTGAAGAACCCGTCGTTCGCGGCGCTCGGCGAGGTGTTCGGGCTCCAGGGGCTGCGGGCGGTCGGGCCTGACGAGCTGCGGCAGGCGCTCCGGGCGGCATTGGCGCATAAGGGGCCGTCGCTGATCGAGGTGCCGGTCGGCGCGATGCCGATGATCTTCACCCACATGCTGGCCCGGATGGATGCCCGCCGGTAGCCTCGATCAGCCCCGCGGCACGCGCGTCAGCGAGCCGGACCTTCGTCGCACGGGTCCGGCTCGTTGGCGGCGTGCATCGCTCGCGCCGCCGCCGCGTCCCACTTGGCGGCGAGAGCTAACGCCTCGGCCCAGTCGTCGAGCTCGGGCAGCGGGGCAATGCACGTTTCGCCGTCCATCTCGATCCCTACCCGCAAAGCTGGCGGCGCTCGGAGCGGGCCAGGTCGCGCTCGTAAGCGAGGGCGTCGGCGTGCATGGCGACGATCAGGCGGAGGTGCCGATCGGCCTCGACGCCGTAGTTCAGGTCGATACGGCGAGAGACCGGCCCTGCCGCCTGGATGGTGGTGTCGATCGGATCGATGGTGACCAGCGATGCCTGGTCGGAGTCCGGGAAGAGCACGACCATGGTGATCGAGCCGTCCACCTCCAGGAAGGCGGAGAGGACGTGTGTCGCCTCGCGAACGGCCAACATCAGGGGGAAACCTCCAGCGTCGTCCACCTACAGTATAGCACATATGTTCTATTCAGTACGCTGAACGACGGCGTCAGAACGGGCACGTTTTCAGGCTGTCGCTGCCGCCTCGGCTGGTGCGGGAGCTCCGACCTCGAGCGTCGTGACGCCGGGCGTGCAGCCGTTTCGTCCGCGCAAACGGTTGCACGCCCGGTGCCGCCACGTCGTCAGGCCGACGCCTCGACGGCGGCGGGGACGGCGCAGACCATCCCGTCGCTGAACCCTGCCGAGCCGACCCCGAGCGCATGGTTGAAGCGCCCGTACATGTTCTCGACGGCGATCAGGTGGGTGAGCTCCACCAGCTGGGCAGCGTCAAAGTGCTGCCGCAGCGTGTCGAACAGCTCGTCAGAGACCTCCACCGGCGTGCGGCTCATGCCGACCGCGTAGTCCATGACCAGCCTGTCGAGATCGCTGAACAGTGCGCTCGCGCGGTAGTTTGGCAGCGCCAGCAGCTCCTCGTTGGTCAGGCCCCACTGGCGCGAAACCTGGGAACCGATGTCGATGCAGTACTCGCAATGGGTGAGCGTGGCGGCCTTCAGCGAGGCCAGCGCATGGAGGCGTCGGTCCAGGCCGTCGAGCTGCGCCGTTGCCTGCGCCATCATCCCTACGCCCTGCAGCAGTCCCGGGAGATGCGCGTACAGCTCCAGCGGCTCGATCATCTGCTCGGTCTCGCGCCCGGCCAGCTCCGCCAGCATCTTGCGGGTGTAGGCGAGCGCGAGCGCCACGTCCTCAGGGGCCTGGTCGATCGTAACTCTCGCGATGCGTGCCATCGTCGAACTCCTTGCCGTCTTCGGTCACATCGACCGCGTTTCACGGGTCTACTGCTATGACACGTCAGGACGATGGAGTGTGACCGGATGAGCGAGCACGACTGGTTGGCGGAGCATTTCGAGGAGCACCGGCCCCATTTGCGGGCGGTGGCGTTCCGAATGCTCGGCTCGTTGAGCGAGGCGGACGATGCCGTGCAGGAGGCGTGGCTCCGTACGAGCCGGGCCGATGCCAGCGAGGTCGAGAATCTGGGCGGCTGGCTGACGACGATCACCGCCAGGGTCTGCCTCAACATGCTGCGCTCGCGGGCCTCACGGCGCGAGGAGCCGCTCGACGTGCGCGTGCCCGAGCCGATCGTGAGCAGCCCGAACGGGGTCGATCCCGAGCACGAGGCCGTCCTGGCAGACTCGGTCGGGCTGGCGCTGCTGGTAGTCCTCGAAACGCTGGCGCCTGCCGAGCGCCTGGCGTTCGTGCTGCACGACATGTTCGGCGTGCCGTTCGACGAGATCGCGGCGATCGCCGGGCGCACCCCGGCGGCAGCGCGCCAGCTCGCAAGTCGAGGCCGGCGTCGGGTGCAGGGCGTCGCGACGACCCCGGATGCCGACCTCGCCGGCCAGCGCAGCGTGGTCGAGGCGTTCTTCGCCGCTGCGCGCGGTGGCGACTTCGAGGCGCTGGTCGCCGTGTTGGACCCGGACGTGGTGCTCCGCTCCGATGGCGGCGTCGGACACCCGGCCTCCACGGTGATGGTGCGCGGTGCGCCGGCCGTCGCCGAGCGGGCGTTCACCTTCTCGGGGCTCTCGCCGTTCGTCAGGCCGGCCCTCGTGAACGGGGTCGCCGGCGTGGTCGTGGCGCCGCGGGGCCGGCCGGTCTCGGTGATGGCGTTCACGGTCAGAAGGGGGAAGATCGTCGCGATCGACGCCCTCGCCGACCCCGAACGGTTGCGCCAGCTCGACCTGGCCGTCCTGGATGCCTGATGATGCGCGGGCGATCAGCGGGCGTTCGTCGGGCCGGTGGCGAGCTTCGCGAAGGCGGCGCGAACCTCCAGCGCCTCGTGAATGGGCAGCCGCGGCAGGCCGTACGGCTCGGCGGCCAGGCGGGCGTAGGCGGCCGGATCGGCGACCGTCTCGACCGTCTTCTCGGCGTCCGTGTACCGCGTCAGGGTCGCGTCCTTCAGGGCGTAGACGGCCTCCTCAGTGGAGCGCGTCATCGTCAGCGTGCCCGTGACCCAACTGGCGTTCACGACGTGGTGGTTCTGGTAGCCCCAGTTTCGATCTTCGTCAGACGCCGGCACGAGCCGGTACCGGCAGGTCACCGACCAGTCGCCCTGGATCAGCGCTTCGCGGAGCAACTGGCGGGGCTCATCGCCAAACCGGAAGCGGTAGCCGACGCCGTGCTGGTGGATCTCGAACGGCAGATCGTCGAGGGGGATCGGCTGGAAGATCGGCCCGCCGGTTCCGAGGTCGACGAGGTAGCGCGTGCCGTCCAGGGTGACGTGGATCGCCTGGTGCCCGTTCGGCAGGCTGACCTGCGCCAGCACGACGTAGACGTCGTAGCCGAGTGAGGCAAGCAGTCGTGAGAACATCGCGGCCAGCTCGAAGCAGATGCCGCCGCCGGCTCGCCGCTCCCAGGTATCCAGCAGGATGTCGAGGTCCATGGGGGGCACCGGGCCAGTCGGATGGTCGCGCCGGCGGAGGAGCGCCGTCACGTTCTCGAAAGGCACCGTCAGGACCTGGGCGCGTACGAGCCGGGTCAAGGCGTCCAGGCTCGGCTTCTTGCGCTCGAGGCCGAGCAGCGCCAGGTAGCGATCGGCCCAGGTGGGGTGCTGGGTGCTGGGTGCTGGGTTCTGGGGGGAGGCAAACGTGGCCATCCTGTCTCCGAAACGCACCGGGCTCTATAGTGAGGGCGGCAGGTAGCGGGAGCGGTGTTCGGGGAGCGGTGTCCGTCCCCAGAACCTGGAACCCAGCACCCAGAACCCGTGGTGGGGGGATTGTGCCGGAGTCGACGCCATCGGTGCGCATCAGGCCAGCCACGCGCGACGACGTGCCGGCGATCGTCCGGATGCTGGCCGACGATCCGCTTGGGGCAACCCGCGAGCGGTACGAGGACCCGCTGCCGGCCGAGTACTGGGCAGCCTGGGACGCCATCGACGCCGACCCGAACCAGCTCCTGATCGTGGCCGAGGTGGACGGCGCCGCGGCCGGGGTGCTCCAGCTTACCCTCATTCCGGGCCTGACCCGGCACGGGAGCTGGCGGGCGCAGATCGAAGGGGTCCGGATCGACCGCACGCGGCGCGGCGCCGGCCTCGGCGAGACCATGGTCACCTGGGCCTGTAAGGAGGCGAGTCGGCGGGGATGCCGCCTGATCCAGCTCACGACCGACAAGCAGCGCCCGGATGCCCATCGCTTCTACGAGCGCCTCGGCTTCGCCGCCACCCATGAGGGCATGAAACGAGAGTTGTAAAGGGCAACGGACGAGCGCTCAGCGGCGGGAGCGCGGGTCCAGTGCATCGCGCACGCCGTCGCCGAGCACGTTGAATGCCAGGATCGTGACCGCCAGCACCGCCGATGGCCAGAACACCAGCAACGGAAACCGCTCCATCACCGCGCGCGCCGACGACACCATCGAGCCCCAGCTTGGGGTCGGGGGCCTGGCACCCAGGCCGATGAAACTGAGCCCTGATTCGAGCAGCATCGCGGCGCCAAGCGCCAGTGACGCCTGCACGATCAACGGCGCGAGGATCGCCGGCACGATCGCGCGCCGGAGGACGTAGCTCTCCCTCGCCCCGACTGCCAGAGTCGCCTGAACGTAGTCCAGACCACGCACGGCGCGCGTCGAGGAGTAGGCGACGCGGGCGAACCGTGGCGCGTAGACAATCGCGATGGTGAGGACCAGGTTCGGGATGCTGGGGCCGAGGATCGCGACGACGCCGATGGCCAGTAAGACGGGTGGGATCGAGAGGATGACGTCGGCAGACCGCATGACGGTCCAATCGGCGACGCTGCCGTAGTAACCAGCGATCAGCCCGGCCGTCGCGCCGACGACTAACGCCAGCAGCACCGAGGCGATTGAGACCGTCATCGAAATGCGCGCACCCCAGATCAGCCGACTCAGCACGTCGCGGCCGAACTCGTCGTTGCCGAGCGGGTGGAGAGAGCTCGGCGGGGCCAGCGAGAGAGTCGGCTCCGGCGCCAGCGGATCGTACGGGGCGACCAGCGGCGCGACGATCGCCAGGACGGTCAGGGCCATGATGATGCCGCCAGCCACGACGATTCGCGGGTTGAGCGATCGGCGCCGCGGCGTCCGGACCACCGATGCCTAGGCCTCCGGGAGTGCGGCGACGGCGTCGGCGCCACCAGTCTGCTCGGCCATCGCCTACCCGCCCCGTCCGTACCGGATGCGCGGGTCGAGATAGGCGTTGAGGATGTCTACCAGCAGGTTGACCAGCACGAACGCGGCGGCGATCACCAGGACCACCGCCTGGACGACCGGGTAGTCGCGTCGGTTCGCGGCGGTGATGAGCAGGGTGCTGACGCCGGGCCAGGTGAAAACCAGCTCGATGATGACGGTCCCGCCGAGCAGGCTGCCGACCTCGATGCCGGTGAGCGTGACGACCGGTATCAGCGCATTCTTCAGCATGTGACCGTACAGCACGGCGCGCTCCGGCAGCCCTTTGCTGCGAGCCGTCCGGATGAAGTCGGTCTGCTTCACCTCAAGCACCGTCGAGCGGGTCATCCGGGCCACGATCGCCGCCATGAACAGGCCGAGGGTGCAGCCGGGCAGCACCAGCAGTCGGAGGTGGAGCCAGGGATCGTCGGCGAACGAGGAGAAGCCCGAGACCGGCAGCCAGCGTAGCTGGAGGCCGAATACCAGCAGCAAGAGCGTTCCCGAAACGAAGCTCGGGATGCTGACGGCGAGCAGCGAGCCGCCCGTCAGCAGGTAGTCCGGCCAGCGATTCTGGTGGACGGCGCTGGTCACGCCGGCCGGGATGCCGAGCACGAGCCCGAGAGCCAGGGCGACGGCAACCAGCTCGAGCGTGCGCGGAAAGTTGAGGCTGAGGTCGCGGGCGATCGGCCGGCCGTTGACGAACGAGACGCCGAGGTCGCCGCGCACCACCCGCCCGAGCCACTCGAAGTACTGGACCACCAGCGGCCGGTCCAGCCCCAGCTCCTGACGCTTGACGGCGACCTGCTCCGGCGTGAGGCCGCCGGCGTCGCCGAGCGCCGCCAGCACGACGTCGCCCGGCGCGAGCTGGATCAGAAAGAAGACGACCGTCCCGGCGCCAAGCGCCAGGAAGCCCGCCAGGATCAGACGCTGGATGACGTAGGCCCGCAACCTCCTGACCTACTTATCGAGCCACCACTCGTGCGCGCGCTCGCCGTGCCATGCCAGGCCCGGGAAGTGGATGTAGTCCCTGAAGTAGCTCCAGGATGCGTCGGCCTGCTCGCGGGTCATCAAGAAGACCATTGGCACGGTCTCCATCAGCCGCTGGAGAACCTGGGTGTACAGCTTCTTTCGCTCCTCCTGGCTGGTGCTGACGCGAGCCTGGTCGAGCCAGGTGTCCACGTCCTTGTCCTGGAGCTTGAGGTTCTGGCCCCAGAGCGACTGGCTGTGGAAGAAGCTCCAGAGGAAATCAGGGTCGGCGTAGGTGGGGATGACCGTCTCGACGACGATGTCGAACTCGCCCTTGACCGTCTTCTGCTTGGCAGTCGGGAAGTCGAACAGCGTCAGCTCGGCGTCGACGCCGATCGCCTTGAGGCCGGACTGGACCGTCACGGCGGTGTTCTGGTGCATTGCGAACGAGGTGTTCGAGAGGATGGTCGTCTTGAAGCCGTTCGGGAAGCCGGCCTCGGTCAGCAGCTGCTTTGCCCTGGCCGGGTCGTAGGTGTAGATCTGCTTGACGTCCGGCGAGTAGGCCCAGCTCGTCTTCCAGAGCGGCCCGCCGGTCAGCACCGCGCCGCGCCCAAAGAGGGACGCCTTCAGTGCGGCCTCACGGTCGACGGCTGCCGAGAGTGCCTGGCGCACCTTGACGTTGTCGAACGGCGGCTTGTCCTGTCGCATCGCGAACTGGAAGAGGTTGGTCTCCTTGTCGGTGTAGAGGACGATGTCCTTGTTCGCCTCGAGGGTCGCCTGCTCGGCCTGGGGCACGAAGTCCATGAAGTCGACGGCGTTGGTGCGCAGGGCAGTCACCCGGGCCGTCTCGTCCGGGAAGAACATGAAGGTGATGCCGTCGAGGTACGGCCGGTTCTCGACGTAATACTTGTCGTTGCGCACCAGCTTGAGCTGGACGCCCGGCTGGCGATCCTGGTACTTGAACGGGCCGGTCCCCATCATCGCGTCGGCGAGGTTGGCGCCGCCCTCGACGAACTTCTTGCTGACGATCGAGGACGGTGGGACGGCCACCAACGCCATGAAGCCGGCGTTCGGCGTCGGCAGGGTGAATCGGACCGTGTTCGGATCGACCGTCTCGACCTTGACGTCCTTGCCGAAGTTGGAGGCGTACGGAGCCGCCGTCTTCGGGTCCAGCAGGCGCTGGAAGCTGAACGTCACGTCGTCGGCAGAGAACGGCGAGCCGTCGTGCCAGACGACGCCCTTGCGCAGCATGAAGGTGTAGACCTTACCGTCCGGCGAGATCTCCCACGTTTCGGCGAGGTCTGGGACCACGCCGGAGGCGTCAGGCTTGTAGTTGACGAGGCGGCTGTAGACCATCGAGCAGACGGTGTCGATGGCGCCGGTCGGGCCGCTCGAGGCCGGATCGAGCTTCGGCGGATCGGTGTTGAGGGCGTACTTCAGGACACCGCCCTTCTTCGGGGTACCTGAGGCGGCGGCGGGTTTGGCGGCCTCGGCCGGCTTCGCGGCGGCGGGAGCCGTGGTGGCAGCAGGAGCGGCCGGCTTCGCGGCTTCTGCTGGCTTCGCCGCTTCGGCGGGCTTAGCGGCCTCGGTTGGCCTGGCCTCCACCGGTTTGGGGGCCGGAGCCGGCGCCTGCGCGCCGCACGCTGCCAGCAGGCTGCTCGCCGTCAGGCCACCGGTGAGGATGCCCATCCTCCGGATGAAGCTGCGCCTGGCAAGGCGCGTGACTCTCGGCGACACGATCGATTCGCGCTCGTCCATGCTGGCCTCCAACTCGGGCCGGGGATCGCCTGATCCCGTCACACGCGGTAGCACGTCCGTCGACGCCGGCCACCCCATGCACCGTCTCACGTCGGGGCAGCCGGACGAGCCGAGAATAGTTGGCCCGGATCGCAAGTGTCAACAGTCGGCAAGCACATACTGCGGCGCAGGATGCTGGAAGCCTGCCGTCCTGTCTCGCGGTCTGCAGTGAACGGGCTTTCGGCGTATCGTAGAGAGGGCCGGCAGGGCGAGGCCGGCTCGCTGCGATCGACGAGGAGACAGGCCATGTACACCGTCGTACGACGCTATACCGGGGCGGGGCCGTTGGCGAAGGCGATGATCGAACGTCGCCAGGACGTCGAGGACGTGCTTCGCGGGGTTCCCGGATTCCGTGGCTACTACGCTTTGCTGACCACCGGTGGCACGCTAGCGACCATCACGGTCTGTGACGATCAGGCAGGCACGACCGAATCGACGCGCCGAGCGGCCGCGTGGATCCAGAAGAACATGGCCGGAATCTCGGTGAGCCCGGTCGAGATCACTGAAGGCGAGGTGTTCCTCAGCTTCTGATCGCGCCCGTCACCAGTTGGTGTAGCTGCCGTCGGTGCGCTGGAGGTGCGGCACCTCGTACATCGAGAACGGGCTCTTCTTCGCCGCCTCGCGGTCGAACTCGACGCCGAGGCCGGGGCGAGCCGGCGGGTAGATGTAGCCGTCCTTCCACTCCATCTGGACCGGCACGACGTCCGGCAGCAGGACGTACGGCTTCGTCGGCTGCTCCTGGACGCCGACGTTCGGCGAGGCGAAGTTGAGCTGTGCGCAGGCCGCCGAGGAGACCGGCCCGAGCGGGTTGTGCGTCGCCAGCTTGATGTAATGAGTCTCGCACCAGCCAGCGATCTTCCGTGCCTCGGTCAGGCCGCCGGCGATGCAGATGTCGATTCGGGCGTAGTCGGTCAGCTCCTCCTCGACGATCTCGCGGAACTCCCACTTGCTGTGGAACTGCTCGCCGATCGCCAGCGGCACGTTGACGTGCTGGCGGACCTGGCGCAGGCTGTACATGCTCTCGGCGCGGATCGGGTCCTCGACGAAGAACGGGCGATACTCCTCGACCGCTCGACAGAACTGGATCGCCTCTGGCTGATCGACCCTGGTGTGAAGATCGAAGCAGAGCTCGATCTCGTCGCCGAGCGCCTTCCTGAGCGCCTCGAACTCCTTGATACCGTGGCGCACGGCGCGCTGCGGCTCGAAGAGGTCGCCGGCGCCGAGCGGATCGCCCAGCCCCCAGCGGACGAACTTCCAGCCCTCGTCGACGTGCTGCCGGGCGTTCTCGACCAGCGCTTCGATGCTGCCGCCGCGCTGGACGTGCGGGTAGCAGACGATCTTGTCGCGGGCGAGTCCGCCGAACAGCTCGTAGATCGGGACGTTGAGCGCCTTCCCCTTGATGTCCCAGAGTGCGATGTCGATGGCGG
>Ga0209382_10007963_pt1 | contig 13408 bp, 7 predicted proteins | sample SoiMetdeltSBSDD5_FD_187599 | JGI IMG/M metagenome (GOLD analysis project Ga0209382, IMG submission 187599) | Bulk soil microbial communities from a Populus tree surrounding site in Tennessee, USA - Soil MetaG P. deltoides SBSDD5 (SPAdes) (version 2) | ecosystem: Environmental > Terrestrial >... | reverse complement strand
CGCGCTTGACCCGCAATTCGTGAAGGAACGCGCCAACCGCAGCCATGACGCAGATCCGAGTCTAGCGCAACCCTGCCCCTTTCACGTCAACCTGCGTGCGCCGCGGCGGCGGCGAGGTTGACGGAGACGACCTTCGAGAGCCCGGGCTCCTCCATGGTGACGCCGTACAGGATGTCGGCCGCCTCCATCGTCTTGCGGTTGTGGGTGATGACGAGAAACTGCGTCTGGCTGGTGAGCTCGCGGAGCACGCGCAGAAAGCGATGAATGTTGGCGTCGTCGAGCGGCGCGTCGACCTCGTCCAGCACGCAGAACGGGCTCGGGCGGAAGTAGAAGATCGCGAACAGCAGCGCCAGGCCGGTGAGCGCGCGCTCCCCGCCGGACATGAGCGAGACGGCCTGGAGGCGCTTACCCCGCGGTTGCGCCATCAGCTCCACGCCCGTGTCGAGGGGATCACCCCCCTCCTCGGCCGCGACGAGACGCAGCTCCGCGCGGCCCCCCTCGAACAACCGCTCGAAGATCTTCTTGAAGTGCCCGTTGATCTCCTCGAAGGCCTGGGCAAAGCGCTCTTGGGCCGTGCGCGTCATGCCACGCAGCGCCTTCTCGAGGTCTTTCATCGAGCCGACCAGGTCGTCGTGCTGGGTTCGGAGGAACACCAGCCGCTCGTCGAGCTCGCGATACTCCTCATCGGCGACCAGGTTCACGGGCCCGATGGCCGAGAGCCTCGCGTCGAGCTCGCCGAGCCGCTCCCGCACGCCGCCGAGCTCACGGGCGGGGTCGTGCTGCGCCAGCAGCCCCGCCGCGTCCACGCCATACGTCCGCCACGCCTCCTGCGCGAGCTCCTCGCGGCGCACCCGACCCTCGGTGGCCTTGAGCTCGACATCGTGCGCCCGCCGGGTGACGCTCGACAGCTCGGACGTGAGCGCGCGACTGTCACCTTCCACGGCCGTCAGCTCGTCGAGCAGGCCCTGGTGCCGCTCGCCCGCCGCGCGCGCCTCGTCTTCGAGGCGATCGCGATCGACGGCGACTTCACGGGCGCCGGCGTCGGTACGCTCGCGCTCTTCGGTCAACCACGCGCGCCGATCGGCCAGCTGTGTGTCGCGCTGCCGGCCCTGCGCGATGCGGTCGGTGAAGTCCGCGTGCATCTCCTCGAGGCGCGCCAGCTCGCGAGTCAGCGCCTCCGCGCGCTCGGTGACCGAGGCCGTGTCGACGCGGCAGGCGGTGAGCTCACCCATCAGCTCAGTCTCGCGCGCCTGCGCGGCCTCGATGGTGGCGCGCGCGGCGGTCATCGCGGCCTCGTGGCGGCTCTCGGCCTCGCGCGCCGTCTCGATGTGCTGCTCGAGCCGCGTCAGCAGCGAGGCCGTCTCCTCCGCCTCGGCGGCGACCTGACGCCCCTCCGTGGAGATCGTCTCGAGATGCCGGTGCACCCGCTCGTGCTCTCGCGCCGACTGCTCCAGGTCCTTCTCGCTGGCCACGCGGGCCGCATGCCGCGTCTGTACGTCCTGCTCGAGGCTGCCGATCCGCGCGCGCAGCGTGCCGGCCTCGGCCGCGAGCGCGGCGGCGACGCCCTGCCGCTCGTCGACCTGGGCGGTGAGCCACCGCACCTCGTCCTCGAGCTCGCGCAGCTGGCGCTTGCGCGCAAGCAGTGAGTGCTCCACCGCCCCTTCGTCGCCTTCGCCGCCGCCGCGCAGACGTCCGGCTGGCGACAGAACCTCGCCCGCCGGCGTCACGTAGGTGGCGACGACCCCGTTGCGGCGCCACAGCGACTCGGCGTGATCCAGGTGATCGACGACGGCGACCTGACCGAGCAGGTAGTGGATCAGATCGGGCGACGACGCGGTGACGCTCCGGGCCGCCCAGCGCACGCCGTTGTCGTCGGGCGGCGGGCCGCCGGGTGTCGGCAGATGCTCGAGGGGCAGGAAGGTCGCCGGCCCGGAGCGTGTCGTCTGGAGATACTCCACGGCGGCGCGGGCATGCTCGAAGCGCTCCACGACCACCCACTGCAGGCGGTCGCCGAGAACGGCGGCCACCGCGCGCTCGAGCCCGGACGGAACGTCGAGCAGGTCGGCCACGGTGCCGCGCACGCCCCCGAGCTGGTCGTTGGCCTCGAACACGCTTCGCACGCCGGCGCCATAGCCCTCGCGCGCCGTCTCCAGCACGTCGAGGGCGTCGAACGCCGAGCTGCGCGAGGCGAGCGCCAGGCGCGTCTCTGAGAGCGCCGCTTCCGCCGCGGTCAGCGCCGCCTGCCGCTCCGTGAGCAGCGAGCACAGCCGATCGCGCTCCGAGGACAGCGAGGACAGGTCCGCCATCGCCTGATCGTGCGCGCTCGCGTGCACGGCACGATCGGTCGCCAGCCGCGCGGCCTCCGCTTCGACCTCGGCCGCCTCCTGGGCGAGGCGCTCACCACGCCGCGCGAGCTGCGCCTGCCGCTCGCGCAGCTCGCCGGCCTGGCGCATCAGATCGATGCGCTCGGCGGCGGCCCGCCCCTGCTCCAGTCGGAGGGCTTCCAGCCGGTCACGATCGGCGGTGAGCCCGGACCGATGACGCTCCACCGCGGCCTCCAGGTCCCGCGCGACCTGGCCACGCTCGGACGCGAGCCGCTCGGCCTCGACGAGCGCGATGCGCGCGTGGTCGCGCTCGCTCACGATGGCCGCCAGCCGCTCCGTCGAGACGCGGATATCCTCGTCGAGCCGGATTGCCTCGTCGCCGAGCTCGCGGATCTGAACGCCCATCTGCTCGCGCCGCTCGAGGAGACGCTCGAGCTCGCCCTGGACCTTCTGCACGCGCTGGCGCAGGTCGGACAGCGCATGGTCGCTGGCCTGCAGCACTTCGCGCTGGCGCGCCTCGCGCGCGGCCAGTGCCGAGCTGCGCGTGCGCAGCGCCTGCTCGCTCTCGCGGAGTGCCGTGAGCTCCATGCCAAGCTCGGCCGCCTGCGTCGTGAGGCCCGCGAAATCGGCCGCCACCAGGGTGAGCGCGAGGTCCCGCCGCTCCGCCTGCAGTGTTTTGTACTGCTGCGCCTTCCGCGCCTGCCGCTCGAGGGAGCTGAGCTGCCGCTTGACCTCGTCCATCACGTCACGGACACGGACCAGATTCTGGCGTGTCTGGTCGAGCTTGCCCTGCGTCTCGTTGCGCTGCTGCTTGTACCGCGCGATGCCGGCCGCCTCCTCGATGAACACACGACGCTCGTGCGGCTTGGCGGTCAGGACGTGATTGAGCTTGTCCTGGTCAATGACCGAGTAGGCGCGCGGGTTGGCGCCGGTGCCAGCGAACATGTCGAGGATGTCGCGCAGACGGGTCTGCGTCTTGTTGAGGTAGTACTCGCTCTCGCCCGTCCGGTAGAGACGACGGGAGACGGCGATCTCGCTCCACGGCACCTGGAGCGCCCCGTCGTTGCTGAAGCACAGCTCCACCTCGGCCAGGCCGACGGGCTTGCGCGAGGCGGAGCCCTGGAAGATGAGGTCTTCCATCTTCGCGCCGCGCAGCGACTTCGCGCTCTGTTCCCCGAGCGCCCAGCGCACCGACTCGCCGATGTTGCTCTTCCCGCATCCGTTGGGACCGACGATCCCGGTGATGCCGGGGAGGATCTTCACGACTGTCTTTTCGCCGAACGACTTGAAGCCGTGGACCGTGATCGACTCTAGGCGCATGCGGGATTCTGGCACGCCGTCACCGGCTCACCAAAGAAAAAAGCCCGACTGGTGGGGTCGTCGCGCCCGCCTGGCCCAACCTGGCGTGCGCGGAAGCCCCCGCCTTCAGCTCGGCGACAGAACCGGCGGGCTCAGGCGCCCTGGAGCAGGTGGCACTTCTTGTACTTCTTGCCGGAGCCGCAGTAACAGGGGTCGTTGCGGCCGAGCTTCTCGCCTGTCGGCGTGCGCGGCGCGGCTGCCGGTCGTGGCGCCGGCCGTGGAGGCGCGGCCATCGGGGCAGCGCCCGGCTGAGTCGGCAGCTCGCCGCGTGTCTCCCGCGCGTCGACCCAGGCCGTGACGGCAGGCAGATCCATCGGCGCGTCCCGCACGACCTGAACCTTGAACAGCCGCTCGACGACCGCGCCCTTCACGCGCTCCACCATGTCCTGGAAGAGGTCGAACGCCTCCTTCTTGTACTCCGTCAGCGGGTCGCGCTGACCGTAGCCACGGAGACCGATCCCTTCCTTCAAATGGTCGATGGACAGCAGGTGATCCTTCCACTGGGTGTCGATCACCAGCAGCATCTCGTGGCGCTCGAGAGCGCGCATGAGGTCCTGGCCAAGCTCGCGCTCGCGCTCGGCGTAGCGCTCCTTCACCGCCTCGCCGACCAGGGTCGCGAGCCCTTCGCGGCTGACGACTTCCTCGAACTGCGCGGGCGCCAGCTTCACGTCGAACTGCCGGTGGAGCGCCTCGGTGAGGGCGCCAAGGTCCCAGTCCTCGATGTGCGCCGCCTCGGAGGCATAGCCGTCGAGGGTGTCGCCGGCCAAATCCTCGATCCACTCCTCGATCGTGTCCGCCTGACTCTCGCCGTCGAGAATCTGCCGGCGCATGCCGTAGATGATCTCGCGCTGCTTGTTCATGACGTCGTCGTACTCGAGCAGGTGCTTGCGGATCTCGAAGTTGTGGTTCTCCACGCGCTTCTGCGCGGTGGCGATGGCGCGCGTCACCAGCTTGTGCTCGATGGGCTCGCCTTCTTCCATCCCGAGGCGCTCCATGATCCGCTGGATCCGCTGGCTGCCGAAGATCCGCAGCAGGTCGTCCTCGAGCGAGAGGTAGAAGTGCGAGGAGCCGGGATCGCCCTGGCGCCCCGAGCGGCCGCGCAGCTGATTGTCGACCCGGCGGGACTCGTGTCGCTCGGTGCCCACGATGTGCAGTCCGCCGAGACTGACGACGCGCTCGTGCTCGGGCTGCGTGATCCGCCGCGCCTCCGCCACCGCCGTCGCCCGCTCCTCGGCAGAGGCGGTGGCGGGATCGAGACCGCGCTTCCGAAGGATCTCCTTGGACAGGAACTCCGGATTGCCGCCGAGCAGGATGTCGGTGCCGCGGCCAGCCATGTTGGTGGCGATGGTCACCGCGCCCGCCCGTCCGGCCTGGGCGACGATCTCCGCTTCCCGCTCGTGGTACTTCGCGTTGAGCACCTCGTGCTTCACCCCGCGCTTCTTGAGGAGCTTCGAGACGGCCTCCGATTTCTCGATCGACACGGTGCCGACCAGGACCGGCTGCCCCTTCTCGTTGCGCGCGATGATGTCCTTGGCCACCGCATCGAACTTCTCGCGCTCCGTCTTGTAGACGACGTCCGACGCATTGACGCGGAGGAGCGGACGGTTGGTGGGAATCACCGTGACGTCCAGCTTGTAGATCTTCGCGAACTCCTCGGCCTCGGTCTCCGCGGTGCCGGTCATGCCGGCCAGCTTGTCGTACATGCGGAAGTAGTTCTGGAACGTGATGGTCGCCAGCGTCTGATTCTCGCGCTCGATCCGCACGTTCTCCTTGGCTTCCACCGCCTGGTGCAGCCCGTCCGACCAGCGCCGGCCCGGCATCATGCGTCCCGTGAACTCGTCGACGATGATCACCTCGCCGTCCTTGACGACGTAGTCGACGTCGCGCTTGTAGAGCGCGTGGGCGCGCAGCGCCTGCTGCACGTGGTGCAGCATGGTGATGTGCTGGGGATCGTAGAGGTTGTCGACGTTCAGCAGGCGCTCGCAGGAGGCGATGCCCTGCTCGGTCAGCGAGACGGCCTTGGACTTCTCGTCGACGATGTAATCGCCCTCGCGCTGCTCCTCGATCTCCGACAGCTTGCCTTCCACGATGGTGGCGGCGCGCTTGAGGCGCGGGATGATGCGGTCGATCTTGTAATAGAGCTCCGTCGACTCCTCGGCGGGACCCGAGATGATCAGCGGCGTGCGCGCCTCGTCGATGAGGATCGAGTCGACCTCGTCGACGATGGCGTAATGCAGATGACGCTGGACCAGCTCGTCCAACGAGAAGCGCATGTTGTCGCGCAGGTAGTCGAAGCCGAACTCGTTGTTGGTGCCGTACGTGATGTCGCAGTGGTACGCGGCCCGCCGGTCGATGGGCCGAAGCGACGTCATGCGGATGTCCGCGGTGGCGTACGCGGGATCGTAGGTGAACGAGGCCTCGTGCTGGATCACGCCGACCGACAGCCCGAGGGCGTGATAGAGCGGGCCCATCCACTGGGCATCACGCTTCGCGAGATAATCGTTCACGGTGACGATGTGCACGCCCTTGCCGGTGAGCGCATTGAGGTAGGCGGGCAAGGTCGCCACCAGCGTCTTGCCCTCGCCGGTTGCCATCTCCGCGATCTTGCCCTGGTGCAAGACCATGCCGCCGATCAGCTGGACGTCGAAGTGTCGCATCCCGAGCGTGCGCCGAGCCGCCTCGCGGCAGACGGCGAACGCCTCGGGAAGTACGTCGTCGATGGCGGCGCCGTCGGCCAGCCGCTTGCCGAGCTCATCGGTCTTGCCGCGGAGCGCGGCGTCATCGAGGGCCTGCATCGCGGGCTCGAGCGCGGTGATCTGCGCCACCACCGGCATCGCCCGCTTGACGTCACGCTCGTGCTTGGTGCCGAAGATCTTCTTCAGTACGGCATCGATCATCGAGGCCTCATTATACGCTCCGGGACTTGCGGCGCCCGGCAAGCAACTCGCGCGCGTGACGCAGTGCCGCCGCGCTGCCGGCCTCGCCGCCGAGCATCCGGGCAATCTCGGTGACCCGGCCGCTCTCGCTCAGCGCGGCCACCGTTGCCCGCGTCCGCCCTGCGCGCACGCCCTTTGTCACCACCAGATGGTGGTGCGCCAGCGCGGCGATGGGCGCCAGGTGCGTCACGCATAGCACCTGACGGTCGTCGGCGGAGGCGACCAGCGTCTCGCCGACGACGGTTGCCACGCGCCCTCCGATGCCGGCATCCACCTCGTCGAAGATGAGCGTCGGCACCCGATCGGCGCGCGCCAGCACGGCCTCCAGCGCCAGCATCGTTCGGGAGAGCTCTCCGCCCGATGCGATGCGCGCGAGCGGCCGCACCTCCTCGCCCGGGTTCGTCGAGAGAGAGAGCTCGACCGTGTCCAGGCCGCGTGCCCCGACGTGCGTGGCCGGCGCCCGCTCGACCGCGATGCGAAAGACGGCATGCTCCATCCCGAGCGCCCGCATCTGCTTTTCGGCCCGGGCCGCCAGGCGGCCCGCCGCCGCCGCCCGCCGCTCGGAGAGCGCCTGCGCCGCCGCCGTGAGCTCGCCGGCAAGCTCGCTCACCGTTCGCTCCTGGACGGTCAGCACCTCGTCGTGACGGGAAAGCCGCTCGAGCTCGGCGGCCGCCTCCTCCCGGTGGCGCAGCATCGCCGCCTCGGTGTCGCCATACTTGCGCTTGAGCCGGCTCAGCGCGTCGAGGCGGTCGTCGATGGCTTCGAGCCGCCCAGGCTCGGCCACCAGCCCATCGCGGTTACGGCGGGCCGTGTCGAGCGCCTCGTCCACATGAATGCGTGCCGCCTCCAATCCCTCGGCGGCGCCGCCAAAGGCGGGGTCGACGCGCGCGAGGTCGCCGAGCACGCGCGTCGCCCGCGTCAGACCGACGCGCACCGAGTGGACGTCCTCGTCGAGCACGGACATGACCTCGGCCAGAGCCGCCGCGAACCGCTCGGCGTGCTGGAGGCGACGGCGCTCGGCGCGCAGCTCCTCCTCCTCGCCGATCCGCAGGCGGGCGCCGTCGAGCTCGGAGACCTGGAACCGCAGAAGGTCCTCGCGCTGAGCGTGATCGCGTTCCGCGCCGCGCGTGCGCTCGACCTCCTCGCGGGCCGACCGGAATTTCGCGAACAGCCCGCTCACGCGCTCGCGGAGCTCGTCGACATCCGCGAAACGGTCGAGAAGCTGCAGCTGACGGGTCGGCTCGAGGAGGCGCTGATGCTCGTGCTGGCCGTGAACGTCCACCAGATGCTCGCCGAGGCGCTCGAGGAGCGCGACGGTCACCGGCGAGTCGTTCACGAACGCGCGGTGCCGTCCCGCGCGCGTCAGCTCGCGGCGAATCACGATCTCGCCGTCGTCGGCGCCGAGACCAGCCTCCTGGAGCACCGCGGCCGCGACGCCGCTCTTCGGAACCTCGAACAGGGCTTCGATGGTGGCGGTGTCCGCGTCTGCCCGGATGACATCCGTCTGGGCGCGGGCGCCGCGCAGAAGCAGCAGCGCGTCGATCAGGATCGATTTGCCGGCACCCGTCTCGCCGGTGAGGACGTTGAGGCCAGGGGTGAAGGCGACGGTGACGTTGTCGACGACGGCGAAGTTACGGATCCGCAGCTCGCGGAGCATGCGCCTCGACTCTAGGTCAAGGCGACGCGCGGCTCAAGAGTATTGCGCGCGATACTAGCGCTCACCCCACTTGAGCTTCGTGCGGAGAACGGTGAAGAAGTCTGTCCGGGGGAATCGCAGGAGCCGGACGCGGGCGGCCGCCTTCTCCACGTGGACCGTGTCGTGCTCGCGGAGGTGCACGCCGACCTGACCGTCGACGGTGAGCATCACGTCCTGATCGGTCATCAGGGTGACCTCGATGCGCTGCGCGCCGGGCAGCACGATCGGTCGGTTCGTGAGGGTATGCGAGGCGATCGGCACCAGCACCACGGCGTCCATCGTCGGAAACAGGATGGGCCCGCCGGCGGAGAGACAGTAGGCGGTCGATCCGGTCGGCGTCGAAATGATGAGACCGTCGGCCCGATACGCCGTCGCGTACTGCCCGTCGACGGCCACGCGAAGGTTGATGATGCGGCTCATCGCCGACTTGGTGATGACGACATCGTTCAGCGCCGCGAACTCGCCGACCGCGGCGCCCGCGCGCATGAGGCGCGCGGAGAGCATCATTCGCTCGTCGATGGCCATCCGGCCTGCCAGCGCCGCCTCGGCCGCCGGCAGCATCTCGTCGAGCGTGGTGGCGGTCAGGAAGCCGAGATCACCCAGGTTCACGCCGAGGATCGGCGTGCCGAGGTCACCCACCGCCCGCGCCATGGAGAGGAGCGTCCCGTCACCGCCGAGCACGATCAGGAGATCGACCTGCGACGCCAGTTCCGGCTTGCGCACCGACGCCAGCGCCGACGACGGTACGAGGCCGGCGGTTTCCTTCTCGAGCACGACGCTCACGGCGCGCGCCCCCAGGGCCTCGATGAGACGCGCCAGTGCCTCCGGGGCGCCCGCGGCATCCGGCTTGGCGACGAGTCCGACGCGCTTCACGCCAGCGCCGCGACCGTCCGATCGATGATCGAGTCGATGTTGGCGGCCGTCTTGCCGTGCATGGACAAGTGCAAGAAGAACTCCCGGTTGCCTTTCGGCCCGCGCAGTGGTGATGCCGTGGCGCCGAGCACGTGCCAGCCGCGGAGCACCGAGTACCGCGCGAGTCGTTGCACGACGGCCCGGTGCTGCGCGGGGTCACGCACGACGCCTCCTTTGCCGACGAACTCGCGGCCGACCTCGAACTGTGGCTTCACGAGCGTAATGACCTCGCTGCGTGGCGCCAGCACGTTGAACGCCGCTGGCAGGATCTTCTCCAGCGAGATGAACGAGACGTCGACGACTGCCAGCGTCGGCTGGTCGCCGAAGAGGCGCGGATCCAGCGAGCGGGCGTTCGTCTGCTCCATGACGACGACGCGGGGGTCCTTGCGGAGCTTGACGTCCAGCTGCGCGGTGCCGACGTCGACCGCGTAGACCATGCTCGCCCCGCGCTGGAGCAGGCAGTCCGTGAACCCCCCGGTGGACGCCCCGATATCGATGCAGATCCGCCCGTCGACTTTCACGTTGAAGTACTCGAGGGCGTGCGCCAGCTTCTCGCCGCCCCGGCTGACGAAGGGTGACCGGCCGCGGATCTCGATCTCCGCCTCCGTCGAGATGAGGGCGCCCGGCTTGTCGACACGCTGACCGTCGACGAGCACGTCGCCCGCCATGATCGCGCGCTGGGCCTTTTCCCGGCTCTCCAGAAATCCCTTTTCGGCCAGCAGCCGGTCCAGCCGCATGCGCGTCGGCACGCCTTCGATTATAGAAGATGGCTTTTCGGGCGCCGCCGCCGGGGGCTTCACGGCCGCCGGCTTGGACGCGGTCGGAACAGCAACAGAAGCAGCATTCCTGCCAGAAATCCGCCGATGTGAGCGAACCACGCTACGCCTCCACTTTCTCCACGCCCCATCGCTGAGGCGCTCACAGTGAGCCATCCATTGATGAGCTGCAGAACGATCCAGAAGCCGAGCACGATCACGGCCGGAATGCGAACGCTCCGGATGAAGAAGCCGAAGATCATGAGGGTGAGGATCGTCGCGTACGGGAACAGCAGCAGGTACGCGCCGAGGACGCCGGACACGGCCCCACTGGCGCCGATCATCGGAATGGTCGACGTGGGGCTGGTGATCGTCTGGGCGGTCGCGGCCGCGACGCCGGACAGGAGATAGAAGAGCAGAAATCGCCCGTGGCCCAGCGAGTCCTCCACGTTGTCGCCGAAGATCCACAGGTACAGCATGTTGCCGGCGACGTGCAGCGGACTGCCGTGCAGGAACATCGACGTGAAGACGGTCACGTACGGGCTTGGAAAGTCGCCACGGTCGCACGTCGCCGTCAGGCGGCAGGGCGTGGCGCCGAACTCGAAGATGAACGCCTCGGCGGCCGCCCGCCCGCCCGCGTCGGGCCCCAAGGCCAACGAGACCTGATAGACATACGCAGCCACGTTCAGCGCGATGAGGACCAGCGTGACGATCGGCACCGAGCGGCTGGGAACGTCGTCCTTGAGCGGGATCATCCCCCGCCCTCCCGCGGCGGTCGCAGCACGACCACGGTGGGATGCACCAGGTAACGCTGAGCGACCCGCGCGATGTCGGCGATTGTGACGGATTCCACCGCGTGCGCGAAGCGCTGCGGCCAGTCCCAGCCGGCACCGATCAGCTCGTAAAACGCGAGGTGCCACGCGAGGCGGGCGCTCGTGCGGCGGTCCATGGCCAGCGTGCCGAGCAGATACGCGCGCGCCCGCGCGAGCTCCTGCTCACCGATGACTTCGGCGCGGATGCGCGCGACCTCGGCCAGCATGCCGGCGAGCGCGGCGTCCGCATTACCGGGCGCGGTACCGAGATACGGCGCGAACAGCGCTGGGCCGGTTCGCGCCGTCGCTAGCACGCCCACGCTGTAGGCCAGGCCCCGGCGATCGCGCAGCTCCGTGAATAGCCGGCTCGACATGCCGCCGCCGAGCACCATGGCCAGCACGCGGACCGGCGCGTAGTCGGGATGCACGACCGGCGGGGCAACGAACCCGATCAGCACCTGCGCTTGCCGGGCCTCGCGCTCGACGATGCGTGGCTCGGCGCGCGGCCTGAGCTCGGTCGTCGGCACGGTCGGCACACCGGGCGCCGCGGGCAGTCGACGGAAGAGACGCCCGGCCGCTGCCAGAACCGGCGCCCGCGGCACGTTGCCGCTCACCGCAAGCACCATCCGGTCCGGGCGATAGACCGTCCGGTAGTGAGCGACCAGCGCGTCGCGCGACATCTGCGCCACGCTTTCTGGCCGTCCCAGCGGCGGCCACGCGTACGGATGGGATCCGTACATGTCGCGCAGCGCCGTGTCGAAAGCGCGCGGGAACGGGTTGTCGGCTCGGGTTTGCAGCTGCCCGAGCACGAGCCGTCGCTCTCGCTCGATCTCGGCCGCCGGAAAGGTCGGCTCGAGGACCGCCTCGGCAACCAGCGCGAGCAATGGCTCCCAGTGGCGTGCGATGGCCGTGCCCCGTATCTCGGTCGACTCGACGTCGGCGGAGGCGTCGAGCGAGCCACCGAGCTCTTCGGCGGCCTCGATCATCGCGAGCGCCGAGCGCTTCGCCGTCCCGCGCACGAGGACGCGCTGCATGAAATTCGTCAGCCCCGCCGTCGCCTCGCTCTCGAATAGCGAGCCGGCCCGCACCTGAAGCGAGGCCGCCACGACGCCCACGCCCGGGTCTTCGCGGACAAGGACCGTCATGCCGTTCGGCAGAACGCGCCGAGCGACGCCCACCTCGGCGGCGGCCGGCGAGGCTACGGCGATGACGAGCAGGACGAGCGCCAGCCGGCTCAGGGCGAGCTCCGTCGCGGCACGAGTGCCAGTCGCGTATACCGTTCGGGGTCGAGATAGCGCCGCGCCACGCCACGCACCTGCTCGCCGCTGACCGAGCGGAGCCGGCTGACATACGCGAGCTCGTCCTCGACGGTCCAGATCGTCTCCGCGCGCCCGAGCGCCACCGCGCGCCCCTGAGCGGTTTCGGTCTCGAACTCGTGCGCAGCCTCCGCCTTCGTCACGGCCCGCTGCAGCTCGGCCGGCGTTACCCCGCCGTCCCGTATACGCCGAATCTCATCGAGGATGTGAGACTCTGCACGATCGAGATTCGCGGGCTCGACCTGGGCGGTGATTACGACCGCACCGGCCGCCGCCAGCGGCGTGAAGCCGGCGTCGACCGCGACCGCGAGACCACGCTGCTCGCGCAGCGACTGCACCAGGCGCGAGGATCGCTGACCACCGAGAATCGCCACGAGGAGATCCACGGCCGGGGTATCCGCATGGTCGAGTCGCGGTCCCGGCCACGCGAGCCCGAGGTACGCGTGTCCACCCTCGCGCGGAATATCGACGCGCTGCGGGCGAAGCGGCGGCGGAGCCGCGACCGGAAGGCGGCCGTGTCCGATGCGCGGCAGGCGCCCGAACGTTGCGCGTGCCGTCGTCACCACCTGCTCGGTTGCAACCGGGCCGACCACGACGACCGCGAACGTTTCGGGCGCGTAGTGGTGACGGTAGAAGGCCGCGAGGGTGTCACGCGTGAGATTTTGGATGAGCTCGGGCGTGCCGATGATCTGACGACCGTAGGGATGTCCCTCGAACAGCTGGGAGTAAAGCGTGCGGGCCAGGAAGCGACGCGGGTTGTCCTCGCCCAGACGCATCTCCTCCAGAACAACTTGCTTCTCCTTGTCGAGGACCGCCGTATCGAGCGCCGCGTTCATCGAGATATCGGCGAGCAGCTCGAGCCCTTGCGCGACGCGCGACGGCGGCAGCGTGATGTAGTAGTACGTGTAGTCCCATGAAGTGCCGGCATTCATGACGCCGCCGACCCCTTCCACTTCACGCTCGACGAAACCAGTGGGGCGCGACGTCGTCCCACGAAACAGCATGTGCTCGAGATAATGCGCGAGGCCGAGCTCGGTGGCCGTCTCGTCGCGCGCACCGGCACGCACCCACAACTGCAGCGCGGTGAGCTCACTGCCGTGATGCTCCTGAACGATGAGCGGGATCCCGTTCGGCAGGACGTGTCGCGTCGGACTCGTCGCCGTGAGTGCCGGTTTCGAGGCGAGTCGTGTGGCGCTGCAGCCACCAGCCCCCACGAGGACCAGCAACGACAGCACGTACACCGCCATCCGGGCCATAGGCGCTAAAAGGCTATCACAGTTACGTTCTTGGTCGAACCA
>Ga0209382_10007959_pt1 | contig 13410 bp, 13 predicted proteins | sample SoiMetdeltSBSDD5_FD_187599 | JGI IMG/M metagenome (GOLD analysis project Ga0209382, IMG submission 187599) | Bulk soil microbial communities from a Populus tree surrounding site in Tennessee, USA - Soil MetaG P. deltoides SBSDD5 (SPAdes) (version 2) | ecosystem: Environmental > Terrestrial >... | reverse complement strand
CTCAACTCAGCTTCACGTACTCGTACTCCACCGGCAGGTTGTTGATGCCGCGCTCGGGCGGCGCGATCCAGCCGGCCATCTTCCCGGGCTCCACCACGCGCTGCATCAGCGAGCGCACGAAGGCGCGGTCGGCCTCCGACGGGATCCACTCGTGCAGGCGCCGGTCGTACTCCTCGCGCGGCACCAGCTTGCCTTCGGGCGTCACCGGCTGGTTGACCCAGGAGCCGATCGAGCGGCGGAAGCGCGTCGAGGGCAGGGCGAGGCGGAAGGCGTAGCCGGCGCGCTCGATCTGGCGGTTCCAGCGCTTGAAGCCGGTTTCGCAATCCTTCAAGTAGGACTCGCGCATCACCTCATTGAGCGAGTTGAGCATCGGCACGCTCTGCGCGCCTTCCGGCGTGTCGAGCTTGAGCTGCACCTCGCGCAGCACATGGTCCGCGTACTGCGACTCGTCCGGCCGGCCCTTCAGGCCGTTGGCGAAGTTGGAGGCGGAGTTGGAGGAAATCTCCGAGCCGAAGAGATCCAGCGACGAGGAGCACCAGAAATTGAGGTACTTCTGCAGCAGCGCGAGGTCCACGGCGCCCGCGGCGCGCACTTTCGCCGCGTCGTCGGTGCCCAGCTCCTTCATGACTTCCAGGGTGCGCTTCACCACGCGGGCAAGCCCGGTCTCGCCGACGAACATGTGGTGCGCCTCTTCGGTGAGCATGAAGCGGCAGGTGCGCGACAGCGGATCGAAGGCCGACTCGGCGAGGCTCTTCAACTGGAACTTGCCGTCGCGGTCGGTGAAGTAGGTGAAGCAGTACAGCGACAGCCAGTCGGAGATCGGCTCGTTGAAGGTGGTCAGGATCCTCGGCTTGTCGGCGTCGCCCGAGTGGCGCGCGAGCAGTTCCTCGGCCTCCTCGCGCCCGTCGCGGCCGAAGTAGGCGTGCAGCAGGTACACCATGGCCCACAGGTGGCGGCCTTCCTCGACATTGATCTGGAACAGGTTCCTCAAGTCGTAGAGCGAGGGGCAGGTATGCCCGAGCAGGCGCTGCTGCTCCACCGAGGCGGGCTCGGTGTCGCCCTGCGTGACGATGAGGCGGCGCAGCGTGGAGCGGAATTCCCCCGGCACCTGCTGCCAGGCGGGCTGGCCCATGCTGTCGCCGAAGCCGATCTTGCGCTCGGCCACCGGGTCGGCGAGGAAGATGCCCCAGCGGTAATCCGGCATCTTGACGGTGCCGTAGCTCGCCCAGCCGTCGGCGTCCACCGAGGTGGCGGTGCGCAGGTAGACGTCGTGCCCCTGGAAGTCGCTCGGCCCCATGCCCTTCCACCAGTCGAGGAAGTGCGGCTGCCAGTGCTCGAGGGCGCGCTGCAGCGTGCGGTCGTTGGCCAGGTTGACGTTGTTGGGGATCTTCTCGCTGTAGTTGATGCCGGACATGGCTACACCCGCTCCCGGTTGAATTTCGCCTTCGAACCCGTGCCGTACACCTTCAGCGCGCCCTGCTCGCCGACGGCATTGGGGCGGATGAAGATCCAGTTCTGCCAGGCCGACAGGCGGCCGAACACGCGCGTCAGCATGTTCTCCCTGCCGGTGAAGCGCAGGCTCGCCTCCATGCCGGTCAGCGCGTCGGGCGACAGGCTGGTGCGCTCCTCCACGGCGAGGCGCACCTCGTCCTCCCAGTCGATGTCGTCGGGCGTGGCGGTCACCAGGCCGAGCCTGCCCGCCGCCTTGGCGTCGTAGGCCTTGCCGCGCTCGAGCGGCGGCACCGCGCCGCAATAGCGGGTACTCAGGCGCGTGTCGCCGCTCACCGTCGGGTAGGCGCCGTCGTTGAGCGCCGACAGGCTGAGCGTCGCGCCGTTTTCCGCATCCAGCATGAAGCTGCGGTCGGCGGCGAGCGCCAGTTCCAGCAGGGTCCCGGCGAAGCAGGAGCCCGGCTCGATCACCGCGAAGATGGAGCGCGAGGACACGTCCAGGCGCGCGAGCGTGCGGCGCAGGTAGCCCAGGGTCTCGCGCACGAACCAGTCGGCGGCGTTCTTCTCCAGCAGGGCATCCAGCGCCAGAACCTTGGCCGGGTCCCCGCGGGTCTTCAGGATCCACAAGCCGGTGTCGAGCTGGTTGTGGCGCAGCTCGAGCAGGGCGCGGTCCAGCTCGCGCGCCAGGCGCAGCGGGTACCAGTCGGCGCCGCGTTCCAGCGCCGCCTTGTCGGGACCCTGCACGGTGATCTCGGCGGTCTTGGCCGCCGTGTCGACGTGAACCTGCACGATGCGGTTCTCGCCGAGCGGCGTCAGCGCCACGCCCGGGCCGCCGGGACGATCCGAGAGCTTCGCCAGCTCCAGCGCGCGCGCCTTCACCTTGTCGGCGAACTCCTGCGGCCTGGCCGTGTGGTCGATCAGCTTCCATTCCCTGGCGCGGTCGGCGCGCACGCCTTCGGCCGTGGTGCAGAACAGGTCGGCGAGGTCGCGGCGCACCTTGCGCTTGTCGACGATGCGCGTCAGGCCGCCGGTGCCCGGCAGCACGCCGAGCAGCGGCACTTCCGGCAGGCTCACGGTGCTGGAGCGGTCGTCCACCATCAGGATCTCGTCGCAGGCGAGCGCCATCTCGTAGCCGCCGCCGGCGGTGATGCCGTTGAGCGCGGCGAGGAACTTGAGGCCCGAGTGCCGGCTCGCGTCCTCGATGCCGTTGCGCGTCTCGTTGGTGAACTTGCAGAAGTTCACTTTCCAGGCGTGCGAGCTGGTGCCCAGCATGTAGATATTGGCGCCCGAGCAGAACATGCGGCTCTTGCCGCTGGTGAGCACCACGCTCTTCACCTCGGGGTGCTCGAAGCGGATGCGGTTGAGCGCGTCGTGCAGCTCGATGTCCACGCCGAGGTCGTAGGAATTGAGCTTGAGCTTGTAGCCCGGCACCAGGCCCTTGTCCTCGGCGATGTCCAGGGTGAGGGTGGCGACCGGGCCGTCGCAGGACAGCTTCCAGTGGTGGTAGCGCTCGGGCGAGGTGTCGAAGCCGACCTGCATCATGCCTCCTTCGCGGCGAGCGCGCGCAGCGCCGCCAGGTTCTGCCGCACCGTGCGCCCGGAGGTGTCCAGCACCGCGTCGGCGCGCGCGTAGAGCCGGTTGCGGTCGGCGAGCAGGCGCCGGATCTCCTCCAGCGCCGCCGGGCTGCCCTTGAAGGGGCGCGTATCGCCCTGCGCCATCACGCGCTGCATGTGCTCCTCGGGCGTGGCCTTCAGCCACACGCAGGTGCAATGGTCGAGCAGCAGGTTATAGGTGTCCGGGTCCGTGACCAGGCTGCCGCCGGTGGCGATCACCGCGCGCGGCTGCGATTTCAGCACGCGCGCCAGCGCCTTCCGCTCGAAGCGGCGGAAGGCCTCCTGGCCGTACAGGGAGAACACTTCGCCCAGGGGGGCGCCGGCTTCCTTCTCCACTTCGCGGTCCAGCTCGATGAACGGGGCGTCCAGCGCCTGCGCGAGCTTCGCGCCCAGCGTGGACTTGCCGGCGCCGCGCAAGCCGAGCAGGGCGATGCGGGTGTCTTTCGCCGCCGCGCCGTGCTCGCGCACCAGCACCTCGACCGGCACCTGCATGGCGTGCGCGAGCTTGCGCAGCAGCAGCACCGAGATGTTGCCCTGGCCGGCCTCGAGCTGCGCGAGATAGCGCTCCGACACGCCCGAGGCGAGGGCGAGGGACTTGCGCGTCATGGCATGCGCGGCGCGCCAGGCGCGCACGCGCTCGCCGAGGCGTCCGAGGTAGGCGGCTTCGGCCTGGTCTTCGCGCTGCAGCGTGCCCGGCGGGGCGCCCATGAGGGATATGATTTATAGTGCTTGATCGATAAAAGACGCTGCATTATAGTGTGCGGCGCATGAAAATCAACATCCTCGTCGGCACCATGACCGGCACGGCCCAGATGTGCGCCCAGGAGATGGAGCTGGCGCTGGACGGGGACGAGGTCCAGGTGGCGACCCTGCTGATGGACAAGCTCGACCCCTCGGTGTTCGGCGACCGCGAGGCGGCCTACCTGATCTGCACCTCGACCTACGGCCAGGGCGACGTGCCGGACAACGCCAAGGCGCTGTACGAGGCGCTGTGCGCGCAGAGGCCCGACCTGTCGGGGGTGCGCTACGGCGTGTTCGGGCTGGGGGACCGCACCTACGCCGAGACCTTCAATTTCGGCGGCAAGCGCTTCGACGAGATCCTGCAGGCGCTGGGCGCCGAGCGCATCGGCGAGCGCTACACCCACGACGCCTCGAGCGGCACGCTGCCCGAGGAGATCGCGCTGGAATGGGCGCCGTCGTGGGTGGAAAAGCTGCGCGAGGCCTACTCGGCTGCGTAGAGCAGGGCGGCGAGGCCGGCAAGGCCCGCCGGCAGCGCGTAGCGCTCGAAGGCCCCGGCGCGGCCGCGCGCCAGCACCGTCACCGGGATGTCGGTGAGTTCCATCACGCCTTGCGCGATCGACGGGTTGACCCAGCGCAGCCAGGCCGGGTGGCGGCCGACGCCGATCATCACTTCGTCCACGTTCTCGCGCTCGGCCACCGCGGCGATGCGCTCGGCGGGCTCGCCCAGCTCGGTGGTGGCGCGCAGCGGCACGCCGGCCCGCGACAGGCCCTCGATGGCCCGCGCCATCGCGGCGCGGCTGCGCTCGGCGCGCAGCGCCTCGCGGTCGGCCCGGCTGGTGAAGCGGGCGATGTGCTTGGGGAAGCGCCGCTGCACGTTGAGCACCAGCGCCTCGAGGCCGACGCCGCGGCGCGCGAGCGCCGCGAGATGTTCCACCGGCGCGAGCGCCGCCTGCGAGGCGTCCACGGGAATGAGAATTTTCATGACAGGATCTCCTTTGCAGTCAGGGCGCGGCGGTTGCGCAGCCAGGCGAGGCCGAGCGTGCCGCCGACCACCAGCACGGTCAGCGCGTTGACCAGGCCGCGCCGCGGTTCGAAAAACTCCTGCAGGAAGGGCTCGCCCGCGATCATCTTCGCCGCGGTCCAGGCGAGCACCGCGCCGCCCACGTACAGCAGGCTCGGGTAGCGTTCCAGCCAGTGCAGGACCAGCGTCGAGCCCCAGACCACGATGGGGATTGAGATCAGCAGGCCCAGCACCACCAGCACGATCGAGCCGTGCGCCGCGCCGGCCACCGCCAGCACGTTGTCCAGCCCCATCACCGCGTCGGCGACGACGATGGTGCGCATGGCGGCCCAGAAGCTCGCCGCCGGCGCCAGGTCGTGCCCGCGCCCGCCGTCGTCCCCGGTCAGCAGCCGGTAGGCGATCCACAGCAGCAGGGCGCCGCCGGCCAGCATCAGGCCCGGCACCTTGAGAAGCCAGAGCACGGCCACCGTGAGGCTGGTGCGGACCACCACGGCGCCCACGGTGCCCCACAGGATCGCCTTGCGCTGGTGCAGCCTCGGCAGGTTGCGCGCGGCGAGCGCGATGACGATGGCGTTGTCGCCGGCCAGCACCAGGTCGATCACCACGATCGCCGCCAGCGCCGACCAGAACTCCGCCGTGATGAGCGTCTCCATGCCGCCTCCTTGGTTCGGGGATGGCGGTCAGTCTGGCGAGGCCTGGTCGCGAAGAAAATTGAAGAAACGCGATGCACCCATTGCGAATCGCGATGCATGCGCGCGGCGCGGCTTCTGCTATGATTGGTCCCGTAGTTCCCGCAGGGGAGTAGCTTCTTCGCGTGCGGTCGTCATTCCGGGATTCGTCCCCGGCCGCACGGGCAGCGCAAGGCTGCAAGCGAGACCTCGGGCCTGGCGCGCGCAATGGTGCGCGCGCCGGACCGACGGACTCGACGGAGGAGCAGGCGATGCCCCGCCCCGGTTTGCGCCGGTTTTTCCGGCACGGCATGTTTCCGCAGCTGATGGTGTTCGAGGCGGTCGCGCGCCTGGGCAGCGTCACGCGCGCGGCCGAGGAATTGCACCTCGCCCAGCCCACCGTGTCCACGCAGCTGAAGAAGCTCTCGCAGGCGCTCGAACTCGCCCTGTTCGAGCAGCAGGGACGCGGCCTGGTCCTCACTCCCGCTGGACGCGAGCTGCGGGAGGTGTGCGCCGGGCTGTTCGCCCTGCTGGAGAGCGCCGCGGCGCGCCTCGCCGCGCTGCGCGATGCGCGGCCCGAGGTCCTGCGCATCGCCGTGACTGCCGCGGGGCGCTCGAGCGCCGCGCGCCTGCTGGCGGATTTCTGCGCGCGCCATCCCGGGGTGCAGGCGAGCCTGCACGTGGGCGAGCAGGACGAGCTGGCCGGACGCATGGCGCGCGGCGAGGACGACGTCTACCTGATGGCGCTGGATGACGCGGCGCCGGGCGCGGCGCCGTACCGCCGGTGGAGCCTGGCGCACGCCGGCGGGCGCGAGTTGTCGCCCCTCGCGCAGCAGTTCGTGCGCGAAGTGCTCCTTGACGGGCTCGGCGCGGGCGCGAACAATTCCCCCGCCACGTCCACGGGGGGAAATAGTGCAGCTGTCGAGCGCCGACCATAGCAGTTCGCCGCCGCGCGTCGAGGTGCCGCGCGAGTACAACGCGGCCTACGACCTGGTCGAGCGGAATCTCAAGGCCGGGCGCGGCGTGAAGGTCGCGTTCCACGACGACGCGGGTTCCATGACCTACGCGCAGCTCGCCGAGCGGGTGAACCGCTTCGGCAGCGGGCTGCTGGCGATGGGACTGCGCATGGAAGACCGCGTGCTGATCGCGATGCACGACAGCGCCGACTGGCCGGTGGCCTTCCTCGGCGCGATCCGCGCCGGGATCATCCCGGTGGCGGTGAACACGCTGCTCACCACCAAGGACTACCAGTACATGCTGTCCGACAGCCGCGCCAAGGCGCTGGTGGTGTCGGAAGCGCTGCTGCCGCAGTTCAAGCCGGTGCTGGAAGGGCTGCCGTTCCTCAAGCACGTGATCGTGTCCGGTTCGTCGTTCAACGACGTCCTCGCCAAAGGGCAGGCGTCTCTCGCGCCGGCGCCGACCACGCGCGACGACGCCTGCTTCTGGCTGTATTCCTCCGGGTCCACCGGCATGCCGAAAGGCACGGTGCACGCGCACTCGAGCATGATCGAGACCGCGGAGCTGTACGCGCGCGGCGTGCTGGGGATGCAGGAGTCCGACGTCGTGTTTTCCGCGGCGAAATTGTTCTTCGCCTACGGGCTGGGAAATTCTCTGTCCTTCGTCCTCGCCGCCGGCGCGACCGCGGTGCTGATGGCCGAGCGCCCGACGCCGGCGGCGGTGTTCAAGCGATTGACCGAAAAAAAGCCGACCCTCTTTTACGGCGTGCCCACCTTGTACGCCGGGATGCTCGCTGACCCGAATTTCCCGAAGAAGGAATCCCTCGCGCTGCGCATCTGCGTCTCGGCGGGCGAGGCGCTGCCGCCGCAGATCGCCAAGAGCTTCAAGGAAAAGGCCGGCCTCGATATTCTGGATGGCATCGGCTCCACGGAAATGCTCCACATCTTCCTTTCGAACCGGCCCAAAGAATTCCGCTACGGCTCGACCGGGAAGGCGGTGCCCGGGTACGAGCTTCGATTGGTGGACGAGCAAGGCAAGCCGGTGAAGCAGGGCGAGCTGGGCGAGCTGGAGATCTCCGGCCCCACCGGCGCCATGTATTACTGGAACAACCGCGCCAAGAGCCGATCCACATTCACGGGGTCCTGGACCAAGAGCGGCGACAAGTACACGCAGGACGCCGACGGGTTCTACGTCTACGGCGGGCGCACCGACGACATGCTGAAGGTGGGCGGCATCTGGGTGTCGCCGGCGGAGGTGGAGGCGGCGCTGGTGTCGCACGCGGCGGTGCTCGAGGCGGCGGTGATCGGCAAGGAAGACGAGCAGAAGCTGGTCAAGCCGAAGGCCTTCGTGGTGCTCAAGCCCGGCGCCAGGGCGACCGACGAGGAGCTGAAGGCGCACGTCAAGGCCAAGCTCGCGCCGTACAAGTATCCGCGCTGGATCGAGTTCGCGGCGGAATTGCCCAAGACGGCGACGGGGAAAATCCAGCGGTTCAAGCTGCGCGCGTGAGCGGGCTGGCGCCGTCGACCGCTTCCCCCGGGGCGCTCGAGGCCTACCTGGAGGGGGTGGCGCGCCTGCTGGCGGCCAAGCCGGGGCCGGAGAAATCCTTTCAGCGCGCGGTCGCCGAGGATCCGCGATTCGCCCTGGCGCACGCCGGCGAAGCGCGTTCCCTGTTCCTCGTCGCCAGAGTTCCCGAAGCCAAGGCCGCGGCGCTGATGGCGCGCGAGCTGGCGAAGGACCTGCCGCAGCGCGAGAAGAACAACGTCGAAGTGGCCCTTCTCACCATCGAAGGCGGCGCTGCCAAGGCCTATGCCCTCGCGCGCGAGCACCTGAAGCAATACCCGCGCGACGCGATGGTGCTTGCGCCCTGCACCGGGGTGTTCGGCCTGATCGGTTTCTCCGGCCGCAAGGGCAGGGAGCAGGAGTTGCGCGCGTTGGTGGAGGAGCTTGCGCCGCACTGGGGCGAGGATCCATTCTTTCTCACCCAGCTTGCTTTCGCGAGGGTGGAGACCGGCGACATCGAATCAGGACGGAAGACCATCGAAAGGGCGATGGAGCTCGATCCACAGAGCGCCCACGGCGCGCACGTGAAGGCGCACGTGCACTACGAGGCGGGCGAGAAGGTAGCAGGGTTGAGGTTCCTGCAGCAATGGATTCGCGGCTACGCCAGGGAAGGCCTGCTCCATTGCCACATCAACTGGCATATCGCGCTCTGGCAGATGGAGCTGGGCGACCATGAAGCCGCCATGCGAACCTATCTGGCGGGCGTGCACCCGGGAGGCTCCTGGGGCCCGCCGATCAATGTGATCAGCGACAGCGCGGCGTTCCTGTGGCGCGCCGAGCTTGCTGGGGCGAAGCACGACGCCGGTTTGTGGCAGGAAGTCAGCGCCTACGGCACGAAGAATTTCCCCACCGCCGGCCTCGCCTTCGCCGACGTGCACCGCGCGCTCGCCTGCTCGGCGACCGGCGACGCGCCGGCGCTGGAGACGCTCCTCGGCCAGCTGCGCGAGCGCGAGAAGGCGGGCAAGCTGCTCGCCGGGCCGATCGTCCCGGCGCTCGCCGAGGCCTTCGGCGCCTTCGCCCGAAAGGACTACGCGAAGGCGCTGGCGCTGATCGAGCCGCACCTGGCGGAGCACGAGCGCATCGGCGGCAGCCGCGCGCAGCGGCGCCTGATCGATCTCACGCTCGCCGCTGCGCGCAAGCTAAACTAGAATGCTGCGCTAGAGAGGTTTCTCATGGCACAACTGAACGAAAAGCGCGGCACGGACCCGAGCATGGATCCGGCGTCGCTGTACCTCGAAGAGGTGTTCACCGACCGGCGCATCGGCACCATCCGCCGCCTCACGCCGGTGAAGGCCGACGCCACCGTCGACGTCGCGCGGCCGGTGATCTACGTCGGCGAGACGCAGGTGATGACGCAGGTCGGCACGCTGCCCATCGCCTTCGAGATTCCGGCCGGCACGCTGGAGGACGCGGCGAAGCAGTTCGGCGGCCTCGCCAAGGAAGCCATCGACCGCACCATGAAGGAGCTGCAGGAGCTGCGCCGCCAGGCGGCCTCCTCGATCGTCGTGCCGCAGGGCGGGATGCCGCCGGCGGGCGGCATGGGCGGCATGGGCGGGGCGGGCGGCGGGAAGATTCAGCTGCCCTAGACGCATGAAACGCGTCTGCGTCCTTGCCTTGGCGATGGCCGCGGGCGCCGCCGCGGCACAGGTCACTTTCCAGGAGTACCCGCTGCCGGCGCGCGTCGGCGCGCACGACGTGTGGGCCGATCCGGCGCCCGGCGGCCCGGTCTGGTTCTCGGCGCAGCGCAGCGGCCATCTGGGGCGGCTCGATCCGAAAACCGGCAAGGTGGAGCTGATCCCGCTGGGTCCCGGGTCCTCGCCGCACGGCGTCATCCTGGATGCCGCAGGCGCGGCCTGGCTCACCGACAGCGGACAGAACGCGATCGTGCGCGTGGATCCGAAGACGCGCGCGGTGAAATCCTGGCCGCTGCCCGCGGACACCGGCTACGCCAATCTCAATACCGCGATCTTCGACAAGGCCGGCATCCACTGGTTTACCGGCCAGAGCGGCTACTACGGCAGCCTCGACCCGAAGACCGGGGAACTGAAGGTCTTCGAGTCGCCCAGGGGGCGCGGGCCCTACGGCATCCACGCCACGCCCGACGGCACGGTGTACTACGCCTCGCTCGCCGGCTCGTACCTCGGGCGCATCGACGCGGCGAGCGGCAAGGTCGCGGTGATCGAGCCGCCCACGCGCCACCAGGGCGCGCGGCGCGTGTGGTCGGATTCGAAAGGCAAGCTGTGGGTCGCCGAATGGAACTCCGGCCAGCTCAGCCGCTACGACCCGGCCTCCGGCGCCTGGGCGCAGTGGAAAGCCCCGGGCGAGTACCCGCGGGTGTACGCCGTGTACGTGGACGCGACGGACAAGGTGTGGGTGTCGGAGTGGACGGCGCAGGCGATGCTGCGCTTCGACCCCGCGACGCAGCAGTTCGAGACCTTCCGCTCGAGCACCGACAAGCCCAACGTGCGCCAGATCCACGGCCGCCGGGGCGAGGTGTGGACGCCGGAATCCGCCGCCGACAAGCTGGTGGTGTACCGCACCCGTTAGGCGCCGCGGTCAGTAGTGCAGCTCGGCGAAGACGATGCGGTTTTCCTTCGCCGGCCAGGAGCGCACCACGATGCGCTCGCCGTTGAACTCGGCCACGACGCTGCGCACCGCGGGCTCGTCCAGCACCAGCTTGGCGGTCGCGAGGCCCGCGACGCCGGCCGTCACGCCCGGCAGCGGCTTGCCGTCCAGGCTCATGCGGTCCCTGCCGAGGCCGAAGTAGCCGCGCGGCCGCGTCAGGCTCACCACGCTGCCCGCTTCGCGCTCCTTCGCCGACAGCCGCGCGGGCCGCAGGTGCACGATGTCCGTCGAGCGGGGGAACGGCGAGCGGTAGATGTGCGTGACGGCGAAGCCCGGCGCGCGCACCTCGAACTCGTAATACGCGCCGGGTTTGGCGGCGAACGGCCCCCACAGGCCGTCCGCGCCGACGGTCTTCGCATGCGCCCTGCCGAGGCGCTCCCCGGTCTGCGGCGAGACTTCGTAGATCTCCACCGCCGCGCCGGCGAGGGGCAGGTTGGTCGGATCGTTGCCGAGGAATCCGTTCACCTTGCCGTTCAGCACCGGCGTCAGTTCCGCCGCGATGTCGAGGCGCGCGGGCGGCTGGCCGGTGATGAAGCGCCAGGCATGCGCGAAGGCCTCGGGATGGAACGCCACCTCGCGGTGGTCGCGCCCGGGCAGCACGACGTTCTCCGCGCCCTTCAGCGCCGGCGCGTCGTAGCCGATGTTGGTCGGCTTGCCCGGCTGGCCGATCCAGCGCCCGTCGGGCTGGGCGTACTTGTCGTAGTTGTCCGAGCGCAGCGTCAAGAAGCGCACCCCCGGCGTCACTTCGAGCCCGCCGGGGCCCTGCGGCGCGTTGAGCGCGCTCATGAACGGCGACTTGCCGTTGAATTCGCTGCCCGGCAGGTAGTCCCCCGCCCACACGCCGTGGCTGGTGCCGCCGCCGATGATCGCGTGCGACACCTTGCCGGCGCCGCCGCCGTTGCGCAGGTAGTTGCGGATCGCGTTGCCGCCGCGCGAACTGCCGAACAGCACCACCTTGTCGGCGCCGGTCAGCTTGCGCGCCCGCTCGACCTCGTCGGCCAGCTGCTGCATGTGCTCGAGCGTGCCGCTGCGCCCGTCCTGCGGCTTGGCGTCGTCGGTGCGCGCCAGCGGGTTGGGCGCGTCCAGGGCGAACAGCCGCCCGCGCGGCCAGCCGTTGGACTCGAAACGCCACAGGGTGCTGTGCCAGATCGAGGCGCTGTCGCCGTTGCCGTGCACGAACACGATGGCCGGGCGGGCATCCTGGGTGGCGAGCGGCGCGCAGGCGGCAAGCAGGAACGCGGCGAGGGCTGCCAGGACAGGGCGTAGGGGGATTCGCATGCGGTCCTCCGGTGGTCGAACGCCAAGGATATATTAGCCCCCGCCATGCACGTTGCCGTCCTCGGCGCCGGCCCCGCCGGCCTGCTTTTTTCCCTGCTCGCGAAGCGCCGCTTCCCGTCCTGGCGGATCGAGGTCCACGAGCAGAACGCCGCGGACGCCACCTTCGGCTTCGGCGTGGTGTTCTCCGAGGGCGCGCTCGCCTTCCTCGAGCGCGACGCGCCCGACCTGCACGCCGGGCTCGCCGCGCGCATGGAGTCCTGGCCCATGCAGCGCATCGTGCACCGCGGCAAGGTGGTGGACATCGACGGCAACGGCTTTTCCGCCATCGGGCGGCTCGAGCTGCTGCGGTTCCTGCACAAGCTGTGCGGCGAAGCCGGCGTGCCGATGCGCTTCGGGCGCCGCCTGGAGGCGCCGCCCGCGGCGGACCTGGTGGTCGGCGCCGACGGCCTGAACTCGGTGGTGCGGCAGGGCCAGGGCTTCGCGCCCGAAGTCGAATGGCTCACCAACCGCTTCGCCTGGTACGGCACGCGCCAGCGCTTCGAGTGCCTCACGCTGACCTTCCGCGAAGCCGCAGAGGGCGCCTTCGTCGCGCACCACTACCGCTACTCACCCGCGATGAGCACCTTCATCGTGGAATGCGACGCCGGGTCCTGGCGTCGCGCGGGGCTGGACCGCGCGGACGAGGCGGCGTCGCGCGCGTACTGCGAAGAGATATTCGCGCAGGATCTGGGCGGGAACCCGCTGGTGGGGAACAAGTCCGCCTGGCGGCAATTCCCGCTGCTGCACAACCCCGTCTGGTCGGCGGGCAACGCGGTGCTGATCGGCGACGCGTTGCGCAGCATGCATTTCTCCATCGGCTCGGGTACGCGCCTCGCGTTCGAGGACGCGATCGCGCTTTCCCGCGCCCTGGGCGAGGACATCCCCGCGGCGCTGGCGGCCTTCGAGCGCGAGCGCCGGCCGGTGGTGGACAAGCTGGTAGCGGCCGCCAACGCCAGCTCGCACTGGTACGAGAGCTTCCCGGAGCGCATGCGGCGCTTCGACGCCCTGGGGCTGGCCTACGACTACATGACCCGCAGCGGGCGCATGGACGCGCGCCGGCTGCGCGGCCTCGCCCCCCGGTTCATGCAGCAGGTGGACGCCGCGGGGCATTCGGACTAGGATTCGAACGATGGTTCAAGTTTTGAACTTCGGTTCGAACCGCGTGCGCCAGCGCAACGAAGCGCGCCGCATGGAGATCCTGCATGCGGCGGCGCGCGTGTTCCGGCGCCGCGGCGTCGCTGCCGCCGGCATGCGCGAGATCGCCGAGGAGGCCGGCCTGTCGCCGGGCAACCTGTACCACTACTTCTCCGGCAAGGACGAAATACTGCTCTTTTGCCAGGAGCGCACCCTCGAGCGCATGCATGCCGCGGTGCAGGCGGCCAAGGGTCCGGCGGCCGAGCGCCTGCGCATGGTGCTGCGCGCGCACGTGCACTGCATGCTCGACGAGCTGGAGGGCGCC
>Ga0209382_10007957_pt1 | contig 13411 bp, 13 predicted proteins | sample SoiMetdeltSBSDD5_FD_187599 | JGI IMG/M metagenome (GOLD analysis project Ga0209382, IMG submission 187599) | Bulk soil microbial communities from a Populus tree surrounding site in Tennessee, USA - Soil MetaG P. deltoides SBSDD5 (SPAdes) (version 2) | ecosystem: Environmental > Terrestrial >... | reverse complement strand
GATGGACGCGCACGAGGTCGAGGAGATGCTCGCGCGTGAGTACGGCTGGAAGATCCACGTGCCGCCATCCGTCGACGGGCTGCAACTGATTGGCGCGCGACGATGTCTGTATGCGGATGGCCTGGTCCCGCACGTGATGTACCGGGCCAACGGTCAGGATGTGTCGCTGTTCGTGTTGAATGGCGTCACGCGTAAGCCTTCGGATCTCGTGACGTTCGGGCATCGTTCGCAGATCTGGACGAAAAACAACACGACGTTTGTGCTGGTATCGCCGCCCGACGAAAATGGTCGCCTGGCCGACGCCACCCGGTACATGATGAAGGAAGCCGACCGATAGAGAGACCGCATGTCAGAGACACCAGAATCCTCCCAGGCCCCGATGGACGATCTCATCGACGATCGCGTGGACGCCGCCTCTGGCGAATCGCCATCCAACGCTGCTGCCGCGCCGCCCGAATTGCGCTTGTCACGGAAGGCCGCGTGGCTGGCGATGGGTGCCGTGACGTTGGCGCTGGCGCTGATCTGGATCGCGCCCGGCATCGATCATGTCGATGAGTCTGCGACGAGCCGCGCTCCGTCGAGCGGCTCGCCAGGCGAACCCGAGGACGCCGCCGCGGCCGGCAAGCCCGCGCGTCTCGACTTCAAGCTGAAAGACATGAACGGCGTCGACGTGAAGCTCGATTCGTTCAAAGGCAAAGTGATCCTGTTGAATTTCTGGGCGACGTGGTGCGGGCCGTGCAAGGCGGAAATCCCGTCACTGGTCGAGCTGCAGGAGAAATACGCCGATGATCTCGTCGTCCTTGGATTTTCGGTGGACGATACGCCGGAGAAGATGAAGCCGTACTCCGAGGAGTACAAGGTCAACTACCCGCTGCTCGTCGGCAACGGGCGCGAGGACGTGCAAAACGCCTTCGGACCGCTGCTTGGCATCCCGGTGTCGGTGATCATCGGCCGCGACGGCATCATCGCAAAGAAGCACACGGGCATCGCGACCAAGGAGCAGTTCGAGCGGGAGATCCAGGCGCTGCTGTAGTATGATGCGTACATGCTGAAAGGCTTCACGCACGCCCGACTCGCTTGCGGCTGCCGCATTGCGTTCCGCGAGGGTGTCGAAGGGAGCCCGGTCACCGTTGTCGTCGAAGACAAGGGGCCTGGGTGCGTGATGTCTCTGCACGTGCGGAACCTGCCCATCTACGACTACCGCGAAGCACTTCGTCCGCCGACGCGCTTTTTGCCCCTCGAAGAAGAAGAATACGAAGAAGAAGGCTAGGTGAATCGGATCCTCAATTCAGCGACGAGCGGCAGGTGATCTGACGCCATCAGCGACAGCCTCGTCCTCGGTAGTTCCAGCCCCACCACTTCAACGCTGCCTTCGTAATAGATGTGATCGAGATGCAAAACCGGAAAGACGCCGGGATACGTCCGGCGGCGCCGGAGGTGTGCGCGCAGGTCTATGCTCTCGAGGCGCTCACTGAGCACCTTGGTCGCCAGGCCGCGGCTCCACTCGTTGAAGTCGCCGAGCACGAGCTTCGGCACGCCGATGCGCCGATCGTGCACGATGCTGCCGAGGCGGCCCGCCTGATGCCGGCGTTCGAGAAACGCCGTTCCGAGGTGCACGTTGTACAGGTGGAGCGTGTCCTCGCCGATCGCCACGTCGACCCGTTGCAAACAGCGTGGCTCGCACGTCTTCCAGGACAGGTCGTGGTGAGCGTGGTGCACGATCGGATGCCGGCTGAGCACTACGTTGCCGAACAGATTGCCGCGCAGGTGTCGCGCCGGCGCCATCACCCAGCCCATGCCAAGCAGTGCGCCGAGTTCTTCGGCGTGGCCGGTCGACGTGGGGCCGGCGCCGATGACCTCCTGGAGGGCGACAATGTCCGCGTCGATGGCTCGAATCACCTCGGCGGTACGGGCTGGATTCGTCCGCCCGTCCAAGCCACGGCAGCGATGGATGTTGTAGGTGGCGACGCGTAGCCGACGCCAGTGAGAGTCGGTCATCTAGTTCGTGGTTCGTGGTTCGTGGTCGGTAGTGGCGTGTTTGGGGGGAGGATGGCCGGTCTCATGGCTGCTGATGTGGTTTTACCACTAACCACGAACCACGAACCACGAACCACCCAACCGGCTAGAATGCAGCCATGGCGAAGTTGAAAAGCGAGCTGGAGCTCACCTGTCCGTGCTGCGGGTCAACGCTCGTCGTGGACGTCAATCTGGGTCGTATCGTTTCGCACCGCGAGCCCGAACGCGGCGACAAGCCCGAGCTGAGCGACGCACAACGAATCCTTGCGGCGGAGGCCGCCCGGCGTGAGTCGCTCTTCGAGCAATCGATTGAAGCGGAGAAGTCTCGAGACGATGCGTTGACGCGCCGGTTCGAGGAAGCGCTGAAGCAGGCTAAAAGCGAGCCGATCGCGAGGCCGACGCGGGACTTTGATTTTGATTAACTCCCAATTACCAACTCCCAACGCCCAACCACTCCCAACTGCCAACTCCCAAGTTGATCGTTGTTGGGAGTTGGGAATTGGAAATTGGGAGTGGTTGGCAGTTGGGAGTTGGTAGTTGGTAGTTGTGAATTGAGTTCGCTCACCCCCGCCGGGCGAACTCCTGAGGCAGCGGCGTCCACCGCTCGCGGCCTCTGTAGTACTTCCACGGCTTATAGCCGTGTGCCTCCCGAAAGCGACGATACCTCCGCCGCATCGCGGCGATCTTCTCGCGAGAGGGGATGAGCCGACGATGTGGCCAATCGAGCAGCATTTGCTCGACCTTCCACACGTTCTTCTCGGACAGTCGCCAGTCGTAGTCGCCCATCACCCGCAGGTCGACCACGGCGTAGGCTTTGATGCCGCCGGTCAAATCCACATATGACTCGACGTAGCTGAGCGCGAGTGCGCGCGGTGTGGCGAAAAGCGGCCTACGGCCATGCAGTCCCGGATCGCGCGATCGCGCCACTGAGCCCCAGCCGGTGCGGGCGCGATACACGAAGATCACGTGGTCGAGCAGGTCGATCGACTCGAAGCTCAGGACGAGCGGCGGATACCGATGCTGCTCCATGATCACCGCGGCGGAGAGCGCTGCCTCGAGGCAGTGCGCGGTGCCCGTGCGAATCACACTGCGAAAGCTGCGTAACGTTTCGCCGCCTTTCTCGGTGTTATACGGCAATGCATTCAGCCACTGTTGGACGGCGAGCGGCGAGCGCAGTCGATCGATCACCTGGCGCTCGGCGCGGGTCAGCGCCAGCACCGGCGGATCGATCGGGTCAGTGCGTGGGAGCGGGGACTGCGCTGAGGTCGGCAACGAGTTCGGACGGCGTCCAGGAATTGCCGTTGTGGACCTTCACGAGACGGCCGTCCGGATCGATCACGACCGTTCGCAGGTTGTGTGTGATGTCGATGGCACTCTGCGGATTGTGTTCGACGTAGATACCGAGCTGGGATCCGAACTTGTTCACCTCGGCCGGGTCGCCGGTCAGAAAGGACCATCGCATCGGGTCGGCGCCGAGTCTGGCCGCATACGGCTTCAACACGGTCGGCGTATCGAACGCCGGATCAAGTGTGACGGTCACCAGCCGGACATCGGCGAGCGCCGGCGTGCTCGCCAGCGTCTTCTGCACAGCGGCAAAGTTGCGATCCATGAGGGGACAGAATTCCGGCAGTGGGCAACGCGTGTAGATGAACGTCATCGCCACGCGATGGCCGCGATACGCCGAGAGCGACGATGGCACGCCGTTCTGGTCGACGAACTTCGCGTCCGTCAGCGTGTCGCCCGGTTCACGGATGTCGGGTGGCGGCGGTGGCGCCGGCGCATCGAGCGCCGCGTGTCCCGTTTTCTCGAGCGTGCGCAGGTGCGCGTCCACTTCGCCGACGACGAGCGTCGCGGTGACGAAATCGCCGGGCTCTTTCCCATTCAGCAGCGCTCCATCGTTCACCTTGAACGGCATCGTCATGCCGGGCATGAAGCCCTTGATGTCTTGGTGCTTGATGACGACTTCGCTCCGCTCGGGGCGAACGGCGAGAATCTGACCTTGCAGTTGATACTCACGCGCCGGAGTCTCAGCCGTGCTGCCGCAGTTGGCCAGGACGAGCGCGGCCGTCAGAGGAACCCAGAGGACCCGCATTCCGTCCACTGTAGCAACTTTTCAGGTCCGCTGTCCGGCTTCGCGCGAAGCGCTTCGGCGAGATCTCGCCGTAGCCTTGGCGGAGGCGGAAAGGCACACTACGACTGTCACACAGCCCGGCCACTGCGTGACCGCGTGATATAACCCGCTCACAGAGACGTTCATGGAACAAGCGCTTGTCCTGCGCGACGTCCGGAAGTCATTCGGCGCCACGAAAGCCGTGGACGGCATCAATCTCACCGTGCCGCGCGGTGCGCTGTACGGAGTGATAGGACCGAACGGCGCCGGAAAGACGACGTGTATCAGGATGATCATGTCGATCCTCTTTCCGGATTCGGGTGAGCTCTCGGTGCTGGGTCGCCGCTCGGCACTCGAGGCCAAAGACCGCATCGGCTACCTGCCGGAAGAGCGCGGTGTCTATCGCAACATGAAAGTTGGCGCGTTCCTCATCTACATGGCGCAACTGAAAGGCGTGGGCCGCGACGAGGCGGCGGCACGCGTGCCCCGGATGTTGGACAGCATGAATCTGCCCGGCACCGCAGGAAAGCTGTGCGAGGACTTGTCCAAAGGCATGCTGCAGCGAGTGCAGTTCATCGCCGCAGTGATTCATCAGCCTGATCTGCTCATTCTCGACGAGCCGTTCAGCGGTCAGGATCCAGTAAGTGTGCGGTTGCTGCGCGAGCACATCGTCGCTGAACACCGGCGTGGTGCCACGGTGCTGTTGTCCACGCACGTCATGGCCAATGCGGAAGAGATGTGCCACCACATCGTGATGATCCATCAGGGGCAGAAGGTGCTCGACGAGCCGGTCGCCGGGCTGCGCCGGCAATTCGATCCCCGGACGATTCATTTCGAGCCACTCGATCCCGGTGCCGATGCATCACGGCTCCGTGCCGTCCCTGGTGTCGAGCGCGTCGAGAGCGTCGGCGAGGGCTACACGGTGCTGCTCGCCTCTGGTACTGATCCGGCTGCGGCCATCGCACGGCTTGCCGCCGCAGTCCCGCCGGCGCGCGTTGAGCTTGCCCGGCTTCGCCTGGAGGACGTCTTCATTCGCATCGTCTCGCAGGGCGCTACGAGTAGTGAGGCCGCGCGCGCCCTGCGTGCCGGTCTGCAGGCGCCAGGCGCCGAGGGAGCATTCGCATGAAACGCGTCTGGCTCGTCGCGCGGCGGGAGTTTGTGGCGGCGGTGATGAACAAGGGGTTCGTCATCGGACTGCTGGTGATGCCCGCTATCGCTGCGCTCCTGATCACGGTGATGCCGCGACTGATGCGCGCGCAAGGCTCGCAGATCCGCGGTGAGGTGGCGGTGATCGACCAGACGGGGCACGTATTCGACGAACTGCGAGCTGGACTTACGTCGGAGGCGATCACCAGGCGTCGCACAGAAGTGGCGCGGCGTGCGCTCGAGAACGCGCCGGCTCCGGTTCGTGCCGTCGCGGACGAGTCCTCGAATGCCGCCATCGAGCAGACGATGGGTGCGGCGCCTGCGCTCACTCTGGTCCAGCGGGCGGCGACAGCGGACCTGCAAAGCGAGAAACGCTGGCTGACCGACACGGTCGCGGAAGATGCGCCGCGTCATCTCGCCCTGGTGGTGATTCACCCTGACGCCGTCACGCCGAACGCCAAGCCCGAGTACGGTGGCTACGACATCTATATCCCCGACAACACCGACGAACGTGTCGAGACGACGATCTACGAAGCGATGCGGGAGGCGCTCGTCGCGGCTCGTGTACGCGCCCACAACATGGATCGCGCGCAGGTTGAAGCCGTCATGAGTGTGCGGCGTGCGAGGTCTGTGACCGTCACGGCCGGAACAGAGCGGCAGACCAACGTCAGGTTCAACCGGTTCCTGCCTTTCATCTTCGCGGGCCTGCTCGTGTTCGGGATCCTGATTGGCGGGCAGACGCTGCTCACGCAGGTCCTCGAGGAGAAATCGAGCCGCGTCATCGAAGTCCTGCTGTCTGCGGTATCACCGCTCGAATTGATGGCGGGGAAGATCCTCGGCCAGATGGCCGTCAGCATGCTCGTCCTCGCCCTCTACATCGGGATGGGTCTGCTCATGCTGATGTCGTTCGCCATGCTCGGCTTGATCGATCCACTGCTCATCGTCTACCTGATCATCTTCTTCCTGGTGGGCTATCTCGTGTTCGCGTCGGTCTTCGCGGCGGTGGGTGCCGCCGTCAACGAGATGCGCGAGGCACAGTCGCTGATGACGCCGATCATGCTGCTGCTGATGGCGCCGTGGTTCTTCGCCCAGCCGATCGGGCGAGACCCTGATTCGGCGTTCAGTGTCGCGATGAGCCTCGTGCCGCCGGTGAACACGTTCGCGATGATGGTGCGGCTGGCATCGACGACACCGCCCCCGTTGTGGCAGGTCGGCCTCAGCCTCGTGATTGGCGTCGCGTCGGCCGTTGCGTGTATGTGGTTTGCCGCCAAGATCTTCAAGGTGGGTCTCCTCATGCACGGGAAGCCGCCGACGCTCGGCACGCTCATCAAGTGGGCGAGAATGGCTTGATGGCGACGTGGGTGGGGACGTCCGGTTACAACTACCCGGAATGGAAGGGCAGCTTCTATCCTGAGACTCTACCGGCGGCGAAGATGCTGCCGTACTACGCCGAACGCTTCCCGACCGTCGAAATCAACTACACGTTCTACCGCACGCCGAACGAGAAAATCCTCGCCGGCTGGAATCAGGCCACGCCGGATCGCTACAAGCTGACGCTGAAGGCGCCCAAGCGCATCACGCACGATCGGCGGCTGCGCGACTGCGCCGACCCGGTGCGGCAATTCTTCGAAACAGCTGCCACGCTCGGCCCCAAGCTCGGCGCGCTGCTGTTCCAGCTGGCGCCGAATTTCAAGAAGGACCTCCCGCTGTTCGACGCGTTTCTCGAGGCGTTTCCGCCGAGGGTGTGCGCAGCGTTCGAGTTCCGTCACACGTCGTGGCTCGACGAGGAGGTCTACGCGCGACTGCGTACGCGCAACCTCGCGCTGTGCGTCGCTGACAGCGAGAAGCTCTCGACGCCGGTCGAGATCACCGCCGACTACGCCTACTTCCGGCTGCGTGACGAGGGTTATCAGGAAGCCGACATCACCAAGTGGGCAGACGTGATCCGCGAGAGAACGTCAGGCTGTCAGGAGGTCTTCGTGTATTTCAAGCACGAGGAAAGCGGCAAGGGCCCGGAGTTCGCCAAGACCCTGATGCAGAACCTCGGGCTCACGTAGAGGGCGTTCAACTCCCAACGCCCAACTCCCAATTCCCAACCACTTCCAATTCCCAAGTCCCAATCTTCAATAACTCTCAACCAGCAACTTGGGATTTGGGAGTTGGGAGTGGTTGGGCGTTGGCAGTTGGAAGTTGGGAGTTGACGAACCGCACGACCTCCCGCTCGGCCCAATAGCCGTCGTACTCACCATTGCGTCTCTCCACGAACGCACAATGCCCACCGTGACGCGTGACGACGACCTTCACCGCCGGATTGTTGAGCACTGACGGATCGCGAAACGGATCGATCGGCACGAACGGGTCGTCTTCCGCGGTGAGAATCAGCGCCGGGACGCGGATGTGATCGATGACGCGCATCGCGCTGGCCCGGTAGTAGTAGTCGCTGGCATCGCGGAACCCGTGGTGCGGCGCTGTGAAGGCTTCGTCGAATTGCCGGACGGTCCACACGCGTTTCAGTTCCTCGAGCGCGTATTCATGCGGAAAAACGGCGGCTTTCCGCCGCATCCGCGCCTTGAGCCGGCGCACGAAGTTGAACTCGTAGGCGATGTTCGACCGCCGCTCCAGGGCTTTCACGCACGCAGCCAGGTCCATCGTTGGCGACACGGCACACACCGCTTTGAGCGGCGGAAACGAGTCGCCCAGCTCGCCGGCAAGCTTCAGCGCCAGGTTGCCGCCCAGCGAATAACCCGCAACCGCGACCGCGGTGATGCCGTCGATAGCGACCAGCTCGCGCAGGACGAACAACGGATCGTGGGTCAGTCCTGAGTGATACAGGCCGCGCGAGAGATGCTCGGTCTCACCACAGTTGCGTTGATTGAGGCGTACGACGTTCCAGCCGGCGTCGAAGGCCTTGTCGGCGATGCCGCTCATGTAGTGTGCCGAGCTCGATCCCTCGAGGCCGTGCAGCAGGAGCAGGGCCGGATGCTTCGCCGGTTCAGCGTGCCAATGGCAGTGCGCGAGCACGCGCGCCTCCGGCGCGACATCGAAGAAGCGCGGCTCGGGCGGTGAAAGCCGTGGGAACTTCCGCGGCTTCGCCCAGGCGTACACGGTTTGGACGTGGCCGTTCAGATAGAGCGGCCTGTAGTCGGATGCCTCGAAGGTCACACTGGAAGGGATGTCTTGAGCCTGACGAGGTAGTGTTTGTGCATTGAGTGATCGTCGATCTTCTCGACGCCGCCCTTCAGAATCTCGATCGCCCGTTCGCGAAACGCCTTCTCGTGCTCTTCGGTGAAGTCGCCCGTGACGAGGCTCTTGAGGCTGTCGGTCACGAGTCCGGCGACCTGTCCGAGCACAGCGAGGTTGAACGCACCCTTGGCAAACTTCAGCGCCTCGCTCACTGACTCTACAGCCGATTCGGCGGTGCTCGATTCTCCCGCGTGATCGAAGAATCGTTGGCTCCCGTAGTGACAGAAGCCCATTGAGAACAACGGTACGCGAGGAACAATGTCGCGATCGTTCACGAAGCGATAGATGCCGGACCCAAGTTTCTCGTTGACGGCGGCGGCGAAGCCCTTGTTGCCGACGCGCGGTTGCCCGAACGTATAGACGCCCTGGACCGGAATCCGGCTGACGAACATCGCCTGCGCCGCGCACAGCTCGGCCAGCGCGCCGCCGAGGCTGTGTCCGGTGATCCAGATCGTCTTGCTGCCTCGATTCACCAACCGTTTCGGCAGTACCTCGCCGTTGGGCAGGGTCACGCCCCAGACCTTGCGCAAGGCGCCGTAGAAGCCGGAGTGCACGTTGCCGGCATTGTGATCCCAGGCAGCTGACGTTGCGCGGAAATCCACAAACCAGTCCATTGGCTGGTTCGGCTGCGTGCCCCGAAACGCCACGATGATCGCGTCGCCGCTCTCGGCGACGAAGCCTTGCGTGTCGTGATTGTCGAAGAAGTCGAACGCGCCAGTGAATCCGCTCACGTTCGCCCACTTGGCGCACCGCTCGGGCGTGTCGTAGGCAATGGCGGACGCCTGGGCCAGAATCTGAGCATTGGCCGTCGAAAACGATGTCGCACGCGGTTCGAATGCCATGGTGATCGTCCTTTCCGGGGAACTGCAAGAGCAGTATAGTCGGCCCTGCAGCACCGAAGTCCCGCCGAAGCCACGCCGAAGCCTGGGCGAGGGCCGGCGGACGGTGTCACGCCGAAGCCTGTGGCGAAGGCGGACGCTTCTGAGGAGGCCACCGATGATGCGAAGGGTGTTACATCTGCAACTGGCTGCGGCTGGGGTCGCCGTGATACTGGCCGCACTACTCGGCGTTGTCGGCAGCGCCCAGTCGCCGCGCCCGGTGCCGATCGACAGTGACGACATCGGCGGCGTCGTGACTGGTCCGAAGGGCCCGGAAGCCGGTGTGTGGGTCGTCGCTGAAACTACCGACCTGCCGACGCGTTTGATCAAGAGTGTCGTCACCGACGACCAGGGTCGCTTTGTCGTTCCCGATCTCCCGAAGGCGACCTACAACGTGTGGGTGCGCGGCTACGGGTTGACGGATTCGCCGAAGACAACGGCCACGCCCGGCAAGCAGCTCGCGTTGACCGCGGTGCCGGCGCCGAGCCCCCGCGTCGCGGCCGAGTACTACCCCGCGCAGTACTGGCTGTCGCTGCTGCAGGTGCCGCCGCCCAGCGACTTCCCCGGCACCGGTCCGACCGGCAATGGCATCTCGCCGAACATGAAGAGCCAGGGCGAGTGGATTCGCAACATCGTCAACACCGATGGCTGCACCGGCTGCCATCAGATGGGCAACAAAGCCACGCGTGAAATTCCCGAGAATCTCGGACGGTTCGAGAACTCGCGCGCCGCGTGGGATCGCCGCATCCAGTCGGGACAAGCCGGTGGCGGCATGAGCAACCGGTTCACACAAGTCGGCCGTCCCCGCGCGTTGGCGATGTGGGCGGACTGGACCGATCGAATCGCTGGTGGCGAGTTGCCGTCGGCCGCGCCGGCAAGGCCGCAGGGCCGTGAGCGGAACGTCGTCGTGACGATGTGGGATTGGGCCGATCCGAAGGCGTACCTGCACGACGAGATTGCGAGCGACAAACGGAATCCGACCGTGAACGCCAACGGGCCGATCTATGGCGCGCTCGAAGCCAGCGCCGACTACATGCCCGTCGTCGATCCCAAGGGCCACGCCGCCGCGCAGATCAAGCTGGTCGTGCGCGACCCGCAGACGCCGAGCGAGGCCAACACGCCGCCGGCGCAGGCGTCGGCGTACTGGGGCGAGGAAGCGATCTGGACCAGCCAGGCCAACGCGCACAGCTTCGCGATGGACAAGCAATCGCGTGTCTGGATTGCCGCGCGCATCCGCCCGAATCAGACGGCCGATTTCTGCAAGGCGGGATCGTCGCATCCATCCGCGAAGGCGTTCCCGATCACGCAGAGCGGTCGCCAGATGCAGATGTACGACCCGAAGACGAAGAAGGTGGCCACGATCGACACCTGTTTCGGGACGCACCATCTGAACTTCGATGACAACGACGTGCTGTGGTTCACCGGTGGCGGACCGGTGGAGGGCTGGTTCGACACGCGCATCTACGACAAGACCGGCGACGAGCAGAAGGCGCAGGGCTGGACGGTGTTCGTGCTGGACACCAACGGCAACGGCAAGCGCGACGCGTATGTGGAACCCGATCAGCCCGTCGACCCCACCAAGGACAAGCGCGTCAACGCGCCGTTCTACGGCGTCGCGCCGAGCCCGGTCGATGGCTCGATCTGGGGATCGGTGCTCGGCATGCCGGGCATGCTCGTGCGCATCGTGCTCGGGTCGGATCCGTCGAACACGGCGCTGTCGGAAGTCTACGAGGTGCCTTGGAAGAACGACAAAGCCAAGGCACAAGGTTTTGCGCCGCGCGGCATGGACGTGGACAGCGACGGCGTCGTCTGGGCGGTGCTCTCGAGCGGACATCTGGCCAGCTTCGATCGCCGCAAATGCAAGGCGAAGTTGAACGGTCCTGAGGCGACCGGTCAGCACTGCCCCGAAGGGTGGGCGCTCTATCCGCTGCCAGGCCCGAACTACAAGGGTGCGGTGGATTCGGCGAGCGCCGACACGGCGTACTACAACTTCATCGACCGGTTCGACATGCTCGGCGTCGGCAAGGACATTCCGCTCGCCACGGGCAATGGCTCCGAGGCGCTGCTGGCGCTTGTGGACGGCAAGTTCATGACGTTCCGCGTACCGTATCCGATGGGCTTCTACGCGAAGGGCATCGACGGCCGCATCGACGATGCCAAGGCGGGCTGGAAGGGCAAGGGTATCTGGTCGACCTACGCGACGCGCGCGCCGTTCCATGCCGAGGGCGGCAAGGGTACGACCAGCAAGCTGGTGAAGTTCCAAGTGAGGAACAGCCCGCTGGATAAATAGGTCTCCGGCCTGGTCTACGGTCTACGGTAGGGCGGGTCCTTTCGGACCCGCCCTCTCACCGATGCTCTCACGCGCACTACTAGCGTTTCTCGCGCTGCCGGGAGTGGTGGCGTTCGGCGTCCCATTACTCATCGCGTGGCCGCGCGTACGCGAGGGCTCGTTCAATGGCCTCGCACTCGTACTGCTCATCCCCGGCATCACGCTCTTACTCTGGTGCGTCCGCGATTTCTTTGTCACGGGAAAGGGCACGCTCGCGCCCTGGGATCCTCCGCGCAACCTGGTGTCATCGGGGCCGTATCGCTACTCACGCAATCCGATGTACGTCGGCGTCGGCCTCATGCTGTGGGGATGGGCGATCGCGTTCGGCTCGTGGGCACTCGTCCTCTACGCGCTCATCGTGATGGTGGCATTCCACCTTCGCGTGCTCTTGAACGAAGAACCGTATTTGGCGCGCACGCACGGCCGCCGTTGGGACGACTATCGTTCGCGCGTGCCGCGATGGTTGTTTCCGAGCCGCCGCGCCCTGCTGTGGTCGTGGGCGGCTGTCCTCATGCTGCTGGCGCTGACCGGCCTGACCTACGAAGCGTACGCCGATGCGCAAACGGCTCGCGAGTTCCCGCCGCCCGGGACAATGGTGGACATCGGTGGACGACGGCTGCACCTGGTGTGCATCGGTCGAGACGATCCGATGGAACCGACGGTCATCTTCGAGGCCAGCGGCTGGGGGAACGCGCTCAGTGCCTCGCGGGCGCGGGAACGGCTGGCGACTCGCACGCGCGTCTGTAGCTACGACAGGATCGGGCGTGGATGGAGCGACGCCGCGCCAGGTGTGACGACGATCGAAAGCACCGCGAGGAACCTTGGCGTGCTGCAGGATCGCGCGAAGCTGGCCGGTCCTTTCGTGATCGTCGCATCGTCCATCGGCGGTCTGACGGCGGAGATGTTCGCGCGAAAGTATCCCGAGCGCGTCGCCGGACTCGTGTTCGTGGACGCCGCGAACAGCCTGCTGGTCCCACGTCTGATGTCGTACGCGTGGCCAATCACCGCGCTGGCGTGCACCGCTGGCACGCTGGCGCGCTTTGGCGTGATTCGACTGATGGATCCATTTGCTCTCGGCAGCGACTCGGAAGGTGCGCGGCGATCCGCGGCCATTACGTACGGAGCCGGACCGTGGGCCGCCACGTGCGCCATGGCCCGCGGCCTCGACGACATTCAACGCGAATTCGCACAAGCGCCGGCACTACCGGAGATACCGGTCGTCGTCTTGTCTGCTTCGAGCAAGCAGCAGCTGATGCCACCGTTCGCCGAGCGTTTCATCGATGCGAATCAAATCATGCGCGAGACCGAGGCTGCGCATCGCGACCTTGCCGCACGTGTCCACGGTACGTGGAAGAAGGTGCCGAACAGCACGCACCTGATTGCCGACAGCCAGCCGGATGCCGTCGCCGATGCGGTGTTCGATCTGCTCGACCAGCTTCGCAAGTCTGGTTGACGTTACGGTCCGGCTGAAGCCGGACACTACGGACGACAAGCCATTACCGGCACATGTTGTAGGCCGCCACTGTGCCGAATACGCCGAACACCAGTGGAACGCCGAGTGCGACTTCGCCCGACATTTCCACGTTGCGCGCTGCTGCGAAAGTGAGCAGTCCGGCACCGATCCCCGCGCCGATGCCGAGGCCCAGGAGGAGTTTACTGCCGCAGGGCTTTCCGAGACGCATTTGACGC
>Ga0209382_10007955_pt1 | contig 13411 bp, 10 predicted proteins | sample SoiMetdeltSBSDD5_FD_187599 | JGI IMG/M metagenome (GOLD analysis project Ga0209382, IMG submission 187599) | Bulk soil microbial communities from a Populus tree surrounding site in Tennessee, USA - Soil MetaG P. deltoides SBSDD5 (SPAdes) (version 2) | ecosystem: Environmental > Terrestrial >... | reverse complement strand
TCGGTGGTACAGCTGGGTGGACTCGAACCACCGACCTCCTGATCCACAGTCAGGCGCTCTAACCAACTGAGCTACAGCTGCACGGGGCGCGCGAAAATGTCGGCGAGCGCGGCGGAACCTATGGGCAAAGCCGCAGCTTGGCAAGGCTTTGGTCAGCCCGCCGCCGGAGCGGCGCGGCCGTCTGGTCCAGGTCACCCGCGGTTCCGAAAAAACGCGGCTTGCCACAGCCTTAAGCCCGATTTAACCGCGCCCCACAACACTGCCGCGCTTGGCTACCGGTGGGACAAAGATCGATCGATGACGGTTGTGGCCGCCCGCCCAACGTTCCAGGCCGCGATCGACGGCGCGCTCGAGCGCTGACGCCGCCGTGACGGATCCGCGCGGCTATCCCGACCGGCCGTATCTCGCGGTCAGCGCCGCGATCGTGCGCGCCGGGCGGCTCCTGGTGGTGCGGCGCGCCAAGCCTCCCGCAGCCCAAGTCTTCACCTTTCCGGGCGGCGTGGTGGAGGCGGGCGAGGCCCTGCTCGAGGCGGTGGTGCGGGAGATCGCCGAGGAGACCGCGCTTGCGATCGCGCCGCTCGCGCTCGCCGGCCATCGCGAATTCGTCGCCCGCGACGAGGCCGGCCGCGTCGTCCGGCACTTCGTCATCCTGGCGTTCGCGGCGCGCTGGGTCGCCGGCGAGCCTGTCCTCAACGACGAGATCGCCGAGGCGCGTTGGGTTACGCCCGCCGAGCTCGAGGCGCTGGCAACGACCGAGGGCCTGGCCGAGATCGCCCGCGCGGCGCTGACACAGGTCGAGGCGGCCGATCGCGCATGAGACGGCGGGGCGAGATCACCTCCCCCTGAAAGGAAGATCGGCGAGCGAAGCTCGCCGGGAGGGGGTTGCACGCGGCCGGCGATCTCTCCCCGGATCGGCTTCGCCGAGGGAAGGCCGCCTTGCGGTTGCCACGGCGGCGGCGCATATCTCGCGACCCTTGAGACCGACCTCGATGCTCGCTCGCGCCTTGACGCTCCTGTGGTTGCTGATCGCCGCCGGCGGCCCCGTGCTGGCGGTCGAGGGCGGGCCCGCGCCTTATGACCGCGAGCTGCAGCGGCTCGCCGAGATCATGGGGGCGCTGCACTACCTGCGCGCGGTCTGCGGGTCCAACGAGGGCCAGCTGTGGCGCAACGAGATGCAGTCGCTGATCGACGCCGAGGCGCCGTCCGGCGAGCGCCGCGACCGCATGGTGGCGAGCTTCAACCGCGGCTACCGCGGCTTCCAGCAGACCTACCGCAGCTGCACGCCGGCGGCCGGCGTTGCCATCCGCCGTTACCTCGACGAGGGCGCCAAGATCGCCCGCGACATCACCGCCCGCTACGCGAACTGAACCGCGTTATCGCGCCCCAACGATAGGCTATCGGATTGACCCCATCCGAGCGGCGAGCCGCGATGTGCCGGTTCGCCCTCGCAGGGAGTCGGTTCCGGCGTTCCCTCCCCTTGTGGGGGAGGGAGCACCAGTCAGTGCCCGCCTTACGCAGGCGTGCCGAACGAGGCTACTCCGCCGCCTTGCGCAGCGTCTCCCATTCGCGCAGCGCCTGGGCGTCGCGCGGGGTGACGTCCGGATATTGCGGATCGGAGCCGACCGCAGCCGAGATCTTCCATGAGCGCGCGCATTTCCTGCCCTCGGCGAGGCCCGGCACCACCGCGACGCCCGCCACCTCGTCGAGCCGGAACGCGTCCGGCGGACCCTCGCCGTCGGCCAGGGTGGCGGCCGAGGTGATGCAGACTTCCGCGAGATCGACATCGAGCAGGGCGACGAAGAGCTCGCCGTCCGAGATGTAGACGGCGGGGGCGGCCTCGAGCGACGAGCCGATGCGCTTGGCGGCGCGCTCGAGCTCGAGCGCGCCGGTGACGACCCGGCGCACCTGCCGCACCTTGCGCCATTTCTCCGCCAGCGCGTCGTCGCGCCAGGCCGCCGGCACGTCGGGGAAGCGCTCGAGGTGGACCGAGCCGTCCGCCGAAGGATAGCGCGCGAGCCACGCCTCCTCGGCCGTGAAGCACAGCATCGGCGCGAGCCAGGTGACGGTGGCGCGGAACAGGTGCTCGAGCACGGTCAGCGCGGCCCTGCGCGTCACCGAGGAGATCGGATCGCAGTAGAGCGCGTCCTTGCGGATATCGAAATAGAACGCCGAGAGGTCGACGGTCATGAACGCATTGAGCGCGGCGAAGATGCGCTTGAAGTCAAACTCCGCATAGGCGCGCCGGACGAGCTCGTCGAGCTCGGAGAGCCGGTGCAGCATCAGGCGCTCGAGCTCCGGCATGCGCTCGAGCGGGACGCGGTCCTCCTCGCGATAGTGCGCGAGGTTGCCGAGCATCCAGCGGATGGTGTTGCGCAGCTTGCGGTAGGTGTCGACCGTGGTCTTGAGAATCTCCGGCCCGATGCGGATGTCGTCGGCATAGTCGGAGGCGCACGTCCACATACGCAGGATGTCGGCGCCGGACTGCTCGATCACGTCCTGCGGCGCCACCGTGTTGCCGAGCGACTTCGACATCTTGCGGCCGTGCTCGTCGAGCACGAAGCCGTGGGTGAGGACGATGTCGAACGGCGCGCGGCCGCGCGTGCCGCAGCTCTCCAACAACGACGACTGGAACCAGCCGCGGTGCTGGTCGGAGCCTTCCAGATACATCACGGTGTCGTCGCCGCCGTCGCGCTTGCGGCGGATGCCGGCGAGGCTGGGGAAATGCTCCGGGTCCTCGAGCGTGAACGCATGCGTCGAGCCGGACTCGAACCAGACGTCGAGGATGTCGTCGACCTTCTGCCAGCCTTCGGCGGCGCGCTGCTCAAGGAAGCGCTCGCGCGCGCCCGGCGCGTACCAGGCGTCGGCGCCCTCGCGCGCGAACACCTCGGCAATGCGGGCGTTGACGGCATCGTCCGCGAGGATCTCGGTCGAGCCGTCGGGCTTCTGGCGCACGAACAGCGCGATCGGCACGCCCCAGGCGCGCTGGCGCGAGATCACCCAGTCGGGCCGGTTCTCGATCATGCCGGTGATGCGGTTCTCGCCCGCGGCCGGCACCCAGCGCGTCTCCTTGATGGCGGTGAGCGCGCGGTGGCGCAGCGTGTCGCCCGGTCGGGCAGCCGCGCCGTCATCGGCGATCGGCTTGTCCATGGCGATGAACCACTGCGGCGTGTTGCGGAAGATCACCGGCTTCTTCGAGCGCCACGAATGCGGGTACTGGTGCTTGAGCCGCCCGCGCGCGATCAGCATGCCGGCGCCGATCAAGGCCTTGATCACCGCCTCGTTGGCATCGCCCTTGTCGCCGGCGTCGGTGAGCACGCGCTTGCCGGCGAAGCCCGGCGCCTCGGCCGTGAAGGCGCCGTTCTCGTCGACCGTGTAGGGGATTCGCGTGTCGATGCCGTGCGCCTCGAGCTCGCGCGCCTGCGCGGTCCAGACCTCGAAGTCCTCGCGCCCGTGCCCGGGCGCGGTGTGCACGAAGCCGGTGCCGACGTCGTCGCCGACATGGTCCCCTTCGAGCAGCGGGACCGCGAACTCGTAGCCACCCGCAAGACCTTGCAACGGATGCTCGGCGACGACGCCCGAAAGCATCCGAGCGTCGACGGCGGCGCGCCGCTCACAGCCTGACACGCGGGCGTGCTTGAACACCTCGGCCGCCAACTTGTCAGCCAAGACGAAGCGATCGCCGTTCTTGGCCCAGTTGTCTGCCGGTGCGTCCGTGACTTCGTAGAGCCCGTATTCGATCTTCGCCGAATAGCAGATGGCCCGGTTTCCCGGGATCGTCCACGGCGTCGTGGTCCAGATGAGCAGCGAAGCGCCGCGCAGCTGTGGCGCGGCTTCGACACTGCGGACCGGAAACTTCACCCATACCTGGTCGGAGACGTAGTCCTCGTACTCGACCTCGGCCTCGGCGAGGGCGGTCTTCTCCACCACCGACCACATCACCGGCTTGGAGCCGCGGTAGAGCGTGCCGTTGGCGGCGAATTTCATCACCTCGCGGGCGATCTGCGCCTCGGCGGGAAAATCCATGGTGGCGTAGCGGCCTTCCCAGTCGCCCTCGACGCCGAGGCGCTTGAACTCGTCGCGCTGCACCTCCAGCCAATGCTGGGCGAAGGCGCGGCACTCGTGACGGAACGCGATGATCGGCGAGGTGGCGGCGTTGCGCCCTTGCTCGGTCGCGACGTCGAACTTGTCCCAGCCCTGGGCGCGCCGCTCCTCCTCGACCTTCCACTCGATCGGCAGGCCGTGACAGTCCCAGCCTGGCACGTAGTTGGAATCGTAGCCAAGCATCTGCTGCGAGCGGGTGACCACGTCCTTGAGCACCTTGTTGAGGGCGGTGCCGATGTGGATGTTGCCGTTGGCGTAAGGCGGGCCGTCGTGCAGCACGAAGAGCGCGCGGCCCTTGGCGTCGGCGCGCAGGCGCCGGTACATGGCAAGGCGCGTCCAGCGCGCCAGCAGCTCGGGCTCCCGCTGCGGCAGCCCGGCACGCATCGGGAAACCGGTTTGCGGCAGGAACAGCGTATCGCTGTAGTCGCGGGCTTTCTCGGTCATGGCAGGTTCGGTTCGATCGGCTCAGTGTGGCGTTGGGGCGGAAGGTTTGGTCCCGGTCCTCCGCCCACGCTGCAAGCGCGCTCAAGCGGAGGCCGGGCCGCTAATCCGAATGGCCGACCCGATCGGGGAAAAGGTTATGCGCCGCGCGAACATGGGCGCCCTCATAGCAGGCGCAACGAGGCCGGGAAAGCCTCTCATGTCACGCGGCGAGCGGCGGGAAAGCATCCGGCGCCCGGGCGAGCGCGATCCGGGCGCGCGCCGCATCCTCGTCCATCTGCCGGACGAGGCCCTCGGCGCTGTCGAACCGCGCCTCCGGCCTGATCCAGTCGACGAAGGCGACGTCGAGCGTTCCGCCGTAGAGGTCGCCGGCGAAGTCGAACAGAAACACCTCCAGCAGCGGCGCGCCGTTGTCGAATGTCGGCCGGCGGCCAAAGCTCGCGACCCCTTCGTGGCGCTCAAGCCCGTGGCCGACGCGAACCGCGTAGATGCCATGGCGGAGCCCGCAGGCCGGGTCGAGCCGGATATTGGCGGTCGGAAAGCCGAGGTCGCGCCCGCGCTTCTCGCCGTGCAGCACCGTGCCGGTGACGAACCACGGATGGCCGAGCAACTCGGCCGCCTCCGCCACACGGCCTTCGGCCAAGGCGGTCCTGATGGCGCTCGACGACACCGGCCGGCCCTGGTGCTGCAACGGCGGCAGCACCTCGACCGCAAAGCCATGCTTCGCCCCCTGCTCCTGGAGAAAGGCCGGCGAGCCCGCGCGGCCCCTGCCGAAATGAAAATTGTAGCCGATCACGGCGCCGGCGATCGCCAGCCGCTCGACCAGGATCGTTCGCGCGAATTCCTCGGCGCCGAGCGCCGCGAAGGCCGCGTCGAACGTCAGCACGAGCGCGCCGTCGAGCCCGCTCGCGGCCAACAGGCGAAGCCTGGCGGCATCGTCGGTCAGCCGGAACAGCGGCTCCCGCGGGCGGAAGAACGTGCGCGGATGCGGCTCGAACGTGAGCGCGAGCGCAGCGCGATCGAGCGCCCGCGCGCGGGCGACCGCGGCCGCGATGACGGCCTGATGGCCACGGTGCACCCCGTCGAAATTGCCGACCGCGGCGATGCCGCCCGCGAGCGCCGCCGGCACGTCGGCGTTATCGCGCACGATGCGAAACGCCGGCGCCGGTTTTGCCAGGGTGGTCATGAATCAGCTGCTCGCGGCCGCGACCGTGCCGTCCGGAGCGGGCATGAGTCAAGCCGAGCGCTGACGCGAAAAAAACCTGATAGTGCAGCGGTTAAGGGGATATTGGCCGGCGCGGTTAGGCTCCGTCTCAGCTCACAAGAAAGGAATGCAGGGAAATCGGGCGCTGCGGTGCCCCGGACCGGGAAATCACCAAACCAGCCGACGCGTCACCGCCTTGGGTGCGAGCTTCGCCTCGGCGAACATCCGCGCCAGCGTGGCGAGATCCGGATCGTCGCGCCCGCCCAGCTCCTCGGCGTGGATACCCGAAGTGACGAACAGGACGTCGATGCCGAGGTCGGCGGCGCCCGTAAGGTCGGTGCGCACCGAATCGCCGATCGCCAGCACGCGTGCGTGCGGCGTTGCCCCGCCGCGCAGCGCCGCCGCCTTGGCCAGCGCCTGATCGTAGATCGGCCGGTACGGCTTGCCGGCGTAGAGCACCTCGCCGCCCATGTCGCGGTAGAGATCGGCGATCGCGCCGGCGCAATAGACCAGGCGATCGCCGCGCTCGACCACCAGATCGGGATTGCCGCAGATCATGAACAGCGAGCGCGCCCGCATCCTGCCCAGCAGGTCGCGATAGTCGTCCGGGGTTTCGACCTCATCGTTGACCGGGCCGGTGCAGACCACGTAGGCAGCCTCCTCGATCGGCGCCTGCGGCGCGTCGAGGCCGGCGAAGATGCCGAGGTCGCGTTCCGGCCCGACGTGAAACATCGGCTCGCCCGCACGCTTCGCCATCACGGCGCGCGTGACGTCGCCGGAAGTCACGATGGCATCATAGGCCGTGCGCGGCACCCTGAGGCGGTCGAGGTGGCGCGTGACGCCGTCGCCCGGGCGGGGGGCATTGGAGATCAGCACCACGGTCCCGCCCTGTGCGCGATAGCGCGCGAGCGCCTCGCATGCGTCCGGCCAGGCGGCGAGCCCGTTGTGCACGACGCCCCAGACGTCCGACAGCACGACGTCGTAGGCGGAAGCAAGCGTCGAGAAGCGATGGGTGAGCGAGGGTGGAAGCGATGTCATGGGAGTCCGCGGAACGGCGCGCGGGCTCCCTTAGACGATCCTTCGGGTGCCGTCACCCCTGGGGCGGACTGTCTCGTGTCTTCGGCGCACCGAGGCTGCCGGGCGCCGCGTGCCCGGTGCCGATCGCCAAGGGATCGCTCAATGGCTCGTCAGCGCACTGGTGACCAGCGCGTTGAGCACCTGCCGATAGTGGGCGCGGATAGCGGCCGAGGGGGCGTGCGCCATAAAGACGACCGCCAGCTCCTCCTTCGGGTCGATCCAGAAGCTGGTGCCGTAGGCGCCACCCCAGGTGTACTCGCCAGCCGATCCGACCAACGGCGAGAGGCCGTCCTGCTTGCGCACCGCAACTCCCAGCCCGAAGCCGTAGCCGGGAAGAAGCGGGCTGACGACCGGGATGGTGTTTTTGACATCCGGGCCGAGATGGTCTGCCGTCATGTGCTCGACCATCTTGTGTCCGAGGATGCGCACGCCGTCGAGCGATCCCTTGTTCAACAGCATTTGCGCGAAGCGGATATAATCGCCGGCGGTCGAGGCCGCGCACCCGCCGCCGCACTCGAATTTCAACGGCTTCGTCGAATCGAGCACGGTTTGTGGCCGGCCCGTGTCGGGATCGCTCGGCAGGGCCCTGGCGTAGCGGGCGACCTTGTCAGGGGGAATGAGGAACACCGTTTCCTCCATGCGCAACGGCTTGAACAGCCGCTCCTGCAGGAACTGTCCGAGCGTTTGCTCGCTCAACGCCTCGATGATGAGCCCGAGCACGTCCGTCGATAGGCTGTAGTCCCAGACCGTGCCGGGTTGATAGAGCAGCGGCGCCGTCGCGAGCTTGTTGATGAACTCGCTGCTCGTCATGCTGGTGCCGCTCGACGCCGAGGATAGCGGATACATCTTGTGCACGGAGGTGGTGCCGCGCCCCCCATACGTCAGTCCTGAGGTGTGGCGCAGCAGATCGTGGATCGTCGGCTGCCGATGTGCCGGCGCGGTCTCGATTTCCGCTTGCCGCTCGGTGTCCTCGTTCAACACCGCCACGCGCCGGTCGGCGAGCGGGGGCAGGTGCTTGCCCACCGTGTCTGCCAATAGCAGGCGCGACTCCTCGAACAGCATCAGGATTCCGGCCGACGTCATCGGCTTGGTCATCGACGCGATGCTGAAAATGGTATCGGTCGTCATGGGCACGCCGGCCGCCTTGTCGCGGAAACCGAATGCCTCGAAATAGGCAAGCTTGCCCTTGCGGGCGATCGCGACCACCGCGCCAGGGATGCGGCCCTTGTCGACGTCGGCCTTGAGCACCTCGCCGATGCGCGCAAGGGCACCCGGCGAGAGCCCGACCTCGCCAGGCGCTGCGCGCGGCAAGGGGTCGGACGCGAGCGCAGGCGCTGCAATGGAGATGACCGCGAATGCGAGAACCGTCGGCTTGAGCCACATGCGAGCCTCCCCCGTAGCGACGGATCGACAGTTGCGGGCCACAGTCTGCGCTCGGTCGATGCCGCCGTCCAGCGCCCCCCTATTTCCGTCGAGGCGACAAGGTGCGGCGCCGATGGCCCCAGCGACTACGTTCTCCGGGTGCGGCCAGCCTCTGCTGCGAATGCCGCAAAGGCGTCGGCGTAATCCGGATGCCAGCGCGAGAGCGCCGGCCGGTTCTCGACGATGTCCCCGGCCGCCCACAGGATGCGCCGCTCATCGAGCGATCTCGGCACATCGTTGTCGGGGCACAGGATGTAGAAATCGCCAGCCTCCAGCCGTTGCATCATGAAATCGACGGTCTGCTGCGGCGTCCAGGCGCCCGGCGGCTTCCCGGTGCGCCCTCTGGCGGCCAGCGCCGTGAATACGAAGCCCGGAATCAGGAGGTGCGCGCTCAGCCGGCCGCCCGGCACGTTGCGCAGCTCATGTGCCAACGCTTCGGTAAACGCCTTCACGCCCGCTTTGGCGACATTGTAGGCCGGGTCGCCAGGCGGGGTCGTTATTCCCTGCTTCGAGCCGGTATTGATGATGAGACCAGGTCGTCCGAGCGCGATCATCCCGGGTGCGAACACCTGCGAGCCGTGAATCACGCCCCACAGATTGACGGCGAGCACGCGCTCCCAGTTCGCGTCCGGCCCGAACATGCCACTGCCCGGCTGCACGCCGGCGTTGTTCATGAGGATGTCGGTTCCGCCGAAGCGCTGACGGACCGATGATTCCAGCTTCCGGACGTCGTCGACGCGGCTGACATCGGCCGCAACGGTCATCACACCATCGGCACCGCCCGGCGCCGCTGCCGACAAAACCTCGGCTGCGCGGGCAAGCCGATCCTCGCCGAGGTCGGCGATGCAGATCCGCAGACCCTGTTCGGCGAATCGGGTCGCCGCTGCAAGACCGATGCCGGCGGCCCCGCCGGTGACGACCGCAACGGAATCGGCAGTGATGGCAGGATGGGTCAAGGCGATGTCCTGCCGCCTGATGATTCTCGAGCCATGGCGCCGCACCCGCCGTGAAGGGCAAGCAATAGAGCCGCCCTACTCGGCTAGCTCACCGCCCGGATCGCGCGCGCGATCTTGTCGAACAGCTCTCCGATCTGGCTCTCGGAGATGACCAGCGGCGGCGACAGCGCGAGCGTGTCGCCGGTGATGCGCACCATCGCGCTCTCGACGTGGAACGCCTTCTCCATCACCTCGTAGGCACGCTTGCCGACGGCATCCGGCCGCGACGCGAGATCGATGCCCGCGACCAGGCCGATGGTGCGGATGTCGAGCACGTTCGGCAGGCCCTTGAGCGCCATCGCGGCGTCGGCCCATTTCGGCTCCAGCGCTTTCGCGCGCTCGAACAACCGCTCCTCGCGATAGAGATCGAGCGTGGCAATCCCGGCCGCGCAGGCGAGCGGATGCGCCGAATAAGTGTAACCATGGAACAGCTCGATGACGTGCTCGGGGCCGCTCATGAACGCATCGTGCACGTGGTTGCGCATGATGACGCCGCCCATCGGCACCGCGCCCGAGGTGACGCCTTTGGCGAAGGTGATCATGTCGGGCACGACGCCGTAGCGCTCGGCCGCGAACGCATGCCCCAAGCGGCCGAAGCCGGTGATCACCTCGTCGAAGATCAAGAGGATGCCGTACTTGTCGCAGATCTGGCGCAGCCGCTGCAGGTAGCCCTTGGGCGCCGGCAGCACGCCGGTCGAGCCGGCCATCGGCTCGACGATCACCGCCGCGATGGTCGAGGCGTCGTGCAGCGCGACGATGCGCTCCAGCTCGTCGGCCAGATGCCCGCCCCATTCGGGCTCGCCGCGGGTGAATGCCTGCTGCTCGCGATTGTAGGTGTGCGGCAGGTGATCGACGCCGGCGAGTAGCGAGCCGAAGTAGCGGCGGTTCGCCACGATGCCGCCGACCGAGATGCCGCCGAAGCCGACACCGTGATAGCCGCGCTCGCGCCCGATCAGGCGGGTACGTCCGCCCTGCCCGCGGGCATGATGATAGGCGAGCGCGATCTTGAGCGCGGTGTCGACCGCTTCCGAGCCGGAATTGGTGAAGAAGACGTGGTCGAGGTCGCCCGGCGCCAGTGCCGCGACGCGACTCGCGAGCTCGAACGCCTTCGGGTGGGCGAACTGGAAGGCAGGCGCGTAGTCGAGCTCGGCCGCCTGGCGCTGGATCGCTTCGACGATCGGGGCGCGGTTGTGCCCCGCATTGGTGCACCACAGCCCGGCGGTGCCGTCGAGCACGGCGCGCCCCTCGGGCGTGTAGTAGTGCATGTCCTTGGCGCGCGCGATCAGCCGCGGCGAGCGCTTGAATGCGCGGTTGGGCGTGAACGGCACCCAGAAGGCGGCAAGGTCGTTCGGGACGGTCGCGGCGACATCGCGGGTCTCGGCGAGCGACATAGGCGTACCTCCTTGGATCTGATGGGGGTGCTGGGCGGACCGTCTATCCGCCATATTAACTTGAATTACTTAGCCTTTCTTGCAGATTATGGGATCGACCCCCGGCTCGGCCCCTCCGCAGGCGGCCCCGTGTAGTGGGCCTTAAGACCCTAGACCGAGGGGGGCTTCCAAACAAACATTTTAACATTTTAACAGTCTCGTTGGCTCGCTTTCCGGCCGGGACACTAGTCGGACCCGGGCGCGGCCGAACCGTCATCCAGTGGCCTGGACAGGTGTTTCTTGGTCCGGGAACGGTCCGAAGTACCCGTCAGAGTGGCTCGCTGAGGGTGCTGGCGATGGCCGCACGCCGCTGCTTAGTGCGGCGTTGCCGAGATCAGAATCGATGGACCACGAGCCAGAAGAACGGCGATGACGAGTTAGGTGGCACGTGCCGCAAGGCTATCGAAACTGCGAAGAAGCGGTCGGCGCACGGGGCGGCGCAGTTCGGTGTGCCTCCATGGCTGCGCAGGCCAGGCTTCGGCTCGCCCGCCGGGGGATAGGGTCAGCCATGACTGCGCTAAGCGAAGCCACTGGCGTTTGTCGTCCTCTCTAGTGGTAGCATCTGCCATGCGCTGGCACTCAGCCGCATAGGCGCGATACTCGTCGAACCTGTCCATGTCGTCGTCCAGTGTGACCAATGACTTTTACTCTGGGGTCGGTAGCTTCCCGAGCGCGAGCGTAACTGCCTTCCGTTTCGTACCGATTTCGCATCCGTTTCGTGCTGATTTCGGTTGCGATCGATTTTGTATTGTCTGTTTCGGGATTCCGCGACCTACTTGCCTAGGCGAGCCGCGGCGCCTGACGAGCGATGGTGGCGGCCAGAATATCCGGCTCCTCGAACAAGCGTTCGCGCCCGCGGGTGAGTTTGGCAACACCGCCTATCTGGTCGAGCGGACGATCGATGAGGCGCGCTCGCAACAGTTCAGCTAAGGGACGATGAATCCGCATATCCGACGGATACGTGCAGACGAGGGGCCACTGTTGCGAGCGCTCCGTCTTCGCGCGCTCGCTGAAGCGCCGATGGCGTACGGCTCGACCCTTGCACGCGAGCAAGATTATGCCGACGACCTCTGGCGCCAAGGGCTGTCGCCGCTTCGGCCGGCTGTGATCTTGCGACGTTCATCGCCGAGCGCGGGGGGCTATGGCTGGGCTTGGCGACCGGCCTCGCTCGGCCGGACGATCGGGAGAGCACAGGCCCGCTTCTCGTTGGCATGTTCGTTGACAGCACTACACGCCGGCTCGGCGTGGGCGTCGCACTGGTCGAAGCCGTGGCATCGTGGGCACAAGCGTGCGGTGCCGCGCGCCTGACCCTTTTGGGGGTCACCTCAGGAAACGACGCTGCCGCCGCCCTCTACCTACGCTGCGGATTCCGGCGAACGGCGCGCCCGCCACCGTCGCGGCCGCGGTTCTAAATACGCCGAGCACCGGCAAGCTCGCGATAGACGAGCGCCAGGTCGCGCCGGTTGTTCGGCAAGCACGCTGGTGAGGCTCTGATCTCGCGGGCGGCCTGTCGCGGCACCGCATTGCCAATCCTGTTGGGCCTTCCCCTGCCGGCATGAAGAACTGTGGAGCCGGGCACCACACGCCCCCGCCGCAGCCGACTTGCTCGTGATCAAGCGGCGACCGAACGAAGTCATGGAGGTAGGGGCGAGGTCGGTGCGACGTGACCTCGTAGTTGCAGATTGGCGCGCTTTCGTGGTCGCGGATTAGGCGCGTCGGCCTCTCCGCCGTGAGCGGCTATCTGGACTACGTGCTGCTGCCAGCAATCGCGCTCTGCCTCGGCGTGGTAGTCTATGGGCTGACCAAGGGGAAGCCGGCATGATCGCGGAATCGACCATCACCTGCCCCCACTGCGGCCACCAGGCGACCGAAACGATGCCGACGGACGCGCTCGCATACTTCGCGGTCGATCGGATGCTGATGGCATTTAGTCCGCGCCAAAACTGAGCTAGGCTTGAAGCCAAGGTGCTCCGGTCAAGGTCCAAAACAATGGAAATCTCGCAGGAGAGGTTCGAGTTTGCGCTTAGTCGGCTTCATGCCGGCGAATGGCAAAGATTCGAACGACTGTCTTCGTCATTTCTTGCCTCGGAGTGGTCAGAGATTAGAACAACGGCGACAGCCAGTAGTGATGGCGGCAGAGATTCAGAACTATTCTCGCCGACAGGTGCCCCGAATGTAGTAATCCAATATTCGGTTCAACGAGATTGGGCTGCAAAGATACGGAGTACCATTAAACGTCTGAAGGATAGTTTCCCATCGGCAAGTATTTTGGTCTTTGTTTCAAGCCAGCAGATTGGAGCTAAGGCGGATGCCGTAAAAAAGGAGTTCTCGACTGAGGGACTCTTCATTGATATTCGAGATAAAACGTGATTCATCGAGCGCGCAAATACTGACGGCAATAGACGCGCGGCGGCAACCGAACTAGCTCGCGTAATCGTTGATCCGATTTTAGAATCCAAGGCTTTAGTACGGTCCATTTCGCCGCTTTCCTCCGAAGAGGCCAAAACTGCCTTGATATTTCTGGAGATGCAGTGGCGCAATGAAGCTATTGGTAAGGGCCTCACAAAGTCCTCCTTTGAAGCGCTCGTTCGCGGCGCTCTGCACGGTACAAGCAATCAAAATAAGATTAAGCGCGCAGAAGTCCACGCTCGTGTCGGGGCCTTCCTTCCGCAGCACGCACTGGCTCGGCTTATACCTTACATTGATGCCGCGCTCCGACGCTTGGCCAAGACAGCCGTCCG
>Ga0209382_10007954_pt1 | contig 13412 bp, 10 predicted proteins | sample SoiMetdeltSBSDD5_FD_187599 | JGI IMG/M metagenome (GOLD analysis project Ga0209382, IMG submission 187599) | Bulk soil microbial communities from a Populus tree surrounding site in Tennessee, USA - Soil MetaG P. deltoides SBSDD5 (SPAdes) (version 2) | ecosystem: Environmental > Terrestrial >... | reverse complement strand
GAAGATACATTCAAGGGGCCGTACTAGAGGTTGCCTACCGCGACGATCCTTGCTCATTTCTTTCGGTCTCGCTGCAATTTTTGGTGGAATTTCCAATGTACGAAGAGGAAGACTGGATCGCCCCAATCGACGGGTTGATTGCGAGCGCTTTTCTTTCTGTTCTCACTCACCATGCAAGCAACGCAAGAGATTCCCGAATCAATCCTGAACAATGAAAGCCATTGTTATTGGGTTCGACGGCACCATCGGCGGCGCGCTCGCTAGCGCGTTTTCAGCGCGTGGAGATCTTGTCTGCTCTACGACGCGGCGCGCAAGACCCGCCAATAAAAACACGGTGAAGCTGGATCTGGCATCCTTTGATCCCGACGCCGTACCACTGCCTAGGGCCGACATTGCCTTTTTCTGCGCGGCCATCACCAGTTTTGCCGCCTGCCGAGAAAACGAAATGCTGGCGCGCCGGATCAACATCATCGGGCCAGCGTCGCTGGCACGTCGACTGGTGGCAGCGGGCACAAGAGTTGTTCTCTTATCGAGCAGCGCAGTTTTTGACTGGCGAACCCCATATGTGAAAGCAGACTGTCCGCCTTGCCCGATCACCATCTACGGAAAACTGAAGGCGGAGGCGGAAGCTGCCTTTTCCGCGTTTGGTACGGCGGCCTCGATTCTCCGCCTGACAAAGGTGCTCGCGGCTGAAGACAAACTTTTCAACGGCTGGATGGATGCCCTCATCCAAAAAAACCCGATAACCGCATTTTTGGACCACCACATGGCGCCAGTCAGGCTTAAGGACGCCGTGAAGACCTTGCTGGCAATCTCGGACAGCTCGCAGAGCGGCGTGTTTCAAGTCTCCGGCGCCAGCGACACAAGTTATTACGAGGCGGCGCTTCATCTTGCTTCCCGGCTGGGTGCGGATCCGAGATACGTTGTCGAGGCGCGCGCAGCAGAGAGTGGAATGTTGCCGGAGGAAATCATTCGGCACTCCTCGATGGACACATCGCGGATCGAAACGCTTGCAGGCTGGATGGCGCCCGATCCCTGCTTGGTCATCGATGAAGTCTTCCGTTCCCGTCTCGCCATCGCAGCCGCAGGACGGTCGCCTTGAGGGCAACCCTCTGAGTAAAGCCGATGTCGGGCACGGATGGCGGGCCAGCACGAGATTCTTCTGTTCACGAGGTAGCAATGGATTTTTTTCTGTGTGGAGAGGGCAAGCTGAAGCCTGCCGACGCCGCCGTCGCAATCATCGTTGTGGATGAGATGAACTATTTGATGCAGCTACGCGACCAGAAACCGCATATTTTTTTCCCAGGACACTGGGGCCTGTTCGGTGGAGCGATTGAGACAGAGGAAGATCCTGCCACCGGACTTAAACGAGAGCTCATCGAGGAGCTGGGTCTCGACGTACCTAAGTGCCGTTATTTCACGAACTTCACCTTCGACTATGGACAGCACGGCACGGTCTTTCGTCGTTTTTACGAAGTGAAAATGGCCGGGTCAGCCCTCGCACACCTGACGCTCCGTGAAGGCGCCGGAATGCGCGCATTTCCCGCGTGGGAGCTGCTGAACTTGCCCCGCGTCGTGCCTTACGACTCGTTTGCCGTCTGGCTGCACGCAAGCGGCGCCCTCAAGGCCCGCCGTACGGGATAGGGCGAATTTCGCTGCACTTGCTTAGGGCAAGCGGCCTGCTAGATGCCGATTTATTGAAAAAGCGCTTCACGGACCATAAATTGGGGCGGCGTGACTGGTCGCACGGATTTGGACGATTTTGATGTTTCAGGACCGGTATCGAAAGCACACAGGTTCAATACAACGCGAATATAAACTTTAGCATCGACACGATCTGTAGCCGTCAATTTTGTGCCTTTGCCACATTGTCGGTTCCATCCGCTACAATAATCGGCTATCCATGCTTTTCACGCCTGCGCCTCGCACCATCCCTCAGAAAGATCGCAGAGTACGCTGAATGGGTTCGCTGTCACCAAAAATTCTGCTTATTTCGAGCCTGCAGATTGTCTTGACTGTCGTGTTGCTGGTCGCTCTCATGAGGCTCGTCGATCCGACCAAGTTGCGTCAGCTTCTGCAGGCTGCCGATCCGGTGTGGCTGATAACCGGATTTGCGATCTTGGTTATCCAACAAATCCTTGCGGCCGAGCGATGGCGCCTGGTTGGGCAATCCTTATCGGTACCGCCCCATACATTTTCATTTTATCTGTTCTGGCAGGGCCTTGGCATGCTTTGCAGCATGGTGCTGCCGTCCATGATCGGCGCCGACCTGACGCGGACCTATGCGCTGAGCCAGCGCACCCCGATCGGCATGGTTCTCCGTATTATCCTGATTGACCGCGCTCTCGGCTTGCTTGCGCTGGCAAGCCTCGTGGTCATTGCTCTCGTGATCATGCCGCTGTTTTTTATTGCCCACCCGCTGCTGCTGGTGCCGGTCGCCATCGCGATATCGGGTGCTTTTACTTACCTGGCGTTGACGCGATGGTTGCCGGTCATAAAAGGTACCGGCAAACTGGTTTTGGCGAGCCGACAGTTCGGCTCGGATCTCAGGCGCACGGTTGAAAGCCGCGGAAGTTCGCGCGTCATCCTGATCTCCCTGTCGATCCATGTTTTGTCGATATCCGCATTCATTGCATTGGGCCGGGCGGTTGGCATTGCAGGCATTGATCCTGCCCATTACCTGGCGATCGTTTCCTGCGGACTGCTGGTGACCGTTATCCCGATCTCGGTTGGCGGCTGGGGAATCCGGGAAAGCGCACTGGTTATCGGGTTCGGGCTGCTTTCGGTCGAGCCCGAGCGTGCTTTTGCATTGTCAGCTACGTTTGGCCTCCTGGCCATGTTTTCCGCTGGCATTGCCGCGTTGCTCGGCCTTCCACACCTTGTTAAAAAACCAAATGACGATCTTGCCGAAGAACCACTCGACCCGTCAACGACCGCTAAAAGACGCAGCGTGAGTTAGAAATACGACCTATCTCCAGCATTGCTTGCAATTGGCCGATGATAAAAAAAGTTCCTCATGCGTGCAAAGATATGGACAGCCTTTTCGCCTAACGTAGTTAACCTGATCAACCCCGAAGGCGTTTCATTAATTAGATTGATTGCTTTCAATCGATCAATCCTTACGTCAACCATGTTGGCACTCTCATATAGAGAGTCGATTTTTGTCTCGGGATCTTGATTTTGCGAGAGACGGACAAGGCAATTTGCTGTTACGCTGGCCATCGCGAACGTAATTAGAAAAACGTAAAGTTGACAGAGAAAACAAAAGACTAATAGCCCGGCCCAAGCCTGGGAGGCACATCCAAATCTTGCTACCAGCCAACTGAATAAAATAACTGCGGGAAGGCACGCAGCGATTAAGAAAGACACCGTGATATTGCCGGTTGTCATTTTTATTCGGCGAAGCACTGCATGTGCAATCACTGTTATCACAAACGCAGAAATCGCGCCAATGAACCACATAAACTTTACCCGGTTTGCTTGGTTACAGTTAGCCAATTGAGTGCCTGAAGAACACTGGCCAGATACCGTCCTCTGGTAGTTAATCTCCAACAATCCTCCTCCCCAATTACAATTCCGAACCTTGATAAAATTTGGAGCCGGTTTGCTTTTTTTGTTGAGCCAATTTGACTACGTGCGTCAATTAGAGCCGCTTTCGATCTGGCCGGACCGCTTGCCAATTCATTTAGAATGCCGATCGAGTAACTTCCCTCCGAGAGGGACCAAAGCTCTAAAAAACTTATGCTATATATGCCGTGTGTTGCTACAAGTGCGACGGCTGCAGCAGCGTCTACTTGTTGAATCAGTGAGGCGCTCAGAAGAACGAATGCAAACATCGTAGCGGATACAAAGTGATACAGGAAAATTCCGATTTCTCTTTGAAAAAGGTCTTTTCGCCGAAGCCAAAACGCATAGGCGCAGAAGTGGAAGATCAAATAAGTTATGCCAGTAAGCGTTTCAGCACCGGCCAAGTTCATAACTTTGTCCAATGATGCCCTCTTAAAACAGCTACAGGTGGCCGTGACTATACGCGCAAACTTTTTTCAAAGCCAAGTTCACTCAGAGGGTCATTTCATGGCGAGCGCGCAATACCAACAGCCAAAAAATTCTCTCGAGTCACCCTGGGAGTTAGCGAACCTAACTCCAGTGTTGTTTTTCGCGCTAGCGCTTCTCGCGCCTATCGCATGGGTGGCATTCAATGGGTGGACCCTTACCGGAATTCACGAGGAAAGCCTTGGTGTTCGCTATTTCTACTCGTTGCGCGGAGTTTACGACCCACCAACGTTTCTATTCTTACCGCAGGGACAGATCATTGACTTGCTCAATAAAGCTATTCAGCACCTACTGACAGCTACGGGTTCGCCGCCAACGCAGCTCTTTCCTAGGATTGATTATTTTTCTTACCTCTCCGTAGCGGCGATGCAAATATTCAACGTCGCGTGCTTCGTTTGGATGGTATCCGCGATATCAGGAATAGGGGGTCGCGTTGTCGCAACAATTCTTTGGCTCATGTTTATTTATTCCGCTGACTTTCACTTAATATATACCTTGACGCAGCCAGATTATGTGGCTGCCGACGTGGGTATAGCGCTCTTAGCCACCGGATCGATACTGCGCACTGCTCAAGGGGAGTCGCTGACTTTTCGACGCCTTGTCTGCTTCGGGGCGATGATAGCGCTAGCACTTGCAATCAAAGTCACGCTTGTGCTGTTTCCTGCTGCTGCATTTGGGCACGCGTTGCTGCTTGAACGCCCGTGGTCGCGATCGATTATCTTTGCAGCAACCGTTGGCGGGGCGGCTCTAGCGACATGTGTCTTCATATGGTTTTTGAATTATGGATTAGAATCAAATTTTTTGCTCCGGGGCCGACGCGAATTTTCTTTCTTTCTTCGCGCAGGTGGCGGGTTTCCGCATCAAACTTATGGTTGGCCGAAGTGGCTACTGGTTCGCGTCCTAGAAGAGCCTCCTCTAAAGGCGGTTGTCTATGCTCTGCCGGTCTGGGGCGCCTTCAGCATGAGTTTCATTACGTCTTGGAGGCGAGCGGCGATGATCTTACCGCTCTTTATCGCGGCCCTGCTTTCAAGCTGGATCCTTTACAAGCGAGAATACCTAATCACCCTTATGGAATCTGCCCTGATGACGCTTGTGATTGGAACGTGTGTAACGTCCGTACTCATCACGCCAGCTCTCGCGTCACTGTGGCGACGGTACGCGGTAGCAATAATACTTGCGCTCGCGATTCCCGTTTCATTCTCATCATACTCGAATATTTCAAGTATTGCGGCGTTCGTCGGACGCAACACCAAAGAACAAGAATTGCTGCCGTCTCCTTTAGCGGTCGGCCTACGTCAATTATGGCTTATACCGGAAAATGTGGACCGGCCACTATCGGTGCACAGTGGAATTATGAAAGGTGGCGTCGGCATGTTTCCCACTAGCGGCTGGCTCAATCCAGACAGCCCGATCATGCGTCGGATGTTTCCCGACCTTACGTACAGATACAATCTATTCCAACGTCCGATCAAACTGGAAAGATATGATGTTATCTACTTTACATTTACCGGCGACATAATGAGTGGTGTTACTCGCATGGCGGCGTACTTTGATATCGATCTCAGCGGCTGGCTATGCGAACCCCTGGCCCCAATCACCGGATTAGGCGCAAGCATGCTGAACGAAGATCGCACAGTTGCCGAGTGTCACCCCAAATAGTGGGCCCATCTCAAATTAGGTACATCACGCAGCAACCGAAACCAAATACAGTGCGATGAGACACAGGGTTGATAGGCCACCAGCGATAGCCGCCACCTGGCCCCAATTCACGTGCCAGCGTGCGTCGATCGCAGACGCTTTATTCGGAAGCAACTGCTTCCTGATTGACAAGAATGGCCTCTCTACAAAACCGTGCGTTAAAGCAGCCAGGAATACCGCAAAGGCCGCGTACTGAATGAACAGCAAATAGTATGTCAATCCGGATGGATGCAGGCCCAGAAGATACCCTTCCAGATTTACGAAGCGATGACTGATGACGTGAGTTAAATAAATTCCATAGGATAGTATGCCAATTGATCGAAGCAACTTGGACCTAAGGAACAATAGAAACCAAGCCCCAGAGTGCCGCGCGACCCACCAGACGATGAAGGCCAACATGGCTGGGACAATTTGGTAAAGCGCAACAGCTCTTAGCCTATAAGGCCCCCACCAGAAATCCGGGTTTCTGGATAGGATGATGATAAGGAAAACAATGCAAGCAAACAGCAGCAATGGGTTCGCGAGCTCGTTTGCGGTTTGGCGTCGGTGCAGCATAAGAGCAGCCACGCCTCCGAACGCGAACGTGCTGATATAAGTTGTCGTTTGGTAATACGGCGAACTGATAGGTGGGCTCAGGCCAAGGCGAGAAAAGAATATGATCGAGGAAGCCGTCGCAGCAACCGCAAGAAGTACAATCAGATACTGTCGCCTAAATCGCACGACCCACATCAGGACGAACGGAAGTGCAAAGTAAAACTGTTCTTCAACGCAGATTGTCCAAAGGATACCGATCTCGCTGACTTGGTGGGCTATCCAATTGCCAACGAACACCCCATAAAAAGGAGCAGCCTGTTTCGCCCACTTCCATGCCAACGGTGCCGTTGACGCGCCGGGAGCTTGCGGGATCGGTAATCCCGGCCAAATGAGCAACATCGATATACCGAGTATAAAAAAATAGAGCGGCCATATTCGTAAGATCCTGCGCAAGAAAAACGCGGCGAGATTAATGTGGCCGTGGCGATCGATATCGGCGAGGCAGACCGACGTCAGTAGAAATGATGACAAGCAAAAAAAGAGCATGACGCCAGTATTGCCGCCTTGAATACTCTTTATCGGCTGCAAAATTATGGATTGGTATACAAACGGGTCAGAGGCGATCCATGGGTTGAAGTGCGCGATAACGACCAATGCGCACGCGAATGCACGAAGCCCGTCAAGCTCTGGAATCCAAAATCCATCGGAAATGGTCAGCTTGCTATCAACACGATGCAGAACGGGAGCCCTCTGGATGCTCTCCTGCAATGCTGCCCCTTTTTTGTTCCCGAGGGAATATTAAGATAGCGATACCAAGACCACAAAGTGCAACAGGAAAGAAGCCTCGATCTAGAGAATTGCTCCACCTAGTCACTTAAGATGCCACAACGATCTCGAGCTGATCCGCTCGTCCCCCACTTCAACATAGTGCAGCACCAAGCAATCCGGATGCGGCTAACCGCCGAACGAGCCCGCGTAAGAAGAGCCGTACTCGGGCGCCATACACGATCAGATCGCTTACGCGTCTACCGTAACTCAACCTTGTGATCATCCAGCCTGGATATTGAAATTCCCTCAAAGATTTCATCAGCGATGTGGCTAGTGAGGTACCTAGAACCAGTCACGCTAAGATGAATAGTATCTGGCTGGACTATGTCACTTGCGGTCTCTCCCAAACGCACAAGACATCCCTGCTCGTCACAAAGGATGTCACGCGTGGAGATAAACCTCGCTCCGAGATTTTCTGATATCGTTTTAACCGCTTTATCGTTTTTAAAGCTATAGGAGTGAAAGACTGACAATCGGCTCGGTATGCTGTACCGAGGGTCTGAGCGCATAGCCACATACAAGAGGGATTGTGGGGACCTTGGCCAATACGGCACCGCGCCCAAAACGACAATTCGATGAACGCCAATTCGTTGGAAAAACCGCAGCGTTTCGCTGAGACGCTCGATATGTTTGTATCTCCACCATGCCGCGCCGATCACAACTATGTCCGGTTTGAGTTGGGCAAACTCCTCTTCTGTTGCGATCTGCTTTTTGCGGCAGCTTTCAATCTCCGCTGACTTGACATCATCCACTGGGGGACAATTGTTCCATTGGATCAATCTGAACCGAAAAGTCCTGTCTTCTTGCAGAATATTAAAACCGGGAAGCAGGTGTTGTGCATTCGAATCTCCATATGCGACTAGCAACGGCCCGGTAGAGTTGTTTTTTTCGCCGCGATGCTCAGTCCCCCAAGTGAGGGGGGTAAAGTTTCCCTTCGGATATCCCTCCCAAGTGACTGGCATAAGAAGCGCCTGGATCTCCTTCGGGTATCGTTCCAGGAATCCGTCGGTTCGTAGCGTGACCACTCCGACAAGTCCGACCGCCGCGAGGGAGGCAGCGCATGCGCCGCCAACCCACCGTAAGCCGATACTGAAGCGCCGCGTGCGTATCGGCCGCTCGACAAACTCATAAGTCAGCCAAGACAACACGAACGAAAGAACGACCGCGACGATCGTGGTGGTGCGGGTATGAGGATTTAATGGGCTGTAGTCCGCCACAATAGTCTTGCCGATAACGAGCAGCGGCCAATGCCACAAATAAAGCGGATAGCTGATGAGCCCGATAAAAACGAGCTTCTGATTGGCCAAAATTGTGCGGTTGATCCAGGCGTCTTGTCCCGCCCACACCATCAGAACGGTGCCTATAACAGGCAGCAATGCCCACCAGCCGGGGTAATTCCCTTCGGCGGGAATAATGAAAATCCCACCCAGGACCATCAGCATTCCGATCGCCGCCGCTGCGTTGTCCCGCCGAGCATTCGCCTCGAAACGCGCAGTCCAGCCAAATTTAACTGAATCGTATGCGAGTAACGTGCCGGCAAGAAATTCCCAGAACCGCGTCAGCGGCAGAAAGAACGCAAACGACGGACTGTACCGAACAGTGACGACATTAAGGGCAAATGATGCAACGGCGATCACGCTCAAAATCAGAGTTGCGGACCTGTGACGCCACACCAACACGATCAGGATCGGAAAGATGAGATAGAACTGCTCTTCAACGCCAAGCGACCATAAGTGCAACAGAGGCTTGGTACTCGCCGGCGCATCGAAATAGCCGACTTCAAAATAGGTGACGATATTGGCCGCGAATGCGGCGCCTGCCACGATGTGTTTGCCGAGCGCCGCAAATTGGGTTGGGTCTAACGCCAACCATCCGAGGCCCCAGACAAATATCAGGACAACGGTCAACGCCGGGAAGATTCTGCGCGCGCGCCGCGCATAGAAATCGAGAAAATTGAACGAGCCGTTTTTTAAGCCGCTCAGGATCAAACTTGAAATCAGATAGCCCGAGATGACGAAGAAAACATCGACTCCAATGAAGCCACCCGCAATCGATTTTGGAAATGCGTGAAATCCAATGACAGAAAGGACGGCCACTGCGCGAAGGCCGTCAACATCAGGACGATAGGGTATTTCCGACGTTATTGGTCGCCGAACCGCTGACGTCGTCACGCTAGCTCCGAACCACAAAAATGCATGCGAGATTGCCCCCTCTACGGCGCAAACCTATGGCTGCGGGCACAGCATCGGAGGTATTGGGTTAGGTGGGAAGCCCAACCACCGGAATCGTTCGCTGCGTTGTATTTCAGCAACTCAGGGCCGACCGGCTTTGGAGGTTGGTCAAACGTCTGGAAGCGTCTACTGGAACCCATATCACGTTTTTTGCCGATCCGTGCGTGCATCTTTACTTCCCACTGCGCATTGCCGCTTTGAACCCCTGCACAAAATCCGGGTTCAATTGCTCCCATGCAGAAAGTTGGTCATCCCACTCAGCGATAATTCTCGGCAAAGTATTTGGATTCAGCACATGACCGTATCTCTGATTTGGATAGGCCATGAGATCCTCAATCATAAGATCGGCAGCAGCGAACGACACGTGAGAGTAGTCCGAATAATATAATTTGGGCCGCGTGAGTTCGTAGTCGCGAAATTGCTCAGTAGTTAAAAAAGAGATTACTCGGGGCAACACACTGATCCGCCTCAACCATTCATGCAATAGTACTTTACCTTGAGTCTGTGCAAAGACTGGATGCAAAGGGCTCACGAAGAATCTTAAGTCGATGTTATGCGCTCTGCAAAACTCGACGATTTTCTCCAAGTCCCGAAACGACTCGTCGCGTAGCAAACTGAGCGGTTGTTTTGGCGAAGATATCTCGTCGTCGGAACTGGGTTCGCTTTGCGTTTTGGCGCTGGCCAGCCATTGTGGCGGCACGAAGCCGACACCATTGTGAGGCCGCGCTATTGGCCGGAAACCGTTTTCTCGTGTAACAACCACGTTAGAGGCGAGACTTGCCCTGACAGTCTCTATTGCCGCTCGAACGGCGCTACCAGAAAACGAAGTGGCGAGAAAGTCAGTAATTGCACCGTCCCGACCGTGCGGCGCTTCTTGTTGTCTCCCCGGCCACGAATGAAAGAACTGAAATAAGAACAGTTCAAAGAACACGTGTTCGATTGGAATGCCGTCGTGTAGATAGCCTTCGAGCAGCTGCTGGCCTTCCGAGATACTCAACGCGTCAATTCCCGCATTATATGCGGGTGCGAAGACGCTGCCGACTTTTGCCGGATCAAATGCAAACTTAACGCGGGATGTCCCAATAATTATAGTTTTCGGTCTTAGGGTGATTGGGTCGTAGCGCTTGATGAGCCTGTCGCTCTCATTGCGGGCGACCTTAGCAGTGTTGATGCCCGGGATCGTGGGTGCAAAACGGATCAACCCAAACGGGTTGACAATTGCGACTACACCAGTGATCAAAATAAAGCCTGCAACCGTCATCGCGGCGAGGGTTAGGAGATAACGGCCGGAAAATTCGGCTTCCATTAAATGTTTGCTAGCGGTGGCTCGGAAAAAGGTCAACATCGTAAATAAGTTTTCGGTCTGTGCTGTTCAATTCGTACATATTCATTTTCTGTTTCCTGCCCGTTGTTTTAATTGGCTATTTGCTGCTGAAGCGCATTTCGGCGCCTCTCTGGCCCATCATTTGGCTTGTGCTAGCGTCGTTCGTTTTTTATTCGTGGTGGCAGCCGGAATACGTTCTGCTGCTCGCACTCTCAGTGGCGGTTAACTTCGGCTTCGGAAGGCTACTCATCGATGGTGGGCTTCCATCCGCTCAAGCCCGGACCGTTCTAACTATTGGTATCATCTTCAATCTCTGCCTACTTGGCTATTTCAAGTATGCCGGGTTCTTCGTGACCAACGTGGACGACCTTTTTGGCGTCCAATGGACAATTCCGAATATTGTTCTCCCGATCGGCATTTCTTTCATCACTTTTCAGAAGGTCGCTTTCCTCGTCGATGCCTATCGTGGCCTAGTTAGAAATTTTACGCTGACGAATTACATGTTCTTTGTAACGTTTTTTCCGCAGTTAATCGCAGGACCTATTACCCATCATTCGGAGATTATGCCGCAAATTGGAACCTCTCAAAGGGATGTCATTTCTGATTTTGCGGTCGGCATAAGTATTTTTACAGTCGGTCTGTTCAAAAAAGTTGTCGTCGCAGACAGCCTCGCAATCTATGCCGATGCTGGCTATTCCATGCTCAAAGCGGGTCAACCTCTCGACACTGCCTCAGCTTGGATCACAGTGTTAAGCTATAGCTTTCAGCTTTACTATGATTTTTCCGGCTACTCCGATATGGCGGTTGGATTGGCTCGAATGTTCGGCTTCCGGCTACCGATCAATTTTGACTCACCCTACAAGGCAACTTCGATCATCCAGTTTTGGAAGCGCTGGCACATTACGCTGTCGCGCTTCTTACGCGACTATCTCTACATTCCTCTTGGGGGCAACCGGCGCGGGCCTGCGCGTCGATATTTAAATCTTCTTGTCGTCATGCTCCTTGGCGGGTTGTGGCACGGTGCCAATTGGACTTTCGTCGCATGGGGCGGGTTGCATGGCCTGATGTTGTGCGTGAACCACGCATGGCGAATGCTGGGTGCTCCAAGAGTTCGCGCTACTAATGGGAGTTGGTCCAGAAGAATTGCCGTTACGATTACGTTTGTCGCAGTAACACTAGCCTGGGTCCCTTTCCGCGCCCCAACTCTATCGGATGCAGTAACAATGTTCGGGTATCTTTGGCCAAGCGTAATGAATCAGCAGGGAATGCATTCACTTTGGGGTTTTATGCAAAGTCAATTCCTAGACTTGCGATCAATCTTGAAAGTATCGCAATGGTTCACGCCACGCGAAATGTGGCCTTCCGTTTTAACTCCTGATTATTTAGCCACATCGACCTTGCCGCCGGGTTTGCTCCTTTTGTGCGTTGGTGCGGCCACTTTTACCTTGCCCAACACCTATCAAATTTTTGCTCGCTTCCAACCAGCCTTGGGGCTTCCTCAAGATGTCTGGAAGGGCAGCGCCGTAACTAAGCTTAATTGGCGTATTGCGTTTGCTATTGCGGCTATGTTCGTCGCATCAGTGTTGGGTATGTCCCAACTGAGTCCATTTCTCTACCACCAGTTCTAACAGAGCAGACCGTTCGTATCGCCCTCGGCAATGCAGGTGAAACACCAGTAGCAGATTCAACAAGTGCGCTGATTTTTCTGAACTGGCCGATTGCTGGATTTGCCCTCAAAAGCGGAAATTTTGTAGACGCATTAATGCGTCCACTAGCGGACATCAACAGACCAACGTTTAATCCCCAAACTCAAATTTTGCTCTTACCATCATTCTTGTCGTGAGGTTTCGATTGCCAAAGGCCCATCAAAGATTTTATCAGCGATGCGGCTAATTAGGTACCAGGAACCAGCTGTACTGAAGTGACTAAAATCCACTTGAAGCATGTCTCGTGCGGTGCCTCCCGAACGCACAAGACATCCCTGTTCGTTGCAAAAGATGTCACGTGTGGAGATGAATGTGGCTCCAAGATTTTCTGCGATCTTTTTGAGCTCTTTATCAAACTTAAAACTCGACGGATAAAACACAGACAAGCGATACGGTATTCGATGCAAAGGGTCTGCCCGCATAGCCTTGTACAAGAGCACTTGTGGTGGATCCGACCACCATGGAACTGCCCCGAGGACGATGATTCGCTGAACGCCGATCCGTTGGAAAAACTGCAACCGTTCAGTAAGCCGTTCAACATGTTTGTATCTGGACCAAAGGGCGCCGATCACAACTATGTCCGGTTTGAGTTGGGCAAACTCCTGTTCTGTTGCGATCAGCTGTTTGTGGCAATTTTCGACTTCCGATGACTTGACATCATCGAGCGGGGGGCAGTGAACCCACTGCATCAATCTGACTCGAAAAGTCCTTTCGTTTTGCAGGAGAGTAAAACCGGGAATTAGGTGTTGTGCATTCGAATCCCCGTAGGCGACCACCAACGGTCCGGTGGCGTTCTTTTTTCCGTCGGGAGTTGGCCAGTCCAAAGTAGCGGTAAGAAGCGCTCGGATTTCGTTCGGATAGCGACCCAGCAATCCGCCGTTTTGCAGCGTCACAACCGCAATGAGCGCAACCGCCGCGAGGGAGGCAGCGCAAGCGCCGGCAACCCAGCGTAAGCCGATATTGAACCGCCGCGTCCGGATTGGCCGCTCGACAAACTCATAAGTCAGCCAAGACAACACGAACGAAAGAGCGACCACG
>Ga0209382_10007953_pt1 | contig 13413 bp, 15 predicted proteins | sample SoiMetdeltSBSDD5_FD_187599 | JGI IMG/M metagenome (GOLD analysis project Ga0209382, IMG submission 187599) | Bulk soil microbial communities from a Populus tree surrounding site in Tennessee, USA - Soil MetaG P. deltoides SBSDD5 (SPAdes) (version 2) | ecosystem: Environmental > Terrestrial >... | reverse complement strand
GATGGTCAGAACCGGCAGGCCGGATGGCTGCTCGAAGCGGATGACCCCGACGGGTGGCAGCTCATCGAGGTGGATGACCCCCACACTGTGCCGCCGACCCGTGATCGTCCCGAGCCGGAGCGTGCGCCAGGCGAACCAGACGCTGCTGTGGGCAGGGTCGACGGTCCAGGTGCCACGGAGATCCGAAGGAGATCGGTCGGTGGTGGCATCAGGTTCGCTGCGCTCGGGGCGGGTTGTCATGACGGCCTCCGTAGGCGGTTGGTTCAGGTGGTGCGGGCGACCAGGGCGCGGACGTGGCGGGCCAAGGTCCGGGCGGTTGCGGTGACCCGGTCGCGCGCGGGATCGGTGCGGGCTCGGGGTGGGAGCCGGTGGGCGAGTCGCTGGTTGTGGGACTCGCCTTCCAGGGCGGCTCGCAGTTGGCGCACCAGCTCGGCGGTGATGTATGGATGCATCGTCGTCTCCTCTCACCTCGACACAGACCGGTTGAGCCCGGCGATGAGTACGAGGCCGACGGCCAGGTGCATGCCGATCAGCACGACGCTGGCGGCACCGTCGGCAAGCCAGGTCGGCCCGATGATCGAGATGGCCAGCGCGGTGCTGCCGAGGAAGGGCCACCATCCAGCGGCCCCGCGACGAGCAAGGAGCCGCTGCACCAGCCACGCCGCCAAACCGGCCAGCAGCACGGTGACCAGCACGTCGGCGGCTCCGACAAGGCTGGCCCGGTCGCCCTTGCCGACGGTCAGCTCCACACCGAGCACGCGGGCAAGCCCCCAGATCGCCAGGGCCACCAGGGTCGCCGCGGCCACGATTGCGGCACTCCTTCCGCGTGATCCATTCAGCGTCGCCTGCCCGGTGGTCATCAGCGCACCCCCTGGATCCGCAGCGAGATGTCGAGGTGGCGTCCGGCCAGCCCCTTGGCCGCGGTCAGGCCGAATTCGGTCCGGTCGATGCGGGTGGTCGCGTAGACGACGAACGCCGTCGGCCCTCCGGGTGGGACCGTGGACCGCTCGATGGTCAGGCTGACCGGGCGGGCGACGTCGCGGACCAGCAGCGTGCCGGTGAGCGTCCAGCGGCCGTCGGAGCGATCCAGCCGCCGGGAGGTGAAGGTCATCGAGGGATACCGCTCGGCGTCGAGGAACCGTGGCGAGCGCACGTCCCGGTCGCGCTGTCCGCTCCCCGTGTCGAAGCTGGTCGTGTCGATCTCGACCTGGACGCTGGACCCGGTGAGCGGGTCGGCGATGTCGACCAGGCCGTCGCTGATGGCCATCGCCCCGTGTACCGGCGCGAGCCCGAACAGGTGGCGGCTCTTGAAGGTGATGGTCGAGGCCCGGCGGTCGATCGCATACCGTCCGACCGCTGGGGCCTGCAGGGCATCGTCGGTGGTGGTGGTTGTGGTCATCGCGTCCCTTCCTCGGGTCGATTCACTGGCGTGCGGCCATTGCACGGCGAGGGGACTCCCTGCCGGTAGGGCGGATGGTTGCCTCCACTTCCGACGAAGGGAGGGAAGCGCCTGGGGCCATGCGACCTTCGTTGGTTCCGGCCCCGCCGAAGGTTGGGTCTTGGCCGCCGGCCGGAAGGGCGGGTCGTACCATGGCCGCATGAGAGGTGTCCTGTGCGCATTGCGCCGCCACGCCGTCCTCGTCGACGTGGCCATTGCGGTGATCTTCGTGGCGCTGGACACCGCGGTGACGCTGACCGGCGGCTCGTGGTGGCCGGCGCAGCCCGACGGGCTCGCGTGGGCGCTGCTGGTGGCGATGTGGCTCACCGACCTGTCACTGGTCGCCCGCCGGCGGGCGCCCATCGCCGTGGTCGGGGTCTTCACGGGGTTCACGCTCGCGGTGACGCTGCTGATCTCGCCGTTGCATGCGCTGCAGCCGGCCAACCCCGGGGACATCTATGCTCCGCTTGGCGCGCTCATGGCCTCGTACGCGCCGGTGCGCCTGGCCGCCGACCGCCGCCGCGCCATCAGGGCCTTCGCGGCGATCGCCGTGCTGGCGATCACCACGGCACGGCCCTGGCAGCCGTCGGCCGCCGTCATCACGGTGGGTGTGCTACGCACCATGCTCGGCCCACTGGTCGCCATGTACATCGTGACCCGCAGGCGGCTGGTGCAGGCCCTCACCGAGCGGGCGGAGCGGGCCGAACGCGAACAGCGCCTGCTGGCCGAGCAGGCGCGGGCGGAGGAGCGTGCCCGCCTCGCCGGTGAGATGCACGACGTGGTCACCCACCGGCTGAGCCTGATGGTGCTGCAGGCCGGCGCGTTGCGCGTCACGGCGCCTGATGAGCCGACCCGCAGGGCCGCCGAGGAGCTGCGGGCGGCCGGCTGCCGGGCCCTGGACGAGCTGCGCGACCTCGTCGGGATCCTGCGCACCGCATCCGACGGAGACCAGGCGCCTGAGGAGGCGCACCCCTCGACGGCGGAGCTTGCCGCCCTGGCTGCGGACTCCACCGCGGTCGGGCAGCCGACCGAGCTGGTCGAGGACGGCGACCCGCGGCACGCCTCGCCGGTGGTTGGGCGGACGGTGTACCGCATCGTGCAGGAGGCCCTGACCAACGCGCACAAGCACGCCCCCGGCGCGCGAGTGACCGTGCGGGTCCGCTACCACCCGGCCGAAGTGGGCCTCGAGGTCTGCAACACCAGGCCGACGCGGCCGGTGGATGCCGGCCTGGTCGGCACCGGCTCCGAGCTGGGCCTGGTCGGCCTGCGGCGGCGCGTCGAGCTCGTGGGGGGGACGCTGCACACCGGACCCGCTCCCGAGGGCGGGTTCTGCGTTACGGCGACCCTGCCCGCCTACGTCCCAACGGCGGCGGCGTCGGCCCCTGCCGCGCGGCCCTGACCGTGACCATCCGGGTGGTGGTCGTCGACGACGAGCCGATGGTCTGCGCGCACCTGCGCACGATCCTCGGCTCCGCCGACGACCTGGAGGTCGTCGGCGAGGCCCACGATGGCGCGGCGGCGGTCGAGGCGGTCAGGCGCGACCGGCCGGATGTCGTGCTGATGGACCTGCGCATGCCCGGGGTCGACGGGCTCACCGCGATCGAGCGGATCAACCAGCTCCCCGACCCACCGGTGGTGGTCGCGCTGACCACCTTCGACGCCGACCAGTACGTGCTGCGGGCGCTGCGGGCCGGCGCCGCCGGGTTCCTGGTCAAGTCGACCCCGCCGGAGGAGCTGATCCGGCTGGTACGGGTGGCCGCCGACGGGAACATGGTGCTGTCGCCGGCCGCCGCCCGGCGGCTGGTGGCGGCGTCCGCCGACCGCCAGTCGACCCGGCAGCGGGCACGGGAGCTGGCCGAGTCGTTGACCGAGCGCGAACTCGAGGTACTGGCCTGCCTGGGCGAAGGGCTCTCCAACGCGCAGATCGCCGGGCGCCTGTACCTGTCGGAGGCGACCGTCAAGGGGTACGTGTCCCGGATGCTCGACAAGCTGGGCTGCGCCAACCGCACCCAGGCCGGGCTCCTCGCCCACGACGCCGGCATTGTCGGGCAGTAAGCGCCTATTTCCGACTCGCGCCGGTCTGGCTGCGCTGGCGCTCCTGAGCTTGCCGTGCGGCCTCGCCGAGGCGCCGCTGCGCGGTTGGCTGGCTGGGGGTGGGTCGCGCGGCCACCGCGACCAGCGACAGGGCCGCGCCAACGAGGTCCAGGCGCGGCGGGTGCTCGTCGACCGAGCGGGGGACGAGCGCGAGCGTACCGGCGATGGCAGCACCGCGAGGGCCACGTTGAGGCCGAAGAAGGAGTTCCAGTCGAAGAACTCCAGCAGGATCCCGGTGCCGAACAGGCCAAGGACGGCGCCCCCGCCGGCGACTCCAACCCAGACCCCGATGGCCCGTGGCCGTTCCGCCTCGGGGAACGAGGTCGTGATCACCGAGAGGGTGGTGGGCATGATCGCGGCCGCGCCCACGCCCATGAACACCCCGACCACGATGAGGTGCGTGGGGTCGGTGGTGACCATCCCGACGGCGGCGGCGGCGCCGAAGACGACCAGGCCGATGAGGAGCAGGCCCTTGCCACCGTAGCGGTCCCCGAGGGCGCCGGCGAGGAGCAGCAGCCCGGCGAAGACCACGGTGTAGGCGTCGACGATCCAGGTGAGCCGGGTCTGGCTGGCTCCAGTGTCCCTGGCCAGGCTGGGCAGGGACAGATTGAGGCCGCTGACGGCCGAGACGACGGCCATCAAGGCGATGACCATGACGGCGAGGATGGCGCGGGTCCGCCTGGTCGACATCGCGGAGGACGTGTGCTCCATCGCAACACTCCCCTGGAAGCGGGGGTGGACCCGCGGTTGGTGCTGCACTTCTTCGGCTCCAAGCAGGAGCTGTTCGCCTCGGTGGTCGACCTCCCCTTCGACCCCGAGACCACCTTCGACGCGCTCCTTGCGCCGGGGAGCAGGGCTCGGGCGGCGCGTGGCGGAGTTCATCCTCGCCCTCCTCGACAGCTCCGAGGGGCGCAGGACGGTCACCGGCCTGATCCGGGCGGCGGCGTCCGAGGAGGCGGCCGCCGCGACGATCCGGGAACTGGTGGCCCAGCGGTTGCTCCTGCCTCTTGCCTCCCGGGTGGGGCGGGACCGGCCGGAGCTTCGCGCCAGCCTGGTCGCCTCCCAGATCGTCGGGCTCGCCATGGCCCGCCACGTCGTGGGGCTCACTCCGCTCACGACGGCGTCCCACGCCGAGCTCATCGCCGCCCTGGCACCAGTCTTCGACCACTATCCCACGGATCAGCTCGACCCTGAGCAGGCGGCTGCCGGGGTGGCTGGTGGCCGGCGGGCGGTGGGTCGCGGTAGCCGCGCAGGCCGTCGACGACGAACTGCACGGTATCCGGGCGTCCCGAATCTGTTCACCATCTGTTCATCCTCCGAGGGGTTGTCGGCCACCTGTCGTCCGTAGCCTCGGCCCGGTTCGAGTCAGGAGACGATGAAGACTCAGAAGAGGAGGAAGGCTGAGGTGAACCGCAACATGCTCTCGCGGCTCGTCCTCGTTGGTGTCGCGCTTGCCGTGCTGGCTGGTTGCGGGGGCGGCAACGACGACAACGGTGGCAGCTCCGGTGGCGGCACGGCCAGTGGCTCTGGGCAGCTGAAGGCCTCTGGCGCCAGCTTCCCGGATGCCTACTACCAGGAGGTCATCTCCGCGTACAAGGAGAAGGCCCCGGACGTCACGGTGACCTACAACGCGGTCGGCTCCGGCACCGGCAAGAAGGAGTTCGGCCAGGGACTGACCGACTTCGCCGGCACCGACAGCACGGTCAAGGACGACGACGGCGTGCCGGCCGGCTCCTTCCTGTACGTGCCGACGGTGGCCGGCCCGATCACCGTCTCCTACAACCTGTCCGGGGTGGACAAGCTGCAGCTCAGCCCGGAGACGCTGGCCAACATCTTCCAGGCGAAGATCACGAAGTGGAACGACCCGGCCATCGCCAAGGACAACCCGGGCGCAAGCCTGCCGGACACGGCGATCACCGTCGCCCACCGTTCGGATGGTTCCGGCACGACCAACAACTTCACCAAGTACCTGACGGCGGCCGCGCCGTCGACCTGGAAGCTGGGCGCGGGCGACACCGTCGCCTGGCCGTCGGGAACCCAGGGCGCGGAGAAGAACACCGGCGTCGCCCAGATCGTCAAGCAGACCGACGGCGGCATCGGCTACGTTGACTACAGCGACGCGGTCGAGACCAAGCTCAACCTGGCCGCGATCAAGAACAAGGACGGCAAGTACGTCGCGCCGTCGCTCGAGGGCGCCACCTCGGCGTTGGCGGGCGCCAAGGTCAATGACGACCTCACCTACGACCCGCTCAACGCCTCCGGCGCCGACGCCTACCCGATCACCGCGCCGACCTACCTGCTGCTCAAGACCAAGTACGACGCGGACAAGGCCACCGCCGTCAAGGATTACGTGCGCTACCTGCTGACCGATGGGCAGCCCATCGCGAAGGACGTCAACTTCGCCGCGCTGCCCAGCGGCCTCCAACAGAAGGCCCTCGCGCAGCTGGACAAGCTCGCGAGCTGACCCTGAGCACCTCTACGCCCCGTCGTTGCTTCGCGGGGGTGGGATCGACCAGATCCGCCCCCGCGAAACGGGCCTCTTGGAGTTGATGTGACCACCCGGATGACCCAGGAGGAGCCCACGCGATCGGACCTTACCGGCAAGGGCGGCGGCGTCCGCATCGAACGTCTCTTCTCCTGGTGGACGCTGGCCACCGGCCTGCTCGTGCTGGCCATCCTGGCGCTCATCCTGACCACCACCACCAAGCAGGCCTGGCCGGCCTTTCAGGATATGGGCCTCAGCTTCATCACCAGCAGCACCTGGGACCCGAACCCGGCGAGCGGCAACCCCGTATTCGGATCGCTCGCCTTCATCTACGGCACGGTCGTGTCCTCCCTGATCGCGCTGCTCATCGGGGTGCCGATCTCGATCGGCATCGCGCTGTTCCTGACGGAGCTCGCGCCGCGCCGGCTGCGCGGGTCGGCGGTCATGGTGGTCGACATGCTCGCCGCCATCCCGTCGGTGGTGTTCGGCCTGTGGGGGGTGCTGGTCCTGGCTCCGCTGCTGGTTCACGTCTACCAGGGGATCCACGACGTCTTCGCCTCCGTCCCCGTGCTGAACAGCATCTTCGGCGAACCCGTCGGCACCGGGCGGAGCTTCATGACCGCCGGCGTCATCCTCGCGATCATGATCATCCCGATCGTCACCTCCATCAGCCGGGAGGTGCTGAGCACCGTGCCGCAGGCGAACAAGGACGCCGCGTTCGCCCTTGGCGCCACGCAGTGGGAGATGATCACCGGGGCGGTCTTCCCCCACAGCTTCGGCGGCCTGGTCGGCGCGGTCATGCTGGGTCTGGGCCGAGCCATGGGAGAGACCATCGCGGTCTCCCTGGTCATCGGCGGCGCGACCAACATCACCCCGAACGTCTTCGCCGGCGGCAACAGCATGGCCGCGGTCATCGTCCAGCAGTTCGGCGAGTCGACCGGGACGTTCACCGCCGCGCTGATCGGTCTGGGCGTCGTGCTGTTCGGGTTGACGGTCGTGATCAACCTGGCCGCGCGGCTGGTCGTCCGCCGCGCCGAGGCCCGGGTTCAGGGAGCAGCGAGATGACCACCACCGTCCCACCCGCCGAGCGTGCCGACGCCGGCCCGCCGAGCCTGCGCCCCTCGGCCCTGGCGCCGCGTCGCCGGATCACCAACCGGGTCGCCCAGGTCTTGATCACGCTCGCCCTGGTCGTCGCGCTGGTGCCGCTGGCCTGGGTGACCATCTCCGTGCTCGCGCGGGGCTTCCAGATCATAAGCTGGGAGTTCCTCACCGAGGACATCCCCAACTCCTACCGGCGACATGGCCCGGGCATGGCACCGGCGATCGTCGGCACCTTCCTGATCACCGGCGCGGCGGCGCTCATGGCGGTTCCGCTCGGCGTCTTCGGCGCGATCTACCTCAACGAGTACGGCAAGCAGAAGCCGCTGGCGCAGGTCATCCGCACCATGGCCGACGTCATGACCGGGGTCCCGTCCATCGTGATGGGCCTGTTCATCTACACCGTCGTCGTGGTGGTCACCGGCGAGCAGACCGGCTTCGCCGGCGCGCTCGCCCTGGCCTGCCTGATGCTGCCGATCGTCATCCGCAGCAGCGAGGAGATCCTCCGCCTGGTCCCCGACGACCTGCGCCAGGCGAGCCTGGCGCTGGGCGCCCGGCGGTGGCGCACCATCCTGACGGTGGTCCTGCCGGCGGCGATCTCCGGGATCACCAGCGGCGCGCTGCTCGCCATCGCCCGGGCCGCCGGTGAGACCGCACCCCTGGTCGCGACCATCGGTATCACCTTCACGGTGAATCCCAACCTCTTCAGCGGGCAGAACACCGCGCTGCCCGCCCAGATCTTCCGCAACGCCAGCCAACCGTTCGAAGGGGCTCAGGAACGTGCGTGGGGTGCGGCGCTGACGCTGGTGGTGATCGTGTTCGTCTTCACGGTCCTCGCTAGAGTTGTGGTCAGCCGCTTTGCCATCAAGGAGCGTTGAGATGCCCGATGCTTTCACCCCGGGAGTGCCGGCCGACGGTGGCCGCGAAACCCAGGCTCCACCGGCGGCCGAGGCTCCAGGAGCAGCCCAGGCGGGGCCTCAGGTCCAGGTGCACTTCACCCCGCCGACGGCCGCCCAGGAAGCTCAGGCCAAGGAGCAGCGGAAGGAGTCGCTCCCGCCGGTGATGGAGCTGCGCGACGTGAGCGTCTTCTACGGCGACTTCGAGGCGGTCCGAGACACCGACCTGCCGATCGCCCAGAACCTGATCACCGCGATGATCGGACCCTCGGGGTGCGGCAAGTCGACCATCCTGCGGGCGCTGAACCGGATGAACGACCTCATCCCGGGCGCGCGGGTCAGCGGCAAGGTCACCTTCCACGGGCAGGACATCTACGCCTCCGAGGTCGACCCGATCCAGGTCCGCCGTCGCATCGGCATGGTCTTCCAGAAGCCGAACCCGTTCCCCAAGTCCATCTACGAGAACATCGCCTACGGCCTGCGCATCAACGGCCTCAAGGGCAAGCTCGACGACCAGGTCGAACAGGCGCTCACCGGTGCCGCGCTCTGGGACGAGGTCAAGGACAAGCTCAAGACCAGCGCGTTCGCGTTGTCCGGTGGCCAGCAGCAGCGGCTCTGCATCGCCCGAGCCATCGCGGTGCAGCCCGAGGTGATCCTCATGGACGAGCCGTGCTCCTCCCTCGACCCGATCTCCACGGGCAAGATCGAGGACCTGATGCGCGAGCTGACGGAGACCTACACCATCGTCATCGTCACCCACAACATGCAGCAGGCGGCACGCGTCAGCCATTTCACCGCATTCTTCACCGCCGAGCTCGACGACCGGCAGGTACGCCACGGTCGGCTCGTCGAGTTCAATGACACTGACCATATTTTCACCAACCCTAGCGACGACCGCACCGAGGCCTATGTCACCGGCCGCTTCGGATAGCCATGCTAGAGACGCCGAACTCGAGAGCCACGGTCCCGTCCCGGGCCACCTTGGGCAGGTGGCGTTCGCGGTTCCTGTTGGTCATCGCGGACCCGGATCCAGATGTGGCCGATGGGCTCGCCTCCGAGTTGGCCCGCCACCATGTCGACGTCGAGGTCTGCATCGGAGCGGCCGACGCGCTCGTGGCTGCCGGCACGCTGCGGCCGGACGCGGTGCTGGTAGCCGCAGAGCCAGGTGACCTCACCGGCGCCGAGGTGGTCCAGGTCCTGGCCAAGCGCACCGAGATCCCTGTGGTGGTCGGCATCGGCGATGGCCAAGGCGACCAGGCGGGGGCGGCACTTTCCTCCGGCGCCACCGCCTGTATCGCGCGACCCTACCGGCTCAACGAGCTGATTCCCATCATGAAGTCCATCCGTCCAGACAGCATCGGCATGATGGAACCGCCGATCGAGTGTGGCGCACTGCGCCTGGATCCTGCGACCCTTGAGGTCTTCCTGCACGGCCGGTCGATCCGGCTTCCGCTGCGCGAGTACGAGCTGCTGCGCCTGCTGATGGTCCATGCCGACCGGGTCCTGACCCCCGACCAGATCTACAGCACCCTGTGGGCCCAGCGCGGCGGCCATCGGTCCAACACGCTCGCCGTCCACATCAGACGCCTGCGCACCCGACTCGGCGACAACCAGGAGAGCCCACACATCATCAAGACCATCCGAGGCGTCGGCTACCGCCTGATCCCCCCGTCCCGCGCGATACGTCAGCCTTCATAGGCCAGGGCCCGAGCCGGCGGTCAGGTGCCGGGGTTGCTCAGCGAGCGGTCTGATAGTTGCATTCTCTTGACATCCTCATTCTTCTGAGAGTAACTACCATATAGTAGTTACTCTCGAAAGTGGTGAGGACTCCGTGGATGCTCTCAAGACCCGCCGGTGGTGGGCGCTGGGCGCCCTGACCCTGGCCGTGCTGGCGGTCGGCCTGGACGGGACGGTCCTCAGCGTGGCTCTGCCCACTCTGGCCACCGACCTGCACGCCTCCACCGCGGACCTGCAGTGGTTCGTCTCCGGCTACACCCTGGTCCTGGCCGCGGCACTGCTGCCGGCCGGGCTGCTCGGCGACCGCTACGGCCGCAAGAAGGTCCTCCTGGGCGCGCTGGCGCTGTTCGGGGTCGGCTCCCTGGCGGTCGCCTTCGCCCCCTCGGCGGGGGCGTTCATCGCCGCGCGGGTGCTGCTGGGGCTGGGCGCGGCCGCCGTGATCCCGTTGTCGCTGTCGGTGCTGACGGTGCTGTTCACCCCGGAGGAGCGGCCGCGGGCGGTCGGGGTCTGGGCCGCCGCCAACTTCCTGGCCCTGCCGCTTGGGCCGATCCTGGGCGGCTGGCTGCTCACCAACTACTGGTGGGGCTGGGCCTTCCTCATCAACCTGCCCGTGGTCGCCGTCGGGCTGCTGGCCGTCACCGTGCTCGTGCCGGAGTCGCGCAGCCCCACCCGCACCGGGCTGGACCCTGTCGGGGTGCTGGCCTCCAGCACCGGGCTGACCGTGGTGGTCTACGGGGTGATCGAGGCAGGCCAACGCGGCTGGGGCGACCCCACGGCGCTGGCCGCCATGGCCGCCGGAGCCCTGGTCCTGATCGGCTTCGGGCTGTGGGAGCGCCGGCTGGGCCGGCGCCCGGATGGCCAACCCCTGGTCGACCTCGCCCTGTTCGGTTCCAGCAGCTTCACCTGGGGCACGATCCTGGCCGCGGTGGGCGTCTTCGCCCTGTTCGGTGTGCTGTTCACGGCACCGCAGTACTTCCAGGCGATCCTGGGGACCGATGCCATGGGCAGCGGCCTGCGGCTGCTGCCGCTGATCGGCGGCCTGGCCGTCGGCGCCAGCCTGGCCGACCGGGTCGCCGCCCGCGCCGGCGCCAAGGCCACCGTCGCCTCCGGGTTCGCCCTGCTGGCCGTCGGCCTGGGGGTCGGCGCGACCACCGGCCTGGCCAGCGGCACCGGTTTCCTCTCGCTCTGGACGCCGCTGGTCGGCCTGGGCATGGGCCTGGCCCTGGCCACGGCCTCGGCGGCGGCCCTGGGGGCGCTGCCGGCCGAGCGTGCCGGGGTCGGCTCGGCGGTGATCCAGGCGGTCAACAAGGTCGGCGCCCCCTTCGCGGCGGCCATCCTGGGCAGCGTGCTGAATGCCACCTACCGGGGCCGGCTGGACCTGGCCGGGGTGCCGGCGCAGGTCGCCGACGCGGCCCGGGACAGCGTCTTCGCCGGCGTCGCGGTGGCCCGCCGGCTCGGATCGGCGTCACTGCTGGACTCGGTGCAGGCCGCCTTCGTCCATGGCATGGATGGCATGCTATGGGTGTGCGCCGCCATCGCGGTGGTCGGCATGGTCCTGGCCCTGATCTTCCTGCCCGGACGGGCCGCCGCCGCGGCGACGCCGCCGCCCGAACCAGCCAGGGTTGGAGGATGAGCCGTTGCCTGGAGAGGACCGACCAGCGGTCGGGTTGCGCGAACGCAAGAAGGCCAGGACCAAGGCCGCCATCCAACAGCACGCCATGCGCCTGTTCGCCGAGCGGGGCTACCAGGCCACCACCGTCGAGCAGATCGCCGCGGCGGCCGAGGTCTCGCCCAGCACCTTCTTCCGCTACTTCCCGACCAAGGAGGACATCGCCCTCTACGACGCCCTCGACCCGGTGCTGCTGGGGGCGTTCCGTGCCCAGCCGGCCAACCTGAGCCCGATCCAGGCCCTGCGCGGCGCCATGTGGCAGGTGTTCGCCGACCTGCCGCAGGCAGAGCTCGCCATGCAACAGGAACGCGACGCGCTGATCCGCTCGGTCCCCGAGCTACGGGCGAGGATGCTGGACGAGTTCGCCAAGAGCCTGGAGCTGTTCGCCGAGATCGTGGCCGAGCGGGTCGGGCGCCGACCCGACGACCCGGCCGTGCGCGCCCTGGCCGGCGCGGTGATCGGCGTGGGCATCAGCGCCTGGTACACCGCCGGCCACCATGCCAGCCCCAAGGACTATCTCGCGGTCATGGATGCCGGCCTGGCCCAGCTGGAGGCGGGCCTCCCGCTGTGACGTCGAGCGAGGAGGTGGCGGTGGGCGGGCCAGCCACTGCCGTGGTCGTCGAGTTCCCGCTCCGAGGTGAGTGGGTCGCGGTGCGGACGCCCGCACACAAGATCCCCAGCCACGGCACCGAGCTGTTCGGTCAGCGCTACGCCTTCGACTTCGTCCGGCCCGACAAGCGCAAGGGCCTGCACCTCCAGCCGGCCGGTGCCGTCCGCTCGTTCCTGCTGGGCGGGCGGACGCGCGACTACTACGGGTGGGGTCAGCCCGTCCATGCCGCCTTCGACGGCCGGGTCGTGGCGGCCGTGGACGGGGTGGCTGAGCGGGCGCGGGTCCAGGTGGTGCGCGAGGTCGCGCTGGCGCTGAGGACCACGGTCGGGTTCGACCCGACCCGCAGCGGATTCGAGCCGGTCGCGGGGAACCACGTGATCGTGCAGGGCGCCGAAGCCTTCGCGGTCTTCGCGCACCTGGCGCCGGGGACCGTGTCGCTGGCCACGGGCCAGGAGGTCCGGGTCGGGGATCTGATCGGGCGGGTCGGCCACACTGGCAACTCGACCGCTCCCCACCTGCACTTCCAGCTCATGGATGCTTCCGACCCGCTGCGGGCCAAGGGGGTGCCGTGCGCCTTCGCGGAGTACCTGGCGCTGCGCGATGGACGTTGGGAGCGGGTCGAGCGTGGCGTCCCTGGCCGAGGCCAACGGATCCGCTCCGTGCCTGACGCGACTGCCTGAGGCGCGACCGGCCATCTCACTGGGTGTCCCGGGGGCGGTCGGCCACCGCCGGGATGGTGGCGGTGGCCGGGTCACCGGCATGGCCGAGGAGCGGCAGGCCGTAGGCGGCCTCGATCGAGCGCGGCAGCGAGTAGTGGGGGTAGGGGACCGGGTCGCGACCCCGGGGGACCCGGGGTCCGGCCACGATGGTGGGGATGCGGCCGCCCCGGCCCAGGCGGTGGCAGCAGGACCGCACGTCGCGGCCCCTGCTCTCGTCGAAGGTGACGACCAGGCGGGTGTCCTGCCGCCAGACCAGGCGCCGCAGCCAGGCGTCGGCGACCCGGACCGGGCCGGAGTGCATCTGGCGGTGAAGATCCGGGATGACGAAGACGACGGTGGGCAGCCGGCCCCGGCCAGGTCGGCAGGGAAGCGGCTGAACGGCGGCACCCGGTCGCAACGGGATGGGAGTGGTTCTCCTCGATGATCACGATCAGGCGCGGCGGACGGGCGGTGACCACGCCGCGTAGTTGGGTCGCCGCCTCGAAAAGCCTGGACAGCCCGGAACCGGAGGGGCCGACGCCCAGCCGGCCAGCACCTAGCTGCGCTCCCGGGCGGCGGGCATCATCGGGTACCGGCTAGCCGCAGCCCTGGGGGGCACCTCGTTGCGGAAGCGTCAATTTCCTGCGTCTATGGGCTGGTGGTCGGGCCGGGTCGGGCGGGGACGGTG
>Ga0209382_10007950_pt1 | contig 13417 bp, 8 predicted proteins | sample SoiMetdeltSBSDD5_FD_187599 | JGI IMG/M metagenome (GOLD analysis project Ga0209382, IMG submission 187599) | Bulk soil microbial communities from a Populus tree surrounding site in Tennessee, USA - Soil MetaG P. deltoides SBSDD5 (SPAdes) (version 2) | ecosystem: Environmental > Terrestrial >... | reverse complement strand
TCCGCTCGGACTCCTTCCCCCCGTCCCCGGGACCGGCCAGATGCTCAACCTGGAGGTCGCCTCGAAGATCGCCGCGGCGTGCGAGACCAGCGACGTCTTCCTGCGCAACGTCGCCCCGGGCCCACTGCCGCACATCAACCTCCCGCCGGGGCCGCGTTCGCTCTCCCCCGGCCTCAACGGCTGCATCCCGGAGGGAATGGGGTTGCAGGACCTGGGGGGAACCTCCAATGAGCTCATCAACGTCAGCGCGCTCGCGGTGGCGGACCTGTCCGGTGACGGGATCAACGACGCGCTGGCGGTGAGCCACAGCCGGGTGGCCATCTACTACGGACAGGGCAGCGGCGAGGGAAACTACTCCGGCCCGCCGCAGCACTTGCCGGTCGGGAACTGGCCAACGTTTGGCCTGGGCGTGGCCGACTTCGACCGGGACGGGCGGCTGGACATCGTCACCGGCAACGGCGTTCTGAACCAGATCGCGGTGCAGCTCCAGGTGACGCCCGGCACGTTCGTCATGACGCCCTGGGATACCGGCCACCCCGTCACCGGCCTCGTGGTGGGCGACATCACCGGCGACACCTTCCAGGACATCGTCGTCACCGACGGGCTGGAGGTCGTCTGGCTGGTCGGCAACGGCGACGGGACCTTCGGCCTGCCGGCGTCGTCGAGCTGCGGCCCCCCGCCCGTGGCGATCGGCCCCGTGGGCGACCTGGACGGTGACGGGCGGGGAGACCTGGTGTGCGCGGGGCAGAACGGCGAGGCCCGGTTCCTCCGCGGCACGCCCACCGGCCTCCAGGACACGGGGATCAGCCGGTCCGGGAGCTCCCAGCCCGGGGGCTTCGCCATGGGCGACCTGGACGGCGACGGGCTCCGGGACCTGGTGGTCACCGCGCTGAACCCTCCCCTGAACATCCAGACCTGGAAGAACCTGGGCGGCTTCCAGTTCAGCACCATCGCCGACCAGCCCCTGATCTCGAAGCCCCGGAGCGTGAGGATCGCCGAGCTGACCGGCGACGGGAGCCCGGACGTGGTGACGCTCGACGACCTCGGACAGCTGATCGAGTACCAGGGCGCGGGCAACGGAGGTCTCAGCCCCTACTTCACGCTGCAGCTGGGGCCGACCGGGGCCCAGTACATGACCGTCGGCGACGTGAACACCGACGGCAACCCGGACGTGGTGGTGGGAGTGGTGGCAGAGCCTGTCCCGCGGATCCGCTTCTTCGCGTCCCGGCGGCCGATCCCGCCGGGAACGGACTCGCTCTCGTTCGTCGCTCCTCCGAATACGCGGCTCTACTCCGTCCTGCGTGGCCCCTCTCAGCTCGCGTACGACTTCGAGGTCGTCTCGCGCGGAGTGCCGGGCACGAACACCGTCGACTTCCCCGCGCTCAGCCCGCTCCGGCCCTCGCGCCCGGCGCCGGTCGGGCAGGCCGTGATGTGGTACCCGGTGACGCTCCAGGCAAGCGACCCGGCCGCCGTCAGCATCGACAACTACCGCATCTTCCGGCCGAACATGGACGCGCGAGGGAGCACCCCGAACCCGTGGCAATACCGGCGGTGAGGCTCACTCGAGCTCACCCGCCGGCCACTCGCTCGCCTCCGGGCCCGCGCTCACCGGAGGGAACAGCTCCGCATAGTGGGCGCCCGCGGCGAGGAGCTCCTCGTGCGTCCCCTGCTCCACCAGCTCGCCGTCACGCAGCACCAGCACGCGATCGGCGTGGCGGATGGTCGATCTCCGGTGGGCGATGATGACGGTGGTCTTCCCCGCGAACAGCTCCCGCAGGTTGGCGAGGACCCTCCGCTCCGAGTCCAGGTCCAGCGCCGACGTGGCCTCGTCCATGAGCAGGATCTTCGGTCGCCGGTAGAGCGTCCGCGCGATCGCCAGCCGCTGCGCCTCGCCGCCCGACAAGCCCAACCCGCCCTCGCCGAGGTAGTGGCCGTACGCGGCGGGGAGCGCCCGGATGAATCCCTCCGCGCCGGCGTCCCGGCACGCCCGTTCCACGTTCGACGGGTCGGGGGCGTCATCCGCATACGCCACGTTGTCGAGCAGGGTGCCGGCGAACAGGTCCCGCTGCTGCGTGATGAAGCCCAGCTGCCGGCGGAGCGCGGAGAGCGACAGGAACGCGCTGTCGAAGTCGTCGAAGAAGATCCGCCCGCTGGTCGGCCGGAGCGCCCCGGAGATCAGGTTCGCCAGCGTCGTCTTTCCGCTCCCGCTCTGGCCCACCACCGCCACCACCTGCCGGGGCGAGATGGTGAAGCTGACGTTCCGCAGCACCCACGGAGAGCGCTCGTCGTAGCGGAAGCTCACGTCCTCGAACCGGATCTTCCCCTTCAGCGGCAGGCTGTAGGTGGTGGAGGCGCGGTCCGGCGGCTCCTCCGGGCTCACCTCCAGGACCTCCGACACCTTCCGCATGGCGACCTTCACCCGCTCCAGCTTCGACGCCAGGCCCGCCAGGTTGCCCACCGGCGCCGCCAGGGTCTCCAGGTACAGCATCACCGCGAACACCTGGCCGATGGTCAGCTCGCCCGCCATCGCCAGGCTCGCCGCCGCCCACAGCCCCGCGATGGTCATCAGCCCCGAGATGAAGCCGGTGAGGCCCTGCACCGCGGTGGTGTCCAGGCTGGCGCGCTGCAGCGCCACCGCCCGCTCCAGGAACGACTCCTCCCACCGGCCGGCCATCGTCCGCTCCGCGCCCAGCGCCTTCACGGTGGCGATGGCGGCGATCTGCTCCGTCAACCGGCTGGTGGCGACCGCGCTCGCGTCGAACGCACGGCCGTGGTTGCGGACCAGCCTCCCCCGCATCGCGTACTGGATCGCCAGCATCACCGGCAGCGCGGCCGCCGGGATGAGCGCGATCTTCCAGCTGTAGAGCGCCAGCACCGCGCCGAACAGGCTCACCGAGAGCAGGTCGGCGATCGCCTGCAGCGACCCGGCGGAGAGGAGCTCCCGCACCGCCTGCAGCTCCATCAGCCGCGCCAGCATCGACCCCGCCCGCCGCCCGGAGAAGAACCGCGCCGGGAGCGAGAGCGCGTGCCGGTACAGCTCCGCGGAGAAGCGGAAGTCCAGCCGGAAGGTCAGCTCGGACAGCACCCACTGCCGCGCCAGCGTGGCGCCGACCGAGAAGAGCGTGGCGATCGCCAGCCCCGCCGCGCAGGCGGCCAGCGTCCCCGGGTCCTTCATCCTCAGCGCCTGGTCCAGGATCGCCTGCGAGAACCGCGGCGCCACCAGCGAGAGCGCGAACCCCCCCAGCGACAGGCCGAACAGGGTGAGGAGGCTGGGGCGGTACCGGAGGACCAGGCCCAGCACCGAGGCGCGGAACGGAGCAGGTCCCGCCGCCGCGTCCATCCGCAGCGGCTGCACCTCCAGCAGCGCGCCGTCCCAGGCCCCCGCCAGCTCGCGCCTGGACAGCGCCACCGTGCCGCGCGCCGGGTCCAGCAGGTACGCGCACCCTCTGCTGACCTCGAGCAGCACGCACAGCCGTCCCCCGACCACCAGCGCGGCCGGGCGCTCCTGCCGCGAGAGCAGGCCCAGGTCGCCGCGCAGGACGCGCGCCTGGAGCCCGTGCGCCTCCAGCAGCTCGGCGACGCGCAGCAGGGTGAGGCGATCCGCCAGCGACAGCTCGGTGCGCAGGCTGGTGGCGTTGAGCGGCCGGCGCATCAGCGCCCCCAGGTTGAGGATGCTGGCGAAGAAGCTCTCGCCGGCGTCGCGCGCCACCGCCAGCTCCTCCGGGCCCAGCTGGGGCAGACCCAGCCGGGCCGCCTCCTCCGGGGAGACGACACGGCCGGCGCGGCCGCTCTCGCTCTCAGCGGTCAAGGAGCTCATCCGTGACGTTGAAGACCTTGCGCGCCCCGACCATCAGCAGCGACTCGCGGCGGGTGATGACCAGGCCGGACAGGCTCATCCCCAGGCGGAGCGGATGCTCCACCCCGGCGCGCGCGACCGACTGGGTGGCGAGCCTGACCCTCACGCGGTACTCCTGCGGCGCGGCCGATCCGGGGGCCGCCGCGACGTTGGCGCTCACCGACTCGACGGTGGCGTCCACGGCGCCGTACTCGCGCTCCGGCAGCGCGTCCAGCTTCAGGCGCACCGCCATCCCGGGCGCCACCTGGGAGATGTCCCGGTTGGCGACGAACAGCTCCGCCTCCAGCCCGGAGTCTGACGGGATGAGGTCCAGCAGGTGCTGGCCGGCGGTGAGGAACTGGCCGGGCGCGCTGATCTTCAGATCGCTGACGATGCCGGCGGTGGGCGCCCGCACGGTGTTCTGCGAGCGGTACAGCTCCAGGGCCTGGAGCAGCTCGCCCAGCCTCACCCGCAGCGCGTTCCGCGCGCGCTTCAGCCGGGCCTCCAGCTCCTGCCGGCGCGACGCCAGCTCCGCCCGGCCCGCGACCACCTCGCCGGTGAGCCGCTCCACCTCCGTTCCCAGCAGCGACTCGGCGCTCCGGGCGCTGATCTCCTTCAGCTTCTCCTGTGCCACCTGGATCCGCCGCCGCACGCCCTGGCTGGCGGCGCCGAAGCTCTCGTCCTCCTCCCGCGCGGCGGTGTAGTCCAGCAGCAGCTGGCGAACCTCCGCCAGCGGCTGCCGGATCGACCCGCGGTTGTCGATCTTGAACGCGATCCCCCCCAGCGTGCGCAGCGAGGCCAGGCAATCCGGGCAGCCTCCGGGGACCTCGTCCCGGCCCAGGAGCTCCTCCAGCAACTGCCCCTGCGACGAGAGCAACCCGTGCTCCTCCGCGGTCACGCGGTCCTCGGACTCGACCAGCACCTCGCCCGCGCTCACGCGCTGGTTGTCCCGCACCGCCAGCCGGGCCACCTTCATCCCGAACGGCGCCTTCAGCGGGATCACCGCCTCCCGGCTCACCAGCACCCCGCGCGCCTCCACCGCGATCGCCACCTTCGCCTGGCTGGCGTACGCGAACGCGACCGCCACCAGCAGCGCCGCGCCGTAGAGGAAGATCCGGGACGAGAGCGCCGGCGGCTGGGCGATGAACCTGGAGGTGGCCCAGGCCACCTTCGACGGGTGATAGGTCACCGGCTCCCGCATGGGCGTCGTCATGGTTGCCTCCGCTCCTGCGCCCGCTCCTCGACGATCCGCCCGCCGCGCAGGACGACGATCCGATCGGCGTGGCGCACCGCGCCCGGCCGGTGGGCGATGATCAGCGTGGTCTTCTTCCCCGCCCTCGCCTCGACGCTGCGGGCGATCGCCTTCTCCGAGAGCGCGTCCAGCGACGCCGTCGCCTCGTCGAGGACCAGGATCGGCGGGTCGCGGTAGAGGGCGCGCGCGATGGCGAGGCGCTGCCGCTGGCCGCCGGAGAGGTTGGCGGCGCCCTCGGTGAGCCCGGTGGCGTAGCCCCCGGGCAGGCGGGTGATGAACCCGTGCGCGTCGGCGGCCATCGCCGCGGCGAGCACCCGCTCGAACGAGGGGTGGGGATCACCCAGCGCGATGTTCTCCAGGATGGTCCCGGTGAACAGGACGCTCTCCTGGAGCACCATCCCCACCTGGCGGCGCAGCACCTCGAGCGGGAGCTCCGCGGCGTCCACGCCATCCAGCAGCACCTGGCCCTCCGTGGGCCGGTAGAGCTGGCCGACCAGGTACCCGAGCGTGGACTTGCCGGACCCGCTCGGGCCCACCAGCGCCACCGTCTGGCCGGGCTCGATGCGGAGCGAGACGCCCTCCAGCACCACCGGCGCCTGCTCGTTGCCGTACCGGAAGGTGACGTCGCGCAGCTCCACCCCACCTCGCAGGAGCGCCGGCGCGCCGGGGGCGAGCGCGGGCCGGGGCGGCTCCGCGGCGGCGGTCACCACGTCGTCGATCCGCCCCAGCGAAGCGGTCACCTGCCCCACCGAGCTCCACTCCACGATCAGCCCCGCCAGCGGCTGGACGATCTGCCCGAGCAGCGCGGTCACCGCCACCACCTGGCCGACGCTCAGCTCGCGCCGCAGGTGGAGCCACACCGCCAGCATCAGCATGGCCACGCCGATCAACCCGCGGAGCAGCTCCGCCGCGCCCGCGACCAGCATGTTCGCCTGCTCCGCGCCCCGCTTCAGCTCCAGCGCGTCGAGCAGCGTCGACTCCCACCGCCAGCGCGCCGCGGTCCCGGCGTTGAGCGACCGCAGGGTGTCCACCGCCCGGAGCTGCTCGAAGGTGGCGCCCTGGTTGCGGGAGATCGCCTGTTGCAGGCGCCGCATCCGCCGCCGGAAGCTGGGGATGGCCACCGCCACCAGCAGGACCAGCGGTGGCAGCAGCAGCGCCAGCAGCCCCAGCAGCGCCGGGTGGTAGAGCCCGAGGACCGCGCAGTAGAGGAGCGCGGTGCCGGCCCGGAGGGCGAGGTTGATCGACCGCCCGGTGAAGAAGTCGCGCACCCGCTCGATCTCCGCCATCCGGGTGGTGATGTCCCCCACGCGCCGGAGCGCGAAGAAGCTCAGCGGCAGGTGGAGGGTGTGCCGGAGGAACAGCGCGCTGAGCTTCGAGTCCAGCCGCGCCCCCAGCTGCACGAGCAGGTAGTTGCGCACCCAGTCCAGCCCGCCGGTGAACAGCTGCAAGAGGATGACGGCCAGCGCCGCCAGGTGAAGCACCGCCGCCTTCCCGCCGCCGAAGACGTGGTCGAACATCAGCTGCATGAACAGCGGCGCGACCAGCCCGAACAGCGCCACCAGCGCCGAGGCCAGACCGATCTCCAGCAGCTCGCGGCGGTGGTCGCGGAGCAGGCCCCAGTACTTGCGGTAGCTGGCCTCGCTCTCCGGGTAGCTCCGGAAGCTGCCGGCCGGCGCCAGCAACAGCGCGAACCCGGACCAGTCGCACTCGAACTCCTCCCGCGGCACCTTCGCCACGCCGCGCGCCGGGTCGCCCACCGTCACGTGCGTGCCGGTGAGCCGGTACACCACCACGTAGTGGTAGCGCATCAGCGCGATCAGCGGAGGGCGCACGTCCTCCAGGCCCTCCAGCTCGCAGGCCACGCCCATCGCCCGCATCCCGACGCGCTCCGCCGCTGCCTGGAGCGCCAGCATCGACGCGCCGTCGCGGGTGACGTGGATGAGCGAGCGGAAGGCAGGAAGGCCGATCCTCCGCCCGTGGTAACGCGCCACCATCGACATGCAGGCGGCGGCGCAGTCCATCTCATCGTGCTGCCGGACCCACGGGAGCCTTCGCCACCGCGACCTCCTCTCGGCGGCCTCTCCCGGCTCCGCGGTGAACTCCTGCACCCCGAGGCCGTCGTCTCCCTCCTCGAGCTCCTCGCCCGGGTCGAGCGCGGCGGCGGCGGCGGCGGCGGGCTCACTCGGCGACAGCACGGTGATCCTCCTCGCCGGCGAGCTCCAGGTACGCGCCCAGCTCGCGCAGGCTCCGGTCGGTGGTGCCCCAGCTCTCGAGCAGGGCGAAGCGCGCCTCGATGGAGCCGAGGTACGCGCTGGCGTAGCTGAGCGAATCGACCGAGCCGATTGCCCGCTGGGCGTCGAGCGTCCTCAGCAGCTCGGCCGAGGTGCGCAGGCTGGACTGCAGCACCTCGAAGATCTGCCGCTGGCCGGCGATCTCCGACGCCAGGGTCCGCAGGGCGGTGCGCCCCTCCTCCAGCGCGGCCTGCGCCGCCGCCTCCGACACCTGGGCCTGTCGCCGCGCCGCCTCCAGCTCCAGGGTCCCCCTGGCGCCCGGCACGTCCCAGCGACCGAGCACGCCCAGCCGCACCTCGCCCAGCGGCGAGCCGGTGCCGCCCTCGCGCCCGTAGCCGACCGAGGCGTAGGGACTGATCTCCGGGCGCCAGCTCAGCTCCACCAGGCGGTGCTGGAGCCGCGCCGCCTCGACGGCGGTCCGCGCCGCGCTCGCCACCGGGAGCCTGGAGGCCAGCGCGGTGAAGTCTCCGTGGGCGGCCGCCTCGCGCTCCGCCCGCTGCAGCAGCGGCTCCAGCTCGGGGTGGCAGTCGAGCGAGCCGCGCTCCAGCTCGCGTGCGCGCGCGTCGACCCCGGCGCCCCAGGGCGTGAGCGACGCGGCGGCGATCTGCCGCCGGTTCTCCAGCTGGGTGAGCTGGCGGGAGAAGCGGTTCTCCAGGTCGAGGAAGTTCAGGTAGTCCTTGTAGGAGATGGTCCGCGCGTCGACCTGCGCCTTCCCCTCCTGCACGGACCGGCCGACCGCGCTCCGCGCGCCGCGCAGCTCCTGGAGCTTGCAGGCCGTGACCCACAGCTCCACCAGGCCGCGGAGGTACTCCAGGCGCCGCGCGAGCACGCCCTGTCGCTGCGCGAGGAGCGCCTGCTCCTCCTCGCTGGCGTCGAGTCGCGCGCGCGTCCAGCCGATCCCCTCCCGCCCGCCGCCGAGCAGGTCGTAGGACAGGTCCACCGCCACCGCCGCCGGGACGGAGTCGGGAGCGCCCCCGGGCTGGGCGGTGCGGATGAACCCGGCGCCGGCGCGCGCCTCGGCGCGGAGCCCGCCGCGGTCGCGATAGGTCAGCGTGGCCCGCGGAGCGGCGGAGACCAGCGGCCGCGTGGCCCGCAGCGGGTCCGCCTCCGCCACCGGCTGGAACGCGGCGGCCTCCACCGACGTCTCGAGCGCGAGCGGCGCCTGTGCCAGCGCGGCGCGCGCCCGCACCCGCGACGCGTCGATTCCCTCCCGGAGCGCCCGGACGCGGGGGTTCCGGTCGAAGAGCGCGGCGGTCGCGGAGATCCACGCATCGGCCTGGAGGGCTCCGGGGACCTCCTGCGCGGGCGCCTGGGCGGCGGCCAGCAGGGGGACGAGGGCGAGGAGTGGGAGGGGCGCTCGCACCGGGTCACCGTCAGGCGGAGATCAGCTTCCAGAAGCGGCGGGCGTGCGCGGGGACGCTCGAAGGTGGGGCGAGCGCCGCCGGCCCCTCGTGCGCGCGGGAGAGGTTCATCGACGAGAACCAGCGCTTGGGGCCTCCGGGCAGGGACTCCAGGTAGGCGCGGTTCTTCGCCGCCCAGGCCGAGGCGAAGCAGCGATACATGCGCCAGCTCGTCCCCAGGAAGACCGGATCCACGCCCACGTACAGCACGCCGGCCCGCTCGACGCCGAGGCCCAGGTCGGCGGGCTCGCAGACGTGGCGCATCGGGTGCCCCGCGGTGCCGCGCAGCAGAAAGGCCAGTCGCTCCACCAGGCGGCCCAGCCCCCGCTCCGACGCGGCGTAGAAGACGATCTTGTCCGGCCGCTGGTGTCCGCCGGGCGCGTCGTAGAACTTCCAGTGCGCGCCCAGCCGGCGAGAGTGCTCCACCAGGCGCCGCACCGTCGGCCAGTAGGCCTGCGGCCGCACGCAGACGTAGACCTTGGGCTGCCAGGCCAGCTGCGGGATCGGCCGGTCCCCGCGGTGGCTGACCCACGGCTTGTGGAAGGTGCGCGTGAAGCGGGTGTTCCCCCAGACGAGCGACTCCACCGCGTGGCGTTCGGCGAGGGTGCCGTGCACGAACGCGCGGCCGTACTCCCTTAGCCACGGACGGTTGTAGGGCGGGGCGCGCATCCTAGTGCTCCACCCAGGGCGTCCTGCCTGCCGCGGCGGCGGCCAGGCACGCCTCCGCTTCGCACTCCGCGGGTGCGCCGTCTCGCGTCGGCCTCTGCCTGGTGACGGCAGTACGCCCTGGGCAGAACACTAGAGACCCACTCCGGCCAGCCGGGCCGCGTAGGGCCGGCGCAGCGTCTCCCGGAGCGCGCGGACCTCCTCGCCCAGCGGGACGCGCGAGATCGCCTTCAGGACCTCTTCGTAATTCCGCGGCCGGTCCTGCGGGCGCCGCGCGACGCAGCGGGAGACCACCGGCACCAGCGAATCGCAGCCCAGCTCCGCCAGGATCGGCCGCAGCCGCGCCAGCCCGCGGCGAGGCGCGCGCAGGTCGTGGTTGGCGGTGTGCATCAGGATGTGCGGCAGGAGGATGCCGGCCTGGAAGACCAGGCTGCGCTCGGTGGCGCCGGCGCCGCGCGCCGTCTCGGGCGCCTGGAACCCGGCGGTGTAGCCGTACGTCCCCAGGCGCCGCCGGCCCTTCACCAGCGCCGTGGCGCGGTCGAAGTCGATCAGCGTCACCGCGAACGGCCGGCGCCGCGCGAGGACGTTGTTGCACTTCACGTCGGTGTAGATGACCTGGTGGCGCCGGAAGGCGACCAGCTGCTCGACCACGAACAGCCACGCCGCCACCAGCTGCGCCGGGGAGAGGTCCGCGCGGTCGAGGTCCTCGAAGCCGACCTGCGCCTGGATGGCGAGGAGCTGCGCGTCCGCCGCGGGCCGCAGCGAGGGCGGGAGCTGCCGCGGCGTGAGCGGGATGAGCGAGGGGATGGCCAGCCCGCTCAGCACCTCCAGGCAGGTCTTCTCCCGCGCCCAGCCCTCGCGCTGCTGCCGCCGCCGCCACGGCTGGTCCGAACGGCTCACCTTCACGAACGCGACCCGGCCGTCGCGCAGCGGCAGCAGGTACTTCCCTTCCTCGGAGACGGCGACCACGCCCCGGTCAGCAGCCAGCACTGAACACCCCCAGTCCGGGCAGCGGGAGCCGGGCCGGAGCGGCCAGGCGGTGCCCGAGGTAGTCGAAGCCGAGCCGGCCCCGGTGGAAGCCGAGCGAGAAGCGGCCCCGGGCCCGGAAGCGGATTCCACCGGCGATCGCTCGCGCCCTGCGCAGCCAGGCGCGCCGCCCGGTGAGCCGGTACGCCTCGATCAGCACCTGGGCGCGCCCCACGTCCCCGCAGCAGAACGAGGCGTGCCCGGTGCTGTAGGCCGAGGCGCCGTTGAGCGCCGGCGCGGCGAGCCGTTCGTACCGGCGGTGGGAGGTGAGCGCGTGGCAGCAGGTGAGCGCGAGCGCGATGCCGGCCGCTCCGTGGCACCAGCCCTGGATCCTCAGGTCGCGCTCGGTGGCCACCGCGGGCCAGGCGGCGGAGCGGTCCGGGCCGTCCAGGCGTTCGGCCTCGAGGCGATCGAGCGCGCGCCGCCGGAGCCGCGAAGGCAGGGGGTGCCCGAACGCCACCCCCGCGGTCTCCAGCGCCAGCAGGTACCCCGCCACGCCGTGCGCCATTCCCAGGTACGCGCGGCCTCCGGCGACCGCCGCCTCCAGCCCCGCCGCCGATCGCTCGCGCAGGGCGCCGGCGAAGGCGGCCGGGATGGCGCCGGGCGCGATGCGTTCGATCTCGGCCGCGGCGAGGAGCGCCCCCGATGCGCCGGCCATCACGTCGTGCTTGGGGGAGCGCTCGCAGAGCGCGCGCCAGCGGGCGACGGCGCGCTTCAGCTCCGGCGCGGCGCGGGGCGATCGGCGAGCCACGTACGCCAGCAGGAGCGGAACGCCACCGCTGCCGACCAGGTGGCTGGTGCGGTCCGGCCTCCTCAGCGGCACGTCCTCCCGGCAGAGCCGCCGCCGCAGCGCCTGCGTCCACCTCGGTCCGGGCGCGATGCGGCCGGCGGCGGCGAGCTTCTCCACCACCCACGCGGCCCCGAGCCAGCCGTGCGCCAGGCTGGGGTGCGCGCCGTCGCGGCGCCAGCGGGAGAGGCGAGGCGGCGGCGCGTTCATGCGATCGCCCCGTAGCAAAGGTAGAGCTTCCACTGCGGCGGCTGGCCTTCCAGGCGGCTCACCTTGAGGTGGGAGGCGTACTGGTACGCCGTGACGTAGCCCTCCATCTGCCTCGCTTGCTTCCCCCGCGCGAAGAGCTTCCGGACGGAGTCGAGCCGCGCCTCCGGCAGCGCGCGCCGCAGCATCGGCAGCCCGAAGAGCGCCTCCCGCAGCGCCCGGTTCTCGCGGGACCGGTCCAGATCGAAGTACAGCTCGAGGTCGACGCGGACCATCCGCTCCGCCTCCAGGTCCAGCACCAGCGTCAGCCGCTCGTCGCCGAACCAGCGCTCCAGCGCGGAGAGCTCCTGGAGGAACGCCTTCATCCCGGCGCCGGCGCGCAGGTCGCGGCACAGCGCCAGGTGATCGCTCAGGGTGCCGAAGAAGTACGTCTTCAGCCGCGGAGGTCTCCCGCCGCCGCCGTCGCCGACGTCCACGCCGACGTGGGCGAGGCGGTGGCTCGGCCTCGCCCTGGAGGCCACCACCTGCAGCGTGGCGGTGCGCGCCGGCGAGTACCGGCCGCCGAGCAACACCTCGCACAGCCGCTCCACGCGCCGGCTGAAGACGCGCTCCGCCGCCGGCAGCGCCGTCACCTGGTGGTCGCGGAGGGTGAAGTAGAAGACCCCGGGTCCTCTGTGCGCGCGGATCGACGCCGCGTCGAGCGCGAGCCAGAACGACGAGACGAGGACCTTCAGCTCCGGCGCCATCAGGCCGATCCGCTCCGCCAGCCGCTGCGCGTGCGTCCAGCTCGGCCGCGAGGCCGGCGGCATGCGGGCGACGACGCGATCCACGCTCGCCTCCACCTGCTCGGCGTGCGCGCCCCACACCGGGTGGCAGAGGAACCCGTCCACCCGGAGGTCGGAGAAGTGGATCTCCGAGGCGAACTCGAAGCGTCCGAGGTCCGGCGGGATCCGGCGGTAGTAGTCGTGGAAGGGGGCGAACCCCTCCAGCGAGCGGAGCCACGCCGGTAGCCCGGGCTCGAGGAGGCGGACCAGCTCGGAGGGGCTCTCGTAGAGGCGAGCCTTCATGCGGAGGCCCTCCCGCGCTCGACCAGCGCCAGCGTCGCCTGGACCTTCTCCGCCAGCCGCGGTGTCCCCGCCGGCGACTCGTGTCGCGTGAGGTCGAGGTCGGGGACCACCACGCGCACGGCGTGCAACCCCCACCTCGCGGCCGGGCTCAGGTCGACCGCGTAGGCGCGCGCGATGCCCGCGGCCCGGAGCCGGGAGAGCAGGAGCTGGAGGGCCTCGTCGAGCGAGAGCGACACGTCCGCCGGTGGGATCGCGTTCAGCTCGCGCGGAGGGGGAGGTGGGCTCACGGGAGCCTGGAGCCCCCGCGACTTGTCGTCGCGCGACCCGGCGTACCAGACGTAGTGCGCGCTGAGCGCCTCGAGGAAGGCGCTGGCCATGGCGTCTCCGAGCCGCAGGCGCGCGCAGAAGCCGTGGAAGGACTGGCCGGCCTCCGCCACCGAGATCTCGCAGCGGGCGGTGGGGATGCCGTACCGGTTCGGGAGGTGCTGGAAGGCGACGGAGTCGCCGCGCTCGCGCAGGGCGTCGATCAGCGCCCGCACGCCGTGGCCGGGGATCCGCTCCGGGCCCGCCGCGAGCGACGGCAGCAGCGCTGCCAGCGGCGGCTCCTCCCAGGTGCGGACGACGTCGCGCTCCACGCGCTCGAGCAACGCGTAGTGGACCGCCTCCAGGAGCGTGTTCCCGGACGCCATCCCGGCGGAGCTGGGGACGCGCAGCGCCCGCGCCGGGACCGCGACGGCGCGGCCGCCCAGGAGCTCCGTGCAGCGCACCAGGTCCGCGCGCCCGGCCGGTGGGTCGAGCCGCTCGCGCCACATCGCCAGCCGCTCCAGCAGCTCCATGTGCGCCTTCACCAGGGCCTCCTCGCGGCTCAGCACGAAGCCGGAGGTGG
>Ga0209382_10007949_pt1 | contig 13420 bp, 10 predicted proteins | sample SoiMetdeltSBSDD5_FD_187599 | JGI IMG/M metagenome (GOLD analysis project Ga0209382, IMG submission 187599) | Bulk soil microbial communities from a Populus tree surrounding site in Tennessee, USA - Soil MetaG P. deltoides SBSDD5 (SPAdes) (version 2) | ecosystem: Environmental > Terrestrial >... | reverse complement strand
ACCCCGCCCCGGACTGGTGGCGCCTGAGGCCCAGCGTCTGACAGTCAGCCGCCGAGCGTGGATCTCTCGAGCGGCAGCCGGCGGGGCGATCCTCGTCGGACTCGTGCTCGTGCTCGTCATTCTCTTCGGCGGCAGCTCGGGCCGCACCTACCACCTGATGTTCCAGAACGGCGGCCAGCTCGTCGCCGGCAACCAGGTGCTCGTTGCGGGCCAGCCGATCGGCTCGGTCGACAGCATCGACCTGACCGACAACGGGCAAGCCGAGGTCACGATCTCGGTGGACGAGACGCTGCACGAGGGAACGAGCGCGGTGATCCGGGCGACCTCGCTGTCGGGGATCGCGAACCGCTACGTCTCCGTCACGCCGGGACCGAACAATGCCTCGGACCTCCCCGACGGGGCGACGCTCGCGGGCGACAACACGACCTCGATCGTCGACCTGGACCAGCTCTTCAACACGCTGCGCCCGCCCACCCGGCACGCCATCCAGAACGTCATCAAGGGGCAGGAGACGCTTTACGCCGGCCATACCGAGGGCGCCCGCCGCAGCTACAAGTACTTCGAGCCGGGGCTCTCGACCACGCGCCGCCTGCTGGACGAGCTGACCCGTGACCAGAAGACCTTCACCGAGTTCCTGGTGACAGGGTCGAAGGCTCTGGGCGCGATCGCCGACCGCCGCAACGACCTCTCGGCGCTGACCCAGAACGCCAACCAGGCGCTGGGAGCGATCGCGAGCCAGAACCAGGCGCTCGACCGAGTGCTCGTGGCGCTCCCGCCCACGTTGAAGCAGGCGAACACGACCTTCGTGAACCTGCGCGCGACGCTCGACGACCTGACGCCGCTGGTTAACGAGGCGAAGCCGGCGACGAAGCACCTGACGCCGTTCCTGCGCCAACTCCGCCTGGTCTCCGAACGGGGAGTCCCCGTGATCCGGGACCTGAGCCTGGCCCTCAACCGGAATGGCCCGAAGAACGACGTCACCGACGCGCTTCGCCTTCAGCCGCGGGCCGAGCGGGCGGCGCACCGTGCGGTGCCGAACACGATCCAGGCGCTGAACGCCTCACAGCCGGTCATCAGCTTCGCCCGCCCGTATTCGCCCGATCTGTTCGCCTGGATCTCGAAGTTCGATCAGGACGCCTCCTACTACGACGGCGATGGCCACTACGTACGCGTCTCAACCGCGGAGGCGAACCCGTTCCACTACTGCCGCGCCGGTGACCCCAACCCGGTCTGCGCGGGACATCAGGCCGGGGACCTCGAGCCGATTCCGCTGAGCCAGCAGTTCAACGACCTGCAGTTCGGCACGTTCACCCGCTGTCCGGGCGGCGCCACGCAACCCATCCCAGGGTCGAACCCGTTCCTGGACGGCGGCAACCTCCGCGGCAGGTGTGACCCCAGCGACGTACCCCCGGGCCCATGAGGAGGATCATCGCGACAGCCGCCCTGCTCGCCGCGATCACGCTCGTGTTCGTCGCTCAGGGCGCGGGCGGGTCCGGCGGGAGCTACGAGATCCGCGGCATCTTCGACAACGGCGCCTTCCTGGTGAACGGCGAGGACGTCCGGATCGCCGGCGCCAACGTGGGCAGCGTCGCCGACGTGGACGTGACGATGCCCGGCGAGGCCGCCAATCGGAACGGCACCCCGGATCCCGGCAAGGCCGTGATCGTCATGAACATCACCGATCCGGGATTCCAGGACTTCCGCCAGGACGCCTCCTGTCTCATCCGGCCCGCATCGCTCCTCGGCGAGAAGTACGTGGACTGCCAGCCGACGCAGCCGCGCGCGCCGGGGACCAAGCCGCCCCCACCGTTGAAGGTGATTCCGGACGGCCAGCCGGGGGCCGGCCAGCGCTTCCTGCCGCTCCAGAACAACGGCAAGGAGGTCGACCTCGACCTCGTCAACAACATCATGCGCGAGCCGTTCGCGGACCGGCTCCGCCTGATCCTGAACGATCTCGGCGCCGGCCTCGCCGCCCGTGGGAAGGACCTCGCGGCGATCGTGAAGCGGGCGGACCCGGCACTGCGGGAGACCGATCGCGTGCTCGCGCAGCTCGCACGCCAGAACCACGAGCTCTCGAGGCTCGCGGCGAACTCCGATCGCGTCCTGGCGCCGCTCGCGCGTGAGCGCGCCAAGGTCGCGGGCTTCATCCGGAACGCCAACACGGCCGGCGAGGCGACGGCCGAGCGGAGCGCCGACCTCCAGGCCAGCTTCCAGAAGTTCCCAGCGGCGCTCCAGGCTCTGCGGCGTCAGATGGTGCAGCTCCAGCGCTTCTCCGACCAGGCCCGGCCGACGTTCGCGGACTTCGCCCAGGCGGCGCCGAACATCACTCGCTCCACCAAGGCGTTGGGGCCGTTCGCGCACGCCGCGACCCCGGCGCTCACCACCCTGGGGGAGGCGGCCCAGAAGGGCACCCGGCCGATCGTGCAGTCGGACCCGACGCTGGTGAAGGCCCGCAACCTCGTCGAGAAGGCGCCACCGGCCGCAAACAGCCTCTCGAAGCTCCTCTCCACCTTCAGGAAGACGGGGGGCTACAAGCACCTGATGCACCTCATCTATTTCACGACCGGCGCCGTCAACGGCTTCGACAAGTTCGGGCACTTCCTTCGAGCCACCCTGCAGGTGACCGGGTGCACCACGCTTTCGTCGATCGTCACGCCCGGCGAGGGCTGTCTCGCGAACTGGGGCAACCAGGTGACGTCAGCCACGACCCCCTCCGGGGCCAAGGCCGCGATCCTCCAGCAGGCCAAGGACCTCGGCAAGAACACGCCATCGCCGGCCAACGGCGGCGTTCCGTTCGATGCGCAGGGCGACCTCGCCGGTGGCTCGGGGGCCTCAGGTCCAAGCGATCGGAGCAACTCCTACGCTCCTTCGCTCGGGGCCGCGCGTGATCTCCTGGACACGATCATCGGCAGGCAGGGACACGCTTCCGACGGCGGCGCACCCTCAACCCAATACACGACCCCGAACACCCAGGGGGGTACCGCGCCATGAGGCGCGGCGGCGTCGGAGCGATCGCATCGAGCCCGGTGATGGTCGGGGCCGTCACGACGCTGATCGTGATCCTCGCCGTGTTCCTCGCCTACAACGCCAACAACGGGCTGCCCTTCGTGCCGAGCTATCGGATCTCGGCACAGGTGCCGAATGCAGGGACGCTCGTCGCCGGCAACGACGTGCGGATCGCCGGCGTCCGGGTCGGGTTCGTGGAGGACGTGGTTCCCGTGCAGGATCCGAAGACCGGCCGCGTCACCGCGACGGCCGACCTGAAGCTGGACAAGAGCGTCGACCCGATCCCGAAGGGCTCGACCGTGATCGTCCGCGCACAGTCGAGCCTTGGGCTCAAGTACCTGGAGATCGACCGCAGCCACAACCCGAACGGCTATCCCGAGGGCTCCACCCTCCCGCTCAGCGCCGCGCATCCGCGCCCGGTGGAGTTCGACCAGGTCCTCAGCACCTTCAACGGGCGAACCCGCTCGGCGATCCGCCAGAACCTCGTCCAGTTCGGCGCCGTCCTGGCAGGTCGCGGCCCGCAGATCAACGCGGCCCTGGGTCAGCTGCGGCCGCTGCTTCGCCGGCTCCAGCCGGTGGCACGCAACCTGGCGTCGAGCAAGACCGGGCTCGCCCGCTTCTTCCGCGAGGCGGGGCACGCGGCGGCCGAGGTCGCTCCCGTCGCGCAGACGCAGGCCCACATGTTCATCTCGCTCGACACGACGTTCGGCGCGCTCGCGTCCGTGGCCAGGCCGTTCATCCAGGACACGATCTCCCAGACGCCGCCCACGTTCGACACCCTCATCCGAACCAGCCCGCGGATCAGCACCTTCCTGCGCCATAACGCCGCCCTGTTCGCCGACCTGCGCCCCGGCGTGCACGCGCTCAACCGCACGGCACCCGAGATCGCGTCCGCGCTGGAGACCGGCACCCCGGTCCTACGGCAATCGAAGTCGCTCAACCGCCAGGTCGGCCGGACCGCCGTGGCGCTCGGGCGGTTCGCGACCAATCCGGATGTGGTGGGCGGATTCACGCGGTCGACCCAGACCCTGAACCACCTCACGCCGACCCTCCGGTTCGTCACGCCGGCCCAGTCGGTCTGCAACTACGCGACGCTGCTCGCGCGCAACGCCGCGAGCCTGTTCAGCATCGGCGACGGTATCGGAACGGGCCAGCGATTCCTGGTCATGTCGAGCCCCGGGGGCCCCAACAACGAGACCGCCCCCGCCTCGGCCCCCGCCAGCGAGGCCGGCAACGGAACGAACGGGGCCGGCGATCCGGAGGCGAACTTCCTGCACTCCAACCCGTACCCGAACACCGCCTCGCCGGGTCAGCACCCGCGCGAGTGCGAGGCCGGAAACGAGCACTACGTCAAGGGCCAGGTCGTCATCGGCAACTCCCCGGGCAACGATGGGATCAAGACCGAGGATCAGATCCCGGAGCAGCTGAAGTGAGCCTCTTCCGCGGAAAGCAGCGCGGCCCCGTCCGGTACAAGCCCTGGGAGGAGGCTCCGGATCCACGCATCTTCGGCCGCAGCTACCGCGGCCCGAGCCCCGCCAAGATCGGCCTGTTCCTAGTCCTTCTGGTCGCGGTGGTGTCATATCTGGCCGCCTCGTACGCGTTCACCAAGCACCTGCCGTTCACGAGCCGCGGTTACGAGCTCCACGCCACCTTCGAGAACGCGACCACGTTGAAGCCCAACTCCCCGGTTCGGATCGCGGGCGTGAACGTCGGCCAGGTCGTGGGCGTCGACAAGGGCCCGGGACACACGGCCGACGTCACCTTCACGGTCGACAGCGAGGGCCAGCCGATCCACAAGGACGCCACGATCACCATCCGGCCGCGTCTGTTCCTGGAGGGGAACTTCTTCCTGGACCTGCGCCCGGGAAGTCCCCAGGCATCCAACCTCTCGAGCGGCGGCACGATCCCGGTGAGCCAGACCGGCACCGCGGTTCAGCTCGACGAGATCCTGACCGCGCTCCAGAAGAACAACCGCCTCGACCTCAAACAAGCGCTCAAGGGGTACGGCGACGCGCTGACGCACGCTCCCACGGCCGCCGAGGACAAGACCCAGGATCCGGCCGTCAAGGGCAAGACCGCCGCGCAGGCCCTGAACGAGACCTTCAAGTACGGGGGCAAGGCCGGGCGCACCTCGTCGATCACGAACACCGCGCTTCTCGGCCAGCGCCCGCACGACCTCTCGAACCTCATCCGCGGCCAGCGCAACGTCTTCCGCGAGCTCGCCTCGGACCAGGGCGCCCTGAAGGGGTTGATCGCGAACTTCAACACGACGGCCGGCGCCCTTGCCTCGCAGTCGACGAACCTCTCGGCGACGGTTCGCGAGCTGGCGCCAACCCTCGAGCAGGCTCGCCCGACGCTCCAGAACATCGATCAATCGCTGCCGCCGTTCCGCAGGCTGGCGATCACGCTGGAGCCCGGAATCCGCCAGCTGCCCGCGACCGTCCGGACCGGGACGCCGTGGCTCAGGCAGTTCAAGCTCCTGCTCCGCAAGCAGGAGCTCGGCAGGGATGCCCGTTTCCTCGCGCAGGCCGCACCGGGGCTCTCGCAGAGCGCCGCGCTTGCGCCGGCCCTCTTCCACCAGACCGATCTGCTCAGCCGATGCACGTCCCACAACCTGATCCCCGCCGGCAACACGGTCATCGACGACGCCGGCGGCACCTATCCGTTCAGCACCGGCGAGCCGAACATCCGCGAGTTCTTCTACAGCTTCGTCCAGCTCGCCGGGGAGAGCCAGCTGTTCGACGGAAATGGCTCGTTCGTGCGCTTCCAGGCCGGCGGCGGCCCCAGCCTGGTCAAGATGGACAACCCCCACGGCGGCAGCCAGAACACCTCGCTCTGGGCGCACAACATCTCGGACCCGCTCGGAACTCGGCCGGTGCTCCTGGGCCTGAACAAGACCCCTCCGTTCCGCCCGGACGTCGCCTGCTACAAGAACGCGCCGCCTGACATCAACGGTCCCGCGGCCGCGGTGGGCCCACCCGACCCGCAGGCGGTCCCGTGAAGCGCGCCATCCGAGAGCATCTGCGGGACTTCGTCGCAATCGCCGTCCTGCTCGTCCTGGCGGTGGTCGCGACCGGCGTGATCCTCGTCAAGCAGCAGGCGAACTTCCCGTCCTGGGTGCCCTTCGTCGGCCAGGAGCACTTCGAGCTGAAGGCGCAGTTCACCTCGGCGCAGGCAGTCACGCCCGGCCAGGGACAGACCGTCGATCTCTCCGGGATCAAGATCGGCAGCGTCCAGGGGGTCAACCTGGAGAGCGGCGTCGCCGTCGTGACGATGAACATCGACCCGAAGTACGCGCCGCTCATCCACAGGGATGCCTCGATCCTCCTGCGCCCCCGCACGGGCCTCCAGGACATGACGATCGAGATCGACCCCGGCACATCGGGCAAGAAGGTCAAGGAGGGCTCGACGGTCCCGCTGGCGAACACGCAGCCGAACGTCAACCCGGATCAGATCCTCGCGAGCCTGGACGGCGACACGCAGTCGTTCCTGCAGCTCCTGCTCCAGGGCGGCGCGCAGGGCCTCTACGGTCACTCCGAGCAGCTGTCGGCCGGCCTGCGGCGCTTCGAGCCCACGGTCCGCGACATCGCCCGGATCAACGCGGCGCTGGCGAAGCGGCGCCAGAACCTGCGGCGCGTCATCACCAACTTCGGCAAGCTCAGCAGCGAGCTGGGGCGTCGTGACACCCAGCTGGCGCGGTTCGTCCGCTCCTCCAACACCGTCCTCGGGTCCTTCGCCAAGGAACAGGGCGCGATCCGGGCGACCCTCCAGGAGTTCCCGCCGACTCTGCGGCAGACGCAGAGCACGCTGACGAGTGCCAACGGGCTGGCGCGGGTGCTCGGCCCCGCGTCGCGCAAGCTCATCCCCGCGGCTCAGGCGCTGGGGCCGGCGTTGCGCCAGGTGCGCCCGCTCTTCCGGGAGACGAAGGGGCCGCTCCAGAACCAGATCAGGCCGTTCGCGCGCAAGGTGCAGACCCCGCTCAAGCACATCAATCAGCTGTCCAAGCCGCTTCCGAAGGCGGAGACTTCACTCACCCAGGGATTCGACAACCTCAACCTGTTGCTGAACGCCCTCGCGTACAACCCGCCCGGCGCGAAGGACGAGGGTTATCTCTTCTGGGCGTCCTGGCTCAACCACGACACCAACTCGGTCTTCTTCACCCAGGACGCGGGCGGGCCGCTGCGTCACGGGCTCGTGATGCTCTCGTGCAACACGGCGTTCCTCGCCGAGTCGGCAGCCGGAAGCAACCCCTTCCTCAAGACGCTCCAGCAGCTCTCGAATGTGCCGAGCCAGGCCGAGATCGCCTCCCATCTGCCCCCGAGCCAGTGCTTCGTCTTCTAGCGCGATGGAAGCCGACACCGACATGAGCTGATGGAGACCAGGCCACCGACAGTCACCCGCATCCTGATCGCGATCGGCTTCGCGCTGTCGTGCTTCGGCCTGGCGCTGTTCCTGTGGGTCGCGTTCGGCGGCCCGCTGCCGCTGAAGCCGGAGGGCTATCGCGTCACGGTTCCGTTCAAGCAGGCGACGCCGCAGCTCGCGGTGGAGTCCGATGTGCGGATCTCCGGAGTCTCCGTGGGCAACGTGAAGTCAATCGAGTTGGCGAACAACGGCGACTACGCGGACGCCGTGATCGAGCTCGACAGCCAGTACGCGCCGATCCCCGATAACACGAAGGCGATCCTTCGCGCGAAGACCCTGCTCGGGGAGACCTATGTCGAGCTGACCCCGGGGTCCAAGACCGCGCCGTCCCTGCCCGAGGGCGCGACGCTGCCGCCCGCGCAGGTCGCGAACTCGGTCCAGCTCGACGAGATCTTCCGCACCTTCAACACCCGAACCCGTGACGCGTTCCGCGGCTGGATGCAGGCGCAGGCCGCGGCCCTGAAGGGTCGTGGGCAGCAGTTCGGGGAGGCGCTCGCGGAGCTCGATCCGTTCGCGGAGTCTGCAAACCGCGCGCTGCGCATCCTCGACACTCAGCAGCAGGCCGTCCGCCAGCTGGTGCACAGCGGCGGCGACGTGTTCAAGGCATTGTCGGAGCGCCAGGGCCAGCTGCGGGGCCTGATCCAAAATTCCAACACCGTCTTCTCGACGACCGCGCAGCGGAACCACGACCTGGCCGAGGCGTTCCGGATCCTGCCGACCTTCCAGCATGAGACGCGTCTCACGCTCGAGCGACTCAACCGGTTCGCCATCGACGCGGATCCGCTGGTCCAGCAGCTCCGGCCGGCAGCGAAGCAGCTGAGCCCGACGCTCGAGGCGGCGGGAAGGGCGGCGCCCGACCTGAAGCGGTTCTTCGTCGGGCTCCGCGGCACGATCGCCGCCTCGCACCAGGGCCTCCCGGCGCTGAGGAGGCTCCTGAACCGCGACCTGGGGCCGCTTCTGGCCCGGCTCGGAGGGACCGTGAACGGCAGGACGCCGTGGCTTGCGGAGTTCAACCCGATCATCAAGGTGGCGCAGAACTACAAGCATGAGATCACCGGCTTCCTCGGGAACATCGCTGCTGCCACCAACAACTTCCAGACTGCGCCCGAGAAGCAGTTCAAGCCCGTGAAGCTGCTGCGGACGACCAGCCCGCTGGGCCCGCAGAGCGTGGCGGCGTTCCCGCAGCGGCTGAATATGGAGCGGGCGAATCCGTACTTCAAGCCCAACACCTACCTCCAGCTGAAGCACGGCCTCAAGTCGTTCCAGAACACGCCCTGCGGGAACGGGATCACGGCGAGGCTCGACCCGAACACACCGACCGATCCGAACTTCTTTGACAGCGGACGCTTCGTCGGCACCACGGCGAAGAAGAAGCAGCAGGCCCTGCATCTCTTCAAGCGGATCAAGCTCTATGCCTTCAACGACAAGCTGAGCACGACGCAGGTCAAGCGCCCGCCGTGCAAGAAGCAGGGCGACTTCAAGTCCATTGGCCGGCACCCGGAGTCGACGCCGTATCTCCACGTCCGGCGCGACCCGTAACCGGCCTCGGGATAGAGGCGCTCGAGGCTGCTACCGTTGTCACGGTACATCGGGCGCTCCGCTCCTGGGCGTGTAACTAAGCGGTCCGGCAGGGTTATCGATGTACGTCGTAGCCAGGAGGCGCGGGAGGAGAGCCGCGCCCAGACTCCCTGACCAAGGAGGAGCAAGACATGCGTATTCGGAGACGGCGTATCGCCATCTTCGCTGTCGCGGCGATCGGCGCCCTTGCGGCCGCCGGCACCGCGTTTGCAATCACCAACAACACGTCGACGACGAACTTCACGTTCACGCCGAGCAGCGGCGGTCTGACGAATTCGTTCAAGAGCGGTGGCCTCTTCGTGCACACGCACACCAACTTCGCGCACCCCGGCGTCAAGGGCCAGGGTGGCTTCGTGAAGAGGGTTCAGCTCTTCTTCGACAACGACATGAAGTTCAACACCGGCGCGGCCCCGACCTGCAACGTGAGCCTCGCGAACACCACTCAGGCGCAGGCCATGCAGAGGTGCGGTCCCTCGCTCATCGGGCGAGGAACGGCCCAGGCCACGAACACGACCAACGGGACGATCAAGGGCTGCGTCCTCGCCTTCAACGGCAAGAAGAGCGGAACGAACCCCACGATCATCCTGCACTCGCGGTTCCCGATGAACTCGTGTCCCGCCAATCCGTCGACCAGCACCGGCGGTGCCGTGGACGCGATCCTCACCGGAACGCTGAAGCCCGCGAACAAGGCCGGCTTCGGCAAGATGCTCGACGTTCCGAACATCGATACGCAGCCGCTTCCGCTCAAGGACTTCACCACGACGGTGAAGAAGGGCACCTACGTCCAGGCGCGCTGCACCGCGAGCCCCCTGAGGGTCCAGGCCAAGTTCACCTACTCCGGCGCCGGCCAGGCGGCGGACACGGCGAACGCGACGCAGCCGTGCCCGTAACCGGCTGATCGTCACAGCCAAGCGCTGAGAGAGGGGCGGCCTTCGGGCCGCCCCTCTTGCGTCTCCGCGCGTCCTCCGGGGGGAACCGGCGCGAAACGGGCGAGTCTCCTCTAGCTTTTCGGCTCGAAGTCAGTTCCCTGACGAGGAGGAGAGATATGCGGATCAGGAGACGGTACGCAGTTGGGCTGTCACTCGCCGCCGCGGGCGCCGTTGCGGTGGCGGGAATCGCGCTGGCGGCGCCGGACGGAAACCATTCGACGCTGGTCGCCAACGTCATCCCGAGCAAGCTGCCGAAGACCAACTACAAGCAGGCCAAGCTCTTCACTCACGTCTCGACGACGTATGCCCACCCCGGCAGCAAGCCGCAGGGCGGCTTCGTCAGAAAGACGCAGATCTGGTACGACGACGACGGCAAGATCAACGCAAACGCCGTGCCTGTGTGCAACCAGAGCCTGGCCAACACCACCATGGCCCAGGCCATGAGCCGCTGCGGCAGCGCCAAGGTCGGCACCGGCAAGGCGGTCGCGACCAGCACTGCGAACGCGAACATCCCGGCCTGCGTGCTCGTCTTCAACGGGCCGAGGCAGAACGGCAACCCGACCGTCCTGCTGCACACCCGCATCCAGGGATCGAACTGCAGCCAGCCCGCCGGTAACAACAGCGGCTCGCTCACCGTCCTGCTCAAGGGCGTGATCAAGCCCGCGAGCGGCGACTTCGGAAACATCCTGGAGGTCGACAAGATCGACACGCAGCCGTTGCCGCTGAAGGACTACCAGGCGACGGTCGGCGGTGGGAACAACTACATCACCGCGCGCTGTCACGACACGAACCACACGCTGAACGCGAAGGCAAAGTTCACGTACAGCGACGGTCAGTCGGACGTCGTGAACTACTCGAAGCCGTGCACGGTCGGCTGATCGCGGCCTAGCATCGGCTCCAAGCCAGGACGTGGAGAGGGCGGCCTCCGGGCCGCCCTCTCGCATTCGCGCCGCGAATTTCCGCCGCCTCCGCAGGGTAGGTTCCAGCAGTGATGCCTGGTGTCCGCCGGGGCCTGGTGGTCCTGCTCATCCTCGCCGGCGCCCTCGGTTGGGCGGGCTGCAGCACGGTCGCCGGCAGCTCGACCGATGATTCCGAGATCATCTCGGCTCTCCACCTGAAGAAGTCGGACGGCGGCTACGAGATCAACGGCGAGCCCTTCTGCCAGATCGACCAGCTCCTGAACGACGTCGATGAGGTGAACAGCGCCGGCGACGAGAAGGGCCCGAACTTCGTGATCGCGTCGCCGAACGGCGCGGTCGGCGTGGTCGCTCATCCCCCGTTCGCGCCGAACTGCAAGCGGGAGGCGGAGGCGGCGCTGAAGAAGCTCGCCCGCAAGTCGAGCAACTCGGACTAGGGACTCGGCCGCGCAAGAGATTAGGCTTTGAGTCGTGGCCACGAAGCGCGAGCCGCGCCTGGTGTCACTGGGCTACGGGCGATTCGCCCGGGCCGACCGCGTCTACGCGCTCATCCCGATGGGGCCCGAGGAGCGTGGCGAGGGCCGCCGCACCTATGTCCACGTCGAGGGGCTCTCGGAGCCGCTCGTCGCGTCGCGCTCCGAGAAGGCGATCCTCGCCGACGTCGAGGCAGCGCTGACCGAGGCGGCCGGGATCCCGCGGCGGCGGCGCTCCGCGAAGGGCCAGGAGAGCCTGCTCTAGCGAAGCACCCCCGTCCGGGCGTTCGGGAACCGACGGACGAGCGCCGGAAGGATGGGGAGCAGGCGACGGCCGGCCGCCTGCGATTGTGCGAGCGCCCGCTCCCGGCTCGGGCTCCACGGAAGGCCGAGCTCCTCGCGCAGCGACGGCGGCAGAGTGCCGACCGTGACCAGGCGGACGAGCTCCAGCGCGGGCCAGGCGAGCGGCATCGTCGGCGACGTCGCGCGTGGTGTCGGTCACCCGCAGCCCATCCGCGAGCATCGAGTCCCAGTAGCGCCGAAACGCCGCATAGTCCGATGGCAGCGCCTCGCGCGGGATCGCGTACGCCTCCCCGAGTGCCTTCATCTCCTCGTAGTAGCGCTCGAGCTCCCAGGCCGCCAGTGTCTTGACGTAGCGCTCATAGACGGTGAGCGAGGTGTCGATCAGGGTCGCGTGCACCCAGAGCAGGAGCTCGGGGTCGAGGGCGGCATATGGCTCGCCGCGATCGTCCGTGCCGGTGACTCGCTCGTGGACGCGGCGCAGCCGCGCGGACGCGGCGGCTGACGTCCCACAGTCCCCGAACGCGATCTTGAGCGTCGTGTCGAGCGTCCGGTAGAGGCGCTTCCAGGGCTCCTCGCGGTAATTCGAGAACCGTGCGACGCCGGCGGCGACACCCGGGTGCGCTACCTGGAGGATCAGAGCGCGACCTCCACCGAGCAGGAGCACCGCCTCGCCGTTGATGCGCCAGGTGAGCGATGCGGGGCCGAACACGGCGAGTTGATTGTCGCGCGCCGCCCGGCGGTCTCCTGGAAGAGGACCCACCGCTCTCTATTCTGCTCCGACCGTGTCCTATTACGTGACGACGCCGATCTACTACGTGAACGCGGAGCCGCACCTCGGCCACGCGTACTCGACGATCGCCGCCGACATCCTCGCGCGGCACATGCGCCAGCGCGGCGAGGACGTGTTCTTCCTCACCGGTACCGACGAGCACGGGGAGCCGGTCGCGCAGGCCGCGCAGAAGCTTGGCGTCGAGCCGCGCGAGCTCGTGGACCTGAACGCCCCGAAGTTCAAGGAGCTCCTGCCGCAGATCAACGTCTCGAACGACTTCTTCATTCGCACGAGCGACCCGCAGCACGAGGCGAAGGTCCAGGAGATCGTCCAGCTAGTCCACGACAACGGCTACGTGTACGAGGGAACGTACGAGGGCTGGTACTGCCCGCGCTGCGCGGACTTCAAGACCGAGCTCGAGCTCGGGCCCGGCCACACGTGTCCCATTCACAAGATCACGCTCGAGCGCGAGCGCGAGGACAACTGGTTCTTCAAGCTGTCGGCATTCCAGGAACAGCTCGAGCGCCTCTACTCGGAGCGCCCCGACTTCGTGCGACCGCAGGCCCGCTTCAACGAGGCGCTCTCGTTCATCCGCGGCGGCCTGGAGGACGTTTCGCTATCGCGGCCGAAGCTGACCTGGGGAGTGCGCCTGCCGTGGGACCCGGAGCAGGTGATGTACGTGTGGTTCGACGCCCTCCTCAACTACGTGACGGCGCTGAGCTACGCCCGCGAGGGCGCGGACCTGACCGACCGGTTCTGGCCCGCGTTCCACATCATCGGCAAGGACATCCTGAAGTTCCACGCCGTCTACTGGCCCGCCTTCCTGATGGCCGCCGGCTACGAGGTCCCCAAGGGCATGTTCATCCACGGCTACCTGCTGATGGAGGGACACAAGATGTCGAAGTCGCTGGGCAACGTCCTCGATCCGTTCGAGGTGATCGAACGCTTCGGCGCCGACGCGCTGCGCTACTACTGCTTCCGCGAGGTCTCGTTCGGCCAGGACGGGTCGGTCTCGGCCGCCGG
>Ga0209382_10007948_pt1 | contig 13420 bp, 9 predicted proteins | sample SoiMetdeltSBSDD5_FD_187599 | JGI IMG/M metagenome (GOLD analysis project Ga0209382, IMG submission 187599) | Bulk soil microbial communities from a Populus tree surrounding site in Tennessee, USA - Soil MetaG P. deltoides SBSDD5 (SPAdes) (version 2) | ecosystem: Environmental > Terrestrial >... | reverse complement strand
AGGTCGAGGTGCACGTCGTCGCCCCGGAGAAGCTCCCGCTCGAGCGCGTGATGGGTACCGCGCTCGCGAAGTTCGTGAAGGCGCTGCACGAGGAGCACGGTGTCGTCTTCCATCTGGAGGACACCGCCGCCGCGATCGGTGAGCGCGACGTGACCCTCAAGAGCGGCGCGACGCTCGCGGCGGATCTCGTGGTCATCGGCGTCGGCGTTAGGCCGCGCACCGGACTGGCCGAGCAAGCCAAGCTGGCCATGGACCGCGGCGTCACGGTGAACGAGCTTCTGGAGACGAGTGCCCCTCACGTGTTCGCCGCGGGCGATATCGCCCGGTATCCCGACCCGTACACCGGCGAACGCATTCGCGTGGAGCACTGGGTGCACGCCGAGCGTCAAGGCCAGGCTGCCGCGCGCAACATGCTCGGGCTGGGATGGCCGTACGACGATGTCCCGTTCTTCTGGAGCGCGCACTACGACGTCTCGATCAACTATGTCGGGCACGCCGAGAAGTGGGATGCCGTGGAAGTCGACGGCGATCCCGCCGCGCGCGACGTGGCGGTGCGGTTCAAGCGCGGTGGTCGAACGCTCGCCGTCGCCAGCATCTTCCGCGACAGCGAGAGCCTGAAGGCGGAAGTCGAGACGGAACTTCAAGCGGATCCACGATGACCGTGCGCCTTGCCCTGCTCGTCGTTGTCGCGGCCTGCTCAGGCGGGGTGAAGTCGGCCGCCCCATCAGGTGCGCCGAGTCCGTCGGCGACAGCCGCGGCGCCGTCGGGTACGGTGATCGTCGCCAACATGGGCGACAACACGGCGACACTGCTCGACGTCGCCACGAAGCGCGTTGTCGCGACGGTGCCCACCGGGAACGGCGCGCACGAAGTGGCCGTTTCTCACGACGGTCGATGGGCTGTGGTCAGCAACTACGGCGTGCGCGGCGCGCCGGGGAATTCGCTGACGGTGATCGACGTGCCCGCGGCCACCGTCGCGCGCACCATCGATCTCGGTGAGTTCCGCCGCCCGCACGGCTCCGCGTTTCTTCCAGGCGATTCGCTGTTCGTGGTGACGTCCGAGATAGCCAAGGCAATCGTCCTCGTGAATTTCCGGGACGGAACAGTCGCCGCCTCGATCCCCACGAATCACCCGGCGTCCCACATGCTCGCGCTCACGGCGGACGCGCGGCGCATCTATACCAGCAATGTCGCGGACGGCACGGTGAGCGAGCTCGACGTGCCGCAGCGCAAGTTTGTCCGCGAGTTCACCGTCGCGCCGGCCGTCGAGGGGATCGCGGTAACGCCTAACGGTGAACAGGTCTGGGTTGGCAGCAACCAGGCGAAAACGGTCACCGTTCTCGACCCCCGCGCAGGCGCATCCGCCGGAACACTGTCGGGCTTCGGGATGCCGTATCGGCTGGCCGTCACGCCCGACGGTCGCACGGTGATCATCACCGACCCACCCAACGCCGTCGTGCGCATCGTCGACCGCGCGACGCGCCAGGACCGCGCGACGGTCAGGATTCCGACCGACGGTGTCGGGGCGAACGCGGAGTTCCCGGGTTCGCCGTCGCCGGAAGGGATCGTCCTGTCTCGCGACGGGCGCTACGCGTTCGTGGCGCTGCAGGGCAGCTCGCGCGTGGCGATGATCGATATCGCGAACAGCACCGTCGCGGCCTACATGCCCACGGGCGCAGGGCCCGACGGCATCGCGTATTCCCAGCTGGGCAGGTGAGTCTAGCGCGTGAAATCGTGGCAGCGCCTCCTTTCTGGCCCGCGTCGAGTGCAGATTGCGGGATTCGCGGCGGAGGCCGACTTGTCACTGACGCACGTGTTCTTCGACATCGGCGGGGTCCTCGGTACCAACGGGTGGGACAGGGAGCAGCGCGCGCGCGCGCTCGAGAAGTTCGGCGTGGAAGACGAGGATTTCGAGCACCGCCATCATCAGGTCGTGAGCGAGTTCGAGACCGGTGCCATGTCACTCGAGGAGTACCTCGACGTGACCGTCTTCCACACACCGCGCCTGTTCTCGCGTGAGGACTTCGAGCTGTACATGCTGTCGCTGAGCGAGCCGAACCCCTATAGCATCCAGGTCGCGCGACACGCGGCGGCCGCAGGCCGCGTTAGGCTCATGACGATGAACAACGAGTCCGCAGTGCTCAACGTCCACCGCATCGAGCACTTCGGCCTGAAGGCGATCTTCCCCACATTCCTGAGCTCGTGTTGGCTCGGGGTTCGCAAGCCGCAGCGCGCGTTCTTCGAGCGTGGCCTCGGGATCGCGCAGGCCGAACCGCGCGCGTCACTGCTCGTCGATGATCGTGACCAGAATCTCGCCCCCGCTGCATCACTTGGGATGCGTACGATTCGATTCACCGACCCGGAATCTCTCGCGCGGCAGTTGGCGGAGCATGGAGTGCTGTAGCGGCCAGCGGTCGCGAGATGTGAGCGCTCAGCGACTATTTTGGCTGGCTTCTTGCCCGCCTGGCGCCGTCAACGAAGCCAACTCAATCCGGAGTGAGCCTATGGCGACGGCGAAGCGAAAGAGCTCCTCGAAACGATCTGGCGGACGCAGATACGGGAAGGCTGCGTCGAAGCGTGTCGAAAGCGCGATGCGACGCCGCAAGAAAGGGACGCTCAAGAGCGGTCGCGGTGGCAAGGGCGGAACGGTGAAGAGCCGCAGGCAGGCGATCGCCATCGGACTTTCCGAAGCGCGAAAGAAGGGCGCGAAGGTCCCGCGCAAGCGCACGAGCAAACGTTCCGCGCGGAAGAAATAGCGATCAAAGACGAACCCCGGGAAGCTCACCGCGAGCCTCCCGGGGTTGCTGTTCCGAGCGCGAGCTAGTCGTCGAGCAGAGCGTGCTTCAGCGGCTCGGCGACGCAACGTTCGTAGCCGCGCCATCCGCACTGCGCGATCGCGAATGTGTCGATGCGCGTGCGAACGATCTCCGGATAGCGGAAGCAATTCTTCGTGTTCGTACCGCGGACGCATCCGTTGTATCGCAGGAGACCGCGCCGCAGCGACCCGTGCACGGTCGCCGAGTCGGTGGCGACGGTGTCATCGTCCCGGTCGTAAAGCAGGTGACTGAGAATGAACACGCCGTACCGAAGATTGGTCTCGTCGTTCTGCAGATTCGTGCCGAACCGCTTGCCCAGCGAGTTCACCCAGGTGCTCGGGTCGATCTGCATGAGGCCAACCGCGCCGGCCGTCGACGTCGCCGACGACTTGAGCTCGCGGTTCTCGACCATCAGGACGCCGAATACGAGTGCCGGCGGGATGCGACGACGGTAAGCCTCACGCACCGCGAACGTCGCCACCGAATCCGCCCGACTCGGCGTGATGCCGGTCGTGCGAATCAGATCCTCCATGAACGCGCGTCGGTCGATCTCGTACTGAGGACTCATGAGCGCGACCTCGCCCGACCCGGTTGCCCAGGGAGCCCGCCCGAGCGCGGAATCCTCCCAGATGCGGGGCTCGAAGAGATCTCTCACGACCGGAGCACGCCCGGCATACACCGGGCGGATGTGCTGGGTCGTGAAGATGATCGTCCCCAGCGCGCCGATTCCCAGCGCCAACTGCTTCAGCCACGACAACCACGAAGCGGGTCTGACGGACTTCGTCATTCGCATCGCCTCCGTCGGCGTCTGTGCTGTGCCTGAGACGCCATGAGAGCGGCCGCTCGCGGCGGCTACCCGTTCGTTTCGAGAAGAATGCTCGTTCGATCCGTCGCGCACGTGAACCGCGCGGCACCGCCAGAGCACGAACAACGCCACTTCAATACTGACAATCGGAGCGACCCCGATCGTTGCTTACAAAGGTCGAGTACGCTACCGACGATCGAGGGATAGGGATGTTAACTCTGCCATGGATCGCCAACAACCAACCTAAAGGGCGAAGGAGGGCCAACATTCGGCCCGACAGTCAGAATTTGATTCGGTATGCGAATTAATCGAAGGAACTGCCATGTCAGCCGGTATTTGGCAAACTGGCGCTATAATGACCGGTTCATGGCTCCAGTCAGTTCTCAAAATCTCTCTCAAACGAACACCGACGTCTGATCCCACGTGCGAGAGAGCAAGCTCCGAAGAGCAGTCGCGCCGGCCGGTAAAGCTCTTCGCTTGACACATTAGCCTCATTCCCCTCACATTGTGAGTGGAAGCTCGCACCCGAACCCGCCTAACGCTTCCCACCATGGATCTCCTGCAAGGGACACTCGACGTCCTCATTCTCAAGACCCTCTCCTGGGGCGCCATGCATGGCTACGCCATCTCGCGATGGATCCGCCAGCGCACCGACGACGTCCTCACCGTCGAGGACGCGGCACTCTACCAGGCGCTCCATCGCCTCGAGCGAAAGGGCCTCATCGAATCCGAGTGGGGCCTCTCCGAGAACAACCGGCGCGCGAAATACTACCAGCTCACCCAGACAGGCCGAAGCCAGCTCCGCGCCGAGACGAGCGAATGGAGACAGTACGCCGAAGCCGTCTTCAAGGTCCTCGAAACGGCATGATCTGACCACGACTCCCTCGGTCTCACGGTCCCAATGAAACGCATCCGCGATATCCGACCGGCCTTCAGACTCCCTTGGGTCTCCGCCTCGCGCGTACGGCGCGAAGTCGACGACGAGCTCCGGTTCCACCTCGACATGAAAGTCCAGGAGCTCATCGACGCTGGCGCGTCCCCAGCGGAAGCCGAGAACCGCGCCCGCGCGGAGTTCGGAGACCTCGAATACACGCGCCGCTACCTGAACGACACCGACCGCGCCCGCATGCACCATGAGCGACGGGCCGCGCTTGGCGACGAGCTGCGTCAGGACATCCGCTTCGCGTTTCGACAGCTCCGCCGGAGCCCCGCTTTTACCATCATCGCGCTGGTCACGCTCGCTCTCGGCATTGGCGCGAACACCGCCATCTTTTCTGTCGTGCGGGGCGTGCTGCTCAGCGAGCTCCCGTACGCCGAGCCGAATCGCCTCATCAGGGTTTACTCGAAGGTCGAGCGCGGGATGACCTCGGTGTCGCCGGCCGACTTCAACGACTGGCGCCGGCAATCGACCAGCTTCTCGGCGCTCGCCGCGTCCGACGAGAGCACAGTCAACCTGACGGGGAACGGCACGGCCGAGCGGTTCGCTCAAGCTCGCGTCAGCGCGAACATGTTCCAGCTCCTCGGCGTGCGCGTCGTGCTGGGTCGCGCGTTCGCCCCGGGCGAAGACGCTCCGGACGCGCCTCGCGTCGTGATCCTGAGCGACGGATTGTGGCGCAGCCGATTCGGCGGCGATCCAGGGGTCATCGGGAAATCGATCCGGCTCGACGACTCTCCGACCGAAGTGATCGGTGTCGCGCCGCCCGAGATGCGATATCCATCGTCGGTCGACCTGTGGCTGACCACGCGCTTTACCCCCAAGGACCTGTCCGACGCGAATCGTGGGGCACGATGGATCGATGTCATCGCTCGCCTGGCGCCGGCAGCAACGCGGGAGCAAGCACAGAGCGAGATGAACGCCATCGCACGGCAGATCGAGCTTCAGGACCCGAAGCACAACGCGGGATACTCTACCCGGCTCGTTCCCTTGCGTGACGACATGGTCGGGTCGGTGCGACCGGCGCTGATCGTCCTGCTCGCCGCGGTCGGGTTCGTGATGCTCATCGCCTGCGCGAACGTCGCGAGCCTCATGCTCGGCCGCACCGCCGCCCGCGAATCGGAGCTCGCGGTGCGTACGGCACTCGGCGCGGGACGGGGGCGACTCGTCAGGCAGCTGTTGACCGAGAGCTGCTGCCTCGCGCTTGCGGGTGGGATGATGGGTCTCGGGCTCGCATACGCGGGGACTCGACTCCTGCTCTCGTTGGCGCCGAGCGACATTCCGCGGTTGTACAACGTGGCCCTCGACGCGCCGGTCCTGCTGTTCACGGTCGCGATGACGGCCGTGGCAGCGTTGTTCTTCGGGTCGATTCCGGCGTTACAGGCGTCCGCCGCGCAGGCGGTGCTGCACCTTCGCGCCGGCGACCGCGGTTCGCGCACGCGGCCGGGAAGTGCGCGTGCCCGGAACGCCCTCGTCGTCACCGAGATTACGCTCGCGTTGATGCTGCTGGTCGGCGCTGGACTTCTGATCAGGAGCTTCTCTCGCCTTCGTGAAGTCGATCCGGGCTTCGCGCCCGCGAGAGTCTCGACCTTCACGGTGACGCTGTCCCCCGTGAAGTACGAGACGGTCGAGCAGCAGCGAGCGTTCTCGAAGACACTGCTCGACGCCATCCACCGGATTCCTGACGTGGACTCGGCCGCCGTGACGTTCGGGCTACCACTATCGGGCACGAGCTTTCAGCTGAGTTACGATGTAGAGGGGCGCCCGGCCCCGCCGCCTAACGCCGAGCCGCGAGCCCAGGTCCGCATCGTGAGCCCCGGCTACTTCGCGACCGTCGGGATTCCTCTCGTGCGGGGCCGAGCATTCAGCGATGCCGACAGGCCGGGCGGCCCACGCGCGCTGGTCGTGAGCCAGGAGACGGTGCGCCGATACTTTCCTGGGGAGGACCCGATCGGCAAGCACATCGCATTCGGATGGCGCCGCGACGGCGATCGTCTCTCGGGCGCGATCGTCGGAGTCGTCGGCGACGTCCGGCAACACGGCCTGAGCGCGGCCGTCACGCCGCACGTGTATGCCGCGTGGGACCAGTGGCCGCTCGACGAGATCACGGTGGTCATGCGCTCGCGCGGGGATCCGGCCGTGGCGCTCAGGGATGCGCGGGCGGCGGTGACGTCGCTCGACCGCGACCTGCCGGTGTACGACGCGTTCACGCTCGAATCGATGGTCGATCGGGCGCTCGGCCAGCCGCGGTTCTACGTCCTCCTGCTGACCATCTTCGCCGCGCTCGCCGTGGTGCTCGCGGTTGTGGGCATCTACGGCGTGATCGCATACACCGTTCAGCAGCGCACTCGCGAGATCGGCATCCGGATCGCGCTCGGGGCGAGCCGCGAACGCGTCGTCGGGATGGTGGTTCGGCGCGGACTCATGCTGGCGCTGGCCGGGATCATGTTAGGCTCGGCCGCGGCCTACGCGGTGTCGCGCGTGCTTCAGAGCCTGCTCTATGGTGTCGGGGCGCGAGACCCCATCACGTTCATCGCAGTTGCGGCCCTGCTGGGAGTGGTGGCCGTGCTGGCGTCCTGGGTGCCCGCGCGCCGCGCCGCGCGCGTGGACCCGCTGGCGGCGATGCGAGCGGAAGGGTAACCAGATGGGCGCACCGCGTGGCGGAAACCAATGACCAAAACCAATGACCCACAACCCAGGACTCACGACGGGCGAAGACATCGCGACCAAGCCTCGCCAGTCACGAGTTCAGGGTTGTGGGTCGTTTGTTGTTGGTCATTGGTGGACAAACCTAACGGGTCGGGCCACCCGGAATCGGACCCCTCGGCCCATGCGGCGATCTCTGCCGCGCTGCCTCCTCAATGAAGCGAACCACCAGCGCCGTCCACCCCGTCTGATGGCTCGCGCCAACGCCACGACCCGTGTCGCCGTGGAAGTACTCGTAGAACAACACGTAGTCCTTCCAGTGCGGGTCGCACGCATAACGCGTATCGCCTCCGTGAACGGGCCGGGCGCCTGACGAGTCCGGGAGGAACAGCGCGGCCAACCGGCGCCCGAGCTCGCGCGCGACCTCGCTCAGCGTCATGTAGGTGCCCGAACCCGTCGGGCATTCGACCTTGAGGTCGTCCCCATAGAACAGGTGATAGCGGTCGAGCGCTTCGATGAGCAGGTAGTTGAGCGGGAACCACACCGGCCCGCGCCAGTTCGAGTTCCCCCCAAATAATCCCGACAGTGACTCTCCGGGGGCATACTCGACGCTGTACGTCGACCCCATCGCCTCGAGCATGAACGGGTGGTCGGCGTGGAAGCGTGACAGCGAACGCACGCCGTACGGCGACAGGAACTCGTTTTCGTCGAGCACGTACCGCAGCGCGCGAACGAGGCGCTCGCGTGACGCGATCGAGAGCAGACGGCCAACGAGCGGCTGGCCATCGCTGTGCCTTCCGCCAGCGCGCGGCCCGCGATCGAACGTTCCGGCAACGATGTGATGCCCGAGCTCCGGCCGGTTGTCGACGAACCACTGAAAGCGCTTCCGAAACCCCGGCAGTCGAGCGAGCACCGAGTCCTCGAGAATCCCGCACACGAACAGCGGGATGATCCCCACCATCGAGCGGATCTTGAGCGGCATGATCTGTCCGTCGATGTGGAGCTCGTCGTAGTAAAAGCCGTCCTCCTCGTTCCAGAGGCCGGCGCCGCCTAACGCGTTCATCGCGTCCGAGATGGCGACGTAATGCTCGAAGAATTTCGAGGCCACATCCTCGTAGGCCGGATCTTCGCTCGCCAGCTCGAGGGCGATGAACAACATGGTTCCGCAGAAGAACGCCATCCACGCCGTACCGTCCGCCTGCTCGAGGTGACCGCCCGTGGGAAGGGGCTTCGAGCGGTCGAAGACCCCGATATTGTCGAGGCCGAGGAACCCGCCGCCGAACAGGTTGTTGCCCTCGGTGTCCTTCCGATTCACCCACCAGGTGAAGTTGATGAGCAGCTTGTGGAACACGCGTTCGAGGAAGGCCCGGTCGCGCTTTCCACGAGGCCCGGTCATCCGATAGACACGATAACACGCCCACGCGTGCACGGGCGGGTTCACATCGTCGAACGCGAACTCGTATGCGGGCAACTGCCCGTTGGCGTGCAGGTACCACTCGCGAAGCAGCAGGATCATCTGCTGCTTCGCGAACTCCGGGTCGACCTGCGCGAGCGGCACCACGTGGAACGCGAGGTCCCACGCCGCGAACCATGGGTACTCCCACTTGTCGGGCACGGACATGACGTCGCGCGCGTGGACGAGCCGCCAGTCGGCGTTTCGCCCCGTCAGACGCTCTGCCGGAGGCTTGGGCTGCGCCGGATCGCCATCGAGCCAGTCTTTCACGACGTAGTGGTAGAACTGCTTCGTCCAGAGCAGCCCGGCGTACGCCTGCCTGACGATTGCACGCTCCTCTGCGGTGGCGTCGTGACTGATGCGCGCGTCATAGAACTCGTCGGCTTCCGACTGTCGGCTGGCGAACGTATCGGCGAACGTGCCGCCGAACGGGTCCGCTGGGACATCATCGCTCGCGACGAGGCGGAGCCGAAGCACGATGGTCGCCCCGGCGGGCACGGTCGTGTGGTAGTACAAGGCCGCCTTGCTGCCCGCGTTCGCCGGGTTCACGCTATCGCGACGGCCGTGGATGACGTAGTCGTGAAAGGCATCCTTCACGTACGGACCAACGTTAGGCGCGCCGAACACCCGCTCGAAGTTCGTCTCGTTTTCGGTGAAGAGCGAGGTTGGCGCGCCGGCTGCGCCGTCGACCTCGCCGAACAGAGTGAAGGAGCCGAGCGTGGTGTGTGACGCCCGGAACATGGCGGGACCGGCGAGAACGATCTCGCCGCGTGGCGGGAAGTTCTCCCCACTCCCGCCCCAACTCCACGTGTTGCGGAACCAGAGGGTGGGGAGCAGGTGCAGCGTGGCCGCCTCGGGTCCGCGGTTGCTTACGGTGAACCGCGCCAGCACGTCGTCGGGGCCTGCCTTCGCGTACTCGACCCCGACGTCGAAATAGCGGTCGTCGTCGAATGCGCCCGTATCAGCCAGCTCGTACTCCGGCTCGGTCTTGTCGCGCCGGCCGTTCTCCTCCGCCAACGCAGCGTAGGGAAACGCGCGCTGTGGGTACTTGTAGAGCGCCCGGCTGTACGAGTGCGTGGGGGTGGCGTCGAGGTAGTAGTAGCACTCCTTCACGTCCTCGCCGTGGTTGCCTTCCGGGCCGGAGAGACCGTAGAGTCGCTCCTTGAGGAACGGGTCGGCCCCATTCCACAGCGAGAGGGCGAGACAGAGCCGTCCCTCGCGGTCGGTGAGACCGAGGAGGCCATCTTCACCCCAACGATACGCGCGGGACCGTGCGTGGTCGTGGGGGAAGTAGGTCCAGCAATCCCCGGCGGGCGAGTAGTCCTCGCGCACGGTGCCCCACTGGCGCTCGGCCAGATATGGCCCCCAGCGCTTCCAGTTCCGCTCCCGCCGGGAATCCTCGGCGAGTCGCAGGTCTTCCGCGTTAGGCACGGGCGCCACCAGGTTGCGATTCGGTCATGACCGCCATTCTACCGACCGCGGCGGAATTCTCAACCACGGCGCCGACCGGCCGCCAGTGCCAACCATTCACCGAGCCGAGCGCCCGTTCGCCGGATCCGTCGTAGGTGCCCCGGGCGTTGCGCGGCGATCATGAGAGCCATGAAAGCCGCAATGCGCGCTGCCTGCCTCGCCGTCATCAGCGCAGGCACCCTGACTGCCCAATCGACGGTTGCTACACCGACGCGCACGGTTCGCGGCGTCGTTCACGGCGCCGACGCTCGTCCGCTCGACGCCGCGAACGTCTTTCTCATCGAAACGCTCGAAGGTGTCGTCACACACGAGGATGGGCGCTTCGCCATCCCGACCACGGCGACAGGACCGCTGACCGTCATCGTCCGTCGACTCGGATTCACGGAGCACCGCCGCCTGATCGCAGAGGGCGACACGAGCGCGCTCGCGATCACGCTGGAGCCCAGCGGCGTGTCGCTGGCGCCCGTCGCGGTGCAGGCCGGGCAGTACACCGCAGGTGAGGAACGCGGCGCGACGCTCACCCCCCTCGAGGTCGTGACGACTCCTGGCACCGCCGCAGACGTCAATCGCGCGATTCAGAGCCTGCCCGGCATTCAGGCAGGCGATGAGGGTACGGCGTTGTTCGTCCGCGGCGGCGACTTCACCGAGACGCGCGTGTTCCTGAACGACGCCGGACTTCTCACGCCCGTGCAGCTGCAATCGCCAGCGGGAACGTTCACAGGGACGGTCGATCCGTTCCTGCTGGACGGCATCTTCTTCTCATCGGGTGGCTTCGGCGCCCGATACGGCGATGCGCTGTCGGGCATCGCATCGCTGCGCACGCAGGGACGCCCCTCTCGCAGCTCGGCGACGGCGAGCGCGGGTCTCGCGGCGCTCTCCGGCGCAGCCGCGCTCAAGGTCTCTCCGTCCGTTTCGTTTCGGTTCGCGGGCAACCGGTCGAACCTCGAGCCGATGTTCCGCCTCAACGGGACGCGTCGCGATTACAACCCACCGCCCCACGGCTACGACCTGAGCGGAAGCGCGATCCTCAACTATCGGCCCACCGGCGAGATCAAACTGTTCGGGGTACACCAGACGAATACGCTCGCATTCGGGGTCGAGGAACCCTCGTACGGTGGGGACTTCTCGGTCAACATGGACGCGCGGGCTGGAGTGGCCACGTGGCACGATATGTTCGGCGCAGTGGCCCCGACGATGACGATCGCCGTGTCGCATAACGAGAGCGGGAGCGACTTCGGCGCCTACCGTCTGACGAACGGTTCGGATCACGCGCAGCTCTTCGCGCAGACGGAATGGCAGACCGCGTTAGGCGTCACGGTTCGTGTCGGCGGCGAGCTCGATCGACTCGAGTCGGACTACAAGGGTTCCATCCCTGAGACCGGCTACGATGTCAAGCCCGGCGCGCGCACGACGGTCATCGCCTCGAGCGAGACGGGGAATCGATCGGCGGCGTTCGCGGAAGCGGACTGGCGACCGTTCACGCAGGCACGGTTGGTTGCCGGCGTGCGCACCGATCATTCGACGCTCACCGATCTTGAGACCGTCGACCCGCGCTTGTCCGCGGCATGGAAGACGTTTGGCGGGCTGACACTTACCGCAGCGTGGGGCGTGTACCACCAGATACCCGATCCACTCTACTTCGACGACTCGCTATCCGCCGGCGCGCAGCTCGCGCCCATGCGCGCGAAGCAGCAGATCCTCGGCGCGCAGGTGGGTGGCGAAGCTCAGATGCTCCGCGTCGAGGCGTACGACAAGCACTATGACGATCTCGCGCAGCGAACGCGCGACTACGACGTGGTCAGCGACGGAACCGGGCACGCCCGCGGTGTGGACGTGTTCGCGAAGGGAAAGGCGCCGTTCGGACTCACGGGACGCGTGAGCTACAGCTACGTGTCGTCTCGCCGCACCGATCCTGACGCCGGTGTCGTCACCCGGGCGCCGTTTGACGTCACGCACACTGCGACCGTGGTGGCCGAGCGGTCGTTGTTAGGCGGGCTGCGCGCGTCGCTGGCATATCGGTACGCGACCGGCCGTCCGTTCACACCCGTCACCGGGTCCACCTACGACGCCGAACAGTCGGTCTACGTGCCGCAGTACGGCGCGCCGATGAGCGAGCGACTGCCGGCATTTCGTCGCCTGGACTTCTCCACCAGTTACTACCGCCAGCTCACACCAGGGGTGCAGAGCGTGGTGTTCGCGTCACTCATGAACATGCTCGATCGCACGAACGCCCAGAAATACACGTACAACCCCGACTACTCACGTCGCTCCGTAATGCCAAGCCTGTTCGAGCGCTCCGTGTACTTCGGTGCGACGATTACCTGGCTCAAGGAGAATCGATGAACCGTTCGTCCATGCTCGCCACGTTCGGCGTGATCATTACCGGCATCACGACGGCAACGTCGGCACGCGCACAGGGGCAACTCACCGGCACCGCAAAGTGGGCCGATTCCGCGAGCCGCGAGATCGAAGCGGCGAATGCAGTCGGCGACCTGGGTCGTCTCACGAACGCCGCCGCGATGATCGATCGCGTCCTCACGGTGACGCCGAACGATCCGTCGCTGTTGTACTATCGCTCCCTCGCGCTCTACCGAATGGCGTCGATCTACACGGGGCAAAAGAAGCGTGAGGAGGCGAAGCGCGCGCTGGACGAAGCGGACCTCCTGCTCGAGCAGGCGACTTCCAAATCGCCAACGGCGGACGCCCTCGCACTGCGGAGCGGTGTCATCGGACTCATGATTGGCTCGAGCGGCAACCCCATGAGTGGGATGACGCTCGGGCCGAAGGCGGCCGGCCTGCTGGACCGCGCGAAGGAGCTAGAGCCGAAGAACCCGCGAGTGTGGCTCGTGAGTGGGATGTCCGCCATGTTTACACCGAAGATGTTCGGCGGCGGCACCGACAAGGCGGAGCAGGACCTTCGCAGGGCCCTCACATACTTCGAGACCGATCAGCCGACCGCACCCGCGCCGTCGTGGGGACGTGCCGACGCGTACATCTGGTTAGGCCAGGCGCTGCACAAGAACGACAGGATCGACGACGCGCGGGCCGCGTATGAGAAGGCGCTGGAGCTTCAGCCAGAGAACGGTTGGGTGCGGAACGTCCTGCTGCCATCGCTAGACCGCGCGAAGAAGTAATAGAAGGAGCAACGACCGTGTCACGTGCACGTTTCGCCTTTCTCTACACGCTCGCGTGGGTTCCCCTCGCGTTGTTGTACGCCGTCGTTCTGGGAACGCGACGCGATATCGATCCGCTGAGCGCGATCTTCGGTGCGACGTGGGCGGTGGGGACCGCTGCAA
>Ga0209382_10007947_pt1 | contig 13420 bp, 10 predicted proteins | sample SoiMetdeltSBSDD5_FD_187599 | JGI IMG/M metagenome (GOLD analysis project Ga0209382, IMG submission 187599) | Bulk soil microbial communities from a Populus tree surrounding site in Tennessee, USA - Soil MetaG P. deltoides SBSDD5 (SPAdes) (version 2) | ecosystem: Environmental > Terrestrial >... | reverse complement strand
TTTTCATCAGCATGTACAGCCTCCCCAAAAACGTCTACCGCGAGCGCATCGACTTCTCCAAAATCAAGACGACGATCCCGATCCCGAACCTGATCGAGATCCAGAAGAAGTCGTACGAGCGGTTCCTGCAGATGAACCGGCTGCCCTCCGAACGCGAGGACGCCGGCCTGCAGTCCGTGTTCAAGTCCGTGTTCCCGATCAGCGACTTCCGCGAGAACTCGTCGCTCGAGTTCATCGAGTACTCGATCGGCAACTGGGAGTGCAAGTGCGGCCGCCTCTCCGGGTTGCACCACCTGCGCAAGCCCTGCGTGAACTGCGGCCACACGCTCGTGGCCGACCCGTACGGCGAGCACGAGGTGCTCTGCCCGCGCTGCGGCAAGCCGAACGAGGCCCGCGGGGACATCTGCGACATCTGCGGCAACACGGTCGGCCTCAAGCTGAAGTACGACGTCGACGAGTGTCAGGAGCGCGGCATGACCTACGCCGTGCCCCTCAAGGTGACGATCCGTCTCGTGGTCTGGAACAAGGACCCCGAGACCGGCGTCAAGACGATCCGCGACATCAAGGAGCAGGAGGTCTACTTCGGCGACATTCCGCTGATGACGGACAACGGCACGTTCATCATCAACGGCACGGAGCGCGTGATCGTCTCGCAGCTTCACCGGTCGCCGGGCGCCTTCTTCCACTCGGAAGACAAGACGCTCTACATCGCGCAGATCATCCCGTATCGCGGCTCCTGGGTGGAGTTCGAGTACGACACGAAGAACCTGCTGTACGTCCGGATCGATCGGAAGCGCAAGTTCCTCGCGACGGTGTTCCTGCGTGCGCTGGGGCTGCGCGGCGCCGACGAGATCATCCGCACCTTCTACACGGTCGACAAGCTGTACCTGAAGGGGGGATCGATCTACTGGACCGTCAACGACAGCCTGCAGGGGCTGCGCGCCGCCCGCGACATCACGGTCGGCTCGGACACGATCGTCCACCAGGGCAAGAAGATCACGTCGAACGCGCTGGCGGCGCTGAAGAAGGCCAACGTCGAGGCGGTCGAGATCGCCGACGCCGAGCTCGAAGGGGCGTTCGCCGCGGCTGACGTGGTCGATCCGTCGACCGGCGAGGTCATCCTCGAAGCGAACGAGGAAGTCACGCCGCGCGTCATCTCGATGGCGCAGGAGAAGAACGTCGACCGGATCGAGATCTTCTTCCCCGAGAAGGACGAGATCGGCCCGGTCCTCTCGGCCACGCTCAAGAAGGACCCGATTCACACGCACGAAGAGGCGCTCATCGAGATCTACCGGCGCCTGCGGCCGGGCGATCCCCCGACGCTCGACAGCTCGCGGTCCCTCTTCGAGAACATGTTCTTCAACCCGCAGAAGTACGACTTCTCGCGCGTCGGCCGGCTGAAGCTGAACACCAAGCTGAAGCTGAACACGCCGCTCGACGAGAAGATCCTGCACCCGCAGGACTTCTACGAGGTCATCAAGTATCAGCTCAAGCTGCGCCGCAATCCGGCCAACGTGGACGACATCGATCACCTTGGCAATCGCCGCGTGCGATCGGTTGGCGAGCTGCTCGAGAACCAGTTCCGGATCGGCCTGGTCCGTATGGAGCGGGCGATCAAGGAAAAGATGTCGGTCTACCAGGAAATGGCGACCGCCATGCCGCACGACCTGATTAACGCGAAGCCGGTCATGGCCGCGATTCGCGAGTTCTTCGGGTCGTCGCAGCTGTCGCAGTTCATGGATCAGACGAACCCGCTGTCCGAGGTCACGCACAAGCGTCGTCTCTCGGCGCTCGGGCCCGGTGGTCTGTCGCGCGAGCGCGCCGGCTTCGAGGTGCGCGACGTGCACCCGACGCACTACGGCCGCATCTGCCCGATTGAGACGCCGGAAGGTCCGAACATTGGCCTGATCTCGTCGCTGTCGTGCTACGCGCGCATCAACGAGTTCGGGTTTATCGAGTCCCCGTACCGAAAGGTCAAGGACGGCCGGGTCATCGACTACGTGATGATCACGAATGCCGGCGGCAACACGAAGTACAAGGTCGGCGACATCGTCGAAGCCAACGACGTGGGTGCGGATCCGAAGGACGTCGAGAACAAGGCCGGGCGGCGACGCCGCGGCCTCGAGTACGAGCCGTTTTCGTACTACCTGTCGGCGTGGGAAGAGGATCAGTACGTCATCGCGCAGGCCAACGCTGCAGTTGACGAGAAGGGCCGGTTCACAACCGACCGTGTCAACGCCCGTCAGGCCGGCAACTTCATCCTCGCGCCGCGCGACAAGGTGGAGTTCATCGACGTCTCGCCAAAGCAGCTCGTGTCGGTCGCGGCCTCGCTCGTCCCGTTCCTCGAGAACGACGACGCGAACCGCGCGCTGATGGGATCGAACATGCAGCGCCAGGCGGTGCCGCTGCTCCGCGCGCGGGCGCCGTTTGTCGGCACCGGCATGGAGTACATCACCGCTCGCGACTCGGGCGCCGTCGTCGTGGCGCGCCGTTCGGGAACCGTGGACTTCGTCGATAGCCAGCGCATCGTAGTGCGCGTGGAAGGGGAGACCGAGGCGACCTCGAGAGAGATGGGCGCCGACATCTACCCGATGACGAAGTTCAAGCGGTCGAACCAGAACACCTGCATCAACCAGAAGCCGATCGTTCGAGTCGGGCAGAAGGTGCACAAGGGGCAGGTACTCGGCGACGGACCGTGCACGGAGCTCGGCGAGCTCGCGCTCGGACGCAACGTGCTCGTCGCGTTCATGCCGTGGCGCGGCTACAACTTCGAGGACGCGATCCTCGTCTCGGAACGGATGGTGAAGGACGACTACTACACGTCGATCCACATCGAAGAGTTCGAGATCGAGGCGCGCGACACGAAGCTCGGGCCGGAAGAAATCACCCGCGACATTCCAAACGTGGGTGAGGGCTACCTGCGGGATCTGGATGAGAGCGGGATCATCAGAATCGGTGCCGCGGTTAAACCGGGAGATATTCTGGTCGGCAAGGTGACGCCGAAGGGCGAGACGCAGCTGACGCCGGAAGAGAAGCTGCTGCGCGCGATCTTCGGCGAGAAGGCCGGTGACGTGCGCGACGCGTCGCTCATCTGCCCGCCGGGCATCGAGGGCATCATCGTCGGCGTGAAGATCTTCTCCCGCAAGGGCATCGAGAAAGACGATCGAGCCAAGGCGATCGAGCAGGAAGAGCTCGACATGATGGAGAAGAACCTGCAGGACGAGATCCGCATTCTCCACGACGAAGTGAAGAAGCGGGTCGTCGGGATGCTGCAGAACCAGGAGCTGCGCGCCGATCTCTACGACGAGCACGGCCGCGAGCGGCTGCTCCGCAAGGGCACCGCGCTCACGCCGGAGGTGCTGCAGTCGCTGCCGTACGAAGCCATCGTGCGGTTGAAGGTCAACACCGACGATCCGCGGCTCGAGGAAGACCTTCGCGAGCTGGAAGAGCGGACCGAGCGGCAGGTGGAAGTCATCCGCAACCAGTTCGAGGAGAAGAAGGAGAAGGTTCGTCGCGGCGACGAGCTGCCTCCGGGCGTCATCAAGCTGGTGAAGGTGTACGTGGCGATGAAGCGCAAGTGGTCGGTCGGCGACAAGATGGCCGGCCGCCACGGCAACAAGGGCGTCATCGCGCGCATCCTGCCGGAAGAGGACATGCCGTATCTGCCGGATGGCACGCCGGTCGAGATCGTGCTGAATCCGCTCGGCGTTCCGTCGCGTATGAACGTCGGCCAGATTCTCGAAACGCATCTCGGGTGGGCCGCGCACGCGCTCGGCCTCTACTTCGCGACGCCGGTCTTCGACGGCGCGACCGAGAGCGAGATCAAGAACTGGCTCGAGCAGGCAGGCCTGCCGAAGAGCGGCAAGACGATGCTCTACGACGGCATGACCGGCCAGGGCTTCGAGCAGGACGTGACGGTCGGCTACATCTACATGCTGAAGCTGTCGCACCTGGTCGACGACAAGATCCACGCGCGATCGATCGGGCCGTACTCGCTCATCACGCAGCAGCCGCTGGGTGGCAAGGCGCAGTTCGGCGGCCAGCGGTTCGGCGAAATGGAGGTCTGGGCGCTCGAGGCCTACGGCGCGGCGCACATTCTCCAGGAACTGCTGACCGCGAAGTCGGACGACGTCACCGGACGCGCCAAGATCTACGAGGCGATCGTCAAGGGCGACGCATCGTTCCAGCCCGGTCTGCCGGAATCGTTCAACGTTCTCATCCGCGAACTCCAGGCGCTCTGCCTGGACGTCGAGCTGATGAAGACGAAGCGCAAGCCGGCGCTCGAGCCTCTGGAATCTGGTGAAGGCGAACCTGTGCTGGCGGAAAGCTAGTTGGCCGTGCCGAGTTATCGGTGAGAGTGGCCCAGGCGCTGTATTGGCAGCGCCTGCGGCTGCGGCCGAGCGCGAACGCGCAAGGCCGCCGCGAGCGGGGGTGGGGCCCCGCGAGCACTAAAGAAAGCGACATAAGGGTACAAAATGCGTCCATCCTTCGATACGCGTGGATCGCTGACTTCGGATTTTGATGCGATCCGCATCAGCTTGGCCTCGCCAGAGAAGATCCTCTCCTGGTCGCACGGCGAAGTGACCAAGCCGGAGACGATCAACTACCGGACGTTCAAGCCGGAACGTGACGGCCTGTTCTGCGCGAAGATTTTCGGGCCGGTCACCGACTGGGAGTGCTTGTGCGGCAAGTACAAGCGCATGAAGCACCGTGGCGTGATCTGCGACAAGTGCGGTGTCGAGGTCACGCAAGCCAAGGTCCGCCGCGAGCGGCTCGGACACATCACGCTCGCGACGCCCGTGAGCCACGTGTGGTTCTTCAAGGGCCTACCGAGCCGCATCGGCCACTTGCTCGACATCTCGCTGCGCGATCTCGAACGGGTCCTCTACTTCGAGGCCTACGTCGTGATCGAGCCGGGCGACACCGACCTCAAGCAGAATCAGCTCCTCACCGAGGAGCAATTCCGCAAGGCGCGTGAGGAGAACGGCGTGAAGTTCCGCGCGCACATGGGCGCGGAAGCGATCAAGGAACTCCTCAAGCGGGTCAACGTCGAGAAGCTCGCGCAGGATCTGCGCGAGAAGATGCGCGGTGAACCGTCCGCGCAGAAGAAGCTGAAGTACGCCAAGCGGCTCAAGGTCGTGGACTCGTTCCGCAAATCCACGAATCGTCCGGAGTGGATGATCCTGGACGTTATTCCGGTCATTCCGCCGGAACTGCGTCCGCTCGTGCCGCTCGACGGCGGCCGTTTCGCGACGTCGGACCTGAACGATCTCTATCGGCGCGTCATCAACCGCAACAACCGGTTGAAGAAGCTGATCGAGCTGAAGGCGCCGGACGTCATCATCAGAAACGAAAAGCGCATGCTCCAGGAAGCGGTCGATGCGCTGTTCGACAATGGGAGGCGTGGGCGCGTCCTCCGAGGTGCGAACAATCGTCCATTGAAATCGCTGTCGGATACGCTCAAGGGCAAGCAGGGCCGATTCCGCCAGAACCTGCTCGGCAAGCGCGTCGACTACTCCGGCCGTTCGGTCATCGTCGTCGGCCCCGAGCTGAAGCTGCACCAGTGCGGGCTCCCGAAGAAGATGGCGCTCGAGCTGTTCAAGCCGTTCATCTACAACAAGCTCGAAGAGCGAGGGCTCGTCGCCACCATCAAGCAGGCGAAGGAGATGGTCGAGCAGCAGCGTCCCGAAGTGTGGGACGTGCTCGAGGAAGTGATCCGCGAGCATCCGGTTCTCCTGAACCGCGCGCCTACGCTCCATCGTCTGGGCATCCAAGCGTTCGAGCCGGTGCTCGTCGAAGGCAAGGCGATCCGGATCCATCCGCTCGTCTGCACGGCGTTCAACGCCGACTTCGACGGCGACCAGATGGCCGTCCACATTCCGCTCGCGCCTGAAGCGCAGATCGAGGCATCGGTGTTGATGATGTCCTCGAACAACATCCTGTCGCCGGCCAGCGGTGCGCCGATCGCGATTCCGTCGCAGGACATCGTGCTCGGCTGCTACTACCTGACCAAGGCGCGTGCCGGCGCCAAGGGCGAAGGTCGCGTCTTCGGCAATGGCGACGACGTGCTGCTGGCGCTGGAAGCGGGAGAGGTGGAGACGCTCACGCCGATCCGCCTGCGCTGGAGCGGTGAGCTGCTGGACATGACCGTCGCGCGCGACGATCAGGCCGTACTGCAGGCCGAGGTCCAGGAGGTCACGAACAAGATCATCAATACGACAGTCGGTCGCGTGATCTTCAACACCTCGCTGCCCTCGCCGATGCCGTTCGTCAACGGCCTCCTGAAGAAGAAAGGGCTGCAGCAGGTGGTGCAGTATTGCCACCTGCATTTCGGGCTGGAGAAGACCGTCGAGATGCTCGACAGTCTGAAGCACCTCGGCTTCACTTACGCGACGCGGTCGGGCCTGTCGATCGGCATCGACGACCTGGTCATCCCGTCGGAGAAGGCGTCGCTGGTCTCCCGGGCGCGCGACGAGGTCATCAAGGTCGAAGGTCAGTATCTGGAAGGCGCGATCACCAACGGCGAACGCTACAACAAGGTCATTGCCGTGTGGTCGGACGTCACCGAGAAGATCGCCGACGAGATGTTCTCGGAAATGGAGGACCTCGATCAGTCCGGGCGTAACTTCAACCCGGTCTACATCATGGCCGACTCCGGCGCGCGAGGTTCGAAGCAGCAGATCCGTCAGCTGGCCGGTATGCGCGGCTTGATGGCCAAGCCCTCGGGCGAAATCATCGAGACGCCGATCACGGCCAACTTCCGTGAAGGCCTCGCCGTCATGGAGTACTTCATCTCCACGCACGGCGCCCGCAAGGGTCTGGCCGACACGGCGCTCAAGACAGCCGACTCGGGCTACCTCACGCGTCGTCTCGTCGACGTGGCGCAGGACGTCATCATCCACGAGATCGACTGCGGCACGATGGACGGCATCGAGGCCCGGGCGATCGTCGAGAGCGGCGAGATCATCGAGCCTCTCCGCGACCGCATCATGGGCCGCGTCACCCTCGAGAAGATCGTCGACCCGCTCAGCGGCGGCATCATCGTCGAGGTCAACGACGAGATCGACGAAGATAAGGCCTCGGCGATCCAGGAAGGTGGTATCGAAAAGGTCCGCATCCGCTCGGTGCTGACCTGCGCGAGCCGCCGCGGCGTCTGCGCGAAGTGCTACGGCCGTGACCTCTCGACCGGACGGCTGGTCGAGCTCGGACTCGCGGTTGGCGTCATCGCCGCGCAGTCGATCGGCGAGCCGGGCACGCAGCTGACGATGCGGACGTTCCACATCGGCGGCACGGCGTCGCGCGTGTCGGAGCAGTCAACGCTCGACTCGAAGCACGCCGGCACGGTTCGCTACCAGGGCATCCAGGTCGTCGAAGCCAAGGGCAGCGGCGCCGAGCAGGTGAAAGGCGAGCTCATCGTCATGAACCGCACCGGCTCGTTGGTCATTCAGGACTCGAAGGGCCGCGACCGCGAACGCTACCCGATCGTCTACGGTGCGCGCTTGAAGGTGCGCGACGGCCAGGCGGTCGAGCAGGGACAGATCCTGGTTGAGTGGGATCCGTACACGTTCTCGATCCTCACCGAGGATGCGGGCACGGTGAAGTACAAGGACCTCATTCCGGACGTGACGTTCCATGAGGAAGTGGACGAGGTCACCGGCCTGTCGCGGAAGATCGTCGTGGACAGCCCCGACGAGAAGAAGCAGCCGATGATCGAAGTTCGCGACAAGGCCGGGAAGGTGACGCGCAAGTACCACATGCCGTCGCACGCCCACCTGATGATCGAGGACAACGAGACAGTGTTCGCGGGACAAGTGCTCGCGAAGATTCCGCGCGAGACGACCAAGACCAAGGACATCACGGGCGGTCTGCCGCGCGTCGTTGAGCTGTTCGAGGCGAGGAAGCCGCGTGAGACGGCGGTCATCTCCGAAATCGACGGCGTCGTCCGGCACGGTGGCATCGTCAAGGGGCAGCGCAAGATCATCATCGTCCCCGAGGATGGTGGCGAGCCGAGAGAGTACTCGCTGCCGCGCGGTGTGCACGTGAACGTCCAGGAAGGCGATCGCGTGCGGGCCGGCGAGCCGCTGATGGACGGGCCGAGCAATCCGCACGACATCCTGTCGGTCCTCGGCGAGAAGGCGCTGCATGCGTATCTCGTCAACGAGATCCAGGAGGTCTACCGGCTGCAGGGCGTCAACATCAACGACAAGCACATCGAAGTCATCGTTCGGCAGATGATGCGGTGGGTGAAGATCGAGGACGTGGGCGACACCGAGTTCCTGATCGAGGAGCAGGTGGATCGGTTCCGGTTCATGGAAGAGAACGAGCGCGTGATTGCCAACGGCGGACGTCCGGCAACGGGCCGGCCGCTGCTGCTCGGGATCACGAAGGCGTCGCTCTCGACCGACTCGTTCATCTCGGCAGCGTCGTTCCAGGAAACGACGCGCGTGCTGACCGAAGCGTCAATCTCGGGCAAGGTCGATCATCTGCGCGGCCTGAAGGAGAACGTGACGATGGGCCGGCTGATTCCGGCGGGGACCGGGTTCGAGTTCTATCGGCACGTGCGGATCCCGGCGGACGAACCGCCGCCACCGCCGCCGCCGACGCCGGAGGAGCTCGAGCTGGAACGCGAGATGGAGTACTTCGTGGAGCCGGAAGAGGCGTTTACGAGGGACGAAATCGAATAGCGATTGCAGATTGCAGATTGCAGATTGCAGATTGCAGATTGGGGCGGTGGCCATGGCCACCGCCCCTTTTTTGTCGAATCGCTGCGGTATTATGGCCCCTCTGAAAAGGTCAACAGGCCGCGGTGCCGTATTTCTTCATTCTTCCTGCGTTCGTGATGTATGTCGCCGCAATGGCGATGGGCATCGCGATCACCGCTGCCCATCGTCCATGGCGGTGGCTTCGGCCCTCCTTGGTTTCAGTGCTGATCTGGTCGTCAATTGGATTCGTGATTTCGAACGTGGTCTACGTTGGTGTCGCCGTAATTGCATGGAGGGCGTTGGAACCGCTGACTGCGGGAGGTCCGTCGGTGATCGGCGGAATCGCTGGCGCCTTCCTGCTGTTCGTCGCCCCATTCATTGCCGCGGCTGTTGGTCTGGCGGCAGGCGCTACCTTCGCGATCTGGCGCAAACTGAAGGGTCATCTTTTGAGTGCACCTTCGGGACAGCCGCGCGCTCTGGTCCAGTCACGATTGTCGATTGAGGAGTGATTGGTGATTGAATGGGGCGGTGGCCATGGGCCACCACCCTTTTTTGTGCTATTCACGATTCGAACGCCGAGTGTTAGGGTTGCAGCCGTGGCGAAACGCGAGTTGTGGCACTGCCCGACATGCGGCGCGCGCCTGGTTAGCCGCAATCTCTGGCACTCCTGCGGCCGGTTCACGCTCGAGGCACTCTTCGCCAAGTCCACGCCGGCGGTTCTCGCGACAGGCCGCAAGTACGTGTCGCTGCTCGAATCGCTTGGCGATGTCGAAGTGCTCCCGCAAAAAACCCGCCTCGTTGCCGTCGCCCGTGTTCGCTTCGCCGGCCTGTACCCGCGCAAGGATGACTTCCTTGTGAGCTTCGCCCTCCATCGTTGGCTGGCAAACGGGAGAATCGTCAAGACCGTCGACTATGGCCCTCGCTGGCGCGTGCATTACGTCCGCGTCACGTCAGCCGCCGATTTGGACGCCGAGCTGCGAGCGTGGCTTCAGGAATCGCACGACGTGGTTGGCGTGCAGAGGGCCCTCGCGAACGGGCGCACCAGTCGCCCGAAGAGCCGGCCATAAGACGCCCGCCATTCGGGGCACAGCCGGGCTTGCTATTGTACCAATGTACTAGTATAATTGGTTTTGTGAGATAGCTCAGGCCTACATTCAAAGGAGGCCGTATGGATCCCGTCACTCTGGTTCTAATTCCGAGTATCCTCGGGGGCTTCGCGCTCGCATGGCTCATCGCTAGGAGTGGGGGTAGGATTGGGAGCCGTGGTCCGAGCACGCTCGTGGACGCGCCGCTGGAGCCGGTCTCGACCGACGTCATCAACATCGCTCACATCAGAGCTGCGGGCCTCGGCGGGTTGGGGCTGTTCGCGATGGCCCTTGTCGTGGCGTTGTTCGTGCCGGCAATCAGGCTGGCGGTGAGCGCGGGCGTCGTGCTCGGCGCGCTGCTTGGAGCAGTACTGATCTTCCGCAGACGCCGCACCGGGCCGCTGCCGTCGAGCGGCGGCAGTGCCGGAGCGAACGTCGTCCTGTCCATCGATCACCCGGGCGCGTCGGAGAACGACGACACGGAAGTATCACGCAACGGCCTCCGTGCCGGACAGGCGCCGAAACTAGCGTAAGCTCCTGAGAGGTTGGCGAGAGTAACCAAGCGTTCGATCGCCTTTGCGGTCCTCGGGAGGTCGTTCGAGCGTTTCGCAAGTTTGTTACTCCTGAATCGGCTCTTGCCCAGAATATTGGCCACCCCTTTTTGTGTACCGCTAGAATTCGGGCGGAGAATGTCTCCGTCGCGAGTTGGAGCGGATTGCTCAGCGACGCCTGGCGTAGCGGGATCCAGCTTCATCCCGGAACGGGATCGGTCAATGACCATCGTCCTCCGTCTGATGTCTCTCTTCATCGCTCTGCAGGTCGTGCTGACGATCCGGGCGATCGCCTGGCTCGCGCGATCGGGATTCCTCGCCGCTTTCGTCTCCGGTGGACTCGGGAGGCTGACGCTGGCCGCTTGGGTGATGCTTTGCGTGGTCGGGCCGGTTGGGGCAGTCCAGCTGTGGCGGTTGCGTGAATCTGGCCGGTACGCCGCGATCGTGTTCACCACGATCGGCATCCTTTACTACATGATCGGAGGCGCGATGTACCGCTCGGCCGAGGCGCCGCCACTCGGTCTTGCGATCGGCCTCTTTGTTCCCAGCGTGCTGCTGCTAATCTTGCTATTGCCCGCAGCGAAACGGGCATGCGCGGCGCCCGGTGGTCGAGTGACGCAGGAGGCTACATGAACCGCCTGTTCAGTATCCCCAGACCCTTTCAAGTCCCCGACGGCACATTGGTTTCGCCGTTCCTGAACTCCAGAGACAATCAGAGCGGCCTTCCTTTCGATCTCCTGAGCGGCTTCAGCATTGCGGCTGGCACGATTCTGCCTGGGACCAAGTCAAAAATTCACAAGATGCCCTTCGTGACCCAGGTTGTGTTCGTTCGACGCGGTACCTTGAACGTGATAATGAGCCACGATGCCAAGACCGCACCATATCCCCTGACCGTGCAGGAAAACCACGCAGCTCTCGTCGAGCGAGCCACTCTCCTTCAACTTGAAAACAACGGCAGTAGGCCATGTGAGGTTCTCTACGTCGTCAGTCCTCCCTACGTTTTCGAGAAAACCGGAGAGAGAGTTTCGTACGACGACTCTGTTGTCACCGATCAGGATTGGTCTGACATTAACGCGGCTGGATGGCAGCCGGTGATGCCCGATCCTACGATTGAGGAGCGTGAGGCCACCGAAGCCCGTTTGAGACAGGGCACACGCCGTTGATTACGCACGACCTGGTGCGTAGGACCCAGGGCTGGTGAGCGAAGATATTGATCGATGCGGCAGACGATCGGCGTGATGGGGTCGGGCACCCACGAACACGATGAGTGCGCGCGTCCGCTGGGTGGCTTGATTGCGTCGCTGGGCGCGGACCTGCTCACCGGCGGTGGAGGCGGCGTGATGCGCGCCGTGAGCCGCGCCTACACCAGCTACCCAGGCGCACGTGGCGTCTGCATCGGCGTTCTGCCGTGTGCGAGCGAAGAGGATCGCCTTTCGGCAAAGCCGGGTTATCCAAACGAATTTGTCGAGATCGTGATCCGCACTCATTTACCGTTCAGCGGCGTACGCGGCGAAGACGATCTGTCGCGCAATCACATCAACATTCTGTCGAGCGCCGCGATCGTGGCGCTGCCGGGAGAGGCGGGAACCCTGTCTGAAATCGCGCTCGCGATCCGATACGGCAGGCCGATTGCGGGCTTCGCACTCGACGCCGCACTGCTGGAGGCGTTTCCACCGTCCGTGCGCCGCCTGCGCGATCTACGTGACGTCGAACGCTTTCTCCGCGCCAGCTTGCAGATCTGAGCGTGGATCGATTCCCGCCAAGTGTGGTTTCATTCTGTCGCGCCGTTGCGGGCACTCTGGAGGCAAAGCCATGATGCTGGGAATTCCGGAGCTGATAGTCATTTTCGTGGTGGGCTTGGTGTGGGTGATTCCTGTCGCAGCCGCCGTTTGGGGGTTGGTCACGTTACAGCGGATTCGAGTCGAGCAGCAGGCCGTGCAGGTGAAGCTCGATACCATCGAGCGTCTATTGCAGCTATCGTAGACGCTAGGCGCGCCCGCGCATCTTCGCGATCCACCAGCGCAGCCCGACGAACAGGAATCGCCAATCGTGAAAGAACTCGGGCGGTTTGCCTTCGAAGGCGTGCCCGACGAACTGGAGGATCCATCCGACCACGAACAGCGTCAGCGCTAAGATCCAGAGACCCGAGACGAATAGGGAGGGGCCAGCCAGGACGATCGACAGGACAATGAGCGGGATGCCAAACGTATGGCAGACGCGGTTCACCGGATGTTGATGGCTCGCCGCGTATTGCGCGATCCACTCGTCCCACGATCGTCCACCGAGCATGCGGCCTCCTCCAGCGAACAGCGCCGCTGATTCTACGCCAAACGTCATCGGCGCCGCGCCGGTTATCGATCAGGCCCCGCGAGCGGCGTTTTCCGCCTCGCGGATGCAGTCAGTCAGAATCCGATCGTCGTAGTCGACGCCCTGCTCCGCGCAGAATGCCGCGAGCTGGCGTTTGCCCTCGTCGAGTCGACCGAGCAGGATCTCGACGAATCCGCCCGTCAGACGATGGTGGACGTGCATGAAGAACTGGAACCGCCGATACTCGAGAGTGCTGCGCTCCTGGAAGAATCGGCAGAAAGCCGGCAGATCGTGGACCCGATCGAAATCCGCAAGCGCGAGCGGAACGAAATGGCTGGCGCACGCCGCTATCTGCTTGATGGGAACCCGCGTGTCGGCCCCGGTGATGAAGCTGAAAGTGTGCGGATCGACTTGCCCGGTGATATCGATTGGATCGATCAGCAGGTCCGCCGCGATCGTCCGCTCCGTGTTTTGACGTTTGAATTTCCCGCTCTTCAGGATCGGCACGTACCCGCACGAGATGCCCCAGCGAGGCGAATACGTTCCGCCCTTCACCGCGACGATGGAGAAGATCTCGCGGATCGGCATTTTTGTCGACCGAATCCAACGCCGCTTGTCCACGAGTCGAAACTCTCGAGGCTCGAGCCTTTCGGCGAAGGCCTGCGTGATATACGGCTCGATCTCCGCGACGGTCAACATGATCCGTGCGATGTCGCCCGAAGCGGACTACGCGTGCCGATGACGGTCGGGCATCCCGAGACGACGGATCGTGTCT